>ERZ795047.2989-NODE-2989-length-15582-cov-5.372190_pt1 | contig 15582 bp, 8 predicted proteins | sample MGYA00375131_ERZ795047 | MGnify/ENA primary metagenome ERZ795047 (study PRJEB30176, sample SAMN05720228) | activated sludge metagenome | isolation source: Anaerobic digester | place: Japan | collected 2015-05-20 ...
ATAAAACCTGCCATTCGTGTAAGGCTATTAATTATTTCTTATTTATTTTTGTGGCATTGATTTATGAATTAAAAAAAACTGCTAAATTTTAAAAATTTGCGACTAGTCCAAAATTTCAAAAAAATGCAAAAATTTCAAAAAATTTAAGTTCGACAGGCTAGCCTGTCAAAAATTCAAAAATTGTAAAAATTGACATTTTTTTCATTTTTTGCCATTTGCCATGTTTGGCATATGACATAAAACCTGCCATTCGTGTAAGGCTATTAATTATTTCTTATTTATTTTTGTGGCCTTAATTTATGAATTAAAAAATTGCTAAATTTTAAAAATTTGCGACTAGTCCAAAATTTTAAAAAAATTGCAAAAATTTTAAAAAATTTAAGTTCGACAGGCTAGCCTGTCAGAAATTCAAAAATTGTAAAAATTGACATTTTTTCATTAATGAATAAAATACCCCAATGCAAAGCACTGGGTTTATTTATTGATGCACCGTAATCATAAATCCCTTTCGCCTCAAAGGGAGAATTTACATGCAGGGATTAAATCTTTTTAATTTGGAGTTTTATCATGTTTATTGGCCGAAAACGTCCTATATGAGACAAGTTTTTTTGTTTGTTCGATGTATGGCCGTGTTGATAGAAAAAGTGCATCGTCTAATGATAAGTTTTTGTCTTTTGGTTCAATCATTGTTTGAAACTTTTTCATAAGTTCTTCTGATATTTTCTTAGATATTTGATCTTCTTCCTCTTTTAAAGACAGTAGTTTTTCTTTTAAAGGTTCTATTTCGTTGTTAATATCTTCCGATATTTTCTTAATAATTGGTTGAAATTTATGATTTATCTCTTTAAGTCTATTTTCAATATCTTCCACTTCTTTCAGATTTAGTCGGCCATTATTGTTTAACTGAACCCTAAACTCGTCCTTTAGCTTCTGTAATGCTATCTCAACTTTTGATTTAAGTTGATTATCTAAGTATTTATTAAGATTTTCCTCTACAATTTTTTTAAACAATCCCGGTTTAATAGCTTCTAATGCATCGAGTTCAGTTACAGTTCCTTGGCCCCTTTTTGCTGGATTTTTCGGGAGTCCCTGAAACTCTTTTTGTTGTAATTGTTCTTTAGTTAAAATAATTGGATATACAGCAACTACTTTATCTTTTAAATTCCCACGTCCCTTTTCAAGGGCAAGTCTATGCTGAATTGTTCTTGATACCATAATAGGCATATTTTCACCTGCTTCATCGTAATCTGAAATATACAAAATTACAGAAGGTTTATCTGTTTTAAATGCTCTTTCCTTTAGAAAACGTTCTATCCCCGTAATGCTCGAATATCCTGTATTCTGCACCAGAAGAATTTTATAATTAGTACATATTTCTGTGAGTATGTCATTCATGGTGGCTTTTTCTGTCCAAATTTCCAGATGAACCGGTTGAAGGGGACCTAAATAATTAAAAATTAATTTTTCATCAAATTCCAATTCAGGCAGTATCAATTTTACTTCCCCACTCTTGGAAGCGTCAATTCCGGGTAGCATCCAACTCATGGGTTTTACGTCCCCTTTAATATCGAACCTTTCTATGAAAATGCCCTGTGGTTCTGGATTTCTCATATCAACAATAAGAAGGGGATCAATAAGCTCGAGTTCCCTTGCGTATTTTGAGGCCTCTAAAAGATAATTCCAGAACTTATCTTCATTTTCATAGGGTATTCCATCATGGGTTTTAATGCGACTGGTTTCAGGCTGAGAAACTATCTTATAATGCAAACGTCTCAGGTGAATCTGCTTTCCTTCGGGGTTAAGTTTTTTCCATATATCCTTAAACCATTGAGCCTTTCTTACTGCAGTTTCTCTATTATGGAGATAAAAGGGATCGTTTCTTAATACCGTAAGTGATGATTTTTCTGGAAACTGTAAGTTTTCGAGCTGAAAGTATTTCTCCAGCAAGTTTCTTTGTGCCGAAATGGCGCTTTTAACTTCTAAAGCTATATTTGAATCTTGTTTATATGTTTCCGATTTTTTAGGTGACTTAATTTCCCTATTAATTTTTTTTATAATTTTTTGAAATAAGATCTCTATATCTTTAACTATTTTTTCTGGCACTTTCGGCAACTTTGAATTACCTGTTCTGGGAATAAATGGGGTTGTAATATTGACATAGAAAAATAATGGTACTTCAGGCACGTCACATGAGAAATGAACATTAATATTAATATTAACTATTATACATTGTTTTTTATGGGAAAAAAATGAAACTGGAGTGATCGGTATTGGTGTTCTGTTAATAAAGAAGTATACTTTATCCTTTTCAGAATATGAAATTCCTTCTTTTGCCCAAACTTCAACAGCATATGGAATGGTAGCTTTAATATTAGTTTCTTCATTTGGATGTTTAAAAAAATCATGTTTAAACAAATAATAAGGAAAATTTTTTAAGTTACCTACCAACTCAAATTTCTTGGGATTTATTGTCTTTGTGACTTTCTGTAATTCATTCAAAATAGCAATGGCTTCACTTTCAGAAAAATTTTTTGAGGATTTACTGTTAAATAACTGTTTTATTTTATCGTCAAGTTTACGGTATTTTAATTGATGTTTTATTCCAAAAATTTTCTTTAATACGTTTATAATTTTTTCTTCATTAGTTTCAATGCTATTTAGAAGCACATAAAAGGATTGTTCGTCATACCAGTGAGGAGAACTTGGACCGCTATAAATTTTTCCACCAGACAGTTCAATGGCATGTAAACCCCATTCTAAAGTACTTTCATAAAACGTTGTTGATTCAGGGAACATTATCTCAATCCTTGTTCCAGGTCCTTGATAATCTCCAACAACACTATATTTGGTTCCATCTTTTAGGGGGGTAAGCACTAAAATTCTACCTCTGGTTGCTACAGTCATTCTGCCCTTATAGCAGTATACAACCCCCATAACAAATCTCAAACCTCTACCCATTGCTCCTCTTCTCGGGTAGCGATCACCTTTGGTAGAATAAGTTTTTCTGTTTATTGAAAACAAATAGGCTATATCTTCATCTGTTCCATCGATGCCAGGCCCATTATCTTGAACATAGAAACCATTCTCTTCAAGTTTTCCTATTTCGCATTCTCCAGCATCTAATGCATTATCGACCAATTCTTTCACAGCCAGTTTAATATGATATTCGGATTCTACACCAGAGGCATTAGTTAAACCATCAATAGAAAGATAATCAAAATAATCATCGGAATGGAATATAAGCATAAAAACCCCCTCTTTTAATAATTCTAAATTTACTTATCGATACAAATAATAAAAAATTAAGTCTTTTATCCGATAACTTCATAATAAAAACACCCTATAAAATATAATACTTTGCCATTTTAATCCTCGAATGGCCAAGCTCTTCTGTTATTCGTTTAAAGGCTTTTTCCTGTGTTTTTTTATCATCACTTTCTTTTGTGTATTCTTTGTATTGCTTTTCAGCATAATTTGCCCTGAATGCATGGGTGCCCGTGTATACTTCATGACATTTATTTGCTGCCCTGTGGACCTCATATGTATATTTTTTAAGAAATTCTGTCCAATTTGTGTTGGTTGAATTAAAATAATCTTTTATTTCAAATGCAGCCTTTAGAACCTCTGTAAGTTCATCCATTCTTTCAGAAAAATCTATGACCCTATCTCTTCCACCTTTGGATTTTTGTATAAATATATGTCTGGCACTTGGGTTTGTTGTTATCCAGCTTACAACCTTTTTTATATCCGATACCCTTGCACTTGTTTTATATTGAATGATGGCAGCAGATTTGAATACAGGTGTCTTTATACATGAAATAACCTTTTCTGGGTTACTAAAAGGTATGGTCCTGCCTGAAGGTCTTGCCATTTGAGACCACATTTGTCTACTTTCATCTATAAAATCAACGAGGTCCTTTCTGCCTAAAATAAAAAACAGCTTTATTAAGGCAGATGCATTGACCTTTATTGTTTTTTCAGTTACCTTTTTTTCAATGAGATTATTAAAGTGTACATTTATATGTTCCTTGCTAATCTTGTTTATCCTTTTTACATCTTTTAAAACCGTATCTTTAAAATTGTTGATAATGCCTATGTATCTCTCCATTGTTTCATAGCTATGGATGAAAGGAGAATATTTAAATTTATTTTTAATATTTTTCTTGGAGGTGCCGATACCTTTTTTAAAAAACTCAATTGCCTTCGAAAATGAATATGACAAACTGCTTTTGTAACTTAATTCTTCAAGCAGTGGCCTAAAATGATTCATTTTATTAACCTCCTTTCTCTGGGCATAGCAATCCCCTTTATCCTTCAGTTTCTCCACGCGGCCACTAAGGCTGGCCTCACCCCCACTTAAATTCCCCCCGAGATTTAAAAAATTGCCATTCGTGGGCCAATGGCAATGCCTTTTGTTATTTTCCATGCTACACCTCCTGTTTTTTTATCTCCACCAATACATTATTAAAGTGAAGATAATTATAAAGTTACCTTCCTTTATTTTCTGTTCTGGTATCACAAAAATATGACACCAAATAAACACCCTTTTTTTCTGTATGGCCTATATCCTGAGACCGGGGGAAGTCTCATAAGAACCATACATATTAAAAATATTTTTCGAAATCTACTAAATCTACCTATTATATATATTACCTCTTATATAAAACCAGGACAGGGTCTTTCCGTAGACTAAAATTAGATTTTATTTTTAAGGGGGGATTTACTCTTCTTTGAACTCTAAGATGTCCTCTACCCTGCATTTAAAATACCTGCATAGCTTATCCAGGACATCTATGTCTATTCTTTTAGACTTTTCATAATATAACAAGGCAATGGTGTTTCTGTGGACATTAATTGCCCTTGATACATCGGCAATCTTTACCCTCTTTTCACCCATGAGCCTCGATAAATGACATTTTATCATAAGACATATAATTGCATTAATAAATATGTATAGTCAATAAAATTGTTATAATGTCATCTTAAATGTAATGTTGACAAATTACTGTTTAATATATATAATATCTTTTAAAATGATATTTTATTTTTTTGAAGGTCAAAATGGATATTAGATTGATACCAAATAAAAAGATAAACGGTGTATTCCATATAAATGGTTACAGAATAAAAAAGGCAAGGAATGGATGCGACTACCTTGTCCTTTCTCTATCTTTAGAACATATAATCATAAGGGGTTACATCTGGAATGACTGTTCATCTATATTGAAGAACCTGCTTGAAACAAACCTGGTTATAATTGAGGGTATAGTAAAGGAACTATACGAGCAGTATATAATAGACATTACCAGCATCACACCTTTTAAAAAAGATGATACAAAGGTAAATATAAAAGATATCTCTGGCGGGCTTTTCAGGTTATTGAACTCAATTGAGGATACATACTGCAGAAGGTTAATAGATTTATTCATAAAAGACCAGGAGTTTTTGAAGAAATTTATTCAGTATCCTGCAGGCTTAAATATACATCACAATAGATACGGTGGGCTTCTCGAGCATACATACAGGGTTATGTATCAGTCCTATCTTACCCATATGGCCTATAAAGAGGTATTTAATAGAGACCTGCTTCTTACAGGGGCATTTTTGCATGATGTGGGAAAGGTGATTGAACTATCTCAGGATAATAATTCTTATACCGATGAAGGCAGGCTGCTGGGACATATAAACCTGGGGATCATGATGGTAAATGAAAAGATCTCTAAGATAAAAGGTTTTCCAAATAAACTTGCACTATCCATAAGGCACATGATAGCCTCCCATCATGGAATAAAATGGGGTTCAGATGTGGCACCAAAGACTGCTGAGGCATTGATACTTCATAGAATAGATGGATTGGATATTATGATGGATAAATTAAAGATGATACAAAAGTGCAATGGATGGAGTGCATACGACAATGTGTTGCAGACAGAGGTGTACTTTGGGTAATTTTGTAGGATTTAAACTTCTATCACGAATCTTGATTCATATTTTACACAAAGTTTAGTTTACTTGCAAAGAACCACTAAAGGCATAACCGTTCGATAATTGTTGTTGATAACAGCCGTTAAATAGTTTGTTTGAGTTCCCATATGCCGTGAGGTGAATCATTTTTCAGTATGCCCTCTCTAACAAGAGTATTTCTACACCATTGTGCTGTATTTTTCCAGCGGACTGATTTGGGGGTTGAAGGAAGGGGTTCATAATCGTATTTGGTCAACTTTTCTTTCATTTTTTCCTCTACGAGGTCCAAAACTTCACTCATCTTAGCTTTACCTCCAAGCTCTTTCAATGCTTCTATGATGGGTATACGAAATTCATCCTCAGGGGTTCTCAAACCTCGTTTAAGTTTTTCGCCTACCTTTCTTTTATGCCTCTTTGATGATTTAATCTTTCTAACAGCAAGGGTTTCCCATTCTTTTTGGAGTGTTTTTACTTTTTCACGAAAATCAGCAAGCCTGGTGGCCTCCTCAATAGCCATACGAGCCAAATCATAATTCCCTGATTTAAAGGCTTCAGCGCCTTGTTCGTTTAGGCTATTTGCTACTTCCTCAATTTCTTCAAGAAGTATTTCAAAGGCGATTCCAACTTCGTTCCTTTTCATAACACCCCCTTATCAAAAATAGTTTTAGCTTAATATAATTACCATGGCCTTGAAATGGCTTTCATTATATCTCCTCTACTTAAAGCCTTAGAGCAAAGTTCCCACTTTCTCTATCAGGATCAATCCTTTCTTCATAAAGCATTTAAAAGACATTTTTTGCCTGTTCTCTCAGGTGGATATATTTGTCAAGCATTTCATCAAATTTTAAACATTTTTATCCATCCGTCTTCAATTACGTCTGGAAGGTTTCCAAAAATGTCATATCTATCCTTCATCCTTTTTGAAAGGGTCTCGTAAACTTTTTCATCCTACGTTCCATGATATACAGGATTTAACAAACCTACAGTGGTTCGTGCCTGTCCTATCCTTTTGATTATACCAAGCCTCTGTTTAAGCCTTAAAGGGTTCCAGGGCAGATCTATGTTTATAAGTGTCCCAAGCTTTTGAAGGTTCAAACCTTCACAGGCTGCATCAGTTGCTACCAATAACCTTATTTTGTTTTCCATCACGGCTAATTTTATGTCCTGCCTTTCTACAGTTGAAAACTGACCCTTTCTATAAATCCCGCTCTTATCTCACCCTGCATAAATGGCTACAGGCTCATCAGGTAAAACAGATGTAATACCTTCTGCTGCTTTCACTGTGTCATAATACTGGCTAAATACAACACAGCTGTGTTCCAGCCAGTTTTTTGTATATGTTAAAAACAAATAAATTTTGTATGATTTTATCCAATATATATGAAATTTTATGGTACATTACAATATTAATCGTAAAACATATAAATTTTATAAGATTCTCTATGTAATGAGCAAATCAACAATTATTTTTCAGGTATTGAAATATAAATGTAGTTCAGACATTGCTTTACAGGTTAACAAATATGTTTTGGGCAACATTCCGTTTAGGGAAGTGGATAGCCCTTCCAAATCAGGGATATGCCTTTGGGCAGCTCTATGTTCCTTTTCATCGTCTCTCAAGTCACACGTATGTGTTGGTGGATAATACAGTGAGTATTAGGTATGGCATGTCACACAAGTAACCATGCCAGGCTCGATTATACCATGCCAGTAGTGCTGATAAATGCGTGATCATGCTTTCTCATCCATGTTGCCGTCCAATGCTAATCCTTGCTCCTTCCCATTTATTCCAAAATCGTCTTTATATCGCAGAGATGGGTCTCGACGAACTGAATAGTGGTTTCAAGATCGCCGAGTCGCAATGGGAATTCTAATGAGTCCATATTAAGAAGGGCCTTTCTGAAACCGGCCATGGCCACATCGTTCTTCTTGACAAGTTCTTTGTACATTGCCGCGCAAAGTGGACATAGGGCTAAAAACTGCGCCTCGTGCTCCCTGGGAAGAATTTCTTTGCTAAACATTTCAACGGCTTCAAAATAATACTCACCATCGAGTTTCTTAAAGGGCATTTCCTTCTTGCATATCTGACACACCATTTGGCCGTCGTCGTTGGTGTACTGTTCCCTGAGCCACAGCGAAGGATCTATGGCGTCTCTGTTTATACGAACGCTTCTTTGGCGCTCTTCAAATTCCTTTTTTGGGGATTCGAAAATCTGTTCTTTGACTTTTTTCTGCCTACGCTCACGGTTTGTCACAGATCTTGTTGGGAACATTACAGTCTCTCGTTTCTTTAGTTCTTCAAGCAAATCAGGGTACTTCTTTAAGGCCTGGGCATATTTTAGGATTTCCGGCTGGACACCCGCTTCCTCAGCGAGTTTGGCTATAATATCCTTCTTCATCCCGAGTAAGTCAGCCAGCTTTTCATTTCGTTCGAACTGTTCAGGAAGATCATCGAGGCTTAGATCGGCTGGGCGATGAAATTTTCCATCTTTTCCCGGTAACCACTTGCTTTCTATAAGTAGACGGCCAAAGGACTCTGATATGCGCTCTTCCTTGATGCTATTTTCATAAGTTTGTCGGGATGATTTCTCAATCGTCCCTCGTATGCAATCAGCGTTAGGGAGTACAATTTTGTTCCAGATAAAAATGCTCTTCTCTATTGTCGGTGATGCAAGGGCATTAGCTAACCCTTCGACTTGAATATTTGGATCAAAGCCATTTAATCCTCTACTGTGGTACCCACGGGAATTGGAAATTATAACAAAGCCATTATTGTCCGCATCTTCCTTTACTACTTTTGGGCTATCTTTAACTCCAAGTTCTCGTAACATTAATAATAATTCATCAGGATAATCATCGATGATAAACCACGCTTCAGTATAATTGTCAAAATAGTGATTTAAAAGATCATTCCTCTTATATGTATCACTAGGAGCTTTGTATTCAATCTTAAAGCCATTAGTCGCTCTCACGATTGGGATATTAGGTATGACTAACTTAAACAATAATGGGATAAATTTCCCTGGTTCATCATTAGCAAAATAATCCTCGTATTCTTGCAAATCCAATTTGCCCAGTAGTATTTTCACTTTGGCTAATGAACTTAAACTACTTTTGAGCGGCTCATTCAGCAGCCTATTAATCTTTTTGAGGTCTTCAATATTTTTCTTATAATTTGCTTTAACCCTATTTTCTTCAGCATATTTTGGCAAGATGAACTCAATTATTTCTGCAAATAAGTCAGGCTCAATCATTCCAAGATTTTTCAGAAAATCAGAAGCATTCTCATTGCCAATGATGCTTATTTTTATTGTCGGGAAATTTGTGGTTACCGCAGATGGTAGATAGGCATTCGGCGTTCCATCGCTTTTGAATGGAGTAACATGAGAATTATCCTCAAGACGTATAAATTTTCTTTTTCTTAAAGGAGCATCAGGCTTTTTCCACAGTTCAGTTCTATCAGCGCCTAAAAAAGTGTAAAAATTAATGATCCATTCATCAGATTGGTTTTCTAAAAAATGATCCGTTAACAGATCAATAAATCTTTCTGGCCTCACCTCTTCAATATCAAGTTGTTCCATTAGATAACGTCTCAATTCGGGTTTTTTGTCCTGGGTGATATCAGCTACGAGCCATTTCACTAATTTAGTTGTATTAAATAAAGAGCGGAGTTGTTCAGATGTTAGTAAATCCCTCAAGTCAGCACCACGAGCGAGTTTTGCATTTTGCGCTGAGACGAAACTCCCGTCGTCCGCAGGTAACAGTTCCTCGGTCTTGAGAGCCTCGCGAACAGCAACAAAGATTGGATAGAACATGTCATTTTCAGGAAAATCATCTGGTCTTATGGGTAGTGTTTCAAGCAGAGAAACACTTATTAACCCAAGACTTTTTAATTGGGCCAAGGAGTCGACTATTAGATATGCTGTTTCTTGAATAAGTTTCTTGTTCCAATCGTCATCTTTCGGGATATTATCCCTTGCTGGAGTTGTTTTGTATGGCCCCTGGATCAAGAATCCCAATTGGGTTTTCTTCTCCGTCGGGAAGAAGACCACAAGAGTTGAGTCTTTTATCTTTACAATCTCTTCCTGTTGTTCTTTCTCATTGCGTTGAAGTTGAAAAGCAATCTCGACCGGAACTTGACGTGGGCAATCGTAGGCAGGGTTAGGCACATCTACCGGCCGTTCAAACATCAACCAGCTTTCACTTTCCTCTACACCATTGTTTTTCCCGATAACCGTTACTTCCCTTGCGCTGCCCCGAACAACCTCGTCTCGCAGATAGAGACCACCTGTGCCATCCGGAAGTCTGTATTCAACCTCCTTAATCTTTCGGAGAAAAAGAAGTGTCCTGGCGCTCAGTCTATGAAGTCTTGTACTGATTTCTCTGCATGCGGTTTCTGGTTCCACATCCTCTTTGTTAAAGGGGAAAACAAAGAGTGTAGTCCATGAGTCTCCTGTGTCCAGCGGCTGAGCGGCATAGGGGCGAACATAATTCTCGATCTTAAAGTGTTCATCACCCGAGTGAATTTCTGGTGTCTCTGTGTATGCGTAAACAGATTTGAAGCCTATACCGAACTTGCCGATCTGGGTGAGATCGTCTGCCTTCGTCCCTTCACCGACCCCGCATATGCCGCGGACATCTTTCTCATTAAATAGGCGACCGTCATGAAGGACCTCGAGCTTTTCTTCAAGAAGGCGAAAAAGAACCTTCGACGCACCAGCGTCCTCAGCGTTCTGCAACAGCTCGAAAATAAAATGCGTCCGGTCCGTATACAACTTTCCCAAAAAAGATAGATGACGGGTCCCATGGCCATATTCCCTTAGGTTATCCTCTCTTATTTTATCGTAGTTACACGCCATAAGAACTAACTCCTTGGATCTCAATTATTCCATAGGCAACAGCTTCTGCTATGATATCCGCCTTTTCCATGGCGATGTCCAAATCCTGAATACGCCTTGCGTAGTCCGCCTCGGCTGCTGAGATTTGAGCCTGGCGCATTCTTTTAATCTTCTCGTTTGTAGCCTGCTTAAGCTGTTCCTCAAGAAGTGCTATCCGAGCCCGATGACTGGTTGTGAGACTCTCGCGACGGAATTCGGCCAGTTCGCGTGTTTTTTGAAGATGTCTTGCCCGTGCATCGGACCATAACTTATAATGTTGCTCGTCTAATGCGTCCCAACATGCCGAATTAACTTCGTTGGAAATATCGGCATCGTGGTCTGTTGCCTTCTCAAGTAGGCGGCTAAGATATGGTGTGACCGCTTCGGAGGAACCGACTGGCCGCAACACCAGGTCTTCTTTTATCCCGTGAAACCGCCATTGATAGATAGCGAACTGGTAATGGCCAGGTGGAACATCGTCGGATTTTACTTTTAGTGCAGCGACCGCACGTTTTTTTATATTGAACATTAGAGCGGCCTGTTTAACTAATGGATGTAGAGGCATGATAAACGCTGCTTCTGGATGTTCCACAGCGCAATCAGATTCGAAGGTTACGAGAAGATGAGGACTACTCCCTTTTAGCCAGTTTTCCCAGTCCCGGTAAACAGTTGTGCTTTGTCTGGGAAGTTGCTGGAAACCCCGCAGGAGGATAGTCCTGGCTTCTTGTGATAAACGAAGTGTTTTAAGAGGTTTTTCACCAAGGATAAATTCCTGCTCTTTCCCACAGACCCTCTGCAAGTAGAGGGTCACTATCCTTTGTATGGAGGTCGGGGATAGCCAAAAGCTCGATGCATCCTCTATCTCTTTTTTCATCCTATCTTCTGGCAGGCGGATTCCGAAGAGTTCCATTTGACGCTGTTCGAGTTCCTCTTGTTCCCTAATCAAACGTATCTTGTTGTCTGCCAACTGCTGAAGTTTCGCACGCCGCTCCTCCTCGGTCAAGGTGAGATTTTCTGCAATGTCCCTGATTTCCTTTGTGATTTCACCCAGGATTTCTTCGCTCCCACCCAAGGCGCTATTAAATACACCGATGCGCAGAAGGCACCGTTCGTATATATCGGCATCAACTGTGCCTGGCGTGATCAGGTTGATGATGGCAACTGTTTCGCTCTTCTGTCCGTTCCTGTCAATACGGCCTATACGTTGCTCAACACGCATCGGGTTCCATGGCAAATCGTAGTTCACAATGCAATCGCAGAATTGATAATCCAGACCCTCGCAACCAATTTCGGAAAACAACATAACATCCAGGCTGTCCTTATCATCTCGATGTTTCTCGAAGCGCCGTCTCAGTTCAACACGTTCTTCATCAGGCGTTCCGCCATGTATCATTCCGACACGAAAGCCGTCTTCGCTGAGATGGCTATAAAGGTAATTGAGCGTGTGTCTGAAACTGCTAAACAACATCACCTTGTTGTTGGGTAGTTTCTGCTTGTTCCGAATAATGGTGCGAAGGGCTTCCAGTTTCGGATCATCAGGTGGCAATAATCGAGCGCTCTCAAGAATAGATTGGATTTGCAGTTGTATCTTGTCAATAGTCTCACCTTGAGGGACAGCAGTAGCATTATCGGCTTCGTCCCAGGAGAGGTCATCAAGATGGCGGTTCAGAATATCCTGAAGGAAGGGCACAAGACCGAAAAGGCAACTTGCGGCTTGGCGTCTGATCGTGGTCATCATGAATTTAACGTTTAAGTCTCCGTGGAGACGGCTGAATATCTCAGCCTGAATCTGGAGCAGTTCGTCATGCAGACGCTGTTGGGCAGGCGTGAAGGGAACGATCACTGTCTCTGGCTTCCGTATGGTGAATTCGCCTATGTCCCTGCGGCGAGTCCGGTTTATTACCCCTGCGAAGGTATGCATGGCTTCCATGTCAGTAATTATCTGAACACGTTCTTCATTTGATATATTATCTTCTGATAGCTTTGACTGTATTCGGATGAAATCCGGATTGTGGCGGAGGATAGCCTGACCCCAAGCCGTAGCAGCGGCCTGATCAAGGGCATCACGTGCCAGGGTTTGCCATCCCTTTTCTTGTGCCCGCGCAAACAATATCGCTTGGTTAATATATGGGTTTGGTTCCGCCATGTGCATGAAACTCTCCTGATCGATAACGAGATCGGGACGCAGAGTATTGAGAAGGACAAAAAGATCTTTACTTCCGAGCTGGATCGGAGTGGCAGTCAAGAAGATGACAGCCTCAGCGTGGTCACAGAAAAAACGCACAGCCTTGTGACTGTATGTTTCAGGGTTGCGGATATGGTGTGCCTCATCGACGATGACGAGATCGAAGCGAGGCGGCGGATCGAGATTTAGGAGCCCCTTCTTATGTTTTCTCTTACCATCAGGTCCTGAACCATAAAGCAAAACCTCATCGAACAAAGAATAGGGAACAATCACCTTTTGATATTGCTCAGGCCAGACGCCTTCCAGATCCATCTCGTTGATGCAGTAACGTAGTGTATCACCATCAAGATGTATGAAACGTTCTTCGAAACGCTTCATCTCATTCAACCATTTGCACTCGGTTACAAGTGGACGAGGACACACGATGAGAACTGATCGGATGTCACGCCTTGCCTGTAATTCGCGGAGAATAAAGCCTGCTTCGATGGTCTTGCCAACGCCAACACCATCTGCAATCAATAATCTCGGCCGATCTGACTTGATAAATTTCAGGACGGGTCTAAATTGGTAAGGGATGAAATCCACACGGGCAGCATTAAGCGAATAAAGTGTAGATAAACTAGGGTATCTGATTTGCAGGGCAGTTAGGTGGGCGTGAAACTGCTCACATGGAATAAATTCAGTTTCATAGTCTGTAGCATCTTCAGCTTGTAGCTGAGATGCGTAGAATGTCTGGACTTCACCATTCACGAAGACCTTGAAGCGATTTTCCGGTCTACCAGGCATCACTGAAAGCACTGCACCCCGAATAGTTGGGTTAGCCCGGACACACACGAGCTGCCCTGGTTCAAATTCGGCACCATTTTCTCTGGTTGTATGGGCCAGCTGAGATGCAGTGGCATTGCTTTTTAAAAATGAATCTGTCTCTTTAGAAAGAAGTGTCGTTTCTAAAGATTGCACTTCCTCATTACCATTTTCACATTTATATCCATTGATATCTGGTTTTTTCAAAATACACCTCATATAGGGTCATATAGTTTAAGGACTGATAAAGTCTTTTGATATGAAATATATCCAACTTTAGCATCTCTTACTGTCTGATAGTTGTTTATATAGATTACTTTTGTCCAAACCACTCTTTTATTGGGTTATAATCAAGTAAAATTTGAACTAACCATAACAAAACTATTTAAATAAGCAGGACACCACATGAATAAATTTTAACAATTTATTCGGATAAATTATACTTGTATATTCACATATAAAGTTTCAGAATGCAAAGATTGATTTAAAAGCAGAAAGAAAGACAAAAGGATTACCTGACGGTATACATTCACTTTTTTCCATGGGAGAGCATTCTTTATGTAAGTCTGTATGATCCAAATAATTACTTAAAGGCAGCATAGCACAATTAAGAAGTGATATTTGACCCTTATTTTGAGGGAAATATCCATTCTGATTTATTATCACAAAAAAACAAATATTGTCAAGTATCAAACACGGACGGTAATGTATCTTTATTTAAGGCCAAAACCACCGACGAAGTCGGTGGTGGGGTGTGGGGGCTAGGCCCCACACCTATACTGAATCAACAATGTTGGTGAAGACAAAAGTATATGATATACTCTCATAGATGGAATCATATAGAAAGGGTGCCCATGCAGTATATAGATGTGAATACCATTTCGTGTGGGTTCCCAAATATAGATACAAGATACTAATAGGTGACATAAAGGCAAGATTAAAGGAAATACTTACAGAGCTATGCGAATGGATGGATGTAGTAATCATATCAGGGGCAATAAAGGAAGACCATATCCATATGCACCTATCAGTTCCCCCAAAATATTCTCCATCATATATAATGAAGATACTCAAAGGAAAGAGTGCCGAATACCTAAGGAAGGAATACCCAGACCTCAGAAAAAAATACTGGGGTCTTCACATATGGGCAAGAGGATATTTTGTAAGCACAGTAGGTATAGATTCAGAGATAATACGTAAATATGTTAGAAGCCAACAGGAAGAAGAACTACGAATCGAACAACTCAGGTTATGGCGAGACGATGGATGACAATGTCAGGAACCGTCGAGCAGGTTTTAAAAGGTTTTGAAAACCACCGACGAAGTCGGTGGTGGTTTATTTTAACAGGAAAAAGTTAACAAAAGGTAATTCTGTTAACTGAAGACGCATTATTGAAAAATATGAGGTGAGACAAAAAAGCGCGTTCACTTATAAAGCAAGCGTGAGGCAGACATTCCATGATTGCTTATAACGAAATGTCATAGAGTATCACATTCAAGACAAAAAGAAGTGAAAAAATACCTGATAGGCTATTCGTTTTAAGATACCTTATTTATTAAAAAACGTCCTGTCTAAAAGAGGTTTAAAGAATAGAAACAAACCGGTAATGTATTAAATTATATAAATAAAATAACAAATTTAATAATTTTTGTTGACAAAATTATCTAAATTGATTACTGTCACATACATGGAAGTGGGTACTGTCAACATAATTGTGTAAATTTTTTATAGAGGGGTAAATTAGGATGCAC
>ERZ795047.2991-NODE-2991-length-15576-cov-10.360995_pt1 | contig 15576 bp, 11 predicted proteins | sample MGYA00375131_ERZ795047 | MGnify/ENA primary metagenome ERZ795047 (study PRJEB30176, sample SAMN05720228) | activated sludge metagenome | isolation source: Anaerobic digester | place: Japan | collected 2015-05-20 ...
GGAAAATCGGCTGGCGTGCCCTTTTAAATTCCCCCCAGAATACCAATTGGCGGAGGGTGTGGGATTCGAACCCACGGACCACTTTTTAGGCGGTCACGGTTTAGCAAACCGTTGCTTTAACCACTCAGCCAACCCTCCATAATGTATATTACGGGATAGTATAAAACAAAAAATCAGGAAAATCAATCAAAATGCCTCAAAATAATTTTAAGAGGCGATTCTTTTTTTAAACAATTTTTTTCGATAAGAATTAGCAAAACGATGGGCTTCATTTCTTACTTTCAAAAGCAAACTTTTATTAGTAGCAATTAATTCTTTTAAAGATTTTTTCATTCCCTGAGGAAAAACCAATTTATCGTTTTGATATTTGGAAATTCCTACTAAAGGAATCTGAATTTTTAATTCCTTAAATAAATTTTTTACTGTTCTTACCTGAGGAAGACCGCCATCAATTAACACAAGATTAGGAAAAGGCCACTCTGAGTGCCGAAAACGTCTTTTTAAAACCTCCCGAAGGCAATCTAAATCATCTTGATTTTTGGCATTTTTAATTTTAAAAAGACGATAAAATTTTTTATCTGGCTCACCATTTAAAAAACTAACCATTGCCCCTACTGTTTCTTTACCGGAAAAATGAGAAATATCATATCCTTCTATTCGCCCAAAGGGATGTTGAAAACCTTTTTCTTCTTGATCAATTAAAGCCACGTCTTCAATATGCTGAAGAGCAAAAATTTTATCCGGGTTTTCTTTTTTTAATTTCTTGATTAATTCCTTTTTTTCTCCTTTTAACAACAAAATAATATTCTGAATATTTTTTTGATATTCTTCTTTAGAGATAATCCCCAAACAGGCTCCCGGACATAATCCTATTTGATAATCAAAGCAAGGTCGGCCAGAATTAATCTGACAAGTGCTATAAGGAAAGATTTTTCTAATAATTCTTAAAGCAGTCTTAACTAATGATAAACTTTTGTAAGGGCCGAAAATTTCCGCCTTGTCAGGAGAAATTTTTTCTAATTCTTTGGCTCTCGCTAAAAAAGGGGCTGAGAAATCTTTTTGAGGAATAACAATATAAACAAAAGAACGATTATCTTTATCTCGAATATTATATTTTGGCCAATATTTTTTAATTAAATTCGCTTCCAAAATAATGGCTTCCAAAAGGTTATCCGTCGGAATAAATTGTAAATAAAAAGATTTATTAACCATTTCCTCTAACCTTGGCTCCAATCTTTTTTGAAAATAAGACGATACTCTTTTGTTTAAAAAAGTCGCCCGGCCAACATATAAAACTTCTTTTTTCTTGGTTAAAAATAAATAAACTCCGGGCTTTGAAGGAAGTTTTTTCAAAAATTTATGTTCTTTGTCTAAAGCTAATATTTTTTCTTGAGCCATTTTATAATTTTTATCACCATTTTTATAAATATTCTTTCAAAAACTGACCAGTATAGGATTTTTCTTCTTTAACAATATCTTCTACTAAACCGGCAAAAACTATTTTTCCTCCCCTTTCTCCTCCTTCAGGCCCCAAATCAATAAGATAATCGCAATACTTAATAACATGCATATTATGCTCAATAACAATGACAGAATTACCATGATCCACTAATTCATCAATTACTTTTAATAGTAATTTTATATCATGAAAATGCAAGCCGGTGGTTGGTTCGTCCATTAAATAAAGAACTTTTCGGCCTAAGGGCCGCAGAAGATAACGAGCTAATTTTATCCTTTGAGCTTCACCGCCGGAAAGAGTAGTGGCGCTTTGTCCTAATTGAATATAGCCAAGACCAACTCGACTTAATAATTCAAGAGGTTCTTGAATCTGAGGAATGTTAGAAAAAAATTCTAACGCTTCATCAACAGTCATATTCAAAACTTCGCTAATATTTTTCCCCTTGTATTTTACCTCTAAAGTTTCTTTATTATATCTTTTGCCGTGGCAAACTTCACATTCCACTAAAACCGGTGGGAGAAAATGCATATCAATCAAATTATAACCTGCTCCCTGGCAGGCTTCACAGCGGCCACCTTCAACATTAAAAGAAAATCGGGAAGATTTATAGCCACGAATTCGGCTTTCTTCTAAGAGGGCAAAGAAATCTCTAATAGGGGTAAAAATACCAGTATAAGTAGCAGGATTAGAACGAGGAGTACGGCCAATTGGTGATTGATCAACTAAGACAACCTTATCTAAATATTCGCTCCCTAAAATTTTATTGACTCCTTTTAAGGGTCCAGAGAAATGATTTTTTATGCGGGTTAAATTTTGGTACAAAACATCATTAAGCAAGGTTGATTTTCCTGAGCCAGAAACGCCAGTCAAACAGATAAATTTTCTTAAAGGTATTTCTAGGCTTAAATTTTTTAAGTTATTAGCGGTGGCGCCAATAATTTTTAAACTTTCAGAAAAAGAAGTCCTTTTTTTCTTTGGCACTGGAATTTCTTCCTCTTTTTTCAGGTACTTTAAAGTTAAAGATCGGCCACTTGGCTTTTTTAATAGAGATTTAGTTGGGCCAATAGCCACTATCTCACCCCCATTTTTGCCGGACAAAGGCCCTAAATCAACCAAAAAATCAGAAGATCTAATTGTTCTCTCGTCGTGCTCAACAACAATCACGGTGTTTTTTCTTTCCTTTAATTCGTTCAAAATTCTTAATAATTTTTCTGTATCCCTTTCGTGGAGACCAATCGTTGGTTCGTCTAAAACATACAAAGTAGAAGAAAGATGAGAACCAATTTGACTGGCTAACCTTATTCTTTGGGCTTCGCCTCCGGATAAAGTTTCTGCTTCCCGGGACAAAGAAAGGTAATCCAAACCAACTTCTAAAAGAAAACCTAAACGATCAATAATTTCCTTTAAAATATTTTCAGCAATAGACTTTTCTCTTTTTGAGATTTTATTTTCGTAAGCAATAAAAAAATTATAGGCCTCATCAATATTCATCTGAGAAATATCGTCAATGTTTTTATTATTGATATAAACTGACAGGGCTTCTGGTTTTAATCTTTTTCCTTGGCAGACCGGACAAATATTTTTGGTAAATAAATCGCTTTTGCCTAGACCGTGACAAGCCGGACAAGCGCCGTAAGGACTATTAAAAGAGAATAAACGAGGCTCAATTTCGGGAAAAGAGAAATTATCTCTTGGGCAAGACCAACGGCTGCTTAATAGTAATTCTTCGCCAGAAGAAAAAACAGCCAAGAGCAAACCATCGGAAAAATTCAAAGCATTTTCTATTGCTTCTGCTAATCGGCTTCTGTCTTTTGCATCTAAATCGTCAATTAAAATTTCAATAGTATGATTTTTGTAGCGGGATAAGTTAATTTCGTCATGGAGAGAATGAACTTTTCCATCAATTCGGCAAACTTCATAACCTTTTAAAAGAAAATCATAAAGTAATTGGTAATATTCTCCTTTTCTTCCCCTGACTACCGGGGAAAAAATCTTTACTTTGTTTTTTTTAATTTGCTTTGTTTTTTCTTGGATAGCTTCGATCATTTCATCAATGGTTAATCTTTGAATTTTATTATGGCAGATTAAACATCGGACTTCTCCTAAACGGGCAAATAAAACCCGCAGATAATCGTGGATCTCTGTTAAAGTCCCAACAGTAGAACGGGGATTATGGGATAAAGCTCTTTGGTCAATAGCAATCGCTGGCGATAAACCAATAATTTCATCAACATCCGGTCTGTCTTTTTGACCTAAAAATTGTCGAATATAAGGAGAAAGGGATTCTAAATACCTTCTTTGTCCTTCGGCAAAAATAGTATCAAAAGCCAAAGAAGATTTACCTGAGCCAGAAACTCCGCTAAAAACAATAAATTCATTTTTGGGAATTTCTAAACTAATATTTTTTAAGTTATGAACTCGCGCTCCTTTAATAATAATTTTGTCTTCCATACATTTTAATTATTAATCAAAATCAATTAAATTTTCTATTTTCTTTTGAATTGTTTGCGGGGTAATATGGTGTTGTTTATTATAAGCCAATTGAATTTTTCTCCTTCGTTCTACTTCCTCAATTGCTTTTTTCATTGAAGGAGTAATTTCATTAGCGTATAAAATAACTTTTCCTAAAACATTTCTTGCTGCTCGCCCCATTGTTTGGATTAAAGAAGTTTCGCTTCTTAAGAATCCCTCCCGATCAGCATCTAAAATAGCCACCAAGGTTACTTCGGGCAAATCTAATCCTTCTCTCAAAAGATTAACCCCAACTAAAACATTAATTTCTCCTTCCCGGAAAGATTTTAATATTTTAGTTCTTTCAATGGTTTTGGTTTCAGAATGCATATAATTAACTTTAAAACCTTTTTTTAACAGATAATCCGTTAAATCTTCAGCCATTTTTTTTGTCAAAACATTAACTAATGCCCTTTCGTTTCTTTTAACAATTTTCTCCAGTTCTTTAATTAAATCCTCCACTTGAGTTTGTTTTATTTTTTCATCAAAAACAGGTCTCACTTCGATTTCTGGGTCAACGATACCGGTTGGCCGGATAAGTTGCTCCACAATCTGAGAAGACATTTGTTTTTCTTCTTGAGAAGGGGTCGCTGAAGTAAAAATGACTTGATTTACTCTTTCTAAAAATTCATCAAAAGTTAAAGGGCGATTATCTAAAGCCGAAGGCAAACGCCAACCATATTCTATTAAGATGCTTTTTCGAGAACGATCTCCTTCGGACATTCCTCGAATTTGAGGTAAAGTGATATGAGATTCATCTATAATAGTCAAAAAATCTTTTGGAAAATAAGATAATAAAGTATCAGGCGGCTCTCCAGCCAGTTTGCCGGTTAAATATCTGGAATAATTTTCTATTCCGTGACAATAGCCAATAGTTCTTAACATTTCTAAATCGTAAGTTGTCCGGCGCAATAATCTTTCTGCTTCCAATTCTTTTCCCTGCTTTCGGAAAAAATCCACTCTTTCTTTCAATTCTTTTTCTATTTCTTTGATGGCTTGTTCTCGCTGAGGAGCAAAACTGACAAAGTGCTTTGGAGGAAAAATTACAATTTCCTTTAATTCTTCCAATATTTTTTTAGAAGTTGGTTCTAAGAGAGCAATTTCCGTAATTTCCTGATCCTTAATTTTAATAAAATAAATAGCTTCTCCTGAGGCTGGTAAAATTTCAAAATTATCTCCCCTTACTCGAAAGGTGCCTCTTTTTAATTCGCCATTGGTTCTTTCAAACTGAATTTTTACTAACTGCCTTAAAAGATCTCCTCGGGTAATTAATTTCCCTTTTTCTAAATAAAGAGCGCTTTGTAAATAATTTAAAGGAACACCTAAATTATAAATACAGGAAACCGAGGCCACAATAATAACATCTCTTCGGCTCAAAAGAGCAGAAGTAGATTGGTGGCGAAGACGATCTATCTCTTCATTAATTAAAGCCTCTTTGCCAATATAAGTATCAGTAATTGGCAAATAGGCCTCTGGCTGATAATAATCGTAATAAGAAACAAAATAGTTTACTGAATTCTCTGGAAAAAAATTTTTGTATTCCCGGTAAAGCTGGGCTGCCAAAGTTTTATTAGGAGCAATCACTAAAACCGGTTTATTAAAATGACTAATAACATTAGCCATTGTAAAGGTTTTTCCACTCCCAGTAATTCCTAAAAGAGTTTGAAAACGATAACCTTTTTTTAATCCTTCAACTAATTTTTCAATTGCTTGTTGCTGATCACCAGCGACCTGAAATTGAGAATTGAGTTTAAAAATTCCCATATTTTTCAATGATTAATACCCCTCGGTTGGTGAATCCTAAGGGGATGTCTTTCAATTAAATTTCCTTCTATTTTACCTTTTTTTCTTTTTCTTGTAAAGAGAAAAGGCAACATTTCTTAATTGTCGTCTTGAACCTTAGTAAATTAATTCAACAAAATAATATCCCCCGCTTTTTAAAGCAGGGGAGTTCTTTTTACTAAAATTTAAGAAATAAAGATAGACAATAATTTTGTCTCTGTTTTTTAAAATGTTATAATTGTCTGACTATTGAATCATTTTCTATCGTTTTTTTATTAATAAATGATATCTATGCCTTTCAAAAAAACAATTGTTTGGTATTTAATTCTTCTACCTCTTTCTTATTTTTGCTTTAAAATTCATTCCTTATATCTTTCCTCTTCTCCGGTAATTGCCTATTTAATTGGCGCTTGTCCTTTAATTTTATTTATTTATTTACCCCTCAAAAACAATTACCAAAAATTTTTTCAGACAGAGTTCCAAAATAGATTACTATTTTCTTGCTGTTTGGGCCTCCTCCTTGGCTTGGTCTTAGGATTTTTATCCCGTTTGTTCCTTCAAGAAACGTATGGTTTGTTTCCAAACAATTATCTTTTTGGGTTTTTTTATTGGTTATTTATTTCTTTTGCTCAAGAAACTTTTTTTCGAGCTTATTTACTTAAAAGCTTATTAAAAAATTTTTCTTTACCTAAAAGTTTATTAATTAGTTCTTTATTATTTGCCCTCTGGCATTTGACTGTTCCTTTTTCTCCCTTATGGTTAACTTTCTCCGGTTTATTAAAGGTCTTTTGCCTTGGTTTAGTTTTAGGTTATTTTTATTTAAAAACTCAAAATTTAGCCACTCCAATAATAATTCATACTGCCATTGGCTTATTTTTATCTCAATTTTGATTTTTGTTATAAACAAAATAATGCAAAAAAATTAAAGACATCACCATTAAAATAATGTCTACTAATTGGGCAGAGGAAAGAGTAAGATGAGGAAGTTGTAAGAAATATAGAGTGTTTTCTCGAAAAAATTCGACAATAAATCGAACTAATTCATGAAAAAATAATCCCCAACCAAAAATAGAACCATTGAGAATGTTTTTTCGATTGCTCTGAGCAAGAAGCAAAAAATAAGTCAAAAAATAGCCAAAACTTTCATAAAGCTGGGTAGGGTGACGATAGATACCATCATTTAACGAAGGGAAAATTACCCCAAAAAGAGAGGCTGTTGTTTTGCCATAACAGCAGCCCTCTAAAAAACAACCAATTCTTCCAATCCCGTGGCCAAAAAGAAAAGCTAACATTCCAATATCTAACCATTTTTTAATTTCTTCTGTGTTTTTCTTTAAACCAAATTTCAGATAAAGTAAACCAGTGATTATTCCCAAAATTATTCCTCCAAAAGAAGTAAAACCACCTTGCCAAAACATTAAAATTTTTATTGGTTGGCTGAAATAAATATTAGGGTTTAAAAGAATATAACATAGCCGGGCGCCAATAAAACCAAAAATAGAAACAATTAAAATAAAGCTAATTAATTCTTTAGCTGGAAAATCTCTTTTTCGGCCCAAAAAATAAAGAATTAATCCAGCAAAAAAATAAGATAAAAACATTAAAACCCAATAGGATTCAATTTTAAATCCGTTAATTGTTAAAAGAGTTGGCAGCATTTATTTAAAAATTATTTTATGTTAAAATTTTAAATCAATTAAATTTATTAATGTCTAAATTAAGTCTTATTATTCCTGTTTATAAAGGAGAAAAAGAGATTGAATTAACTCTTTCTCTCTTGGCTAATAATTTCCCCAATGAGGAAATTATTGTTGTTAATGATTGCAGCCCTGATAAAACCAAAGAAAAAATATTTTCTCTTCTGGCAATTTACCCTCAAATTTGTTATCTGGAAAATGACAAAAATTCTGGCAAAGGTTTTAGCTTAAAAAAGGGTGTTTTAAAAGCTAAAGGAGAATTTATTATTTTTACTGATCACGACTTGCCTTATGGAATTGAGGGAATTAATAAAGTTTATCAAGAATTATTAAAAGGCGCAAAAATTGTCATTGGTAAAAGAAAAGAATTTTATAATGTTTCTACAACTCGAAAAATTTTCCGTCCTTTCCTCTATTTTTTTATAAAAATCTTTTTTGGCTTAGATTACGAAGACACCCAGTGCGGCTTAAAAGGATTTGAAGCAGAAACCGGAAAGAAAATTTTTTCTTTGGCAACTGTTAATCGATTTGGAATTGATATTGAAATTCTTTATTTGGCTAAATTGATGAAAATTCCAGTGGAAGAAGTAATCGTGGAGCAAAAAAGGGGATTTAGCGCAACAACTTTTCATTTCAAAGATTTTATTAAAATATTTCTTGACCTCTTAAAAATTAGATTTCATCATTATGAAATTCAAGGATAACAAACAGAATCAAAACCAAAAAAAACAAAGTAAACCAATTGATCAAAAAACCAATCAATTAAATTTTCAGACAATTGCCACCATAATTGTTTTGGTTTTTATTTATTCTTTTTTAATTACCAACTTACCCTGGGATTTAATTTTATCGCCAACAATGGTGGCTGGCGGTGATACTGGTTCTCATAATTATCTTGTTTATTACAGCCGGGAAATTTTTCCAAAAATTAAATGGTGGTCAGCTGACTGGTACGCTGGTTTTCCTTTTCTTTATTTTTATCCGCCGCTTCTTTATTATCTCACCACAATTTTAAGCTTCTTTATTGATATTAATATTGCTTTTAAGTTGATTACCTTGTTAGGAACTTTGCTTTTTCCTTTAGCCGTTTATTTTTGTTTGAAAAAAATTAAAGCTCCTTTTCCTACCCCTTTATTAGGAGCAGTTTTAAGCCTTAGTTATCTCTTTTTGGAGCAGTTTTCTATGTATGGAGGCAACTTACCTTCAACTTTAGCTGGAGAATTTTCTTATTCTTTTGCTTTTAGTTTATTTTTCATTTTTTGGGCTTCGTTAATGGATGATATCAAAGAAAGAAAAAAACTGACGTTAAATGCAATTATTTTGTCCTTAATGGTTTTATCTCATCCTTTTCCAGTTATAGTTTCTTTGATTAGCGTTTTTTTGTTTTTAATTGGTTTTTTGATTTTCAATAATCAAAACGTTTTTTCGGACAAACAATTTTTTAAAAAGGAGTTTTTACCAGTTTTCTGGTATTTATTTAAATGCTATCTTTTGGCTTTTTGTCTGACAGCTTTTTGGTCTTTGCCTTTTCTTGGCTTATTGTCTTTTACTTCAAAAATGAGTTGGACTAATCTTATTAATTATCAGGATCTTTTTCCGTCCACTCTAATGCTTTGGGAAATTTTGGGAATAGGAGGAATTATTTTGGCTATTTTTAAAAAGGAAAATAAATTACTGACTTTAATTTTTCCTCTGATTGGCAGCAGCATTTTTTATTTCTTTTTAGACAATTCCAGTATTTGGAATACCAGATTTTTGCCTTTTATTCTTGTTAGTTTGCTATTATTTGCCGCTTTTTGTCTTAAAGAAATTTTTGACTTTTTGTCTCGATTATTTTTACGAGGAAAGCCATTTAAAGAGAAAAAGGTAATTATTGCCACCAATTTATTAACCATTGCCTTTTCTCTGATTTTTTTAACAGTTTATCTGCCAAAAAATATTACCTACATTGATGATTGGCTAAAATGGAATTACGAAGGCTTTGAAAAGAAACCCGGTTACCCCCAGCTCAAAGAATTAGGCTCTTTTCTGGAAAGTTTGCCTTATGGCCGGATAATGTGGGAATATCGCAATGAATACGACCAAATTTTCGGCACTCCCCGAGTATTAGAAAATTTACCAATTTGGACTAAAAAACCAACTTTTGAAGGTCTTTTAATAGAGTCCTCTCTTTCCGGCAATTTTCATTTTCTTAATCAAGCAGAAACTACTTTAACCCCTTCTTCGGCTATTGCCGGTTTAGAATATCCCCCTTTTAATTTTCCAAAGGGAGTAGAACATTTAAAATTATTTGGCGCTCAATATTTTGTCGCTTATACTCCTGAAGTGAAAAATTTAGCTAACCAATATCTGAAAAAATTAAAAGAGTTGAATGATTTTAGTGTTTATGAAATAGAAAACTCAGAAATAGTTGAACCAGTAAAACAATTAGTCTTTAAAAAGAAAGATAAAAACTGGCTGGAAACATCAACCAATTGGTATTTACATCAAGATCTAAATCAAAAAATTGTTTTTTATCAAAACGAAAAAGAAAAACAAGAAATTATCAGCAATTTAAATAATGTCTTTATAGATAAAGATTTAAATAACAACGAAATAATGATTTATAGCGAAATCCAAGCACCAAAAATTTTATCAGTGGAAAAAGATAAAATTAGTTTTGAGGCAGAAGAATTGGGTATTCCTTATATTGTAAAAATATCTTATTTTCCCGGTTGGCAGGTAAAGGGTGGAAATGGTCCTTATCTAATTAGTCCCTCTTTTATGATGATCATTCCTTCTCAGAAAGAAGTGACTTTAGAATATCATTACAATCTTTATGATCAAATTGGATTTACTCTTTCGGGCTTGAGTCTTGGTTTTCTAATAATTGAAAAACTTTTTCGTTCTTTAAGATCTCCTCAGCATACTCTTTCAAGGCCTCAGGATTAATATTTTTCTGTTCTTCTTCAGAAAGAACATTAAAAATCTCTTCGATTTTGTTGATTTTTTCTTGCTCATTAATTTGAATCTTTTCTTCTTCAGCAATTTTTTCTAAAATTAATCTGGCTTTTACTCTTTTTTGAGCTAGTTCCCGAAAATCATTTCTTAATTGTTCTTCGGTCTTTTTGATTTGAGCTAAATATTGCTCCAAAGTCAATTGAATCCTTTCCAAAGAAAGTTTTAATTCTTCAACCATCCTTTCAGTTTCAATCTTTATTAAAATCTCCGGGATATCTAAATTCGTTTTTTCAATCAAAGTATCTAAAATAGCCGCTCGTATTCTTTCTTTTTCTTTTTCCTTTTTCTGAGTCAATAAATCTTTCTGCAGAATATTTTTTAACTCTTCTAAAGAAGAAAATTCACCGAGTTGTTTTAAAAAATCGGCATTGAATTCCGGCAATTTTTTCTCTTTAACTTCTTTTAAAACCACTTTGATCAATAATTCTTTTCCCTTTAAATTTTCATCCGGCCAATCTTGGGGGACACGAAGATTAAAAGATTTCTCTTCTTTTACCTTCATGCCGATAATTTGTTCTTCAAAGCCCGGTAAAAAATTACCTTTTCCTAAAATAAAACTATAATTTTTATCCTCACCGTTAGGAATCAATTGATCGCCTTCAAAAATTTGAAAATCAATAGTTACTAAATCTTCTTTTCTAGCCTCTCTTTCTAAGGGATGATAAGAAGCATAAGAATCTTGAATTAACTTTAAAGTTTCTTCAATGTCTTTATCTTCGACTTTAACTTCTGCTTTCTCTTTGTTTTTTTCAGCAGCAATAGACTTATAATCAGGCAAAGAAAATTCTGAAAGATAAGCAACTTGAATTTTTACTTCTGCTTCTTTGTCAGGAATAATTTTAGTCACTTTAATTTCTGGTACACCCATTGCCCGAATATTCTTTTCTTTTAAAACGCTGGGGTAAATTTCTTCAACAGCTTCATTTAAGGCTTTTTCGTAAATTTCCAAAGGTGAAAACTTTTTTTCTACCAATTCCAAAGGAGCTTTTGATTTTCTAAAACCATCAATTTCTAAATTAGCTTGAAGTTTTTTTAAAACTTTTTCTTTATAAGGCAGTAAATCTTGCTGAGAAAATTGAAGATCTATTTCCACGGTTGAATTTTCTTTTTTTTGAACATTTATTTCCATTTTTATTTTTATTATTTTTTAATATTTTTGAATCTATGAATTTGCTGACTAAATTATTGGGATTGTTCGAGATCGTTTTCTTCTTTATTGGTTTCATTAACTTCACTTTTTTCGTTGATTATTTCTTCTTTATTTCCTTCCTGTTCTGGTCCAATTTCACCATTTTCTATTTTTTCTGTTGGGTTTAAAATTGAACGAATATCAATCCGCCAGCCAGTTAATTTAGCAGCCAAGCGAACATTTTGACCGTTTTTGCCTATAGCTAATGATAATTGATCCGGTTGCAGAAAAACCCGAACTTCTCTCTTGTCAGAAATTACTTCTGCCTCTTCTACTTTAGCCGGGCCTAAAGCATAACTGACATATTTTGCTGGTTCTTCAGAATAGGGAATCACGTCTATTTTTTCCCCTTTCAGTTCATCAAGAATAACTGCTATTCTTGTTCCTTTTTGCCCAACGCAAGCCCCTACTGGATCAACATTTTCATTGTTAGAGGCAACAGCAATTTTAGTTCGACTGCCCGGTTCTCTGGCAATAGCTTTTATTTCCACTATTCCGTTAGCTATTTCTGGTACTTCACTTTCAAACAATTTAGAAACAAATTTCGGATGAGAGCGAGAAAGCAAAACCGTAGGAATACTTCTTCTTTCGTCTAATTTTAAAATATAAAATTTTTTTCTTTCTCCTATTCGATAATGCTCACCGGGAATTCCTTCAGAAACAGGCATAAGACCAATAGTCTTTCTTAAATCTATATAAATATTTCCTCTGTCTATTCTTTGGATTGTTCCGCTAATAATTTTCCCCTCCTTTTCTTTAAATTCGTTGATAATTATTTCTCTTTCTATCTCTTTTAATTTCTGAAGGATAACCTGTTTAGCGGTTTGAGCAGCGATTCGGCTAAAATCCATTTTTTCTTCCAAAGGAATTAAAATCTCTTCTCCGACTTTAATTTGGGGATTAGTTTTTTGAGCTTCTTCTAATAGAATATGGCGTTCAGGGTTAAAACGCACTAAAAGTTTTTCTCCTTTTCCCTCTTCTTCGACATTTTCTGCTTGTTCAAAAAATTTCTCGGATTTTTGTTCTGCTGATTTATCAAGTTGTTCTTCTTCGTCTTCTTTAAGATTATCTTTGTCAACCACCCAAAAAACCCGGAAGAATTGAACTTCTCCTGTTTCTGGATTAATTTTACATTTTATAATCTGATTTTTATTACCGTATTCTTTTTTGTAAGCAGCGGCTAAAGCATTTTCCAAGGCCTCAAAAACTTTCTCAGTAGGCAAATCTTTTTCTTCAGCAATCTGTTTAATTAAAGGATTAATATTTCTTAAATCTAACATAAGTTTTTTATTATTTTTATCTTCTCTTTTAGAATAAAGGGGTCGCCTCAGCGATCCCAATTGATATTTTATCTAATTTTTCTTTTTTTGTCAAAATTTTTATCTCGAAGCAAAAAACGCCATTTTCGCCGGCTCCAATAAGGTCCGGCATAATCAATGCCAATTCTCGCAGTTTTTATGATTTGCCAAGGGTTAATTTTTTCTCCCCAATCTTCCAGCCAAATTTTTTTACTCGTCACTACATCCTCACCATAAAAGGATTGATCTAATTTTAAATAACGACACACTTTACCGGGTCCGTCAGCCAGTTTTTTAATTTTCGATAATTCTAATTTTGAATTTTTTATTAGCGGTTCAATTGCCCTAATTAAAACACACTCTGGTTTGCCTTCTTCAAAAGTAGAAATATTTAACTGCCAATACATTCCATAAACTAAATAAATATAAATATGACCGCCAATCAAAAATTCTGCCTCATTTCTTTTTGTTCTTTTGCCTTGATAAGCATGAGAGGCCTTATCTTTTGGCCCAATATAAGCTTCGGTTTCTATTATTTTACCAATTAATTGTTTGTTACCAATTTTTCTAATGAGGTATTTTCCCAAAAGATCTTGAGCAACCTGTAAGGTTTCTTGGGTGTAAAACTCTCGCGATAATCTTCTTTTCATTTTTGCAAAAACAGAGATTTAATTATTTTACAAAGATTTAGACAAAAATCAAAGTTTTAAGATATAATTATAAGATGATTAATAAATAATACCTTTTAAAAACTAAAATATCTTAAAAATCACTTAAAAATCAATGGAACCAGAAGATTTTATCAAAAATAAAAAAGTTTTATTAATGGGATTAGGGGTTTTAGGCGGGGGAGTGGCTACTAGCCAGTGGCTGATAAAACATCAAGCAAAATTAACAATCACTGATTTAAAAACTAAAGAAGAATTAAAGGATTCGCTTTCAAAATTAAAACCTTTTCTTCATCGAATAAAATTAGTGTTAGGCGAACACCGGGAAAAAGATTTTCAAACTAATGATATTATTGTTGTTAACCCAAGCGTGATTATTAAAAATAATCATTTTTTAGCCATTGCCAAAAAAAAGACAACAATAATTACCAGTGATTTAGGACTGTTTTTAAAATTCAGTTTATCTCCAATCATTGCTATCACCGGAACCAGAGGAAAAACTACGACGGCTACTTGGTTAACTCAACTATTGAATCAAAAATATCCAGCCTTTTTAGCCGGCAATATTCCTCAAAATCCAGCTTTATCTTTATTAGATAAAATAAAACCAGAAAGCCCTGTCGTCTTAGAAATTTCTTCTTTTCAATTAGAATTATTAAACCGGATCAAACCAAAAATTGCTATTATTACTAATCTATTTACTGACCACTTAAACCGTTATGGAACAATGAAACAATACGCCAAAACAAAAGCCAGAATATTTAAAAATCAAGATAAAAATGATTATTTAATTTTAAATTACGATAATCAGTGGACAAAATACTTTTTATCTCTCAAGCCAAAAAGTAAAATTTATTTTATTTCTCATCAGCCTTTACCATTAAACAGAAATGGAATTTTTTTCAAAAACAACAAGTTGTATTTTCAAGAAAATAAAAAAATAATTGGTGATTTTTCAATCAAAGATTTTTTCGAAAAGCAAGGCCGGCATAATTTAGAAAATTTTATGTTTGCCGCTCTGGCAGGTAATATTTTTGGCTTGTCTTTAAAGCAAATAGAAAAAAGTATAGAGATGCTGGCTCAGATCAAATTTCGACAAGAAATTGTCTATAGAAATAAAAATCTGATGATTATTAACGATAGTGCTGCTACTTCTCCTGAGGCCACGCAAGCCGCCTTGGAAAGATTTAAAAAAGAAAATCTTTATTTAATTACTGGCGGAACTGACAAAAATTTAGATTTCAATAATTTAGCTAAAAAAATTAACCAATATCTCCCGACTAAACATTTGATTTTATTAGAAGGCTCAGCCACAGAAAAATTAATTAAAGAATTAAAAAAAGAAAATTATTCTAAAAAATATTTTCTTTTGAACTCGCTAGAAGAATGCTTAAAACAAACTCTTAGTTTAATTTCCCGGCATAAAAAAACAGTTATTTTATTTTCACCCGCTTCTGCCAGTTTTGAAAAATTTCAAAACGAGTTTGACCGAGGAGAAAAATTTAATCAATTAATAATAAATTATTTCTTTTAAATTGATTATTATTTAACATTACGATAAAATTAGAAAAAATTAGTTTAAAGAAATATTTATTTAAATGGCAATGGATTTAAAATTATTATATTTTTTAAACAGTCTTGTAGGGAAATCAAAATTTATTGACGCGCTTATTATTTTTTTTGGGCAGTATTTTTCTTATCTTCTTATTATAATTTTTTGTCTATTTCTTTATTTTTTAAAGCGTGATCAAAAAACGAAATTGTCTTCTTTTATAATCACTATTGTTTCAGCTCTTGCGTTAAGTTCTGCTTTAACCTATTTAATTCGATTTTTGTATCATCGGCCTCGACCCTTTACTGCCTTTGCTATTAAAAACCTTTTAGTAGAAACCTCTTATTCCTTTCCTTCTCATCACGCTACTTTTTTCTTTACAATGGCGACAGTGATTTATTTATATAATAAGAATTGGGG
>ERZ795047.2994-NODE-2994-length-15571-cov-4.500193_pt1 | contig 15571 bp, 2 predicted proteins | sample MGYA00375131_ERZ795047 | MGnify/ENA primary metagenome ERZ795047 (study PRJEB30176, sample SAMN05720228) | activated sludge metagenome | isolation source: Anaerobic digester | place: Japan | collected 2015-05-20 ...
CCTTTGACTTTGGGCGAGAATCTCATCAGCGTCCTGGCGGCCGACGGAGCCGTGCCGCCCAACATCGGCCGCGCCGAAATCCGCGTAACCAGGAGAAATCCCGGACCGCCAGCGCTTTCAATCACTCATCCGGCCGACGGGGTCTTCCTCGCCTCAAGCGCCGTGACGGTCGCCGGGCGTGTAAGTTCTGAGTCCCCGGAAGTTTCGCTCACGGTTACCGTCAACGGTCAACCGGCCACGCTTGCTGGAGGAGAGTTTACCCGTTCGATAAACCTGGTCGACGGCCTGAACGCGATAACCGTGGTTGCTATTGACTCTTTGGGTCAATCAGCCTCGCAAACAATTTCTGTAACCTGCGATTTGACTTCGCCCCAGGTCTCGCTCGTCTCTCTGCCCTCGATCGTGCTCCCGGGCGCCTCCTACCTTATCTCGGCTGAGGCTAGTGACAACTACCGGCTGACTTCCGTCGAGCTGAGCATCGATGGTCAGAAGCAGGCCGTGTTCGAGACACCTCCCTTTGAGTTCACCTACGTCATACCGGAGAGTCGCCAGCCCGGAGAACGGATCAGCGTTTCAGTCCTCGCCTGGGATGCAAGCGGGCGGATCGGCGTCGATTCCGGTGAAATGCGAGTGGCCGGTCCCGGAGGAGTTGCGGGACGCGTGTTTGACGATGTGACCGGTTATCCGCTTCCGGACGTCACAGTCGTCTCCACGGATGGAGCGTCGGCGGAAAGCGGGACCGACGGCGCCTGGTTTTTTGTCTCGCCGCTTTCGCAGGGTGTGGCCCGCTTTGTGAAGCCAGAACATACCCCTTGCGAGCGTGATTTTTCGCTCGAGGCCGGACAAGGATCATGGCTGCTTGATGCCCGCCTGACTCCGGTTGATGACCGTTCAAACGAGATCGGGCCGAACGGCGGGGAGGCGACCGGAGACTCGGGCCGGTTGCGGGCGACGATTGCAGCGGGAACCTTCACCTCGACGCTGGATGTTCGCCTCACGGCGGTCTCACCCCAGGGGCTTATGGGAGTGCTTCCCTTCGGATGGTCCCCGGTCCCCGGGGCAGTGGTCGACTTCCGACCTTTAGATGGGCCTCCGGGGGCTTTCGAACCCTTTTCGTCGCCAGTTCATCTGGTGATCTCGCCGGGGGCGGCAACTTCTGGCCTCCCCGAAGCTCTGCCCGATTGGCTGGCCCTCGTCTTCTACGACGAATCCGCTCATTGCTGGTATGCCGTCGAGTCGCGCGTACAACCCGGCGCTGATGGCTCCCTCAGTGCATACCTCGATCGATTCGGACAGTATGCCTTTGTGGTTCCGGATTCAGGCGCGACCGCTCCACCTGCTCCGATTCGCGGTGAGGCACTCGCTTCAGGTTCGCCGGCTGCGCACTCCGCATTAAGCTCGGCGGTTGCCTTTGCGACCGCTTCACCGCCGATAGCACTGTACAGTCCCGAAGCACGTTCTATCATCCGAATTACCGCTGATCCATCCGTCAAAATCCCCTCTGGTATTTGGTGCGAGGCCTCTTTTGACGAGCGCTACGACCTGCGCGCCCAAACCGAACCGAAGTTGGTCGAGCGGGCAGCTCAGACCTTCGTAATGTACTCGTATCCGGCCGCCAGTTTGGAGAATCCCAACCGCCTGGCGGCCACTTTTCCGGCGACGCCGACAATCCTCGATCTTCCTCTGGCCGACTTTCGCGCCGCCAATCTTCGCGTCGCCATCCGTCCGGCTGAACCCGATCCCGGGCAACTGGTCGGTCCGAGCGGCGCCACCATTCGTGTGGCCGGTGGAGCTGAGCTGGTGCTTCCTCCTGGCGCGCTTCACGACCCTACCCCGGTCTTTCTGAAAGCTCTTGGTGCTGACGAACTGGCGCTCGGGCTTCCGGAGGGTTTCGAGATTCTGGGCGGAGCGCTCCTGGATCTGAGCGGGAGGACTCTGGCCTCAAGTGCGCAGCTGTCTTTGCCCGACGTCTCGGCCGACAGCACTCGAGTCGTCCTGGCTCGGGTCATCACGGTCGGCGACCGCCGAGGCCCAAAGCTCGTCGGGCGTGCCATCAAAGTAAACGGCCGGTTGCAATCAACCATCACGCCCCCTGCTATGCCGGCAGGCCTGGCACCGGGAATAACCGAAGGAGGCATTTACGTCTTCGTGAAGATGCCGAAGCCCTTCGGCTATCTCACCGGAACCGTGACCAACGCTTTCGGCCCGGTTGCAGCAGTGCGGGTGAGCGCTGATACCAATCCATTTCTTGACCTTACGCCGGCCGACGGTCGTTACCTTCTTCCGGGACAAGCCGGTATTGGCCTTGACGTGCTTAACCAGCTTTCGGCGGCGGCTTTGAATGCAGACGAAACCGGGAGCGCCGTTGCGGCTTTGACTACAGAGGATTCGCACGTCGAAACCATCATCCAGGTGGCATCCACACCGCTTGCAGTCGCTTCAATCACGCCACCTCCCGGATCAGTGGACATTCCGGTATCCACCTCTATCCGCGTCAGCTTCACGAAGCCGATAACCGAGGCATCTCTGACGGGATCATCTTTCAGGGTCACAACCGCGTCCGGACATCCGGTGGCCGGTATGATCGTAGTTCTGCCCGGCCGCCAGGCCGCCACCTTTACTCCTTCCGCGGCCCTCGTTCCCGGAGGTGGCTACCGCGTTACCCTGACAACTGCGGTTCGGGATCTCTACGGACATCCCCTGGCAGCCGATTTTAGCTCGAGCTTTACCACCGCGGCGGTTCAGCCTGCCGCGAGCCAACTGACCGCTGCTGCGGTTTCGATCAGCTGCCCTGATTCATCCGGTTACGTCACCATTACTATCCCGGCGGGCCGGGTCCCGCCAGGTTCGACGGTTATTGCACTCAATCACAGCCGGGGATCGACTTCTACAGTAATGGCGGGCACCGGGCCACTGGCTCTGCGTCTTCTGGCTCACCCCGGTGATGACATCCGAATTATTGTTCGTCAGCCGAGCGGCGTTGACTATGAAGTGGTCCAAGGCGCTTTTCGGAGTCCTGACGGGTTTGCAGCGGTGGGGCCGAGCGGCGGAACGGTGACCAGCGCCGACGGCGCAATCTCGCTCGTGATAGAACCGGGTTCGATCAAAGGGCTTGCGGAGATTCGTCTGTCTTACGCGCCTGAATCTTCGATAACCATACCTCGACTCCCCGGCACGCCGATGGACCCGGCCAATGTGCCCTTCGGCGCAGGTGTCAGGATCGAGACCCGAGGCAATTTCACTTTGGAAAAGGAGCTGCACGTCGAAGTGGCAGCTCCTCCAGGTTTGCCGGAAGGCCGCCGGGCGATTTGTCTGACTCCCTCTCATGCGATTGATCCGGAGACCGGCGAAGAGGTCGAGGTTTGGGAATCGGTGACCTCAGCGGTGGTCTCCCAGGGGCGATTCAAGACCACCTCCCTTCCGTTCATGGGGGTGTACGGAGTGCAGGACACCTTCATGATTTATTTCTTTACGCCGGTCTATTCGCACGTGCTTTGGGGCTGGGTACGAGACGGCTGTGAGGTGGGGCGCCCACCAGTGGCGGGAGTGCTGTGTATGAGTCCGGCGGCGGGTCCAACGCTGCGTGGCCAGGTGACAGCCCGTACCAATCGGGACGGACTCTACGCGTTGTTTGACGTGACGATGGCGCCGCCGACAAATATCGTCCGGTTCTTCGATGAGGTGAACCATCGACAAGCCTCCTCGGGGACAAACATCAGTGGCTTCGGCCCGCAGACGGGCGAATTGGTCAAGTTTCTCGAAGGTTTGCAGGGATTCAGTTATGCCAATGTCGACGGTCTACTGCCCTGCCCGGCTATCTCCTTTGCCAATATCCCGCCCGTTTTGAACATCAACGCCCGCCAGGTCAATCTCGAACCGGGTGCGGGCGATCCGCTGCCCGACCTTGGGATCGCCCGCCCGGGCGCGGTTATCGAGATTATCGTTGACTCCGATCAGCCGCTTTCGCCGATCCGCGGGACTGTTTCGCAGGGCGGGCCGGTGGCTGAGGAGCTTGAATGGCAAGTCCTGACACCCGACTGCACGGCCGGGTGCCGGTACTCCGCCATTTTGGAAGCGCCGGCTGAAGGAGGCTACCTCGTCGAAGTCACCGGATATGGCGTGGGGGGAGTCGGCCGCGCCGACTATCAGTTCGTGGTGCTGCGTGACCCGAACTTTCGGCCGCCTTTGGAAGGCCCTCCTTTTGTCCTTTCCGTTTCCCCGAAGGACAGGGCCGTGGATGTTGACATCATGACTGAGATCCGCCTGGAATTCTCTGAGCCGGTACGGAACCTCAGTGGCCAGGGCGCAAGTCCCACCGTTTTCCTGGAGGCGCCGGACGGATCGATAACAGGCGGAGAGATTCTCTCGGGTGGCCTGCCAGTGACGCCAGAGAGTAGCGTATCGAGCATTGTTTTCAAGCCGGAGAGCGCGCTGGTTGGGGGAAAAACCTATGTGCTGCATGTGACCATTGACGTAGTAGATTCAAACGACGAGAGGCTGAACCAGGATCCGGACGACGACCCGGAGGAGTTTACAAGTTCTTTTACGACGTACGCCGGCGCGCAGCTGTCGCACACCCCTGAGAATCCCGGACTACGGGTGTCTGCCGAGGGCCGTTATGCCTTTGTGTTGGAGCCTGACTCTTTGTTCAGCTCCAACCTTGTTGCCTACGACACGGTCGATCCACGATATCCAAAACAACTCAGCCGGCTGCGCCTGCCTCAATACGCAATCGACTTGGCTGTCTCCAGCGAAACCCAGTACGTGGCAGGCGAGGGAGTGGTTTCAAGAATCGGGGTGGTCACTGCTGTTTGCCCCTCCTTACCGGATCGGGCTGCCAATCTCTGGATCATCAATCTGGATGATCCCGAAGGCCTTTCCGATCGCTCCATCATCGGTGTGGTCTCGCTTTATTTTCCCCAAGATTTGAGTGCGGTTCCGGTAGCGGTCGCCTTGCACAACGGGCGGGCTTATATCGGGAACGCTCCGTATCGAGGCCTGATTGTCGTGGATGTCGAATGGGCGATCAGCTTGTGGCACGATGCGGTGCTGCAGGGGTGGGAGAACCCGCAATACAAGGCTGTCACTCCATACGCGGGGTTTGGGCAGGAAGCGATTGTGCAGAGTCTTCTGTACCAAAGTAACGATCCCTCAATTCCAGCGATGGCGACCGCGGTCTCGGTGATTACCCAGGATGTGCCGGGAGAAGACGGGTGGCCGGCCGGCGCAATGCCGGTAGCTTTCGCGATTGACAGCGGTTCCGGCGCTGTCCTGGCGGCCGGAATGCCGAATGCCTTTGACGGGGTGCACGGTTTCTTGGGTGGAGGATCCCACGGCGATCGACGCATCCTGTCCTGGATCCAGCTAGGCGGTGCCTATCCGCTGGCAGTGCAGGCAGTGGCGGACTTTGGCGTAGGCTCTCAGCGGAGGGACCTGGTCCTGGTTCTCACTTCAGAGGACCTTCGCATCTACGACGCGACCTCACACCCGATGACGCTTCTCGCGGTAGTTTCGCGAGCAGAGCAGGGGATTGCCGGGGCGACCAGCCATCTTGCAGTGGAGGATGGCCTCGTCTACATCAGCTCGAGCGGCGGCTTGTCGGTCGTGGATTTCTCCAAACCGACGGCTCCGCGCCTGGTGACCGCGGTCTCCGGAGACTGGGCCGGGAGCACGTCGGTCTCTGTGCGGAACGGCTTTGTTCATAGTGTCTCGACTAGCAGCGGATACGCTATCGGCATCGCCCGGCCGGTCGCGCAGGTATTCGTTCACGGGCTGACGGGGCAGGCCGGGCAACTTTGCTCCAACCCGGTGATTTTAGATCGGCACAATCCCGATCATCCCATGCTCTACCCGGCCGAAATCCTCTTTCAGATTTTCGGCAAGAAGTCGGAAATGGAAACGGCGCAGGTGCTGATACGCAAGGGGGAGGAAGTCGTGAGTACGCTTACTGCCGCTCTTGCCGACTCGCCCGATTACGACCTGAAGACCGGGTCTGCCATTTGGTACTCGGAGCGGGTTGACCTGACCAGCGAATACACGGCCCAGATCGTGCTCGAAGAGTACGAAACAGAGCGGACGCCGATTCCCATGAGCTTCCTCGTGGGCGATTACCAGGCGACTGTTCAGGTTCAGCCCCAGGGACCGCTGGTCGAACAGGTGGAAGTGTCCCCATATGCCTACGTACTGGCCGCAAACGCCGTGGTGACGATCAGCGTTGGCAGTGGCTTCGATAGAAGGGAAACCCGCGGCTGGCGGGCTTTCGGACTGAACAGCGAGAGACTGGACTTGGCTGGATTAGAAGTCGGCAGGTATGAACTGAGACTGCGCGCCGAGCTACCGGACGGTTACGCCGAGGAGATTGTCGGGGCGCTGGAAATTGCCTCCAACCCGAACGATGTGAGGGTACCGAACCACACCATCGTGGGCGGGATCGACCTAGCAACCGGTCACCTCGGGCTGACTTACACCGACGTGATGATCAAGGGGCGGGGTCTGTCGCTGGAATTCACCCGTTCCTACAATCAGGGAGCGGCCAACGTCTTCAGCCCGCTTGGTTACGGCTGGCATCACAACTACCAGATGCTGCTGGTTCACAACCGGCATCTCGGTCTTTACACCATCATCGGGGGTGATGCCCAGGGGGAGACGTTCCCGGAAGCGCCGCATGTGATGCGCTCTCTGTCGCCTTTTCATACTACCCTGGTCCGAAACGACGACGGCAGCTTCGACTACTACAACAAGGCGCATATCAAGCATCACTTCCCTGGGGCGCTCGAGCGTGATTCGTACAGCTATTACCGTCAGTCCTACATGGGGAATCTCGATTACGTCGCAGACGGTTATGACAACCGAATCGATCTCCGGTACGACACTCTGGGCCGCCTCGTCCAGGTTATTGACGCATCCGGACGTGCCCTGAATTTCGAGTACGAAGAAGCGCTGGCACCGTTCGTGGGAGTGGTGCTTCCCTTCCTGGCTGGACATAGTTCCTCAACCTGCGTAGCCGATGGGCGCCTTCCGGTAATCCGGGATCACTTCGCCACCTCAGCCAGCGGCAAGGCCTGGCGCATTCGCCGCATCACCGGGCCGGGCGGGCTTGAGATTGAGTATCGCTATGACGAAGACGGCAATCTGGAGTCGGTACGACGATTGGGAACGGCGGTTTCGATTCCGGGTGGGGAAGAAGGTCAGCCGGGCGTTGAAAGCGAGGCGAGCGAAGATTACGTCTGGTCGTATGCCTACAAGCCCAGCGCGGGCGGCAGCGTTCCGGCGGAGAACCTGACTCATCTCCTGCGGGAGATCATAAGCCCCAACGGCTCGAAGACTGCTTACGAGTTCAACCAGAACGTCCCCACACTCCCAATCGCCGCTGTCCACTACCCGGAAGGTGTGGGTAACTCCTTCACCTATACGTTTGACGGCATTAGGGTCGCGAGCGTGGATGTCACTGACGGCAGAGGAATTCCGACCACCTATAAACTCGACCGGGAAAAGGTGATCTCCATTTTGGTCGCCGGGACGCAAACCTCGTTTGAGTACGACCACAAGAAAGGACTGAAAATCCAAGAGACCGATCCCGGCGGAATGGTGCGTCGGTATTTTCATGACGACAACGGTAATGTCATCCGGCTGGAACAGACCGGGAGCGCCGGAGGTAAGCAGACGCGGATTCTGACCCGGGCCACCTTCGATCCCACCTTCAACCGTCCGGTGGCGCGCTGGGATGCCAACAGCCAGCGTTGGGACGCCGTCAGGCAGGCGTGGGTGGAAGATGACCGGGGAATGACAAGCTATACGCTAAATTACGCGGGTGATGTCGAATCAGTGCGGTTTTCAGACGGTTCGACCATGAGGTTCGAATACGACGACCTCGGCCAGCTGCGGAAGGTGATTGATCGGTTAGGACTTATCACTGAGTACCAGGCATACGACCCCTACGGCAATCCGCAGACAATAGTTCAGCAAACTGAACGGGACGCCACCGGCAATGTAAAGACTGTCGTTACGACCAACAGCTGGGACGAAATAAGCCGGCTGGTCTCGACCAGCAGCACCCTCGGGCCGACAATTACCTACTCCTATGACAAGCTTGACCGCGTGGTTCGCAGCGTGACGGAGGATCCTTCCGGAGTTCGAACGCCTCTGTCGGTCGAGTATGAGTATCGGATGGGAGGCCAGCTGTCCAAGGAGACCAAACAGACGACGAGCAGGGGGAGCGATGGCGCCGTTCTTGAACAGAGTCATGTCATTTCATACACCTACGACGGGCTCGATCGGCGGACCGGCATTCAGGAGTCAGGCAACGGCGGGGTGAGTTCCGTCCGTAGTTTCGGTTACGACGGAAACTCGAACTTGGTGTGGGAGACCAACCGGCGGGGAATTCGGAGCCAATATGTTTATAACGACCTGAATTTCCTGGAACGCCACGAGATTGAAGATCGCCTGGAGTCGGATCCTGAGCCAGACCTTGTCGGCAACCCGAGAAGCGTCATCGATCGGTACGGGAACGTGAGCACGCTCAAATACGACGGGGTGCATCGGTTGATTGGGCGCGCTCAGGGCGGATATGCCGAGAGCTGGGAACTGGACGGAAACGGAAACATCATCGCCTTCTGGGACCGTAACGGCCGTAAAACAACTTTCGAATACGACGGCCTGAACCGAGTCACCAAGCGAGTAGATCCGCTGGGACGCGAGACAACTTGGCAGTACTCCATTGTGAACCACCGGCATCGTACCGTGCGACGCGAGCCGCATCGGGGGCTGACAGTAACCACCGAGCGCGACGCGCTCGACCGGGTGCTTCTTGAGAAGATCGAGTGCGCGAGCTGCAGCGGCTCGCCGTATGTGACGACCTGGGACTATCAGGGTCTCAAAGTCGACATCCGCGATCCCAGAGGAAATACCATCCGCAGGGAGCTCTCGGCCTTCGGCGAGACGGGTTCAATCAGTCTTGGCCGAGATAAAACGATCCACAAATATACGGGACTGGGAGGACTGTATTCGCTGACCGACGGACGTGGGAAAGAATGGCGCTACGAGCTGGACGGCCTGAACCGGGTGCTTGTCACGCATCATCCGGAGGTCGACAGTACGCGCGCTCCCCCGGTTCCGATCGAAGAGAGCTTCACTTACGACGGTGAAGGAAATCTGATTCGCCACAGCAGCCGGCGAGGAGTGGAGACCATCCAGACCTACGACCACTTGGGGCGCGTGCTCACCCGCCGGGTGGGGCAGATCGAGGTCGACCGGTTCTCCTACCACGATCCGGCCTTCGCCGTCACCCGCACCGATGCCAATAACCACGCCACAACCTTCCGTTACGACCCGCTCGGACGCCTGTTGTCCGTCACGAACGCCTTGGGGGAGGCGAAAAGCTTCCGCTGGGATGGGGAGAACCTGACTGGGGAAACCGATTTCCGGGGGAACGAGACTTCCTACGCTTACGATGAACTGAACCGACTGACCAGAGTCACCGACCGTCTGGGGCACGCCACCACGATTGTGTACAAGGACGACAACGGCCTGACTCGCACGATCACCGACGGCCGTGGGGGGAGGCGAGTCGAGGTGTATGACGGGCTGGACCGGCTGATTAAAGAGGAGCGGGGCGGGGAGGACTTCGCCAGCTGCGAATATGACGGCAACGACAACCTGACGCGACACCTGGACGGCGAAGGGCGCGTGGTCGCCTACGAATACGGCGTTGAGAACTGGGTCGAGAAGGCAGATCACGCCGGTCTGCGGACGCAGATATTCAGCCGGGATAACGTTGGGAACCTGGTGGCCTACTTCGACGGGGCGGGGGGCACGATTGAGCAGGTTTTTGACGGCCTGGGTCGGGTGGTGAGCAGGAAGGACGGTTTGGGCAATGAGACGCGCTGGATCTATGACGGCGAACTGCTGCGTGGGCGCATCGATCCGCTGGGTAACGAGACCCGTTACGAGTACAACGAGCAAGGTTCGCTGACGGTCGTTCAAGATGCGCTTCAGAATACCTGGACCTACGCGTATGACCCCGCTCAGAACCTGGTGAAGGTCACGGACCCGCTGGATGTTGACGGCAACCGGGCGACAAGTTACATCCGTGACGCTCTGAACCGGATTGAGACAGTCAAATCAGCACTGGGCCGGGAGAGGAGCTACGCTTACGACGCCAACAGCAATCTTACCAGCCGAATTGATCCCAAGGGGCAGGTACGGTCAACCAGCTACGACGCCGAAGACCAGGCGATCGAGATAACAGTGTCTTCGGCTTCCGGGGAGCTTTTGTCCTGGGCGTATTCGTACGATCCCGAAGGCAACCTGGTGGGGGTACGTGAAACGACGGGTGGGAAAACGCGGTCCTACGGCCGAACCTACGACCAGCGGAACCGGCCGATCGAGGCGACCGATCCATTCGGGCGGAGTGTGGGTTTCGGCTACGACCGGTCAGACCAAGTGGTGAGCTTCCGGGACGCGGCCAACCGCCTGACGACGTACGCCTGGGATGGGGCCAGGCGGCTGGAAAGTGCGACTCTGCCGGGTGGGTCGACGATCGGGTTTACCTGGCGTGCGGACAACCTGCTGGAGGAAGTGCGCTACCCGGGCCAGATGGTGCGCCGGTACCGCTATGACGAGGCGGATCGGCTGACGGCGCTGCGCAACGAGATCGGTCCTGGCCACAGCGAGGAGTTTGTTTACGGCTATGACGCGAATTCCAATCGCGTGGGGGAAATCCGGCTGGTCGACGGTGAGGTCAGGCGAGAGCTGAGCTACGGGTACGACGAGCTGGACCGGCTGATCCGGGCGGACTACGGCGGGGGATCGTCAGTTGAGTACTCCTACGACGCGGTGGGGAACCGCCAGACAGAGACGGGGCAGGACCCGTCCGGTCGGGCAGTCAGCCGCACCTATACCTACAACGAAGCCAACGAGCTGACGGCAGTCACAGATGAGCTTCATGCGAGTCGATCGCTCCTGATCAGCTACGACGCGAACGGGAATCTGGAACGGGAAGAGTCGTCGTCGGGTCAGGTTCGGAACTTCGAGCATGACGGTCTGGACTGGCTCAGACGGGTGACCGAGTCGAGCAGAGGCGTCGTCGGTATCTACGATTACGACTTCCAAGGCCGCCGAATTAGTCGGGACACGCCGTGGGGACTGACCCAGTACGTATACCGCGGCGAGGAAATCCACGTCACCAACGAGTTTGACCGTTGGGATCGCGCGACGGCCAGTTACGAGTTTGCTGAGGGCCTGATTCGAGCCGAGTTTGGTGAGGGAGAGCGCTGGTATTTTTCAGACGCGCTGGGTTCGACGACTTCTCTGGGGACGCTGACACCGAGTGGAGAAGGAACTCCCGTTGAGCGGCACGAATACGACGCCTGGGGCGGTCTGATCCCGGCAGTGCCGCTAGGCCAGACCATATCGGGGGGCTCCAACCGGGTACTATACACGGGCTACCGGAGAGACGACGAAACAGGACTGGACTACGCCCTGGCCCGCTACTACGACCACCGCTTCGGCCGCTTCCTGCAACAAGACCCCCTGCCCGACATCGTCGAACAGGCGCGAGCGCGCGCGGTCGCGGCGTTTACGTATGAGGCGCTGGCGGCCGCGCCAGCCTTGTGGACCAGCCCGGAGTTTGAGGGACGGGAGGCGAAGTTCGACGAACTCGTCCACGCCGGCTCGATTCACAACCGCCTGCGCGCTTTGGATTGGGTCCGGGAAGAGATCGCGCCTCCCGAGTCAACCGGCAGCCGGATGGGTAACCAGGCCGGTCGATCGGTGCGAAAAGAAACGGTCCAGCGTGGGGCTAAACCGTTTACCGGTTACGCCAAAGGTGGTACGTCGCTTCCCGACGTGGTCCCTGCAACTCTCGTCCAACCTCCGTCTCAGGCGTTTGGTTCGGGTCCCGGCATGTGGAATCGTTACCCGTACGCCGGGAGCAATCCTCTCAATAGGACCGATCCGGATGGCCGACAGGCAGGTGAGCTTGCGAAGAAGTTCGAGAAATGGATGGCGGAGCGGCAACAGAAGATTGAAGAATGGGCCATAGCGAGTGGAGATCCAGAGTTCGCTGCTGGAGTCACGTTCTGGTCGCGTAGTGCTCACCAGCAGATCCAATCTGACCTGTCATGGTTGCATTACGGGGAGCGACTTGGTGAAGTATGGGGGGAGGGCACGTGGTTTGAAAGAGCCGAGGCTGCCTTTCCTCACTTGCAGTTGTTGAGAGTCGGCCAGGCAGTGGGATCGCTATCCCAGGACGCGACACCGCAACAGAAAGCCGAGGCTTGGGCCCTGGACATCGGACGAGCCAGCGGTTTGACACTGGTGATGGCGGGCACGGCTCGGCGGGGTATCAGCCGTCTCCAAGCGGTTGCGAAGACGAAGGTAGTCAACTACAAAGGCGAACCTGTCAAGATCCCAGAGGGACATGTTATGAGCTCTCGGGATCCGAGTTTTGCTGAGCCTCCGATAGTTGAGTATGGACCTTTTACTTCAGAGCAACGCCAAGCGTTTCTGAGGGGGAGATCGGGTGGAACTCGAATCGCCTTCCACCATCGCCATCAGATCCCCACCACTTACGGTGGAGTAATCGATGAAGTCCCGGGACCGAAGCACCCGCGTGGAAATGTTCACACTGCAGGCACTCCCACAAGGCACCCGAGTAATTCCGTATTTAGATCAATCGAAGGTGGCGAAAAGCTTCGGGCTCTGGAGATTCGGCTTCACCTGAAAGCCAAGGGGGCGCGTTTGGTCGAGGTAGAAACTGGCGTTTGGATCGATCCAGGGCCCAAGTAGAATGATAAGGAAATGACCGAACAGAAGCTCTTCAGTTTGATGGATTCGTTTGCGATCAAGGTTGTGGCCATTGCCTCCGTGGCGAAAGGGAGTGTTCGACTACTGGGCAACAAGCAAGCTCTTCCTGCGAACAGTCTTTTATCGAGCCTTTTTGGGGATCGAGATGCGATAGCAGCGCTCGAACACTCTCTAAAGGACCAGATCATGCCAAAGATTTGGGGACAAGGTGGCGTGGTGTGTGTCGTTTGCCGCCCGCACCCAGATGTCATTGTCGGGCTCTTCTCAGATAAGCCACGGGATCCAGTCGAAACCTATCGTTGGAGCAAAGCCTTGGATCAGCAAGTTGCTCGCCTTTGGTCGCACACTGATGATATTCGACAATAACCGGAGCTAAGAAAAGCGGGGACAATCTACTTAATCGTTTTTTCCTTAGGAGTTTCAAAAGGGAATTGAGTAGACTGTCCCAAGTTTTCCCCAGTCGCAGGTCCTCGTTGACCGAGGGTTGCGCTCCCAGATCCGAGCGCACCTTGCGTCGTAACACCGGACGATTCTTCCCGCCATGATCGTCGTTCTTAGTTTCTGGGTTGCGTTGCCCAGCTTGCTCTAGAAGAGGGAATTTAGTTTTAAGGAAGAAGTGAATAGCTACCACCCTCGGTCGAACTGTGCTGTTTCCCCCCATATCGCGGCTGGTCTCCTGCAAGCTTGGCCTTCCACGAGGAACGTGTGTTCATTCATGAAGATCTGAAGATCGTCTTCTGGGTATCACTCGTCGTTCTTCTCACAACAAGGTAGTAACAAGGGCCAGCGTCGTTCCGGATGACAGCTGGGATCGCGCAAGTTCGTATGAGAAATCGGACAGTCTGGTATGCGATGAGACATGAAGAATAGGGCCAGCTTAAGCACTCTTTACTCTCGATCGATATATCGTTTTTTCTCCTCTACCCGTATGGGGGCGCAAAAAGAATTGAGGTCTGGACACTGCAGCCTCACGCGCGCCCAACAGGTTGGAGCCAACTGAAAGGGCGGCCTGCTTAATCTGTTGGACCTGGACCTGGTGTCCGCGAATGAGAAGCGGGAGGTCGAGAGGCATCAGCGCGCGTCGAAAGCGTTTCATCAGGCAAAAGGGGGGGGACTATGAAACGTCGAAAGATTGTCGTTCTCAACCAAGTGTTGACTATCACCGTTCTCACTTCAGGATGTTCGTGGCAGGAGAGACCTTGGATTCCGTTTCGCTCGAGCGAACACGGCTTCATCGCTCTGTTTCCGACCGAGCCAACTCGCAAGGATCAAACAGTGAATACTGAATCGGGACCAATTACCAATCACGTCTACACAGCGCGACATGGTCAGACGGTTTATACATTTGCGGTTGCCGACCTACCAGGCGAGGTTGAAGTGGTTGACCAGAAGGCTGTTTTTGATGACGCTCGCGATGGTGCTGTGGCAAACACCCAGGGAACACTGCTGAGCGAGTTGATCATTGAAGTGGAGGGCAATTCCGGAAGAGAAATTGAGATCTCGGTTGCCGAACAAGTGACCTGCATCGCCAGAGTATTTCTTGTCGGTGATCATCTCTATCAGGCTATGTCGTCACTCCTCGTGACGATGTCTATCGGCCAGGGGTCGGCGGTTTCTTGATTCTGTACGCCCTATACGGGTCAATTGAAAGTCGCCAAAGAAAGGCTTGTCCTTGGCCGGCACGCCACATTCATCTTAAACCCGCTCCGTGGTTTGGTTTTGGGGCCGAACGACGCGGGAGTTTAAGGATGCAATCAAGGCGGAACAATCAAGATTGAACGTATCCGCTAAACGGGGGGGGACATGAAGAAATTAGGGCCGCTCTGCAGTTGCATGGCGCTTTACGGTGTCGGCGACCAAATGAACTTGGAAGATATGTTCCGAATGGTATTGGATCTGTTCGCCCGCCTTGGATACCCACCAGACACAATGGCCATTTTGGGCAGAGGGTTTAGCGACAAAGCCGTTTCATTCGAGCGTTCTTACAAAAAACTGCAAAAGAAGGGGATGCAGGACGTTACTGCGATCGATATACATGCCCTGTACCCGGACTGTAAACAGCCACTGGTTGGCTGGAGGATAGCGGGCTCTATAAACCGGAAAGCTGGGACAGTGGTGTTTGGGTTTGACGAGACAGTGCGGGGCTACGACTCAGAGTTCCTTGACGAGTTGGCTGTGCTCTTTCGTCGCTGCTTTCCTTTCAAATACGGGATTGCGTACAGACGCCACTTGGAGAGGGGTCCGGTCCTCTTCGCCTACGGTATGGCGTGCGGATTAGGGTATTCGGAACAGGAAAGACGCGAGGCGGAGGAGATCTCAAGGTGGTTTAACGATGATATTGACAAGCGATCCTTCCTGAGCGGTTTGTTACGGGACGTGTTCCCACAAAACTGGCTGACTGATCTACATCTCAGTGTTCGAGTTGGTTCACTAAATCTGCTCGACTGGATTGCGACCTCGCCGTCGAGGGGTTGTCTCAGACAGCTCGAGAGTGACCTGTGGTCTTGGCTTGTCGAACCGTCGCAAATAGAAGCAGTGAGACGGACTCTCGCCGAGCACGGGCTCCTTATCAGTTTGCCACTAGGGAGCAATAAGGGACGCTAGCTTCCTATGGGAGGGGTGGCGAACGATTCCGGATCAAATGGCACTTAAATTCTTTCACCCCGGTTCGGGTGGCGTGCGTGATTTGCCAGACGGTGAACCATCGGTGCGAGGTGTCCGCCGTTTCCGACTTCGAGTCACATCGTTGCATAGACCGCGGAGCAAA
>ERZ795047.3003-NODE-3003-length-15548-cov-147.203834_pt1 | contig 15548 bp, 3 predicted proteins | sample MGYA00375131_ERZ795047 | MGnify/ENA primary metagenome ERZ795047 (study PRJEB30176, sample SAMN05720228) | activated sludge metagenome | isolation source: Anaerobic digester | place: Japan | collected 2015-05-20 ...
TTATACGCAATGAACAAGACTATTATAATGTGATTAATTACTATTTAAAAAATCCGGTTAAAGCAGGACTGGTAGATTATATTAAAGACTGGGAATATTCCTACTTTAAATTTGGTTAATTTATTGGTATGTAGATGTTAATGATGTAAAGATGTCTATGGTGTGTAGATGTTAATGGTGTGCAGATGTCCTCATCTGCACAAAGCGGTACCAGTTCTACACATATCCGTAATAAATTAAAGGCGGTATAACTTTTATAATTTTTTATTAATAAATAAATTCATAAGCAATCACGCCATCACAAGCTTAGAGATAATTGATAATCTTGAGGATGTGATGCAAAGGAGGACCTTTGCATACCATAATGGTGTGCAGATGTCCCCATCTGCACAAAGCGGTACCAGTTCTAAACATATTCGAAAGAAATTAAAAGCGTGATAACTTTTACCAATTGTTTCATTAATAATTTCATAAGCTAATCCCGCAATTGTGTGCTTTAATGCAAAGGAGGACCTTTGCATACCATAATGGTGTGCAGATGTCCTCATCTGCACAAAGCGGTACCAGTTCTACACATATCCGTAATAAATTAAAGGCGGTATAACTTTTATAATTTTTTATTAATAAATAAATTCATAAGCAATCACGCCATCACAAGCTTAGAGATAATTGATAATCTTGATGACGTGATGCAAAGGGGGACCTTTGCATACCATTATCTTTACATACAATTATGGTGTGCAGATGTCATCATCTGCACAAGGCAGCACCATCTTATGCAAAGGAGGACCTTTGCATACCATAACCTGCATACCATTGCTTGCATACCATTACCTGCATACCATTATCTTTACGTACCATATAATCACATATATATGAGCTTAGAGTTATGAGATAAACTTAAAAATAAAAAATCCCCGGTGAAAGCCGGGGATTTTCTTTTTTGTATGCGCTTTTGCTCGTCGGGTAAACGAGCTAAGGGCTTATGAGTTATTTTTTCTCTAATTCCGGAGTTTCAAATTTAACCGGATTAGGATTAATCATATTTACGACATCTGGTTTCCCTTCTTCATTCCTATAAGTTGAAACCGCAATGACCTTAAAGAATTTACGATTCGCACCAGCGGTATTAAATTGATAAGTATGAGTTGGTTCCTGCACTACAATAGGACTTTGAGCAGGGAAGTTATAAGGGTCATCCGAAACATAGATTCTATAAGCTTGGGCATTAGGCACCTGATTCCAGCTTAATTGTACACCCGTAGTAGTTGTAGTAATAGTTACTACTGGAGCACTTAAAACCACAGGAGTAGCATTAGTTACCACAAACATCGTAAGAGGAATAGCAGCTATCTTATACTGAGTTACACTGGTTGAAGCATCTGGATTAGCCGGATCAATCTCATAGGTATCACTATACATATATCTGGTGCGATAATCTGTGGAAGCCAAGCTATGATAATAGAAATTGGTTCCGCTTGTCCATCCAGTATCCATAGGACGATTAACTCTTACTGCCAGATTATTTCCCGTATAGTTAAAGGGTACACTAAGAGGAATGAATACTTCTACCGGTTGAGTACTTACAGGGATGGTAATATTAGTATTAGCAACCAATACATAATCGCTGAAAGGCAAGAAGGCATTTTCTACTGAGGATGCAGTGGTGTTTTTCATCCAGATTTTAATTGGTTTATCCTGCTGTCCAGTAGTGGAGGTACAATAGTAGAAAATACCCTGTATGGTTCCACCAGTCATCTGTAATTCTTGAGAAGTGTAAATAGTTTCAGAGACACTGTTTTTATAATAATAGCAGATGGGGAAATAAGTTGAGGTAGAGGTAGTGGCAGGATTGCCGGCAAGAGGGAAATAGGTGCCAGAGGACCAAACCACAACTGTTTTGGGTGCAGAATTATCATTATAAGGATTAGTGTCACCGGTAAGTATTATTTTAGCATAAATATTATAAGTACCTACAGTTTGAGGAGACCAAACAATATCATAAGTAGCTGTCGCATCAGGAAGCAGATTAACTCCAGTAATGGTGGTAGAACTTAGAATAGAATCATCCTCAACTTTTCTTAATTGCAAAACGAAATTACTTTGAGTAAGTAATCCATTATTATTTACGGTTACAGAATAAGTTCCAGAAGAGCCCGCTGCTAAATGTCCAGGACCAGTCATTTGGGTCACTGCCAGATCATTGTTAACTAATTCTTCTACCACAATATCATCAATATAGATACTATAATAGGTTCCGCCTAAACCATGTTTGAAGCAGAGGTACTGATCAGTACCGGTATAATTTGCCAGAGAAACCGTATAAATAGTATGAGCATCCGTAAGTGCAATAGAACTTATCTGGGTAAAAGTGCCAGTCCCAGCGGCTGTAGAATTTGTCCCTACCAGAAGAGTATAACCTGCAGAACCACCTCTTGCTGAGAACTTTACTTTCACTCTATTCAGAGGCACTATAACCTGAGGAGAAATAAGCCGCAAATCTGCAGCGGTATCATCATAGTTATACATTACTATACTGTTAGGCAAACTTACAGGATAAGTGGTAGAAGTTTTCACATAAACCGAAGTAGGATAAGAGCTGGTTGTGGACACATATCCTGTCCAACCTAAAGGTAAAGCAGGTGCAGTCACACTATCAAAATTCTGTGTATAAGGAGGATAAATACGAGGATCAACACAGGTTCCAGTTATATGAATCTGATAGACTGCTCTTACAGATTTAGCCAGAGGCTCTCCATAAGTAATAGTAATATATCCACTGTGGATTTCGCTTCCAGTAGTAGGAACTGTTGGGGTATAGGCAACTTTGAAAGTGGTTGATTGATTAAAATTCAAGGTATTAGTAGTGATATTTTCTGCTAATGAAAAATAATTACCACTAACTTGAACACTATTGATAGTCAGGGTTCCCATACCACCATTGGTTATAGTAAATTGTTTGGTACTGGTTTGATTGATAATAGTGAGAGGATAAGCAATCTCCGTTTCAGAAGGAGTAATAGTAAATACTGGTTCGGGTGGTATTTCAGAGAAAATCATTTTCACATTAGGATAGCCTGCTTTAACAGAATTATTAGGAGATCCATCCATCGGATTGGTTAGATTTATATCGCTAGCATCTCTATAATAATGGACACTCACATTAGTTGAAGAAGTACAATAAAAATGTCCGTAAGATGAATCATAGCCTGGGGTATTTTCATGTACTGCAACTACCAGATTTTGCCCGGTATAACTAAAATAGGGATTCAGATTAATTTCTACCCAGCAACCTCCCGAGACCTGAGGTAAATTAACCGTCCCTGAAAAGACTGGTGTGAGTTGTGTTAATGGTACGAAATCGCTGGTATTAGTGAATACTGTCTTGGAAGTATTCCCCATATAGACAGTCCAATCTTTACTATTAGTACCGGGATAAGCTCCATCCCAGAAATAATACAGTTTCTTAATTAACCAGCTACCCGTTAACTGAATATCACTTTGTAGATAAATACTTTGACTATAATTATAGCCATAATAAGCATAAATGGGTAAATTAAGTGCAGTATTGGTTCCTGTTCCAATAGCTACTAATCCAGCAGGTACAATAGTTCCTGTAACCTGAACCGTGACCTCCGCTCCAGGTTCTGGGTAAGTCTGAGTTAATATTATCTGACCATTATATGGTCCTTCCGTTTCTGGAACAGCTAAGGTAAAAGACAATTCATAAGAACTATTTGCTGGGATAGTGTAAGGTCCAGCAGGATTGAAAGTAAAGTTTGTCCCTGTAGCATTGAAGGTTAAAGAAGAAGTAGGACTAACATTTTGAACAGTAATAGTGCCAGTTTTAGTTCTTCCTGCCCACATATTTCCTAAATTGATAGAAGAAGGAGCAGAAATCTGTTTGATGGTGGTGAACTTACGAGGTAAGCACTGGGAAAGTTGAGCTCTACCTCCTTCTTCACTATAAGGAATAATCTGCCAGTAATAAACACTGTTGTAATTCAAAAGATAACCACTTCCATAGACATTATAACTTAAATCTTCAGTGATATCATAAAAGGCATTTTCCGTAGCTTGATCATCATTTTCAATTAGATAATTTAACGAATCACAAAGAACTCTCACATAGTAACCATCAGCTAAACCACCTGAAACAGGAGCAGTCCAGCTAAAGACCAATGTCGTAGGATCCACAACAGCATTTTCGGGAGGATTTACCAGAACAGCAGGTCCCGGAGCTTCGGGAGGAATATAAATCATCGGACCTATGACCTTATCAAGGTAAATAGTTCCAGCAGCTCCATTAGGTAAACCTTGTAATGCAATCCTGTAATTACCGTATAGAGCAGCTGTACCTGGAACTGTATATCTGGTATAGGTAGTGGTAAGTGATATAGGGCTTCCTAATGCTGTATATCCTGTTCCATCAGTGCTGAGCCCATAATATGCTTGAAGTTGTCTACCAGCACTTGTAGCTCGTGCATAGAAATAGATACTATCACTTGGAGTGCTAAAAGTAAGTTGCGGAGTGGCAATATAAGAAGTATTATTGGTGGCTGTTAGCACCAGACCTGCGGCTGCTACACCATCATAATTGCTGGCAGTAGTTCTTTGCCAGGCATTCTGCCCCGTACCTTGCCAGGTTACCCAACGAACAGGGGGAAATACTTCCGACTCAAAACCTTCTGCCAGTTTCCCTTTAGTATAGATTTCAACATTAGCTAAAGTTGCAGTATTATTTGTGAGATCATTATCTGCGGGAAGTTCTGCGGTGAAAGTGAAGGTTCCTGCCTCATTAGAAGACCAATTATAGCTCAAATTTGCGGAACTTAAACAGTTCAGAGTACCAATAGGAACAGTACCAATGATAATTTCCCCTTTTTTAATGACTATATTCTGTCCACTGGAATTAGTTCCATTATTCTTTACCGTTATATTAAAGGTAAATTCAGTATCAGTGAACTTATATAAAGGAGTAGCAGTAAAGGAAGTTATTGCCAGCTCATCCCAGGGTCGGGGTGCAATTGTCACATCATCCAGATATACATACTGGGATACAGTATCACTTGTATCCAGACGGAAGGAAATATAATGTCCCGTTCCAGCATAAGTAGCAAAATCTACCACATATTGGGTATAGGTGGTAGAAAGAGGAATAGCTGCCATCTGAGTGAAAGTGGCAGTAGGATTAAGATTATCTACCACTCCAATATACAGATTACGATTAGCCGTGCCCCGAGCCCAGAATTTAATATACAGTGTATTTAAATTAACATTAAATGCAGGTGTAACTAAACTTACGAGAGCTCCTTGATTGCTGGCAGGATTATACATATAGACATTATTAGGTGAAGAATGAGGAGTGGTAGTAGAAATAGTGACATTTGCAGAAGTGGAAGGAGAATCTATCACCTTTGTCCAACCTGCAGGAAGATCTGTACTGGCATCAAAATTTGTAGTATAGGGCACTGGAAAAGCTGTATAGAAATTATAAGGTCCAGCCCAAGCACTGTAATTTGAACCTTCTTTGGCTCTCACATAATAGGAATAACCTGTGGCAGCGGTCAATCCAGAAAGAGAATAAGGATGACTGATATTATTAACTATTGTTCCTGTACCCAACGCAAAACCCAAAGAACCCCACTGGAGGTCAAAGCTGGTTTGAGCACTGGTCCAGTCAAGAACTGCAGAAGTTTCAGTTATATTAGTAACCGTAAGATTGGTAGGTCTAGGAACATAATAAGCAATTACTTCTACATTATCAATTGCTGCCGGGGGTTGGTTAGCAACTGAAGTATCATTCTTCCAGCTGAAAACCAGACGCTTAGTAGTACCACCTACATTTGATAGGGGAATAGTAATTTTTGTCCAGTTATAACCAGGAGTTTGATTGTACCAGGTATTACCTATCTGACCTGTCGCTACTTCTGTTCCAGCAACTGGCACGGTAGCTAAATCCACTAAATAAACCTTTAGTCCATCAAAGCTTGATTCACCATAACATTTGAACATAAAACTCAATTCATATTCTAATGCATTCTGGGGAAAAATAATCTCACGATACATATGAACTATTGACGCTGTATTTACATAATTATAAGTAGAGCCGTCTGCACTATCAGAGATATAAGCTGATTGGTTGCCTGCATAGGCTGTAGCAGTTCCAACCCACCATTTATTAGTCTGAGTTCCATTTAATACGCTCCAGTTATGGGGCCAGACTTCAAAGTCTTCCATAAAGGGTAATGTAGCAGCAATTTGGTGAGTTGTAGCAGAAGCAGTTAGTCCGGTGGTAGAGAAGGCATAGTAAGTAGTTCTTTCTACAGTGATATAACTCCAAGCTTTATAATAATATGTTGTAGCTTGAGTAAGTCCTGTGTGACTAGAGAGACCAGATGCAGGTCCCATATAAAGGACAGTGCCACCACCTGCTATAGGACTTCCAACACTATATCCCGTAGCCAGAGGAGTGCCAAAGGTGCTATTAGTGTTCCAGGCTACCATAATATTGTCACCTACAGCATTAGCAGTAGCACTAAGGTTTATTTGAGAAGAACTCACTGCCGTTGCAGTAAAAGCAGCAGGAGCAGCAGGAGCAGCAGGAAGAGTGGTCTGAGTTCCGGTTAGAGGATTAGTTCTATTATACTTTGGAGCACCAATGCCATTGAGGTTCATTGCAAATACAGTAAAATAATATTGAGTATTAACTGTAAGTCCAGTAGCAGAAAAACTTGTAGCAGAACTTGCATTTACTATCACCTCATTAGTTCCCACACTCTGACCTGGAGTGTAATAAGTACCATCAGCCGGACTGAAGGTCAAGGTTGAAGCAGAATGACGAACTACAAGATAACCTTCGGCAGCAGGATTGCTTGCAGTAAAACTACCATCAATGGAAGTAGAATAGGGTATCAGAATCAGATTTGTAGGTTGTGCCACCGGGGTTTGACAGGGTTGTTCCTGCATAAAGTTACCTTCATGTGCTCCAATATCAGGAGTAGTAGCATTACGCGTAGTCCCGTAAATATCTGTGGTAACCCAGGCAACAGGCATTGCTCTACCTTCCACCGGAGTGGGAGCATTAGTCAGAATATTTAAAGGATTGGCAGAATCAAATTGAGGATTGGTCGGTCTACTATTTGTGTCCTGTGAACTGGCTGTTGTCCAGGCTTGAAGAGTGGCATAGTTAGTGGATGAACCACGCACTACATATCCTCCTAATAAATTTTCAATGTAGAGAACATTGTTGTTGGAAACAGAACCAGTAGCGCCAATAGAGCTTGTACTTGGAGTATAAATGGCTACATGATAGGGAGTGGAATGTCCAGGACTAACATTGGCAAAGATATTATTACGAATATAATGAATGCCAGTAGTAGCGGTTAAATATAGACAGTCATTACTTATATTAGCGGGTCCCTCAATTCTGACAGAGTTAAAGTCTACATAATAAGTTACATTAGTGCTGGAAGATAAATAGATACCATGTAAATAAAACGAAGTGGTTGCAGTAGTGTAATTATTACTCAGTCCCCAGATCATATTGTTGTAGATTATAAAGGCAACAGTTCCTGAGGAAGAAGGATAAACATATAAACCATAGGTGGAATAGGTAGAGGTCCCCGTCATAGCAATATTATATATTCTATTACCGTTAATGACATTTTCCGAACCACTCCCATAATAAATATACAAACCATAAACGGAAGAAGTAGCATAACCCACATTTCTGATTGTATTTCCAGCGACAGTTAAATTCTTTTGATAATAAGTATAAATACCATAAGGACCAGCTATATCTCCTGCAGTACTTCCGCCAATAGTGCAATTTCTTATTACATTTGATTCATCGGGATAAGTTGATGAGGATTGATAAATACGAATCCCATTATAGGCATTTTCAACTACTATGTTCTCATAAGTATTATAGGAATTAGTACCACTAGAAGCTGTAGGGGTAACGGAATAATATTGATAAATACCATAACAAGAAGAATTTGTCCTATCCAGAGTTATCTTGCAATTCTTGATGGTATTGTGTTGAGCTCCATCTGTAGCACTGGCGGCAAGGAGATAATATCCATAATAACTGGTGCTTCCCGTTGGACGGGTAATATCTATCCCGTCAAAGGTAATATAATCTCCACCCTTAATTTGAATTCCAGCTGTAGCTGAACTGGGTTTGATTACCGGATTAGCACCTGTCCCTGATTTTTGAAAGATTATAGAATTTGCCGCTGTTCCCGTAGCGGTTATTACAGGAACATTCTCTTCAAATACAGAGCCAGCCAGAACATTAAAAGTTACACCACCTGTTCCAACACCACTGGTATTTAGAGCATTGATAGCAGCGGTAAAATTGGCATAATTTCCTCCAGTTCCAATTGTCTTAGTGCCAGTAAGGGGCGGTTCCATAGTCGTAAATGTCCATATAGGACAGTTTTGAGCATCACCATAGGCATTATAGGGTATAACTTGCCACCAATATTGCGTGCTATAATTAAGAGTTGGTGCATAAGTAGTAACATTCCCCACATTTGACTGATTTATAATAGTAGTATAAGGTGAAACGGTTCCAAAAGATAATTTATAGCCTGTAGGAGCACCTCCTCCTGCAGCCCAGTTTAATGTCTGAGTAAGAGGAACATTAGTGGCACCATTGACAGGGCTTACACAAACTGCTGGATTAGGCGGATAAGTTATTGTATAAGGAGTATAAGTAATTTTTACATTGGGACGATATGCAGTAACAGTTCCCGTCCCCGCTGGGGGATCGTAATCTGCCTGCCAGTATTGATGAGTATTAGTTACAGAAGTGTAGCGAACACCTGGACCTCCAGAAGAACCTCCAGCTGTTCCACTTCCGTTTCCTCCATAGTTTCTTTCTACCAGAACTAATAGTCCATATCCATCATCTACATAAAAAGTGCTGGTAAGGATAAATTCGTTCCAGTCACCAGCCGGCGTAGAACTATGAATTCCATCATAAAGAAGCGCAGCTCCACTAATCATATTCGCCCAGGTATCAGCAGTCAAAGTAGTGGCAGTGGTAGTCTTTAAATATATCTTCGTGGGAACTGCTGCCGTAGTAGCTATGGTAGAATACCAGGCAACGGATGAGATTGCGAGATTCAAACTTCCTAAATCTGCATCCGTATATATAGCGGCACTTCTCTCATAACCCCAATATGATCCCAGAGGATATCTCTGGGTGCTTGTTCCTGTGCCGATTACTAAAGTATCGGCAAAAACTTGAGAGAATAATGCTAATATCATTATTAGCATAAGAGGTATTAATATTGTTTTTTTCATAAGAAAAAACTCCTTTTTATCTTTTTAAGTTTGTTCTTTCTATATTATAGGTTTATTCCTTGGGGTAGGAAATTAGATACCTAAGAAGCAAAACCTGCCTGATGGCGAAAGTTGAGTTTAACTGTAGTTATCCCTGCATTTACTCTTTTGGCGTTATGTGAGTGTAATAGCGATGATATTTTTACATAATTGCTTAAAGAGTAACAGAGGGTTAATTTATTTTTCCGAAGATTGCTTAAAAAATTGGGGTTAGGAAGAAGAAAATGGATGCAAGTATAGCACCTGTCCTTTTTGAACTTGGAGACATATGAATTCGCAAGTTCCATCTTCCTCTCCTTACTCTTAACTTATAACTTATAATGAAAACCTAACTTGAAATTATAGCATTATTCGTTAGCTTTCTAAATTTTTAATCTTCTATAATTCCAATTTTCTATTATTTTTCTCAAAAACATATTTAATATAATGTCAAGTAAAAAATACAGTATTTTTCCTTAATATTGTAGAAATATTTCCACATTTTGGTTAATTATATGTTTTATATTCAGTTAACTTGAGTATTTTTTTATTTGTTTAAGTTTTAGCTTAGGTAAACTAAGGAAATAGATACCCTCATCAGGAACCGGATTCCTAAATATCCTTATAAAAGAGACTCCTTTAGCAGGAACTGGATTCCTAAATATTCTTATATGTTAAAAATGACTTGCATATTTCCCTACCTTAGCTAAGTGAATAGTATATTGTCCTTATATACCAAACAAAATGACTGGTATATAGTCTTTATATACCTAAACTAAATGACTGGTCTATTGTCCAAATATTCCTTAACTAAATGAATTGTATATAGTCCTAACATACTAATCTAAATGACCTTTATATATAAATATATCCCTCTTTTTTCAGCATAGATCTGCCATATTAACCTACTACTTTTTTGGTTAAGAATTATAGGACTCCTAACTTAGTGCTTTCATATGTTAATCGTGTGCTAATTAATGGTGTGCAGATGTCCTCATCTGCACCAGTTAAAAATATATTCGTAATAAATTGAAAGTGGGATAATCTTGAGGACTTGATGCAAATGCAATGGTGTGTAGATGTTAATGGTGTGCAGATGTCCCCATCTGCACAAAGCAGCACCAGTTCTACACATACTCGTAATAAATTAAAAGCGTGATAATTAATGGCGTGTAGATTTAAATGTCCCCATCTTCACAAAGCGGCACCAGCTTAAAACATACCTTATGCAAAGGAGGACCTTTGCATACCATTACCATTGCATACCATTACCTGCATACCATTACCTGTATACCATTACTTGCATACTATTACCTTCATACCATTACCTGCATACCATTACCTGCATACCATTACCTGCATACCATTATTTGTATACCACTACCTGCATACCATTTTGCATATTATTTAAAAATTGTATGCAAGTCAGATATAAAAAATAACAAGAATAATCAATATATCTTTATATCTTTGCCTGGTGAATAGTCTTTCTATTATTTTATATGCGAGAGAGAAAAAAATATACAGAGCTAATATATTGTAATAATGGATATTGCAAAATTAAAGCACATAATCTACAACAATTTCTTAAAAAAATGTTATTTTGTGCTTGACATTATTTAATTGATGTTAAATTTGCGAATTATAATAGATATATAAAAAATATAGTGTGGAATGTGTGATAAAGAACGAAAGGTTGTTATAAGTAAGTCCAATAAGCCTAAAGTGAAAGGATTTTCAAATAAAAGATACAAAATAGTGAAAAAAATGATTTTTTACTTGATATTAGAATAAGAGTATTTAGTTTATTTTTTAGAATATGAATACATAAAAATATAGAGTGTAATGTGTGATAAAGAAAGAAAGGTTATTATAAGAAAGTCTAGTAAGGTTAGAGTGGAAAGATTTTTCCAATAAATATGGAAAAAAGAGTAAAAAAAGTGATTTTTTTACTTGACATTAGAATAAGAGTATTTAGATTGTATTTTAGAATATGAATATATAATAAATATAGAGTGTGATGTGTTCTGAAGAAAGAAAGGTTATTAGTCCAGTAAGCTTATAGTAGAAAGGTTTTCAAATAAAATGAACAAAATCATGAAAAAGTGATTTTTTTACTTGACATTAGAATAAGAGTATTTAATTAGTATTTTATAATATGGAAACAAAAAAAATAAGAGTGTAATGTGCGATGAATAAAGAAAGGTTGTCGCAAGTAAGCCCGGTAAAGAATTTACCGGATAGTTTTTTAATCTTGAAGAAAGCATTAAATTTAAAGCTTAAGCGAGATGATGCTTTCCGAATTAGTTAAGTTTATATTTTCAGGAGGAATGTTATGAAAAAGTTAATAATTCCGCTGCTGTTTATTTTTGCCATTGGCATACTGGCAGCAGTTGAATCAGAACCATCCGAAATCGTCGGATATGTTAAATACCCTTGTGTAGAAGGCTTAAATTTTGTCGCATTACCTATGGAGCAAGGATATACATCAGTAAGTCAAATAGGTAATACATATCCTTATTTAATTGATGCAATAAGTTATTGGGATGCTTCATCTCAAAGTTGGGTAGAATCAGTTTATTATCTAGATTGGGATGTGTGGGATCCTGATTATTCTGTTACGATAAATTTACCATTAATGGTTCATTGTTTAAATAATTTTAACTTTTATAGCATTGGAGATTTACCTACCATTAATGCTCAATATTCTCTTCTCCCAGGTCTTAATACTATAATGATACCATTGAATAAGTCAAACCTTACTCAAGCAAGTATATTAGGAACAAACATCGGCACAGTAGATGCTGTCAGTGAATGGATAGCTTCCACTCAAAGTTGGAATGATTCAGTATATTACCAAGATTGGGAAATTTGGGATCCTGATTATGATGTAGCCATTGGGATGCCATTAATGGTACATTCTATATCATCTACTATTTGGCCAAGTGGTCCTAGATTGATTAAATCCAGTAATAAATAAGATTTTAGGAGTAGAAAAATGAATAAAAAGTTAACTTTAATCGTACTATTATTATTAATGTGTGCTTTATCATTTGCTGGCAATCCTCGTACTTATACACAAAAAGTAGTAGCAGGAGATCCTAATGTAAATATTTATGATATTGTAACTAATACATCAAGTAGTACAAGCCCTTTATATATTATTTGGGCTGATATCTTAGAAACACCTGGAGAAATATTAACTACAGAACCAGGAAATCCTGGAGGTAGAATATCAGTACCTATTACTACTTTAAGAATCAATAGATTGGGAACGGCCGTAGTAACAATTTTACAGTTAGGAACTTTCCCTACTCCTTGGGCAGTAGCACAAACTATTCAAATGACTGTAACTTATATTCCAACCAGCGAAACAACTTCTTGGACTTATGTGATTCCAGAAGGTAGTGGTCCAATTTCAGAAACCAGCAATGCACAAATAGTTCCCCCTTTAGCTCCTCCAACCCCGGAGATCCTGACTATAACCTCAGAACCTACTAATCAACCTATCTGGATTAATGGAGTAGATAGTGGTTTTACTACACCTCACGATTTTGAAAATCCGACTGTAGGTGATGTTTATACCATTAATAATCCTGCTTATACATGGAATCCTCCGAGTTATACGGTACCCGAAGGATTTACTACTACAACTATTAATTTCATAGGAACACCTATTGTTGTTAATCATTATGCTTTAACTGTCAATGCTTATAAAGATGGTGTAGAGCAGCATAATGTCCAGGTTCTAAAAGATGGACAACCGGTAGGTATAACTTTTGTGCCTATAACGAGTACAAATGTTGCAGATCTAACGGGTATTTATTCTCTTGCAACTACAACCTTAACAGGTGGTCAATTCTGGGATCCTGCCACAATTACCGTGTCAGAGAGTGATTTTGTAGAAATCCCTGGTGGCAAAGGAGCAAACTTAAAGGTTGCATCTTTAGGTTCTAAGAATGGTCCAAAGACTGATTATGCTCATTCCATCACTTTCCAGATGAAAACTCGTTATACATTGAACATCACTGGACCAGTTGAAGCAGGAATGGTAGGAGCAAATGTAGTAACAGGTCCTTGGGGAACAGTAGGTACTATTCCCGATATTATTCTGGTAGATGAGAATGATAATACCAATAACCTATTGGGAATCTATACTATTGAAACATTACCCAGAGATTTACCAATTTTTATTGCGGCTGGACTTGAAAATAGAAAGCACTGGATACAGAATCCCAAGACCGTTACCGCAGATATGTTTGAGGATGATGTAGCCACTCTTGAATTCCAGTGGATAGATTATCTCGCTAGATGGGATATAGAATGCGTAACTCCTGGAACCCACTTATACTTTATTCCCAGTGGTTCAGAAATATTTGAAGATTATGGTGAATTACCAATAACTCTTTATTATCATGGAACTAAAGAGAACTGGGATGAATGGAAAGATCCCGATGAGGGTGATTATAAATTGGGCACGATAGATGGACCTGATCCTGATGATGAACCCCTTTATAACCCGGGACCTGATCAGGGTGATAAACAATCTCATATACTAACTATTTGTTCCATTCCAGATCATGAACCTATAAGTGTTAATGGACAAGTTTCTACTCCTGCTGTTTTAACTACAGCTTATTATGCGGATCCTACACCTGGCACTACCTTTGCCATTGCTAATCCTAATTATACCTGGGACCCTCAAAATTATGTAGTTCCTGATCCTTTTGTTGCCACAACAATTACTTTTATAGGAACTCCTATTGATCATTGGACTTTAACAGTTCAAGCCTATAAAGGAACCGAAGAACAACATAATGTCCCAGTATTACGTAATGGTGCTCCAATTGGAGTAACTTTTGTTCCTATCACGAAAACAGATTCAGCTGAGATATTTGGAAACTATTCGTTGTCTCATACTTCTGACATGTTGAGTTATGAATTCTGGTATCCAGAGACCATCCCAGTTGATCAAAGTATCTTCAGTGGAAAAGGTATGGGATTAAAGTCCGGTAACAAGAATGGTCCTAAAACCGATTATACTGCAACTATCAATTTTGAGATGAGAGCTAAATACCAAGTGATTCTCCTTGGTCCTCAAGATTATGAGGTAACTTTACCAGATGGTAACACTGTTACCATTGATGGAGAGATGCTCTTGATAGATGAAGATGATCTTGTGAATAATTTATTGGGTGATTACACCATTAGTGATGCACCTACCGGTTTTGCCTGGGATATTAATCCTATAACTTTAACTCCTGCAGATTTTGATGAAAATGGAATAGCTCTGGTTGAATTTGCACTTCATGAAGTTGTTCCTCCTCCTCTACCGGTTGAACTTACCAGCTTTACTGCTGTGCTCACGAATGAATTCTATGTGCAGCTGACCTGGATTAGCCAGACAGAGACTAATCTGAGTGGATATAGGGTATATCGTAATGAAGAGAATAATCTGAATAATGCTATCTTGATAACTCCCACTATGATTCCTGCTACTAACACCAGTCAGGAACATATCTATACCATTGAAGATAGAGAAGTAGAGAATCATACCACCTACTACTACTGGTTGGAAAGTGTTGACTTCAATAACTCCCAGTTCCATGGTCCAGTTATCGTGGTTGTAGAGGGTAATGTGCCTCCTGTAATGCCTGAAATCACCACTTTGAAGAATGCTTATCCTAACCCCTTCCGGGCTAATAATAGCACCAATATTGAAGTGGCTATCAAGGCAGGTGAGACCGGAACTCTTACCATCTACAATATTATGGGACAGGTGGTAAAGACCTACAAAGTTACTGAAGGTATTCATACCATCCAATGGAATGGAAGAGACAGTCAGGGTAATATTTGCGGAAGTGGAATCTACTTCTACAAATTGACTACTCCGAGCTTGAACCAGACCAAGAAGATGGTCATTGTAAAATAAACAAATACTTTAACTGACCTATACCCCGGGCTTTTAAAACCCGGGGTTTTTTATTATATCTATCTTGAATGGTTAGTTATCGTATGCCATCAAAACTAAGTTTATAAAAAGCAGGATTGCTTAGCTAATTTTCCCTTAACAGCGTGGTATGAGATTTCTTGAGCTTGTAGCGATATGGCCTTGTCTACTAAAGATAACAAGCTTCTACGAAGCTTAGTAGATGAGGACGTCTACTGCCCCGTTTTCTTGTCTCATAAAGCCGAAGGCTTTGTGTTCTTGAGGA
>ERZ795047.3004-NODE-3004-length-15543-cov-5.484956_pt1 | contig 15543 bp, 14 predicted proteins | sample MGYA00375131_ERZ795047 | MGnify/ENA primary metagenome ERZ795047 (study PRJEB30176, sample SAMN05720228) | activated sludge metagenome | isolation source: Anaerobic digester | place: Japan | collected 2015-05-20 ...
GATGAGAAGCACGCGCGTCATGAACATTTATCGGCACCCGAAACCCGACGCGCCAAATGAGAACCCGCCCATGGCAAAACGCACGCGGCCAGCACCGCCCGCAAACACAAACGGAAACGCCTGGCAGGAACTGGGCTTACAGCCCGACCTGCTCGAAGGCGTGCGCCTGGCCAAGTTCGGCGAACCGACTGAAATCCAGCGTGAGCTGATCCCGGTCATCCTCGCCGGGCGCGACTGCCTGGGGCAGGCCAAGACCGGCACCGGCAAGACCGCCGCTTTCGCCTTGCCCATACTGCAACTCACCACCGCCGGCGAGCCCACCCAGGCCCTGGTGCTGGTGCCGACACGCGAGCTGGCCGCCCAGGTCGACAGCCACATTCGCCAGCTCGGCGTGCGCCGGCCGCTGAAGACCGCGCTGCTCTACGGCGGACGCCGCATCGCGCAGCAGGTCAATCAGCTCAAACGCGCCCCGGAGATCGTCATAGGCACGCCCGGCCGCATCCTGGATCTGATGCAGCGCCGCGAACTGAACATCTCCGATGTGCGTTTTATCGTGCTGGACGAAGTGGATCGCATGCTGGACATCGGCTTCCGCGATGACATTCGCCGCATTCTCAAAGCGATTAAATCAGAACACCAGACCATCTTCGTGTCTGCCACGATTGATGACGAAATTCGCACACTGGCGCGTCCCTTCACGCGCGACGCAGTGGAGATTGATGTCTCGCGCGACACCCTAACTGTAGAGAACATCAATCAGGGGTTCGTCAGTGTCGATGCACACCACAAGTTTGAGACGCTACTTGGATTTTTGAAACACGAAAAGCCGCGTCTGGCAATTGTCTTTACCAATACCAAACATGCCGCGCGACGTGTGGCCGAACGTCTCAAGCACGCCGGTGTCAACTGCAAAGAGATACACGGCGACCTGATGCAGTCGCGCCGCGAACGGGTGATGAAGAGCTTCCGCGCCGCCCAGATTCAGGTGCTGGTTGCCACGGATCTGGCCTCGCGCGGCCTGGACGTGATGGAAGTCTCCCACATAGTCAACTATGACATCCCGGAAGACCCGGCCGGCTACGTCCACCGCGTCGGCCGCACGGCGCGCATGGGCAAGAGCGGGTATGCGGTAAGCTTCGTCACGCCCGATCAGGGCAAGCTGCTGACTGAGGTCGAAAAGCTGATCAATCGCGAGCTGCCGCAGTTCGACGAACACTGGGTCATGAAGCCGCGCCGGGCCCCGGAGACCGCCGCCGCAGGCGCGGCGCCCGAAGCGGCGTCCGGTCCGCAGCCGGCGGGCGATTCAGCCGCTGCGGCAGGCCCCGTGCCCACCCGCTACAGGGAGGCAATCCGCCGCTGCGCAATTCTCGAATCCCATGGGCTCAAACCGCTGCGGCGCACGCTCGGCAGCCGCTTCCGCTCAACCCGCCGTCGCCGCTAGTACGCGGATTCCTCGCCACACATCGATGCCGTAAGATACGCTGGCCTTCAGCGGTTATTGCCAACGCCGAGCGACAGGAGCGGCATGCCAGAGTACCGGGCAGCATTCTGCGGTGGGGCCAGAACGGATGCCGGTTCGACCGGCCTTCGCTCTGGGCGGGGCTTCGTTTACCGGCAGGACTCCGTGGCGGCACGCCCCGGCTCTGCTAGCCTGAAGATCGCGGATCGCATCCTGCTGCTCGCGCTCAGTCTCGTGCTGCTGCTGCCTGGCACATGGGTCAGTCTGACCGACCGCGATGAGGGGTACTATGGCCAGGTCTGCCGCGAAATGCTTGCCGGCGGAGACTGGCTCGTACCGCAGTACTTAGGGCAACCGTGGCTGTTTAAACCGCCGCTGCTCTATTGGGCAGTGAGCGGCGCGTTCACGATCTTCGGCTTGCAGGAATGGGCCGCTCGCCTCGTCTCTGTGCTCGCGCTGACAGGCGCCGTCCAGTTCCTCGCCGCGCTCGCGGCTGACATGTACAACCGCCGCACCGCGCTGATTGCCTGTGCCTGCTTTCTCACGGCCGGCCTCCCGCTCATCGTCGGGCGCATGCTGCTGACCGATCCGCTGCTGCTGCTGTGGATGATGGCCGCGGTCTGGCTGCTGTGGCGCATCGCGACCCGCTCGGCCGGCGCGGCGCTGTCGGCCGGATTCTGGCTTTCGCTCGGGCTGGGCGTCATGACCAAGGGCCCCACGATTCTGCTGTTCATGGGAGCTTTCGGGCTGGCGCTCCTGTTGCAACCGGGCCGGCGAAAATGGATCGTCAGCGGGCGCTTCTGGATGATGTCGCCGCTGATCGCGTTAGCCGCTCCGTGGTTCATCTACATTGCGCAGCGGCACGGCGATCTGTTCACGCAACGCTTTCTGTTTGCGGAGATCGTCCTGAGAATGGTCGAGCCCAGTTGCGGGCACGTGGGCCCGCCGGGCTATTACCTGCTGCTGAGCCTGGCTGGCCTGCTGCCCTGGACGGCGCTGGTACCCGGCGCAGTTGCCGAAACGTGGGGAAACAGGCGCGCCGATCGCGCAGCGCCGTTACTGCTGGTCTGGTGCGGACTGCCCTGGCTGATACTGGAGTTGATGGGGACCAAGCTGCCGCACTACGTGTTGCCCTGCTATGTGCCGCTGGCGATCATGCTCGGGCGGATGTGGGATGCCGGCGCCGGGCGCGAGCTTCTGCCTGGGCAGCGTGCCGTGCTGCGCCTCTGGGCGGCTGTGCCGATCGTAATCGGCTTGGGCATACTCACCGCGGCCGTGTTCTACCACAGCGCGGCTTGGGCCCGGCCGGCCGGGGCGGCAGGGCTGGTTCTGGTCGCGGGGTTTTGGCTGGCAGCCCGGGCGGCATGCAGACGCCCGCTTGCGGCGTACCGTCGGGCGGTGGCGAGCATGGCGCTATTCTCGATTGTGGCCGGCGCGTGGCTTCTGCCCAGCCTCGAACCGCATCGCCTGAGCCGAGTCGTTGCGGAAAAGGCCAACGGCTGTAATTCCGGCATGCCGGTCATCGTCGGCGGGTACGAAGAGCCGTCGCTCTTTTTCTACCTGGCCCAGCCGCCGCAGGTGCTGAAAGGGCGCGACCTGGCCGACGGTCTGGCCGATCTGAAGCGGCCCGTCGTCGCGATCCTGGGCGCAAGCGAGCTGACCGCGGCGGGGCTGGCTGAATCAGCCGCCCGTGAGGGATGGACGTCCGTCACGGGCTTCAATTACAGCTATGGCCGTACGGAGACAATTTGGGTCGGCCACCTCGACCCGCGTGAGCGGAGCCCGGGGGCGTCGCGCCCGACCGTCTCAGGAGGGTGACGGATCGGCTTGGCTGAAGGGGGCGACGCCTCCTTAACCAGCCTATGCTTTCACTCAGCCCCCGAATGGCACGCTACGTGCCTATGCTACGTGCTGCTTATTGAGCGGACCAAGAGAGAATAGAAATCACCGAGGCCTGTAAGCTTGTCGCAACTATTTAGCTCTCAGTTTTTTACGCTCTTCGCCATCATAGCGTTGGGCGTCACGCTCGGGTCGTTCCGCCTCGGCGGAATCGCGCTCGGCTCGGCGGGTGTCTTTTTCGTGGCCCTGGTTTTCGGCCACTTCAAATGCACCGTATCGCACGAGCTGACCGAACTGGGACTGGTGCTGTTCGTTTACGCCGTCGGCCTGCAGGCCGGCCCACGCTTTTTCAGCGTGCTGCGCCGCCGCGGGGCCGCTTTCCTGGCGGTGGGGTTGGGGTCAACGGCGGTCGGCGCGCTCGCGGCCATAGGCTTGGCGAAGTGGTTCGGGCTCTCGGCGAACTTGGCCGCCGGCTTGTACTCGGGCGCCACGACCTGCACACCGGGATTGGCGGCGGCGCTCGAGGCGGTCCGCCGCGTGACCGGTGACCCGGGCAGCGCCGAGACCATCGAAGCCGTCAACGCAACCTCGGTCGGCTACGGTGCCGCTTACCCCTTCAGCGTCGTCTGCGTCGTGCTGCTGGTGCAACTTCTGCCGCGGCTTCTGCGGACGCCGGCCAAGACCGCGGCCGCCGCCTTTCGCGCCGAAGAAGAAACCCACACGCCGCCCTTGGATGAATGCGCGTTTCGTGTCACCAACCGCAACTGCGCCGGGCGGACGGTCGAGGAGCTACAGGCTTTGCACCTGAGTAATGCCGTCCTGTGCCGCATAAAGCACGAGGGCGAGATTTATCCCGTGAAGCCGGAGACGACGCTCCACCTGGGCGACACCGTACTGGCGGTGGGTACGCCGGAGGAGTTGGCCAAGCTTGAGGCTGTTCTGGGCGACGTAGTCGTGGAACCGATGCAGGACCCCAGCGGTAAAGTCACCAGCGAACTGCTGCTGGTCTCGCGCAAAGACGTGGTCGGCAAATCGTTCCGCGAACTGTGCATTTGGGAGCGCTTTGGCGTCGTCGTCACCCGCCTGCGCCGTGAGAACGTGGAATTGACACCGCGCGGTGACGTGCGTCTGGAACCGGGCGACGTGCTGCGCGTGGTCGGCACGCGACGCGACATTCGCGCGCTGGCCGATGCCCTGGGACGCGAAGAGCGGCGCCTGGCCGAAACCAGCTTTGTTCCCTTTGCGGCCGGAATCGCGTTAGGGGCGGCGGTTGGGCAGATTCCGATCACGCTGCCGGGCGGGCTGGAAGTGCGGCTGGGCATGGGCGGCGGTGCATTCCTGGTAGCCCTGCTGCTGGGTCACCTGGGAACGATCGGACCGGTGCGGGTTTATGTGCCCAACGCGGCGAAGTACTTCGCACGCGAGTTGGGACTGGTAATCTTCCTGGCCGGCGCGGGAGCCGGGGCGGGACAGCGCTTCGTGCCCATCCTGCGCGAAGCCGGCGGCCAACTCATCCTGGCCGGGGCGCTGGTGACTCTGGCGACGGTCGTAACGGCCCTTTTCATAATTTATGCGCTCTGCCGCTGGAACCTGCTATACGGCGCCGGGGCATTGTCGGCCTGCATGACGAATCCCCCAGGCTTGGCGGCCGCGACAGCCCTCACCGACTCGGACGCCGCGCCGGTGGGGTTCGCGTCGGTGTACCCGGTAGCGCTGATCGCAAAAATTCTGTTCGCGCCCTTGGTGTATCTGCTGCTGCGGATGTAGCGTAATTGGGGCGCGTTGCCGTTCGGCTACGCGTGCGCCAGTGTCAAACCGAAAGCCGTTGTCTGCCGTGCAGGCGGCGGCTCATCTCGAGCTGGTTTCTCAGCATCTGCTCTCGTCCGGCTAAAGCGGACGCTCCTGAATAGCTTAGACGGGACCACCAGTGGGGTACGACACCACGCTTGCGCCCGGTGGTGCGCTTGCGACCCTTGCCGTATACTCGCCGTACTTTGCGTGCAGCCGTTGCGGCGGGTTCGCCCGGCCGGTCGGCCTCCGCCGTAAACGGCAGAATCAGAGCGAGCAGCAACAGGAACCAGCTTAGATGATCAACCGCCTGCAACAACTTGCCGCGTTGGGACAATCCGTATGGCTGGATAACCTTAGCCGTGACCTGCTGGATTCCGGCCGGCTGGCGGAGCTGGTGGATGAGGGCCTGGCGGGGGTTACGTCCAATCCGACCATCTTCCACAAGGCCATCGCCGGCAGTAAGACCTATCGCCCGGAAATCCAGAGGTTGGCCCGCGCCGGCAAGACCGCGATGGAAATCTACGAGGAGCTCGTCATCCGCGACGTGCGCGACGCCGCGAATGTGCTGCGGCCGGTGTACAACGAGACGCATGGGCGCGACGGCTTCGTCAGCCTGGAAGTCAACCCGAAGCTGGCTTACGACACGGAGGGCACAATTGCCGAGGCACGCCGCCTGTTTCGGGCGGTCGACCGGCCGAACCTGATGATCAAAGTGCCGGCGACGGAAGAAGGCATGCCGGCCATCGAGGCGTTGATCGCCGAAGGCGTCAACGTTAACGCGACGCTGATTTTCGCCATCCCGATGTACGAGCGCGTCATGCAGGCGTACATCCAGGGGCTGCGGCGGTTGATACCGACGGGCAAGCCGCTGGGGTTGGTGTCGTCGGTGGCCTCGTTCTTCGTTAGCCGTGTGGACACATTGACCGACGAGGTTTTGCAGCACCGCATCACGCACGGGCGCGAGGAGCACCTGACGCCGCTCTTCGGGCAGGCGGCGGTTGCCAACGCCAAGCTCGCTTATGCGCGGTTCAAGCAGGTCTTCATCGGCGAGCCGTTCGCGGACCTGCGCGCCCGCGGCGCCCGCCCGCAGCGCGCGTTGTGGGCGAGTACGAGCACGAAGAACCCGTCCTACCCGGACCTGAAGTATTTCAACCCGCTCATCGGCATGTACACGGTCAACACGCTGCCCATGCAGACCTTGGAAGCGGTGCTCGACCACGGGCTGGCGGCGCAGACGATCGAGGATGGGTTGGCACACTCTGAGGCGGTCATGCGCGAACTGGCCGGCGTGCAGGTTGAAATGGAGTGGATAACCGGCTGTCTGCTGAAACAGGGCGTCGAGGCGTTCACAGAGTCCTTCGACCAACTCATCGCCGAGATTGAAGCGCAGCGCGCCGCAGCCCTCTCCCGCCAGCCGGCATAGCAGTCTTCGGGCAGCGCATAAAAAGCCCGGCCGTTTTTGGCCGGGCTTGTTGTTTTTCGACCGGCGAAAGCCGGCCGCATGCCATGTTGTAGAGCTGCGAGGTCTACTCGATCGCGACCGTCGCGCCGGCTTCCTCGAGCTGCTTGGCCCACTTGGTGGCCTCGTCCTTGGAAACGCCCTCGAGCAAGGGCTTCGGGGCGGTGTCCACGAGTTCCTTGGCTTCCTTCAAGCCCAGGTCGCTGCGGGCCGCGCGGACCACCTTGATCACTTGCAGCTTCTTGTCGCCGGCTGACTTGATGACCAGGTTGAATTCGGTCTTCTCTTCGGCCGCGGGCGCGCCAGGTGCGCCGGCGCCGCCGACCGCCGGACCAGCCATCACTACCGCGCCGCCCGCCGCCGGCTCGATGCCGTAGGCTTCCTTGAGATAATCAGTCAGGTCGCGGGCCTGGACCAGCGTCAGGCCGGCGATACGATCGCCGAGTTCCTTGATCGCGGCGTCAAAAGTACGGGCAGGTGCTTCTGCCATGTCACTAACTCCAAACTTCAATTTCCAGTCGCCCCGATAGCTGAAGCCCCGTTGGCTTCATTTAATCCCGTGAGGGAGCAGTCGGGCACGAAAGAATTCGCAAATCTAAACTACTCGGCCGGCGCCGGGGCCGGTTCGGCCGCGGCCGGGGCGGCTTCAGCCGCCGGCGGCGGGGCCTTTTCAAGCTTTTCGATCAGACTCTTCAGGCAACCGGCGATATTGCGGCCGCCGGCCAGCATGGCCGAGGCCAAGTTGGCGCCGGGCGAACGGACGCAGCTCGCCAAGCGGGCCTGCATGTCGCGCTTGGTCGGCATTTTGGACAGGCCGGCGACCGCCGCCTCATCCAGAAACTCGCCTTCGAGCAGGGCACCGCGCAGGCGCATGCCTTTCAGCCGCGGCAGCCATTGATCAAGAAACTTGGCCGCCTCGACCGCGGAGTCGCCGCCGGTAATCAGGGCCGCCGGCCCGTCGAGCTTGTCGGCCAGGCGGCTAAGCGGTCCATCGCCCACGGCGCGGCGCAGCAGGGCGTTGCGCACCACTTCCAGGCGCAGCTTTTTCTCGCGCAGCTCGCGGCGGAACTGGTTGGTCGTGATGCCGTCGATGCCGATCATCTCCACCCAGATCGCGTTGTCCGTCTGGCTGTAGCGCGACCGCAGCTCCTTCGTAATCAGGTCTTTGACAAATTTGCTCATATGACTACTCCAGTCCGCTGCCGGTGGACGTATCAACCAGGACCGACGGGGTCATCGTGCCGCTGAGGGCCAGTTTCTTGATGAACTGTCCCTTGGCGGTGGGCGGCTTCAGTCGCCGAATGTGATCCATGAAAGCGACCACGTTCTCTTTGAGGTCGGCTTCGCTGAAGCTCAGCTTGCCGACGACGGCGTGCAGATTGCCGCCCTTGTCGTTGCGGAATTCGACCTTGCCGGCCGCATACTCGCGAACGGCGGTGGCGATGTCCGGCGTGACGGTGCCGCTCTTGGGCGAGGGCATTTTGCCTTGCGGGCCCAGCACGCGGCCCAGCTTGCCGACCTTGCCCATCATGGAGGGGTGGGCGATGGCCACGTCGAAATCCATCCAGCCCTTTTGGACCTTGTCGATCAGCTCGTCGCCGCCGGCCTCGATGGCGCCGGCCTTCTTGGCGGCCTCGGCATCCGCGTCGCCGCAGAAGGCGATTACCTTCTTGGTCGCGCCGATGCCTTTCGGCAGGCTGACCGATCCGCGGATGGCCTGCTCAGCCTGGCGCGAATCGATTCCCAGGTGGGCGACCAGGTCGACCGTCTGGTCGAACTTGGTCTTGCTGAAAGTTTTGAGGGTTTTGATTGCATCTTCGAGAGGAACCGGCTTGGCGGGCCGCTTCTTCTCGTCCTGTCTGTAACGCTTGCCGCGAAGTTGAGGCATCGCTAAAAGCTCCCACAAAAGTTCCGGGCCCGTGGTCAGGCCCAAACGTGAAAAGGTGAGAAGGTGAGCAGGTGATCAGGTGATCACCCTATCACCCGGCCTTTACGTCAATCTATTACCTCTATGCCCATCGATCGCGCGGTGCCCGCGATGATCCGCTCGGCCGCGTCCAGATCGAAGGCGTTCAGGTCCTTCAGCTTGGTTTCGGCGATCTTGCGGACTTCGTCGCGGGTGACGCGGCCGACCTTGGTCTTGTTCGGTTCGCCGGAGCCTTTTTCGACGATGGCGGCGCCTTCGGCGGTCGGCTTGGCGGCCTTGATCAGCAGGGCCGCGGCCGGGGGGCTCTTGACGACGAACTCGAAGGTTTTGTCCTTGAAGACGGTGATCTCGACCGGGCAGGTCATGCCGTCCATGTGCTTGGTGCGTTCGTTGAACTGGGAGACGAACTGCCCGATGTTGACCCCGTGCTGGCCCAAAGCCGGGCCGACCGGCGGCGCGGGGGTGGCTTTCCCGCCCGGCGCTTGCAACTTGATTTTCGCGACTACGGCCTTGGCCATAACAGTTCCCTGATGTTTGGACCGCTACCGCCGCCCCTGAGGCGGCGAAAGATCAGGCAATATAGCACGAAACCCGGGTACCTTTCAATGGGGCGAAATTTCGTCCAGCGGGGATGGCGGCAGCGAGCCGGCGAGGGGGTGGCGCGGGGCCGCGGGGACGGCTGTGCGGGAGAAGAGGCGCTTGGCGGTAGTTCGGGGCGACACGCCAGAGGGGGGCACTACACGGATGCGAGATTTTTGGCGATACTCCGGGGCGACACGCCCCGGCTCTGCTCTGTCGGGGCGAGCGGCAGCGCGGGCTATGTAAACTCCGCTGGCATCAGCCCTTGCGAAATATCCTGCAGCGCCGCGAAATCGCAGATCCGGATTTGCTGCGCGTCGGGCGTTTCGATCAAGCCCGCTTCGGCCAAGCGGCGCAGCGTGCGCGACAGGGTCTCGCTGGTTAGATTCAAATGACTGGCAAGGTCCTTTTTCAGCGTCGGCAGCGTGAAGGCCGCCCGTCCGCCGCTGGGGTCGGTTCGCAACAGGTAGCCCGCCACCCGCGCCGTCGCGTCACGCAGAACGATGTCTTCCAACAGCCCAACGAGCTGCCGCACCCAGAATCCCATCCCCTCCACGAGCTGCAAGCACACTTCGTGGCTGCTGCGCAACAGGCGGCGAAAATCATCGGCTTGGACGAAGGCGCAGACCGTGTCCTCGAGCGCCTCGGCGTGGGCCGGACAGCTAAAGTTGCTCATCACCGCGACCTCGGCGAACGTCATGCCGGGTTCGGCGAAGTGGAGCACGTGATCCTTGCCGGTCGGGGCGATCTTGTACACGCGCACCAGCCCCTGCCCGACGCAGTACAGCCCCGGGCATTCCTCCCCCTGGCGAAAAATAATCCGGCCTTTTTCAAAACGCACCACGCGCGCCCGGCCGGCCAACAGCTCCAGCGAATCCTCGCTCAAGCTCTTAAACAGCCGGCACTTACGAAAAATATCTCTTACGTCTTGCGCCACGACCCGCAGACCTCAGCAAAAAAATTTCTACGGCTTGATCCAGATCAAGGCCCGGAATTCAGGATTCTCCGACACTTGGAGCGGTAGGGCAACCTGTGTCAATGACGAGAACCTGTGGGACCGGCTGTTAACCGGCCACTGTCGTGGGACCGGTTTGACCGGCCAGTCAAAACGAGGACGAGCCATGCTGCGAGAAGTGGTCACCATTGATGAGGAACTGTGCGACGGCTGCGGGCTATGCGTTCCAGCTTGCGCCGAGGGCGCCCTGCGGATCATCGACGGAAAGGCTCGCCTGGTCGCTGATCGCCTCTGCGACGGCATGGGCGCCTGCCTCGGTCATTGCCCGCGCGGCGCAATTCGGATCGAGCACCGCGAGGCCGAAGAGTTCGACGAAGCCGCCGTCGTCGCGGCCGCTCACGCGCCGCAAACGCGAACGGCCGAACCCGCCACCGCCCGCGCGGCGGCTTGTCCCGCCCCGAGCCATTCGCACGCCGGCGGCTGCCCGGGAATGCGTCTCAATGTTTGGGACGTCGCGTCCGGAAACGGCCACGCAGCACGTCCCGCGGCAGCTTCGCGGCCGGAAAAAGCCGCGGCGCCTTCGGCCCTGACGCATTGGCCCGTTCAATTACGGCTCGTACCGCCAACGGCGCCGATGCTGCGCGGAGCACGCCTGCTGGTCGCTGCGGATTGCGTCCCGTTCGCATACGCCGGCTTTCACGCCGATCTGCTGGCGGGTCGCGCGGTCGTCGTGGGTTGCCCCAAACTAGATGACCGGCAGGAGCAGATCGCGCGCCTTAGCGCTATCATCGCACAAAACGACTTAGCAGAAATCACGGTCGCCCACATGCAGGTTCCGTGTTGCACTGGAATCCTGCACGCCGTGCTCGAAGCGCGGCAGCGGGCCGGCAGCAGCGTGCCGGTCGTCAGTGTGGTGATTGGTATTCACGGTGATATTTTGGAGCGGCGCGAAGTTGTCGCCGCTGGCGCGGAGTTTTAGTTACGTCCGGTCGGCCGGACAGCAAGGAGCATTTTGGATGTTTTGTAATCAGTGTGAGCAGACGCGCGGATCGGGATGCGTTGAGGTCGGAGTGTGCGGCAAGAATGCCGACGTACAGTCGCTGCAGGAAATCCTGCTCTATGGCCTGAAGGGAATGGCGGCTTATGCCCACCACGCCCGCCGGCTCGGAGCCACGGACGAGTCGGTCAGCGCCTTTATCGAAGAGGCCCTCTTCGCCACGATGACCAACGTCAATTTTGACGTGCCCACGCTGTTCGAGATGGCGCTTGAATGCGGCCGCAAGAATCTGCGCGTCATGGAGATGCTGGATGAAGCCCACGTGCAGCGGTTCGGCAGCCCTTCGCCCGCCACAGTCTATGAAGGCACCAAGGCCGGCCCGGGCATTCTCGTGACCGGGCACGACCTGCTCGACCTTGAAGACCTGCTGAAGCAGACCGAGGGTACGGGCATCAACGTCTATACGCACGGCGAGATGCTGCCGGCCCACATGTATCCCGGCCTGCGAAAGTACAAGCACCTGGCCGGCAATTACGGCGGCGCCTGGCAACGGCAGAAGGTAGAATTCGCGGAGTTCAGCGGCCCCATCGTCGCCACCACCAACTGCGTGCTCATCCCGCGCGAGGAGTACGCCGACCGGCTCTTCACCACCCGCGTCACAGCCGTCCCGGGCGCCAAGCGCCTGACAAGCAATGATTTCTCAGCGGTCATCGAGTGCGCCAAGAAGTGCGCCCCGCTGCCGGAAGAGCGCGTCCGCGAATCGACCGTCGGCTTCCATCAGTCGGTGATCCTCGGCCTGGCGGACAAGATCGTCGCCGCCGTCAAGGCCGGGAAGATCAGCCACTTCTTCCTGGTCGGTGGCTGCGACGGCTATGAAGGCGCGCGAAACTACTTCTCCGACTTCGCCCAAGCCACCCCGAAGGATTCACTCATCCTGACACTCGGCTGCGGCAAGTTCCGCATCCGTGATAACGATTACGGCACGCTCGACCTGCCCGGCGTCGGCCCGATTCCGCGTCTGTTGGACATGGGCCAGTGCAACAACGCCTACGGCGCCATCCAGGTCGCGGTCGCGCTCGCCAAGGCCTTCGACTGCGGCGTTAACGACCTGCCGCTGACGTTGGCGATCTCCTGGTTCGAGCAGAAAGCCGTCGCGATCTTCCTCACCTTGCTGGCGCTGGACGTAAAAGGCGTCCGCCTCGGACCCAACCCGCCCGCCTTCGTCTCATCGAACGTGTTTAGAATTCTGCAGGACAAATACAACCTGCGGCTGACGAACGGCCACGCCGCCGCGGACGTGCAGGCCGCACTGGCACATAAATAGGAATGTGGCCAGGCCGGAGGTGAAACATGGCCGGGCAGTTGTTCGAACGCCACGTTGAGCTGTACGACGCCCTGATTGATTGGCCGAAGCGTCTGGCCAACGAGGGTCCGTTCTTGCGGGCCGTGTTCGACCGGTGCGGCGCGCGACGAGTTCTGGACGCCGCGTGCGGCACCGGCCAGCACGCCGCCATGTTTCACTCCTGGGGCTTGGAAGTGGAGGGCGCAGACGTCAGCCCGGCCATGATCGCGCGTTGCCGGCAGCAGTTTGGCGAGCCCGGCACACTGCGCTGGACGGTGCGCGGCTTCGAGGAGCCGGCGCCGGCGGCGGTCGACGCCGTGGTGTGCCTGGGCAACTCGCTGGCGCTGGCGGGCAATCGCGGTGGCGCGCAGCGCGCCGTGGCGGCGATGCTGGCGTCGCTGCGTTCGGGCGGCTTTTGCGTCATTCAAGTGCTGAATCTTTGGAGCCTGCCGGAGGGTCCGTGCATCTGGCAGAAGTTCCGGCGAGCTCGAGTGGACGGACGCGAGCATTTGCTTGCAAAGGGCGTCCATCGGCACGCCGGCGCAGGCTTCGTCGAGTTCCTCGCTCTCCCGGTCGGGGCTGACGAGGAACCAAGTTACGAAACCGTGCGGTTAACCGGCCTGACCCGCGAGGACCTGGCGGCTTTTGCCAGCGCCGGCGGTGCGCGGCAGGTGGAGTTTTTCGGCAACTACGCGCGTGATGCGTATGAGCCGCAGCGTTCCGTGGACTTGATAGCCGTGGTCGAAAAGGCGTGATGCGCGATTCTGGCCAACAAGCCGAGCACAGTCGAACGCGGCAGGCGGCGGCCGGCCCGATGATCGACCGCAAGCTGCGCAAGGACTTGCGCACGCTGGCGCTTTTTATCGAGTTGTACTGTCGCAAACGCCACGGCCCGATGCCTCGCGCCGCCGTACGCCTGCGCACGCTCGACGTGGCCGGGGTGCATGGCCGCCCGCTGGAGCTGTGCCCCGACTGCGCCAAGCTGGCGGCCCACGCGTTCGCCAAGCGCATGCAATGCCCGCTGGACCCCAAGCCGGCCTGTAAACATTGCCCCCAGCACTGCTACGCCGACCAGTACCGCCGGCAAATACGCGAGGTTATGCGGTACCCAGGGCGCCGGCTGGTTCTTTCCGGCCGGCTTGATTATTTGCTGCACCTGCTCTTTTAGCAGGTGGCGCCAAAGGCGGTATGTTGCGGGCCCACGCGCCCGCGGGTACTTTTCGCAACCGGGCCGAAGGTGAGTCGCGTGCGAAAGCTGAATGCCGTAAAGTTGGCGGCGTTTGCCGGTCTGGGACTGTTAGGCGTGGGCGCCGGCGTCGGGGCGTATACCTTTATTTACGCTGAAGGCGCTTCGTACTTGACCGATGACGCGGCCGCGTGCGCCAACTGCCACGTAATGCAGGAGCAGTACCGCGCCTGGAACCGCTCCAGCCATCACGCGGTCGCGACCTGCAACGACTGTCACACGCCACACGATTTTCTAGGCAAATACCTGGTGAAGGCCCGCAACGGCTATCACCACTCGCTGGCCTTCACCACCGGCTGGTTCCACGAGCCAATCCAGATAACGCCGCAGAATCTGGCGGTAACCGAAGCCGCCTGCCGCCGCTGCCATCAGGACATCGTGCAGGCCATCGACACCAGCCAGCCCGGCCAGCCGCCGCTGTCGTGTACGCGCTGCCACCCAAACGTAGGCCACCTGCATTGAAAGAGAACCAATTGTCAACATTGGCTGCGTACATGCTCAGTGTCTTCTCTATGCCTCGTTGTCTGTGTGGTTTAACTCTCTGGAATGTGGAATTGAGACATGGCAAACCCCGTTGAACCGCCGAAAGACGTGTCGTACACCAACCCGCCGCGGCGCGGCCGAACCCTATTGATAGCCGCCGCCCTGGCGTTGGTCGCGGCCGCGACGTTCGGAGTGACGGCCCTGCTGGTCAACATCTTCCAGCACAAGCAGGAAGCGCGCAACCCCTTCTTCCGCGTGGTCGAGCTGGACGACAACACGGTCGATCCGCAAATCTGGGGCAAGAACTTCCCGCAACAGTATGACGGCTATGCGCGCACGGTAGACATGCAGCGCACCAGGCACGGCGGCAGTGAGGCTTTGCCGCACGAGCCATCCGAAAAGGACCCGCGCACCAAAGTCGCGCAGTCCAAAATCGAACTCGATCCGCGCCTCAAGACCATGTGGGCCGGCTACGCGTTCGCCAAGGACTTTCGCGAGGAGCGCGGCCACGCCTACATGCTCGAAGACCAGACTTACACTCAGCGCGTGCTTGAGTTCGCGCAGCCCGGCACGTGCCTGAATTGTCACGCCTCAACCTACGTGGCCTACAAGCAACTTGGCGACGGCGACATCATGGCCGGCTTTGACAAAATGAACCAAATGCCCTACGCCGAGGCCCGCCAGCTTGTAGATCACCCAATCAGTTGCCTCGACTGCCACGATCCGCAGACCATGCAACTTCGCGTCACCCGCCCGGCCTTCATTGAGGGCATTCGTGTGGTCAAGGCGGCCGAGGGCGTGCCGGACTTCGACGTCAACCGCGACGCCACGCGCCAGGAGATGCGCACCTTCGTCTGCGCGCAATGTCACGTCGAGTATTACTTCAAGGGCAAAGAGAAGCGCCTCACGTACCCGTGGTTCAAGGGCCGCAAGGCGGATGAAATCCTCGCGTACTACGATGAAGTCGGATTCACGGATTGGACGCACGCCGAGACCGGCGCCCCGATGCTAAAGGCTCAGCACCCCGAATTCGAGATGTGGAGCCAGGGCATTCACGCCCGCGCCGGCGTAACCTGCGCTGATTGCCACATGCCCTACATGCGCGTAGGCGCCATGAAGGTCAGCGACCACCACGTGCGCAGTCCGCTGCTGAACATCGCCAACGCCTGCCAGACCTGCCATCGTGTACCGGAGCAGGAACTGCTCGCCCGAGCCGAGACCATCCAATCCCGCATGTTGTTCGCGCGTGACTTGGCCCTCGACGCCCTCATGGAGCTCATTGACGACATCAAGGACGCGCGCCAGGCCGGCGCCACGGACGAAGAGTTGAAGGCCCCGCGCGACTTCCAGCGCAAAGCCTCGTTCCTGGTCGACTTCGTCGAAGCCGAGAATTCCGCCGGCTTCCACGCCGATCAGGAAGCCGTGCGCGTTCTCATGCAGTCGCTGGAATACTCGCGCCAAGGCCA
>ERZ795047.3011-NODE-3011-length-15522-cov-4.313183_pt1 | contig 15522 bp, 9 predicted proteins | sample MGYA00375131_ERZ795047 | MGnify/ENA primary metagenome ERZ795047 (study PRJEB30176, sample SAMN05720228) | activated sludge metagenome | isolation source: Anaerobic digester | place: Japan | collected 2015-05-20 ...
GGCCGGGTCTTTGCGTCCCTGCCGCGAAATATTCAATAAAATCCCTATCGCAATCAGGGTTACGAGGATTGAAGTGCCGCCAACCGAGATGAACGGAAGCGGGATTCCCTTGGTCGGCAGCAGGCTCACCACGACACTCATGTTAAGCAGGGCTTGAATCGTGATCATAGCCACAATGCCCAACCCCAGATAAACACCGAAAAAGGAATCGGACCTGAGAGCGATCTTGACACCCTTGAGAAAGAAAATTCCAAACAGCACGAGCGTCGCCATGGTGCCAAACAGCCCCAGCTCCTCTCCAACGACCGCAAAGATGAAGTCATTGTGCGGTTCGGGAAGAAAAAACTGCTTCTGGGTTCCCTGGGCATACCCCACTCCCTTCCATCCGCCTGAGCCGATGGCTATCAGGCTTTGCCGAATGTGATATCCAGCCCCGAAGGGGTCTTTGTCGGGATCCAGGAAGGCGAGCACCCGGTCCCTCCGGTAGGGCACGTCCATTACCAGGAAATAAAAAGCGGGTAAAGCGGCCAGCACGGCTGTGCCGATGTACTTATAGCGAAGGCCTCCCAGGTAAAGCAGAAGACCTGCGGCCGACAATATGCAGATCGGGGTTCCAAGGTCCGGCTCGAGGACAATCAGGCCAACAACGACACCCAATACCACTAGGTAGGGAAGAAGACCCTTCAAGTCGTCGAGTTTTTTCCCTGCCCGAACCAGGTAATACGCCGTGAAAATCACCATCACCAGTTTTGCCAGTTCGGAGGGCTGGAACCGGATACCGAGGATCACGACCCAGCGTCGGGCGCCATGATACGCGGGAAAGGCAAACACGGCTGCCAAAAGAGCCACGGTAATGGCCAGGCCGGCATAGACGACGGGCGTCTTGGAATAGATGTGGTAATCGACGCGGGCGGCGGCCAGCATCAGGCCAAAGCCGAGGACAACAAAGAGCAGTTGCCGAGTGAAAACCCAGGTATACGAGTCGTGGAGCCGCTGAGAAATGATGCCTGAGGCGCTGAAGACCATGGTAAGGCCAAAGCACAGCGCGGTAAATACAAGTACAACCAGGGTTCGGTCATATGGAAGTTTTCGGCTCATCGGATCTCCACTTCACTCTCCAGGCAAAGCATGGACAATCTCCTTGAACACTCGCCCCCGGTGCTCGTAGTTTTCGAACATATCGAAACTGGCGCAGGCCGGTTCCAGCAGAACCGCGTCTCCCACAATTGCACGCGAATGCGCCAGTTCCACCGCCTCTTGCATGTCACGCGCCCTGACCGTCTCCACTTCATCTCCCAACGAGGCTTGAATCTTCTCTGCAGCCGCACCGATCAGGATGAGCAGCTTGACCTTCTTCGCCACCAGGGGCCGAAGAACTGTAAAGTCTCCACCTTTGTCTTTGCCCCCCATAATGACAATGAGCGGCTGGTCCAACGCCTGCAGGCCCTGGATCGCCGAATCGACGTTGGTCCCCTTCGAATCGTTGTAGTAGTCAACGCCGTTGACTCGCCGGGTGAATTCCAGCCGGTGTTCGACGCCGGCGAACCGCCTGAACGTCTCGGCCATCACCCCCAGGTCAACTCCCGACAGGAACCCGGCCGCGGTCGCAGCCAGTACATTCTCCAGGTTGTGATTTCCCCTCAGCCTGATGTCTTTGACCGGCATCAGGTAATGGTGCTGGTTTTTCCAACGGATATAAATGCTTCCATCATCTACGTAAACACCCTCGCTCAACATTTGACGGCGGCTGAACAACATCACCTGTGCCTTTCGACCTTCGGCCATGCTGAGCGAAATGCTGTTATCCACATTCAGTACCGCGTAATCGCGCCGCCCCTGGTTCATGAAGATTCGCTCCTTGGCGAGGGCATAGTCCTCGAAGGAGAGATAGCGATCCAAATGGTCAGGTGTTACGTTCAGAAGCAAGGCGATATGGCATTTGAATTTGCGAATGTTCTCGAGCTGAAACGACGAAAGCTCGACCACGTTGACCCGGTCCGACACAGGCGGGACGGGGCCCGTGGACGCGAACTGAATTAGCGGCGTCCCGATGTTGCCGGCAACGGCCACGTCGCGCCCGGCGTTCTTGAAAATCTCTCCAATTAGAGCGGTCGTCGTAGTCTTACCGTTGGACCCGGTAATGCCAATAACCTTTCCAGCCAGGAAAGGGAACGCCAATTCGACTTCACTGAGAATCGGAATGCCGCGGGCAACCGCATGCTTCAGCTCCGACAGACGGGTTGGAACTCCCGGGCTAATGACGATGAGATCGGCGTTCAGAAAATCGCTCTCGGTGTGTCCCCCTAGCGCCAAGCGAACCTTTCCCTCGATCTGGGCGATCTCCTTTTGCAGTTCCTGGCAGGATTTCAAGTCGGTGATCGTCACGTGTGCGCCTTTTTTCAGCAGGAAATTTGCTGCCGCTACGCCGCTCCTGGCCAGTCCCACGACCAGAACCTTCTTGTTCTTGATTCTCATTTCGTCAACCCCGATGACTGAATTCGCAACCTCACCTCAACTTGAGAGTCGTCAGACTGAACAAGGCAAAGATCAGCGCCAGTATCCAGAACCGGATCACGACCTTGGGCTCTTTCCAACCCATGAGCTCGAAGTGGTGATGGATGGGCGCCATTCGAAAGACTCTTTTCCGAAAAAGCTTGTAAGATCCGACCTGGAGCATCACCGAGAGCGCTTCAATGATGAAGATTCCGCCAATCGAAATCAGAAGCAGTTCGTGCTTAATCAGCAATGCCACTGTCCCGATTGCCCCGCCCAGGGACATCGCGCCGACGTCGCCCATGAAAACCTCGGCCGGATAGCTGTTGTACCAAAGGAAGCCCAAGGTGGCGCCGACCATCGCGCCACAGAAGATCGTCAGTTCGGCGGCGTAGGTGTTCTTAATGATGTCCAGGTATTCGGCAAAAGTGGCATGCCCCGTCAAGTAAGTCAGGACAGTCAGCGCCGAGGCCGCAACCAGGGCCAGGCCTGCGGCCAAGCCGTCCAGCCCATCCGACAGATTCACGGCGTTGGCGCTTCCCACCAGAATGATGAGACCGAAAATTATAAGCGGCAGATAGGTCGAATAACCAAAGATAACGAGGTCGAGGCTCGGGGTGAAACGCTTGAAAAACGGAACACTTAATTGAATGCTGTAAAGCCCCTGACGATTCAGAGCGATCAGGATACCGATGATCAGCAGGGCGATCCCGAGCTGTAAAAAAATCTTCTCCTTGCCGGTCAATCCTAAAGACTGTTTACGAATGGTTTTCCTGTAGTCGTCGATAAAGCCAACGGCGCCGAAAAGCGTCATCGATCCGAGCGCAATCCAAACATAAAAGTTGGTTAAATCGCCCCAAAGCAGCGTCGGAACCAGGACGCTGATGATGATGAGAAGTCCGCCCATGGTCGGCGTCCCCGCTTTGGCATGGTGCGCCTTAGGTCCCTCCTCCCGAATATACTGACCGATCTGGAACTGCTTCAAACGGGCAATCAGCCAGGGGCCGAGGAGCAGACTGATGAGCAACGCCGTCAATGAGGCGTAGGCGGTCCTGAACGTGATGTACCTAATGACGTTCAAGACTGAGAACTGATCATGTAATTCGTAAAGTAGATAATAGAGCAACCAACCATTCCTCCGGAGATAAGTCCGACGCCGTTCCCCACCGCAGGAGGGCGGGGTGTCGAACTCGCCGTACGAAAGGCAAGTCATTCAACCGCCGTTCGAACCTTATCCCCTCTTAATCGTCGCGACGATTTGGTCCATCGCGACACCCCTGGATCCCTTCACCAGCAGGAAGTCTCCGGCTTTCAACTGGGTGGCCACGTACTCGGCCGCCTGGCCGGAGTTCTCGAACCGTGCCGTTTTTTCCGCTGGCAGGCCGGCCGACCGTGCCCCTTCGCACACTTCTGCCGCCTGCTCCCCGACCGCCACCAGCAGGTCAACACCCATTGCGCCTGCTCGCCGTCCGACTTCGCGGTGCCAGTCGGGGCTGGTTTTTCCCAACTCGAGCATATCGCCCAGGGCGACGATCTTTCGTCGAAATCCCGTCAGGCCCGCAACCGTTTCCAGGACACTGGCCAGCGCATACGGGTTCGCGTTATAGGAATCATCCCAGACGGTGCATCCTGCAAACCGACCTTCCCGGAACTTGAGGACCTGGCCGCGCATGGCCAGCGGCGTCAACTTCTCGATGGCGCCGCGAATGGTGTCCGGCGCCAGCCCAAAGCTTGAAGCAACAGCAATGGCGGCCGCGAGATTGTACAAGAAATGCTTCCCGATAAACGGAACACGAGCGGAAAAAGTGCCGCCTGGGGCTGTCACCTCAAATTCCATTTCATCTAGGCCGTGGTAACAATAGGTTCCTATCCTGATGTCCGCGTTCTCCCCCAGGCTATAGGACACTTTGCGCACCGTAAGTGGGCCGGTCATTGCGACCAGCCGCGGATCATCCGCGTTGTAAACGACTAAACCATCGGCTGGAAGGTGCTCCAGGATCTCTCCCTTGGCGCGCGCAATAGCGTCAAGGCTCTCGAAGAATTCCAAGTGAACCGGTGCGATATTGGTCAGGACCGCCGTGTCAGGCTGAGCCAGACGAGCCAGGGCTCGAATTTCGCCGGGATGGTTCATGCCCATCTCGATAACAGCCACCTGGTGTCTGTCCTCCAAACTGAGCAACGACAAGGGCACACCGATGTCATTGTTCAGATTCCCCTTGGATTCCAGCACCTCGAAGGCCTGCCTCAACAGTGTTGCCGTGAAACTTCGGGTCGTCGTCTTTCCGGTGCTGCCCGTGACCCCGACCACCGTCCCTGCCCACTTCTTCCTGACGTAGTGAGACAGGCTTTGAAGCGCTGCCAGAGTGTCGGGCACTTGCAGGAAAACGGCTCCGTCCGGGTGCACAGGGCCGACGGGCTCGGAATGAACGATAATGCTCGCCCCTTTTTCCAGCGCCTGCCCGATAAAGTCGTGCGCATTAAAGTTCGGGCCTTTCAGGCAGAAGAAGCATTGACCGGGCTGAAGCGTCCGGGTGTCGGTCGAAACGGCGGGAAACAGTCCCTGGCCGGCAGCCGAGGGCTCACGGCCAGGAGCTGCAGAAATATCCGCGCCCATCGCTTTGGCTCCTTCTTCGATAGTCAGGGTAATCACACCAACTCCTTCACGACTTCACGGTCATCAAAATGACTCTTCTGTCCCCGAAAAATCTGGTAGGTCTCGTGACCTTTACCCGCGATCAGCACGGTGTCTCCAGGCTTTGCGAGTTCGATTGCCCGTTTGATTGCCTCCCGTCGGTCGACAATCACTTCGCGTCGATCCGCCTCGGGTGGCATGCCGGTCAGGATCTCATCAATGATCGCCTGCGGGTCTTCCGATCGCGGGTTGTCGGAAGTCACGATCACCAGGTCGGCTTTCGACGATGAGATGGCGCCCATGATGGGTCTTTTGCGCCGGTCGCGGTCCCCACCGCAACCGAACACGCAGATCACCCGGCCAGGGGTCAGTTCTCGAGCCAGTCCGAGGACGTTTGCCAAGGCGTCGGGGGTGTGAGCGTAATCAACCACCACTGAGAAAGGCGTGTCAATATCCACCTTTTCGAATCTCCCGGGCACCTGTTTCATCCGCGAGATTCCTTCCTGGATCTGGTCGTCCCCGATGCCTGCGAGCGAGCACGCAGCCGCAGCCGCCATCAGGTTGTACAGGTTGTGACGACCGACGAGGGTGCTGCGCAAAGAGAGCTTGCGCCCGAGAAACACCAGCTTCATCTCGGTCCCCGCTAGCGATGCGTGATACTCAAGTGGATACACATCGCATCCAGCTTGCAATCCATAGGCCACCTTGGAACCGAAAGAAATGCGCTCGCTGAAACCGTCGTCTGCATTGACCAATGCGTATTCAATGCCGGGATTATAAGTGCGGTCAAAAAGCAGGAGCTTCGCCTGGAAATACTCTTCGAGGGTGCCGTGAAAATCTAGGTGATCCTGTGTCAGGTTGGTAAAAACAGACACAGGAAAGCGGCACTGGTAAGCCCGGTAAAGGGCCAGCGCATGCGAGGAGACTTCCATGACTCCGTACTTGCAGCCGTTATCCAGCGCCTGCCGCAGCACTCTTTGGATATCGATGGCTTCGGGTGTCGTGTGCCGCGACTCCAGCTCCTGGTCGCCCACCAGGGTCTTTATCGTCCCCATCAGTAAGGCGGGAGCGCCAATCTGTAGAACCGAGTGGATTAGAAAAGCCGTTGTCGTCTTCCCGTTCGTTCCGGTGATGCCAATCAGCTTCAGCTGTTCTGAAGGGCGTCCGAAAAAGTGGTGTGCCAGATGTGCCATGGCCGGCCGAACGGCCTCAAACTGAAGCCAGACGCGCGGGAATCCTTCTGGTGGCGTCTTTTCGGATGCCACTGCCACCGCTCCTCTTTGCAAGGCCTGATCGATGTAAAGATGGCCGTCAGTCACTTCTCCCTGGATTGCGAAAAAGAGAGACCCTTGTGTCACTTGCCGGGAGTCATAGGCCAAAGAGGTAATTTCAGGATTAACCTCGGTCTCGTTCCCGTTCCTCAGTATCTTTGCTGGAACCTGGGCGATCAGTGCCTGCAAGTCCATTGGCTTGTTCTTCGTCTCCTGATAATTGGTCCTTCTACCGTGTGGCGGCGGCGTCCGGCTTGGTGGACGCAAACTTGCGCGATAGCTCGGCGGATTGCGCCGGCTCCGGTCGCGGTCTTGAAAAGTGCGCTACGGAAAAGAAGACCTCGCAGACGGTTTGGCGGGCTACGCGGCTTCCTGCCGGCGGTCTTTGGGCGACTGCCGTTCCGGTCCCGGAGATCTTCATGCGAAGTCCGAGCCGGGCGCCCTCGCGGGCAACGTCCCGCAGATTCCAGCCAGTGAAATCCGGGAGTTCCACCAGGTCGGTGTTGACGGTAACCCGCCCCGATGCGGCGGAAGTCGGTGTGTTTTCGCCGATCAGGCTCAAGACCGTTGCTTCGAGATTCTCGGGAATCTCACTTTCCTCGCTCCAGCCCGGAACCTCCGCCCGCACCACATCAAGCCGAGGTTCAGCACGTCGACGACCGCGCCTCGGAGACTTACCGTCTTCAGGGGTTAACGGGCGGTCTTGTGGCACGTTCAAATACATCAACGCACGTTCCATAATTCGGCTGAAGGCCGGTGCCGCAACCAGTCCACCATAATACTGTCCCTTGGGTTCATTGATAACCACGATGGCCGCGAGGCGCGGCTCTGCGAGCGGTGCAAACCCTACATAAGAGGCCACAAACTTCGAATGAGAGTATCGGCCGTTAATAAACTTCTGTGCCGTTCCGGTCTTACCGGCCGAGGTGTATCCCTCCACCGTGGCACTACGCCCGGTCCCCTCATCGACCACCAAGGCGAGCGCCTCCTTCATCCTCGCCGCGGTGTCCTCGCTTAGTATACGCACCCGCTTCGTTTCGGGCCGATAATAAATATCTCCGTCAGCGGTCAGGATTCGACGCACCAGGCGGGGCTCTACCAGGTATCCGCCATTTCCTATGACTGCCAACGCTCGCAGCATCTGGATGGGAGTCACGCCGATTTCCTGTCCGATGCACAGCGCGCCGATCGAAATTTTGGACCACTCGGAGGGCGGTCGAAGGAGTCCAGTTTGCTCGCCGGGCAGTTCGATTCCCGTCTTGGCCCCAAAGCCAAACCGCTGAATATAGCTGTACAGTCGATCGTTGCCCAGACGCAACCCCAGTTTAATTGTCCCGACATTGCTCGACTTAGCGAGGATCTGGTTGAAGGTCAGGGTGCCGTAGCTCCTTTTTGCTTCGCGGTAAACCTTGCCCGCCAGGCGCAGCGTTCCGACTCTGCAATCAACCGGCTCATTGGGATAGGAAAGACCTTCATTGAGCACCGCCGCCATGGTGATGATCTTGAACGTCGAACCCGGCTCATAGATCTCCAGTATTCCCCGGTTTCGGCGCGCCTCCTCGTCGGACCGCTGATACTGGTTTGGGTCAAAAGTGGGATACGAGGCCATCGCCAGTATTTCGCCATTGTTCGGGTCCATGACAATCGCCGACCCGTTTACGGCTTGGAACTTATCCACGGTCTCCTTAAGGACTTGCTCTACCGTAAACTGGATCGATCGGTCCAGGTTCAGAATCAGGGTATGGCCGTCAGACAGGCGAACGTCGGTCAGGCGCTCGAAACTCTCCCGGCGAGCGTTAACCCGCAGGCTCACCTTTGTCTTGCTGCCCTTGAGGACTTTGTCGTACAGGTATTCAAGCCCGCTCAAGCCTTCGTCATCAAGCCCCACAAATCCGACTATGTGGCAGGCTAAGGGTCCGCCCGGATAGACTCGCTTGCTTTCCTTCTGGAAGCCGAGCCCTGGCAGTTCAAGCTGCTTGATGCGGGCCACCTGCTCCGGCTCGAGCCGTCGGGCCAGGTAAACGAACTCCCGCCTGGAGAGAAGCTTCTTGTGGATTTCGTTTGCCTCCATGTTGAGAATGGGGGCCAGAGTCTGGGCGGTCTCTAAAGGCTTGCTGATCTTGGCCGGCTCGGCATAAAGCGAATCCGCTCTTACGCTGATGGCCAGGTCATCGAGATGGCGATCACGAATTTCGCCGCGGCGGGAACTGACTTCAATGAAACCGGACTGCTGTTCTTGGGCCAGCGTGCGATACTTGTCAGCCTGGACGACTTGGAGGTAGACCAGGCGCACCCCGATACCAAGGGCCCACATCATCACCAGCGCATAAATCAACACCAGCCGGTGGACCCTTATAAAACCGTAGCTTGTCTGGGACTTCGCTCCCCTGTTCATTCATCCAATGGCTTCCGTACATAAGCTGCTTCTGCCACCATCGCCTTGTTCGGCACTTCTATATACCGGGCGTGGAGGATCATTACCTGTCCCTGGTCAGGCGTCACCAGTCCCAATCTTCGCGCCTGTTGGTCGATTCGCTCTGGCGTCATCAACCTCGCCTGCTCGGCTCTCAGCTCAACATTCGCTTCACGCAGGCGCGCATTCTCGTTCTGGAGCTTCTCGATCTGGTAGTTCACGTCCATGATCTGGTTGTGAAACCAGGCGTACGCCAAGACCAGGCCCAGTAGGAGACAGGTCAGGCAACACCACCAGGTGATCTCCGTCAGGGGAGACCGCCGTTCGTTGCAGATTGGGCGGTTTCGCAACTGCTGGCACTGAAAATCAACCATAAAGCACCCCTTTCCCGATTAGACTTCCATCCGCTCCACTGCCCGCAGCTTGGCGCTTCTGGAGCGGGGATTTGCCGCCGTTTCCTCCCCCGAGGGGACAATCGGTTTCTTCGTGAGAATCCGTACCATCTCTATCCGAGGACAAGTGCAAGCCCCAGCCGGTCTGAAGCAGACACATTTCCCGGCCTTCTTCTGAAAAAGCTGTTTGACGATCCGGTCTTCCAGGCTGTGGAACGAAATGACCACCAGCCTGCCACTTGGTCGCAGACGCTCGATCGCCGTCTCGAGAAACTCCTCCAGTCCCGCCAGTTCCTGGTTGACTTCAATCCGAAGCGCCTGGAAGACCTGCGTGGCCGGATGGATTCGAGACCCTGGTCTGCGGCCCTTAACCCGTTCAACCAGCGCCGCCAGTTCGCTGGTCGTCTGTATCCGTTTCACACGTCTTTCGGCGACTATAGCCGCGGCGATTTTGCGAGCCGCTGGTTCCTCCCCGTATCGCCTGAAAATGTCAGTAAGCTGGTCCTCCGTCAGCTCATGCACCAGCTGCGCAGCAGAGGTTTTCTGCTCGGTGTCCATCCGCATATCAAGCGGCCCTGCTTCCCGAAAGCTGAATCCCCTCTCAGGCGAGGTTAACTGCATAGCAGAAACTCCGAGGTCCGCCAGGCAGCCGTCGATCGAATCCACCAGAAGGCGCGTCAGGATCAACGGCAGGTTCTTGAAGTTCGAGTGGTAGAGTTCGACGTTTGAGAAGCGTGCGAGTCGCCGCCGCGCCTCCGCGAGCGCTTCGCGATCCCGGTCGATGCCGATCACCCTGCCGCGTCCCTCGAGCTTCTCCAGGATGGCTTCGGTGTGGCCGCCCAGGCCTACCGTACAGTCCACGTAAATGCCTCCTGGGTGGACATTTAGCAGCTGCACCACTTCGCGGAGCAGAACCGGAGTGTGTTCTACTGACATGCTAACCATTGTGCGACCCTTAAATGTCGAGCTGTTCCAGTTCTTCCTCAGTAAATGGCTCGCTGCTGATGCTGCGCTTCAGGTTCTCGTTGTTCCACACTTCCAGACGTGTGAGATTTCCGATCACGGCAACATCGGTGCCATCGTCGACTCCGGCGGCTTTGCGCAAGTGGGGATGGATCAGGACGCGCCCCTGTTTGTCCATGGTGGCCTCCTTCCCCCAATACCCGGTGTATCGTAGAAATTTGCTCTTGGCCTTGCCGGCCGGCCTCTCCCTCACCTTGGCTTCTACTGCCTCCCATTCCTTGAGAGGATAGATATCAATGTGATCACCGTTAAAGGAGGTGATGAATAGGGCATCGGACTTATAGATCTCGTCGATGAGCGCCTTGTGTTCGGAAGGGATCTTGAGGCGGCCCTGGGAGTCGATTTTTGCGGGTATGTTGCCCCGGAATTTCACATCCCCCCTTTTCTGCTACCTGATTTCCCTAAAAACTCCTGTAAAGTCCTATTTACTCCACAGTGTAGTAGCAATTTTCAGCGAGTGTCAAGGCTAATTTCTTCCGAGGGTTAAGCTGATTCTTCGTCGTGGCCGGATTCGAGAGAGCCCGGCACTCACTCACAGGGTTCCAGCGATGTTTGAGTACCGCCCTAATGCGGGCATCAAATCGAGGGAACATCTGGATCGACCCGACGATTCGCCCAAAACGTCCAATCCGACCACGATAGACACGCTACTCAACCGTCAGGCTGCGAGTCCGAGTGTGTAGTCCCGCCTTCGGCGGGCTTTGAATCGAAGGAATAGCTGTGTTCCTCAACAAAGGAAGGGAGTCTGAGAACCAGGCTTCTCTTTTGGAACACTGCCTGACCTGTCAGTGTCTGCCGCCAAAGGCCGCTCTTGCAGCTCGGGCTTACTCCCGTGTTTCAGGCGTTCTGGTAGGAGCTTGAGGCGGGGATCGACCGGATGAAGACACTGTACTCGCCCACCGAATATGCTCAGAGCCGAAAGGCGATTGAGACTGGCTGGAGTGTGTCCACCCATTGCTACAAACTCTACTGTCCGAATGGACACCAGAGCCGAAGGTTACGCCGATGGGGACAATCCCTCACGCGGATGCGTCAAGCTCGGAGGCGTGAGCGGGCTGGGAGAGCACGGCGGTTGAGTGCCGCGTTTTTTGCGGTGTATCGAAACCCCGTGCTCTCCCCGGCGCTGCGGTCGAGGGAGAGTCGAAGGCGGTCCGAGCGGTTGAGGCGTGGCGCGGGTTTCGGTACAACGCGCCCACAAAGCGGGCGCGTCACTCAACCACCAGGGGTTTCGATACAACTCGCCACAAAACGGCGAGTCACTCAACCGCCGCGCCACGCCTCAACCTGCCGCTCGCAAGCCTGACCGTTTTGCTCGCAAGCTCGGCAGGCAGCGGCGGTTGCGAGTGTGCGTTGTCCTGTTTATTGACATGTGTATTTTCGCCAAACTCGAGATGGTGTCCGAATGGACACCAGAGCCGAAAGGCGAATGAGACCTGGTGCTGGGGCAGCCCTTTGCGCTCCCGCGTTTCGTCCGAATGAACACCAAGGCCGATAGGCGATTGAGACCACTCCTTCCACTTGTTCTTTTGCTCCTGGGTGTCAGTCCGAACGGACACCAGAGACGCTCGTTCACACGTCGAGCCAATAGCAGCTGCACGTAGCTGTCCGACCGGAACTCGCCCGCAGCCCGTGACGCTTTCCAAGCCTGTTGGTAGCTTCCCTGGCCTTGCGCGCTTGCAGTTCCAATGATATTCTTCGCCTGCTTTTGGCCGGATGCAGCGCACCCGGGCCTAAAGCAGTTTCGGGCCCGTTTCTCGCGACTGTACGGCTGAGTCATCCAACTGGGGGGCCCGAGTGAACGGAAAAGAGAACACCCAGGTTCTTTTTGCTGTACTCGGGATGTCACCGGCCGTTCTCACCGAAACGGTCTGGGCTCTTGCCCACGAATCCCCCTCGACAATTCCCGATCACGTTGTAGTGCTGTGCACCAAGCCTGCCAAAGATCGACTGATACGCGTTCTCTTTGAAGACGGCGGCTGGGCCAGGCTGCGCGAAGCGCTTGAAAAGGAAGGCCTGCCCGTTGCCGGCCGGCTGTGCTTTGGGCCGGCTTCCGATCATGTGAGACTGTTTCCCAAGGCGGATGGCTCCGGTGATCTCGATGATTTGACCAGTGCTGCCGACAACGAAGCTGCGGCCGACTTCGTAATGCGGGCACTCCGGAGTTTTACCGAGGACCGAAGCACGCGGGTCATCGCCTCTATTGCGGGCGGCCGCAAGACCATGTCGGCCCTCCTCACCGCCTGCATGGTTTTGCTTGGACGCGTGCAAGACCGGCTTTGTCATGTCCTGGTAAACCCGCCTTACGACAACCCCGAGCTGCAACCGCTGTTCTTGTTTCCGGAGCGTGGCGTGGTTCATCGCCTGGCCGGTTCGGAAGCGCTGTATCCTTCCGAAAAAGCCAGGCTTGAGCTGGGGGAAATTCCTTTTGTCCGCGTACGGGCGTTGTCTGAGGGCGAGTACAGGCACGCTCCTCCTTCCTACATGGCGATGGTGCGTCACGTCCAAGCGTTGGTGCCAGCGAGCGCCTATCTCCCCTTGCTGAAGGTTGATTACCGGACCGGGACAGTGAGCGTCGATGGAAGGCCGGTCGAGCTGAGTCCGTCGGAGTTTGCGCTTCTTTGGCTGGTGGTCGAGCGCCACCGCAGCGGCCGGCTATGGAACCGTTGGCTGGACGTCGGATCCGACCTGGTCGAGCTGCAGGAGGCGGAAACCTCGCGGAAAGCGCCGGAGTGGCTTTGGAAACTCAAGGATCGCAGCCCGTTCGATGCGAAGGAGGATTCGCGGAAGCTGGCTTTCTCGCTTAAGGAAAAGCTCCAGGCGGCGACGGACGATCCCACCTGGGTGCGGACACTGCTGCCTTACCGCAACCGGCGCGTAACGCATTCTTACCCACCGGATCGAATCCAAGTGTGCTGCTGACGTCAGCGGACGTCACCGCTGCAGAAAGCCGGCTCGGAAAAACCTAAATTAGTTCGCTGAAAGGAGAGGCCAAATTGAACAGCGTCAATTTCTGGAAAACCAAGCTGATGGCGTTTCTGCACGATCCGCCCGACAAGCCGATAGACATCCCCAGACACAAGGAGAGGGCCGAGGCCTACTTACGCAGGGCCGGTATCGATCCGGAGGAATACCAGCGGTTCGAGCCCGCTTGTGATCACACCGCCGCGGCCGCCGACCGTTTCCCCTTTCCGGTTCCGGAACGCCTGAAATCCCAATTCGACGGAACCCGGGCCAATGATTCGCCGATAAAGCATCCGCTGGGCGGTTCTCAGCTCTTTTTCGATACAGCTTTTCCATCAGTTGACCTGGCCGAGGCACGGTTCCAGTCTTGTCAACCGGGCGCCGAACTGGAGCAGCTCCCCGCCGAGGATCGGGAATGGGCTAATTTCTTCCTGCACTGGCGACGATGGGCCAGGGCTGTGGCGGAGATCGACTGGAGGACTTTGTACCTGCCGGCCGACACCCGAATTCCGGATCACAGTATCTGGACCCACATCAGCGTGGTTTCGGCTCTGCAAGGGTGCGTCGTCGGAGACAAACTGAGACCCGCGTTTCTGCTTTTCCATCTTGGCCCGGTCCAGGACTTCATTGCCCAGGCGCGTTCGACCCGCGATCTTTGGAGCGGCAGCTACCTCCTCTCCTGGCTGACCGCCCACGCTATCAGGACGGTAACCGACACGGTGGGTCCCGATACCGTGATCTTTCCGGCGTTGGCCGGCCAGCCGCTGTTCGATCTTCTGCATCGTGATCGGCTCTACGAGAAGCTGAAGTACGCGTCAGGCGACGGCCGGGAAGACCAAACACTGTGGCAGCGCCTGGGGCTTGACCGTCGCGTCGCTGAGATCCTCACTCCCAGCTTGCCTAACCGTTTTCTGGCCCTGGTGCCCGCCGACCAGGCCGAGGAATTGGCGCGAAAAGCTGAGGAAGCGGTGCACGCCGAGTTGGAAAAGATCGGCCAGTACTGCTGGGCCTGGCTGAACCGCGAGGGACTGATTGTCCGAGACGAATGGTGCACGCGCTTTTTCGGCCAAATCGAACGTTTTCCGAAAATTGCCTGGCAGGTCTGTCCCTGGGGTGAAGCCCCGGTCAGAGAAGCGATAGAGGCTTTCAAGAAGCTGGATCCGGCGGCGGCCGAGAACCTCGAGAAAGTGTACAGGCTCGCGACCGAACGAATTCCGGTAGAGGATCGCGGCAAGAGATATTTTGCCTCCGACAACGGTAAAGAAGACCTGAAGAATCGTGGCTTCTGCTGGTCCTACGATTACGCCCTCACCGAGAGCCTGCTGGCCGCTCGCAGGCGCTTGCGCGATTTCGAGCCCTGGAACACCGACGACCATCAATTTGGCGCCGTTAAAGACTCGTTGTCTGGTTTGGAGGAGGTCATCGGGGATGAAGACTTCTGGAAGGACGCCCGTGAGCTGAAGCCAAACCTGTTTCGCTCGGCGGACAGGCTTGGCGCCATCAATCTGGTCAAGCGCATTTGGCACGAGGCCTACCTGCGGTCTGAATGGCGCCTGAACCTGGGATCCGCCTTGAGGTTTGAATCCGTGCCCGGGGTGGCCGCGGGCCGCTGGCGCGCCAAACTGCTCGAGGAAGCAAGCAAATCCGAAGAAATATGGAACCGGCTGGTGCAGGTCAGGGAAGTGCTCGCAGAACGCCTTGACCTGACTGTAACGGAAACAACTTCCGAGAAAGAGTGGCTGCAGCGGACCGATCCCGGCTGCCTTTCTCCCACGGAGTGGCGGCGGGCCGAAGAGCAGGACAGCGAGGCCGCGGAAAAGGTCCTCAAGGCGCTCGACAGGCTTTATCAACCAGTTGCCGGCAAAACCGTCCTGAAGCCGCCTCCAGTTTACGTGGCCGTGCTGGCGCTTGACGGCGATGAAATGGGCAAGTGGGTGAGCGGCGAACGCACCCCGCTCTTGAAGGACCAGTTGTCAAAACAGGCGCTTGACTATTTTGACAAGCTCGAGTCGAAACCGAGCCTTGAAAAGCTGCGTCGACCTCTTTCCCCTTCCTACCACCTCCAGTTTTCCGAGGCCCTGGCAAATTTCGGACTGTACGTCACCGGGCCGATCGTCGAGCACTATGGTGGCCAGTTGATTTACACCGGCGGCGATGACGTTTTGGCCATGTTACCCGCCGAGACGGCACTCGAATGTGCAGAAGCACTTAGAGCTGGTTTTCGGGGCGCTCGACGGCTGGCAGAGCTGCTGCCCGACTGTTTTGAAGTACTTGGTGAAAACGGCGGCTATGTCAGGTTGCGGGAGGCCCTTGCCAAGAACGGTCTCCCCTCATGGC
>ERZ795047.3020-NODE-3020-length-15485-cov-4.546209_pt1 | contig 15485 bp, 9 predicted proteins | sample MGYA00375131_ERZ795047 | MGnify/ENA primary metagenome ERZ795047 (study PRJEB30176, sample SAMN05720228) | activated sludge metagenome | isolation source: Anaerobic digester | place: Japan | collected 2015-05-20 ...
GGTGGCCATGAGCCTGTGGATCGGCCTGGGGCCGCGTATGATCATCTTCCTCGCCGGCCTGCACGCCATCCCGCAGACGCTCTACGAGGCCGCCTCGCTGGATGGCTGCAACGCCTGGCAGCGGTTCTGGTACGTGACGCTGCCCCAACTGGCGCCGACCATGCTGTTTGTCATCGTCACGACCACCATCGCCTCGTTCCAGTTGTTCACACCGGTCTACATGATCACTCGCGGCGGACCTCGGCGGACCACCGACGTCGTGCTCTACCACATTTACAAGGAAGCGTGGCAGAAGTTCGAGATCGGCATGGCCAGCGCGCAGTCGTACGTGGTGTTCGCCATGATTCTCATCGCCGCTGCCGTCCAGATCGTCATGATGCGGCGCGGCTTGCGGCAGGAGGGCGACTGATGACCGGCGAGTACGGACGATGGCATTGTGGGGCAGGCATCCTGCCCGCACGTGCACGCTGGAAGCGTGCACCACAAGAGTGGGCACGAGGTTGAGAACGGGAAGTCCCCATGATGCGTAAACTCACGCTCACGCTGCATTACGCTGTGCTGATCGCCATCGCTTTGACGACGATCGTGCCTTTCGTCTGGATGGTGATGACCTCGCTGCATGCGCCCAATGCCCAAATTCCCACCATGCAGACGCTTTTTCGGCCCGACCGGCTGCATTTCGAGAACTACAAGTACGTGCTCACGTTCGGCGAACTGCCGGTCTGGCGATTCGCCCTCAACAGTCTGATCACCACCACCGGCGTCGTCGTCTTTCAACTGATCATCTGCTCGCTGGCCGCGTACGCGTTTGCCCGCATGGAGTTTCGCGGTCGCGATCTGCTGTTCTTCATCTTCCTGCTGACCATGATGATCCCCGCCCAGGTGCTCATCGTCCCGCTGTTCGTGACCGTTCAGAAGTTCGGCTGGCTCGACACCTACCTGGGTCTGATCGTGCCTTACCCGTACCTGAGCACGGCTTTCGGCACGTTCCTGCTGCGTCAGTACTTCCTCACTATTCCCCGTGCCCTCGACGACGCGGCTCGCGTGGATGGCTGCGGTGATCTGCGGATCCTCTGTCACGTGATCCTGCCCTCGGCCAAGCCGGCCCTGGCCACCGTGGCCGCTTTCGCGTTCATCTGGACCTGGACCGACTTTTACTGGCCGCTCCTGGCTACCAGCAGCACCACCATGCGTACGCTCGAGGTCGGCCTGTCCATCTTCAGCGACGCTTACAGCGGCACGCGATGGTCGCTCCAGATGACCGCCGCCGTCATCGTCCTCGTGCCCGTCCTCATTGTGTTCCTGGCCATGCAGCGATTCTTCGTCCGCGGCGCGGTGATGACGGGGATCAAGGGATGAAAGTGGGAATGTGAAAGGTTGGAATGTGGGAACGTGATAGTGCAATGACGCGACCCGGATGCGAACAACGAAGATCACGAGGTCAACAGCCCTTTACTGCAGAACACGTATTGTCTGGCTCATAGCTCATAGCTCATAGCTTTCTTCCACGGAGTCTCTCATGTTCAACGCCACCGGCCTGGCCGGTTTGCCTTTCCTGCGGGATTACCGAAGCAAACGCATCAGCAGCTACGATCGCACGGGCGGCAATCGCGACTGGGTCGACATCGAGCCTGGCGCTCAACACGAGATCGCCCGCATCGACGGGCCGGGCTGCATCCGCCACATCTGGAACACCATGTTCTTCCAGAATGACGATCATCTCCGCCGCGTGGTGCTGATGTTCTGGTGGGACGATTGTCCACAGCCCAGCGTCGAGTGTCCCATCGGCGACTTCTTCGGCCTGGGGCACGCCCGCCGCAAGAACTTCACCACCGCCGTCCTGCAGATGAGCCCGCAGGATGGCCGCGGATTCAACAGTTGGTGGCCCATGCCGTTCAAACGCTCGGCCCGCATCGCCGTGCGCAACGACGGCACCGAGACCTTCCCGTTCTACTTCTACATCGACTACGAGTCGTACGCCTCGCCCGCCCCGCTAGAAGGCGCCGGCTACTTCCACGTGCAGTGGCGGCGCGAAAACCCCACCGTGGGCTGGGGCGAAGAGTACAACGCACTCCAGCCCGACCACGCCGCCGAATGGCGCGACAAGATGTTCTTCGGCGGCGATCCCCGCAGCCTTAACCGCTCCAACCGCGACAACTACTGCATCCTCGAGGCGACCGGCGATGGCATCTATTGCGGCGCTCACCTGGACATCGACATCTTCGAACGCCAGAAGAACGAGTGGTTCGGCGAAGGCGACGACATGATCTTCATCGACGGCGAGCCTTGGCCTCCCTCGCTTCACGGCACGGGCACCGAAGACTGGTGCAACACCGCCTTCGGGCCGAGCGAAGAGTACACGGCCCCGTACCATGGCATCCTGCTATACAGCGGCTCACCCGACTGCAAGTGGTGGCGTCAGCAGTCCATCTACCGCTATCACATTGAAGACCCCATCCGCTTCCGCAAATCCATCCACGTCTCCATCGAGCACGGCCACGCGAACAAGCTGGCCAACGATTACAGCAGCACCGCCTACTACTACCTGGCCGAACCCGCCGCCGGCGGTCCGCCGCTGCCCCCGGTCGAGCAACGGCTGCCGCGGCCGTAGAGAGTGGAAAGATGGCACGGGAACGTCCTGGCGGGGGAAGTGCGAAAGTGAGAAAGTAGGAACGTGTTAATGCGATGATACGCTGAAAGCGCAAGGGCCCGGACGAACTCACGCTCGTCCGGGCCCTTGCTTTCAACTCACTGGCGGCGAGTCAACCCCGCCGAACCGCCATTCCTTATTACGGATAGCAGTTCGGATCGCCGGGGTTGTCCTGCCCACTGTAGCACCGCTGCCAAGCCGCGAAGTCCACCATGTCGATGGTCCCATCGCCGGTGATGTCCTTGTCGGCGCACGGCGCATCCACCGACACGGCCGGGCCGGCCGCACAAGCAGCCAGCAGATTCAGGTCGTCCCGATCGACGTCACCGTCATAGTCGAAGTCACCGGGGACGGAAGCCGGCGGCCGCAACGCGACCAGGCTTCCGCCGACACCCGCGAAGTAGTAGATCTGCTGCGGCCCGCCGATGGCCGGTCCCATCTGGAGCCCGGTGAGGATCTGGGCTGCACCGGAGCCGTACATACCGGTGTCATAGGTGAAGATGGTGTTGGTCGGCGGCACGGTCAGATCCGACTTCAGCGTGCCCTCGATCTCCATATTCCAACCGTCGAGGCCGGTGTGAGCGGGATCCAACGACTCAGTGCTCGTCTGGGTACCGTCGATGGTCACGGTCACCGTCATGGCGTTGAAGTCAAACCTGTACTCGACCTTCTGCCAGACGTTCGCGGTCATCGCAGCGCCCGGATCGACCGGATCAGGCCCAGGCCCGCCACGAGCATACAGCCTGCCGTTCTGATCCCAACCGTAAGCGTACCAGCCGTCGTAGTCGGAGTTCTCGGAGATCCAGATGTTGTCCGTCAGGTCGCCACGGTACTGGTCCCAGCTGACGATCACCACCTGGCCCGACACCGCCGAAGCCAGCCGTGCGAATGCGCCCTGGTATCCGCCGCAGCCGCCGGCCGCATCCAGCTTCATGCCTTTACCGGCCCGGCCGGGCAACGTATTGACGATCTGAGCCATACCGACGCCGGAGATACCGCCCGTGTTGTCCTCCCAGGTGGCCGTGCCGATCCCGCCCGGGTTCTCCTGACCAGGCAAATCACCCAGGGCGTAGCCCTCGAAGCCGGCAGTGTCGAACACCGTGGTCTCCACGCCGGTCGGGCCTTGCGTGATCTTGAGGTTGTCCACGTACAACGGAGCGTCGTCGAACGTCGTGCAGCTGACGTCCGGCTCGGCCGTAACGTTGACCGCGATCACCATGGCGTTATCGATCCCCTGCGACCGCGTGGGCAGAACCACCACGCTCTCGCCCTGAGCGTTCTGATACAGACCGCCATAGAAGCGGAACTCGCCGTAATCGGGGCTGGTCGGGTAATACGTGGCCGTGGTCGTTCCGTCTCCGTTGTCGTGGTATCGCAGAATGTTGCCGTTGAAGCCGGTGGCGAGGATATCCGTGCCGTTAAAGTCCAACGCGGCAAAGTCGTTGTAGCCCGAGCCGCTGCCTTCGGCACTGTTGTTGCCCACCACAGCGCCCGTCACCGGGTCGAAGCTGTAGAACTGCTGGCCATCATCGCCCCAGGTGGCCGTGTAGAGTCGGCCGGTCACCGCCGAATAGATCACGTGGCTCTTGGTGGACTTGCCGCCGTCGGCCGTCCAGGCCAGTGAAGCGGTGAATGTGTTCGTGTCCACCTGGATCGCATACAGATCCTTGCTCGGCGTGTTGCCGGCCCCGTCGGCGTTGAAGTACAGGCCGTGAACACCCGCGCCGAACACGTCGGGAATCAACGTGATCGCACCCTTGGCATCACCCCAGCCGCGATCCAGATCGACGGCAATCGTCGACTGCAGCACCACACTGCCTACCGTGGCGTCGATCCCGAAGACCGTCTTCTGCGGAGAGCCGATGCCGATCACGTAGAGGATGCCGTCGTACAGAACGGGCGTGAGCCGATTGGGGCCCTGCGTCGGATCGTCAAAGTTGGCGCCAGGCAATGTTTGCTCCCAGACCAGATTGCCGTCCGCCTTGTTGAAGGCAGCCACGCCGCGATCGGTCAGGACGTACACTCTGCCCGCGGTACCGCCGTCACCCACGACGGGCGTGGTCGCGTCACCGATGCCCAGGTCCAGCCGAGTCCCGTCGAGATGCCCGGTCCAGCGGATCGAGCCCGACGGACTGACCGACACCAGGTAACCTTCGGTGGTCTTGAAGTAGAGGTTGCCCTGCTCATCAAAGGAGATGCCGCCCCGCTCGGTCCCACCGGTCAGTCCGGCCGAGTTCAGGTCGAGGATCCAGGCCTTCTCCACACCGCGCGACCATCCCTCGCTGAACGTCATGGACGGATCGGCCGAGGACTGCGTGGCGAAAATGTTCGCGTGCAGCGTACCCCACGGAGCAGCCACTCCGGACTCGGGCACCGGCACCTCCCGGACCTTGACCAGCCATGTCTTGCTGTCGGAACCGGTGGGATTCGAGGCGGTGGCGGTGAACTCGAACGTCTGGCCGAGCAACTCCTCGGTCGGCGTCCAGCGCACCACACCATCGGCGTCGATGCTCGAGCCGCTCGGGCCGCTCAGCGACCAATTCACCGGCTGGCACGAATCCATCGAAAGGTGGCACGTATAGGGCACGTCCGGATAAGCGTTCTGGGGACTTGATACCTCCTTGAGAACGGGAGCCTCCGTGTAGTTCGAGATTACGAGGTTCTTGACGTCGACGAAGTCGTCGCCTTTGCCCGCCCAGTCGGTGCCGTAGAAGCGCAGCCGATGAACTTTGGTCGGATCAAACGATCCACTTTCGGTGTAGTCCTGGAAGGTCAGATCGTTCAGCTTGACCTCTTTCGTGGTCCAGGTGGGATAGGGCGGATCGCCACGCTGCGTTGCATAGATGATGCTGTAATCGCGATAGCCCACGAGAGCGCTGTTTTGCTCGTTGTACGTCATCAGCCGCAGGAAAATCGGTGCATCGCCGTACGGATTGGTGTTGCCGCCGCCCTGGAAGTATCTCAGATCAACCGAGAGGGTAGTCTGGCATTCGGAAATGTCGATGGGCCGGCCGATGGCTTTCACAAAATCCACGGACGGGCCGTAGTACCAGCCGCTGACCTTGATGTTCAAGCGAGCCCAGCCTTCGGGCTCACCGTTGTCCGGATCGGCCGGGTGGAATGAAATGAAATTCTGTGCGTCGCCTTCTCCATAGATCGCGTTGCCCATCCCGATGTCGACCTGCTGATCCATGGGCAGATCCACCAGGTTGCCGTACTGCGCGACATAGACCTGCCAGGTCTTGCTGTCGGCGCCGGAACCATTGAACGCCTCGACTTCAATCGTGAACGGACCGGTGTCGGTCACCTGCGGCGTCCATCCGCCTACCACGCCGACACCACTCACAGTCGTGCCCGGGGGGCCCGCCAGGACGGCCCAATCGGGATACACCGAGGGGTCCACCAGTGTCAGGTAGCGAGAGTAGACCTTGTTGCCGTAGAAGCCGGTGTAGAACGTCTCCGGATTCGGCAGGACCGGCTTGAGCTCCGGTGCGACCAGCGTGTCCGGCGCGATGCTGAAGTTGTCGATGTACGCGGCGTCCTCGGGACCGGCCGGGTCATGGCGGAAGCCCCAACGCCCCATGTTGGTGTAGAATGTGGAGACACCGTCGTGATTGAAATAGAACCGCGTGGCGGTCTGGGACGTCACCAGAACCTTGGACCCGCTGCTGATGTCATAGATGCGGAAGTCCATGATCTGTGCGCGATCGAAGTCCATCAGGAACTCGACGCGATACCACTGGTGAGGCGTAAACGTAAAACCGGACACCAGATTCGTGCCGCCGTAGCCGCCGAACGGAGTGGTGCAGGTGAACCCGTTAAGACCAGCCCCTCCGGGGCCCCCGGTATCACCGTCCTGGATGTAAGGCTGGAAGATCTGCTGCGTGCCGTTGGTCACCAGGTCATAGAAGGTGAGCGTGCTGATGAGGTTGGCCGTGCTGCCGTCCATCTGGCCGGTGTAGCGGAAGTCGAAGCCCACGCGCCACAGCCCGCTGCTGATGCTCTCGTCCAAGTCGCGAACGATGCGGGTCAGCTCGGTCACCCCCTTGGCCCGCAGCGCCTGCGTGCTGCCGCCCATGGGACTGACCACGTCGTCTACGATTTCAAAGCTGCCCCCGGAGCTTCCGGTCTGAACGCTCCACCCCTGCTGGCCCACGATCGGCCCGACCGTGTAGCCCTCCGACGGCTCGAACGTGACCGACTGCATCTGCGCGTGGCTGACGACGGCCATAGCGCAGAGCGCAGCGATTCCCGTTACCAGGTGTCTCATAAAATTTCCTCCTTTAGAAGTGCGCAGTGCCTCTATCCCTGTTTTCCTCTCCTGATCACGTGCCGGCGCACGTGATGCTCTTCCCGTCTCCGCTCGTGCTACGGTTGCCTTCTTGCCCCCTGACAGAGCTGCTGTTCATTCGCTCCCCAAACAACCCAGAGCCCTGTTTATCGGTTGAAACCTTTACGCTTCCTCACATTAGTGGGCCACCGGCACTCCCCACCGCTTCGGTCATGTCTCGACCAAGTCATCGGATCCAACTGCTCGGCTGGCTCGCCACTTGGATAGGTATGATGCGTGCCCGGATAGTTGTTCCCATCAATGTTCTTGTTGTTCCATTCGCTGGCGTTGCCGATCAGCGTGTGCTCGCCTGACCGCCAGAAGTACTTGTTACTGGTCCGCAGACCCCGGACATGGTCGGTACCTGGATATTTATCCGCCGGATTGAATTTCACCGACTCCACGTGGCCATCCATGAAAAGGATATTGGCTGACATCAGCGACTTGGTGCCATGCCGATACCCGACCGTGCTCCCGCCCCAATACAGGTAGGTGGCAATGTTGCGCGAAACACCCGGCGCGCCAAAACCATGCATCCAGGTCCATGCCCCATCACCGGCAAGCACGACACTACTCTGATGGGCGTCGATTCGGTATTTGGTGTTCGGGACTTTCCAACCCATAGTCGCGGCAGGGACACTGATCCCGTAGCTGTAATCCATGCCATATTGGCCGTCAGGGCGTCTAAAATTCCACTCGCTCCCACGGCTAGCAGCCAAAGGGTCGGGCTTCATGTCCTTGGGGCATTCCCCGAGGCTCAGATCGGGCAAGAATCGGGTGGCGTGAAGGACATCGATCCAGGTTGACAAGACTCGATTATGAAAGTCCATTGCTTGCGTGTTGTCGCCGTCATCCCAAGCCGGGTATGCCTTGTAGGTGTCGAAGCAGTACCGCAAGCTCATCCCGAGCTGATTGTTACGGGCCTTGCAGACGGTGTCCTTCGCTTCATCACGCGCCCGAGCCAATGAAGGCAGGAGGATTGAGATCAACAGAGCGATGATGGCAACCACCACCAAAACTTCAATCAGCGTGAATCCTACCCGACCTTTTTGACACTGGTGTCGACGCATGCCGGCCAATCCTTTGATCTGAGCCTACAGTTCTCCGCCCATCCTTCCGGTTGCACTACTGCCACATTTCGGGCAACTCGGCGCCACTGGCTGTCGCGGAGGGTTGCCCGAAGCCGGAGGCGTGAACTGCTCATTACACTTGGCACATTCCCAGCGGTACCAACCAGTCATCTTGCCGCAGTTCGGGCATTCGACCGGTGGAGTATCTGCCACATCGAGTTCAGCCAGGAAATCTTTGTTGCATGATGTGCAATGCAGACTTGCATTGTAGTTTCGCCGGGTGCCGTAGTCGTTCAGGTCAGCCGAGCGCCAGTAATACAAGCCCCCGGCGGCGCCGAACAGAATCACCACGAGCGCAATGCTGTATTTCTTATCCATGTCGCGCGTCGACGAGCGAAAGAAGAAAGTGACCGCGCCTCATGTGGGCGGACAATCGAGATGCCCTGCCCCCGCAAGCTTCGCCCGGTGAGGCGCTTGATCCCAGGAAGCAACTTTAGCTCGTTTTAGCTGCTTCTGCAACAGCTTTTCTGGAACCCGGGAACGGATAACCGTTAGCCGTCCGAATCGTGCGGCACGCCCCGGCGTAGCCACCCCTTATCGCCCCACCAAGGGCCTTCACCCAAAGCGGAGACTGGGAGCGTCAGGACATGCCCCTATGGGGCGGATCCCCCCTCCTCGCAGGCCGGGTCGGCGTCGCGATTCGGGCCGGAGTAGCAGGCGATAAACAGCGCCACGTCCTGCTCATCCACGTCGCCGTCGCCGTCCAGCCGGGCATACAGGCAGGCCGAATCGGTCACGTCGATGCCCGCTCCCGTATAACAGGCCTGGAACAGCCCGAAGTCCTCCTGATCGACGTCGCCGTCGCGGTCCAGGTCGGCCCGAACATAGACCTGCCCCTCGACCACGAACGTCCGCACCGGCGACCGCACGAGCAGGCGGCCCACTTGCGGGTCGCCCAGGGGCTCGGCCGAAATGACGCGGTAGTAGTACGTCCCGACCGCGGGGACCTGCACATCCACCTGGTGATCGGTCACGACATCCTCCACCATCGCGTGCGAGCCCAGCTCAGGCGTGGAGCCGTATTCCACCCGGCTGTCGGACGGCCAGTCCGTGTGCCAGCGAATCCGCACGGCCGGCGGGTCATCGGAGATCTGCTGCACCGTCGAGAGCCAAGGCCCGGTGGTCACATGGAACCGTCGCCCGCCCGCATCGGCGTAATCGTTCCGCGTGCAGTTGGGCATCACCTCGTACGTCGTGGACGGCGACAGACCCGTGATCGCGTACTGGTGCGATGTTGCCATCCCCACAGAACGATCCGTGAACTTCTCGTTGTCCCAGTTCCATGTGCCGTCGCGCGTCCACCACAACTGCGCGTGCGCCGCCACGTTGGTCGTCCAGCTCAGCGAAATGACGGTCCCCGCGTCCGGCACGTCAGCCACGAGGTTTTCGATCACGATCGGATTGTCTTTCAGCTTGCTGAGCGCGAGCCCCATCGCGGTAGCGTTTTCGAACGCCGCGTTGTCCAGCGGCGACAGCGCGAGACTGAACACCGGATGGAGATAGTGAGGATACAAGTACCAACAAGCGCAGTGCACCTGACGCTCGTGCGAAGCGTTCCACTCCCCGATATCGCGGGCGAACTGAGCCATGACCGCCATCGCGTTCGGGTTGGTGCCGGCCACACAGCCCCACTCGGTGATGTACACTCCCACGCCGGGGCGGGCCCCAGCCTGATCGAGGTAGTCGAAAAGATCGGCGGGCACGCTGCTGCCCGCGTGGGCCGTCACGCCGTCGTAGCCGTCCGGCCCCAGAAGCATCATGGTTTCGTACTACCGTTGGCCGCTGTTCATGTGTCCGATAATCACCACCGCCTCGGGCTGCACGGCCTTGATCGCCGCCCGCACCTTGCGGAAGCAGTCCGCGTAGATGGGCGGTGTCACGTCGAAGAACTCGACCTCGTTGCCGATGGAGTAGTGACGCGTGTAACGCTTGACCGCGTTGGCCCAGTTGCCACACTGCACGGCAAACTCGTCCTGCTCCGCCGCGGTCAGCGGGATGGTCTGCTCCCACTTCCAGTCGAGCCGCTGCAGAACCGTAAACCCCTCGCCCGAGGCCCACTTATGGCGATTCACGTCCACGCTGTCGGTGGCGGTGGCGTTGGCCTCCACGCACCAGCCCGTCCGGTTGCTCATGACATCGATGTGGGCTCCCCAGTCCCAGGAGTGAATGCCGAACACCTGCTTGGACTCAGCTCGTCCCCGCGCGGGAAACGCACTGAGCATCGCCGCCAAGGTACACGCCATGAAGGGGCACAATCTGCGCATATGGCCTCCCCTCGGAAATGTGGAAATGTGACGCCGCCCATGATAACACAAAACCGCCAGGACGTGAATCGCATGCTTACCTACCGGCCCGGCCCGGATGCCTTCAGTCCGGGGCTCTCGGCAGACAACTGCCGATAACACTGCAGCAGATAGCCGACCGCCTGCACGTCGATGTTGACCACCTCCTGCGGCGGCAGCTGAGACACCGCGGCCAGACGATACTGCATGATCCCACGGATCGCATCGCGCGTCTCGATGCCCGCGTGCACGTGAGCCAGGAGCAGCGCTTCGAGGATAAACGCGTTGCGATGCGTGTTGTGCCGCTCGGCGGAGGCCGAATCGGGCGGCGCGGGCTTGGTGTTCATCTCAACCGGAATCTCACCCGAGCAACGCTGCAGCTCGATCGCCCGCCGGACGCCCGCTTCGATGGACTGGAGCAGCCGGCCGCGAACGGGATGGTCGGCGGGCAGAACGCGATACACTTCGATCAGTCCCCGAAGAATGATCGCATGATACCAGATGCGCTGGTTGTGGCCGACCAGTTCGGGCGGAGCGTCAGCGCCTTCCTTCCAACTGCCGTCAGCAGTCTGGCGTGGCAACGCGCAGTGGACAACTCTGAACACCGCCTCATCCAGCCAGCGCTGCTCGCCCGTGATGCGGTAGTGCTTGGCCAGATGCCATACGGCAAACATCACGTAATTAGTATTCCAGACCAAATCGCAATCAGCTTCCCACTCCGCCGCTCGCGCCGAGGCTGCCAGATACCGGGCATCGCCGAACGTCGCGTAACCTTCCGCCAGAGCCGCACCGCCCTCGGCCGTGGTGTACTGACAATCGACACGATTATCCGTGCCCGCCGGCGTGTTCCACCACGTGAAATGGCCGTCGGGCTTCTGATCGCGCACGAGCCAATCCAGCGCTGCCCGGGCTCGCGCCTCGTACACCGGGTTCCTCTCGAGGCTCCACGCGCTCATGTAACCCTGGGCGCGGCGGCTGGCATCGCGGACCAGCGGATGCTCGATGCCGTACTCGACATTGGTCCATGTGCCGTCGCCGCGGTACTCCGCCTCGCTGCGTTCGTGATAGTATTCGAAATGCTCGAGCACTTGGGCATACGTGAAATCCGCGAAGCGGGCCTGTGCCGCCGGTCGACTGCACCCCGCAACCAGACCCCACAAGAGCACTACCCCGCCGACACCCAATAAGAGGCGCTTGACACGAAAGGATGGCTCTTGGCCACCGCAAGGAATGAAGCCCCGATGATCACCCGCGATCACGTCTAAGTTTTCTCGCTGATGCAGTCGAAGCATGTCATCACTACACTGCCCAGGACGGCGAAGGCCTACTGATGCGGCAGAGTCTCTGCACTCGTCATTCGAACTTCGTCATTCGGATTTGGCTCTTCGGGCTCCCATCCCCTCGACAGCCCTCTTGCCCTTGCGGCAGGCGTCGTACACATCCTCGATCATCCAGGCGTCGATCATGATCCAGCCGCGATACCCGCCGTCCCACAGCGTCTTCAACGATGCGTCGATATCGCAGTGGCCGTCGCCGCAGGCCACATGCCGCGATGTGCCGCCGAACAATGTGCCGTCCGTGTCGGTCAGGTGCACGTGTCCGACATGCTCGACGCCCAGAGCTTTCAACATGAGCTCCGGCCGGCCTGAGCGGTCCGACATGAGATCGAAGTGGCTGGGATCGTAGTTGGTTTTGCATGCCGGGTGATCCGCGCCGGCCAGGATGCGTCGCAGGTGATCGAGTGTGTTGAACACGAATGGCGGCTCGATCTCGAATGATAGCCACATCCCCTCGTCCGCGCACATCTGAGCCGCCCGGCGGTACGTGGCTGCACAGCGGTCGATCGCCTCGTCGATGGTCTGCTCGCCCAAAGGTCCGCCCGGCCAGGTGCCCACGAAGTCGCATCCCAACGCCCGCGCGAGTCTCACCTGCTCGCCGAACGTGCGGAGCCACTCGGCCCGCTCGGCCGCGCTTTCGGCGAACGGTCGGCCCGTTGGCGCCGACTGGATCGTGTGAATCTTCAGTCCGTATCGCTCGTACAGCCCGCGCAGCGCATCCACGCGCCGCCTGTCGTCAGCCGCGGGGTATTCGCCGGCCGGCCAGCCCTGCACCAGTTCCACACCCTCGAAACCTTCTTGTTGACAAAAGTCGAGGACTTCCCAGATCGGGTAGCGCTTCTTGTGCACCTGCTCGGACGACATAAACCCGTTGAGGCCGACGGCTACCCGCCAACCCCGCGGTCCGCCCGCCGCCTTCATCCGCCGCGCGACGTCCGCCGCATCTCGCAAGGCCGTCTGCCACCCCGCCGCCGATCGTGACGCCGTATCCGCCGCCACAATCGTGCCGGCTTTCGACGCCAGCAGCACCCCAGCGCTCCAGGCCAGTCCCCGCCGACACAAAGTTCGGCGACTCATCATTCGACGTTCATCCATCTCGCCAGGTCCCGCCCCGCTCTGTGAAGCCGCCGTCGTCACTCGACGACCGTTATTGCGGCATTGTCTTTGTCATTCGTCATTCGGATTTCGTCATTCATCATCCGCTCTTGCCCCGATCCTACCAGCTTCCCGAAGCTGGCAAAAGCTTGCGAGCATGGATGCGTCCATTGACGAGACAGCATGTTGACGTGTACGCACAGGAAGCGTGCACCTAATCCGAGACAGACACGATGTCCGCACCCGGGCGTGCGCGAGAGTCGACAATCGGAAATGCTCGAGCGGCAGGGGCGCAATAGAAAACCACGGAGGCGGCCTTCAAGGTTGCCGCCCCCGTGGTCTTACCTTCTTGAAGCGGGTCTTACTTCCGTGTTCGACGGGGTCGGCAGCGAACCGCAACCAGGCTCAGGCCGCACGCCAGTAGCAGCGAAGACGGTTCGGGGATGACCATTGCCTTGGCGTAGAAGGAAATGGTCGGAGCAGGTGCGCCCGGTTCGAGAATGCGAACCAGCGGATTTGGCTGATTGGCCGTATCGAAGGTCGTCACCCGCACCCAGCGCGCGGCAGAGTCATCGACGAACTGGAGATCAAACTGGAGCGACTTCGAACCGGAATAAGCCGTGCTGTCGGAGACCGCCGTCGTGCTACCCGGCAGTACATTGGCCGTCGTCGAACCAGAGAATCCGGGTTCCTGAAACATGACCTCCGTGCCGAGGGCCGCAGCTTCGAAATCCTGCACGATCGGCCCCGAAGCCACGGTGTTGGTCACGTCGTCGATCCACAACCGGATCGGATCGGTGATGCCGACGTGGTTGAGTATACGAATGTGTTCCAGCACAGCCCACTCATGCCCGGCTTCAAGCTGCCCATTGGCGGTCGTACCCGCGAACGCCGTGAGTGGATCAGTCGCGGGAGTAAACGTGAACAACTGCCAGGTTCCATCGGCGATCAGTGTCTGACCATCGCGATTGACCCACTCGATGCCGCCACCGGAGCTACCGCCGTTGCCGAATACCGGGCCGGGGACATTGTTCTCGCGAATCCCGATGGAGAGTTGCAAGGAGGTGCCCTCCACGACCCATGCGCTCCCCAAAATGAACAAAGAGGCCAAACCAATATCCCTTAAGGACAAGCGTGCCATCGAACTCCCTCCTGAGACATGGACAGAAGAAATGAACGTCCAACCTCAAAACCCGTTTACACCATCAGGATAAGGCCTCGTGCCGCACATCCGCCAGCATTAGTCAAGGTTTTTTGCTCCGGGTATCGCAGAAAGGCGCTGCACAACCGGGCCGTGGCGCTCGCTCGATACGCACCAACCGGTGATGTTGCGAGCCCTTTGGAGCGGTCCAAAACCTCCTACCCTTACACTTGCCTTACATCCGGCACTCCGGTAGCATGGCCGCCATGCTCTCACGTCTACACTCCATGGCACTGGCGGGAATCGAGGCGATTCGCTGCGAGGTCGAGGTGGATGTGGCCTCGCGAGGATTCGACAAGGCGGTGATCGTCGGCCTGCCCGATACGGCAGTCAAGGAAAGCCTCGAACGCGTCCGTAGTGCCATCCGCAACAGCGGCTACGAGTGGCCCAAGCACAAGGCCATCGTCAATCTCGCTCCCGCCGACGTCAAAAAGGAAGGGCCCGCGTTCGACCTGCCCATCGCCCTGGGCATGATCTTCGCGGGCGGTGAGGGCACGCCTGAGCGTGCGGCCGAGTTCATCATCGCCGGCGAACTGGCCCTCGACGGTCGCGTGCGGCCCATCAAGGGTGCCTTAAGCATGGCCCTGCTGGCTCGCGAGGCCGGCCTCAAGGGCCTGATCCTTCCTCGCGAGAACGCGGCGGAAGCGGCCGTCTGCGACGACGTCGAAGTCATCGGCATCGGCACGCTGGCCGAGGCCGTCGGCTTCCTCACCGATCGCCTGCCGCTCGAGCCCACTTGCATCGACGTGAACGAGGTTTTCAACCAGGCGTCGCGATACGACGTGGATTTCTCCGAGGTCCGAGGTCAGGAGGCGGCCAAACGAGCGCTGACCATCGCCGCCGCCGGTGCCCACAACGTGCTGCTCATCGGCCCGCCCGGCACGGGCAAGACCATGCTGTCCAAGAGGCTGCCCACGATCCTGCCGCCGCTGACGCTCGCAGAGTCGCTCGAAACCACGCGGATTTACTCCGCCTCGGGCGAGTTGCCGCCGGGCACCGCGCTTCTGGCCCGCCGCCCCGTGCGCTCGCCCCACCACTCGGCCAGCGGCCCGGCCATGGTCGGCGGTGGCACCGTGCCCCGGGCCGGCGAAGTCTCGCTGGCGCATCATGGCCTGCTCTTCCTCGACGAGTTCCCCGAGTTCCCCCGGAGCATCCTCGAAACGCTTCGCCAACCGCTCGAGGACGGCGTGGTCACCATCGCCCGGGCCCATGCCTCCATTTGCTTCCCAGCCCGCTTCATGCTCGTCGCGGCGATGAACCCGTGTCCCTGCGGCTACTTCACCGACCCCAACAAGCCCTGCAAGTGCTCGCCCAACCAGATCGACAAGTACCTCTCCCGCATCAGCGGCCCGCTCATCGACCGCATCGACATCCACATCGAGGTGCCGCCCGTGCCCTTCCGCGAATTACGCGGCACCCGTGACGGCAGCGACAGCGCTACGCTTCGCGAGCAGGTCATT
>ERZ795047.3021-NODE-3021-length-15474-cov-4.904015_pt1 | contig 15474 bp, 8 predicted proteins | sample MGYA00375131_ERZ795047 | MGnify/ENA primary metagenome ERZ795047 (study PRJEB30176, sample SAMN05720228) | activated sludge metagenome | isolation source: Anaerobic digester | place: Japan | collected 2015-05-20 ...
CTAAAATGACACTTCAGGTGCATGATGAACTTGTTTTCGATGCTCATAAAGATGAGGTTGATTTAATAAAACCAATTATCAGAGAAAAGATGATTCACGCCATAAAAACCAGGGTTCCATTAGAAGTAGAAATTGGAATTGGCACAAATTGGCTGGATGCGCATTAAATACTTTCACGTTTAAATAAAATATCGTACTTTTGGTTTGCCAAAAAGCCAAAAAAATGAAAATTTTAAACTATCTGTGCACTGCCTTTATATTATTACTAGGGCTAAGTACACAAGCACAATTAACGGTAACGTCAGGAAATCCTGCAGCAGCTATTGTTGATACTCTTGTAGGAACAGGAGTTTCAGTAGCTAACATAACTTATACAGGCAATGCAAGTTCTAAGGGCACTTTCAGGTGTACAGGTGGATGTAATTTAGGGATTACAAGAGGTGTATTTCTTTCAACAGGTAATGCAGGTCAAACACCAACTTCTCCGCCATCAGATTTCCATAGTAGTGATATGAGCGCTTCTGGTGATGCCCAATTAAATTTAATTGTAGCACCTAATCTGACCCAAGATGCTGCTGTGCTTGAATTTGATTTTACCCCAGCGGCAGACAGTATTGGTTTTAAGTTTGTTTTTGCTTCTGAAGAATATAATGATTATGTAAACACTGCATATAATGATGTTTTTGCTTTTTATGTTTCAGGACCTGGTAGTCCAAAGAATTTAGCTCTTATTCCGGGAACTTCAATACCTGTTTCAATAAATAATGTAAATAATGGATATAGTGCCGGAGTATCTTCCGGGCCATGCAATCATTGTACATATTTTGTTGATAATGTGCCCAACGGTGGTACTGCTAACTTTTTTGATGGTTTCACGACTGTTATATCAGCAGGGATAAAAGTTATGCCATGTCAGACCTATCACATGAAATTTGCAATTGCAGATGTGAATGATGGTGTTTTTGACTCTGGTGTTTTTTTAGAAGCTAAAAGTTTTTCAAGCATTGGCAATGTAGGTATTACAGCTAATGGTGTGCCAATTACACAAAACCTGGATACAGTTTATGCTTGCGATGGTGATTCTGTTGTATTGACTGCGTCACCTGCGGGAAGTTATAATTGGAATAATGGTCAAACTACGCAAACTATTGTTGTTACGCAGGCTAACATCACTCCATCAGGTGTTTATCAATATGCAGTATTGAATAGCTCTCCGGCATGTTTTGCATCAAGTAAACAAGTAAAAGTAATTTTTGTAACACCAACAGCCACCATCACACCATTGGGCTCTACTGCATTATGTCCCGGAGGCTCAGTAGTTTTACAAGCTAACCCCGGAAATAGTTACTTGTGGAGTAATGGGGCAACTACAGATACTATAGTAGTATCATCAGCCGGAACATATACTGTCACAGTTACTCAGTTTGGCAATTGCTCTGCTGTATCTACACCTGTTGTAGTTACTCAATCAGCACCTGTTGCCATTATTAATGGAGTATTGACCATTTGCTCAGGAAGTAATACAACACTTACAGCAACAGCGGGTACTTCTTATCAATGGTCAACCGGAGCAACTACACAATCAGTTTCTGTTGGTACAAGTAATGTATATACTGTTACAGTTACCTATTCGGGAGGATGTACTGCAACTGCATCTGTTAATGTTACTGCCAACACAAACCCAGTTCCATCCATCACGGGAAATAACAGTATTTGTCAGGGGCAAAGCAGTACCATCAGTGCAGGTAGTTATTCCGGATATTCATGGTCAACAGGAGCAACAACTTCAAGTATTAATATAAATACTGCAGGAAATTATTCTGTAACAGTTACAGATGCCAATGGATGCACAGGAACAGCAACATTTAATCTTGCAGTTAATGCCAATCCAACACCAACTATAACCGGTGTAACTTCATTTTGTGCAGGAGGTAACTCAACACTTAATGCTGGTGGAGGATATACCAACTATTTGTGGAGTGGTGGAGCAACTACGCAGACTATCAATGTCACCACAGGTGGCAACTATGCAGTAACCGTTACTAATGCAGCAGGATGTACAGCAACAACAAATAAAGTAATTACAGTTAATGCATTGCCAGTGCCATCTGTAACAGGCACATTAGCATTCTGTGCAGGTAAAAACACAACGTTGACGGTACCGGGAAGTTATGCTTCTTATCAGTGGTCAAATGGTGCAACGACATCAAATATAACAGTTAACACTGCTTCAACTTTTACTGTAACAGTTACAGATGCCAATGGTTGCACAGGAAGTAAATCTGCAACAACAACTATCAACACAAATCCTGTTCCATCCATCACGGGAAACAACAGCATTTGCCAGGGGCAGAGCAGTACCATCAGTGCTGGTAGCTATTCCGGATATTCATGGTCAACAGGAGCAACAACTTCAAGTATTAATATAAATACTGCAGGAAATTATTCTGTAACAGTTACTGATGCTAATGGATGCACAGGGACAGCAACATTTAATCTTGCAGTTAATGCCAACCCAACACCAGCCATAACCGGTATAACTTCATTTTGTGCTGGAGGTAACTCAACACTCAATGCTGGAAGTGGATACACAAATTATTTGTGGAGTGGTGGAGCAACTACACAGACTATCAATGTCACTACATCAGGTAATTATATAGTAACAGTAACTAATGCAGCAGGATGTACTGCAACAACAAATAAAGTAATTACAGTTAATGCATTGCCAGTACCAACCATTAGTGGTCCGGCAGGTATATGTCCTGGTGCCAGTGCCAATCTTGTTGCAGGAAGTTATGCATCTTACCTTTGGTCAAATGGAAATACCACATCTTCAATTACTACTAATGTTTCTGGAAACTATACTGTAACAGTTACAGATGTCAACGGATGTGTTGGCTCATCAAATTATAATTTACTTTCTTTTCAAAACCCTATTCCTGTTATCAATGGAATGGCAGCAATATGTCAAAATCAAAATTCAATTTTAGATGCAGGTAGCTTTGCTTCATGGCAATGGTCAACAGGTGCTGTATCACAAACTATATCAGTGAATCAGTCAGGTACATATTCTGTTACGGTAACCAATAATGATGGTTGTGTTGCATCAACTTCGTTTAATGTTGTGGTGAATCCTCTTCCTGTTCCTGTAATTTCTGGAACTTCAGAATTTTGTTCAGGAAACTCTTCTGTACTTAACATTGGTGGAGGTAGTTTTGCATCATATCTATGGAATACTTCTGCAACTACCAGTACAATCTCAGTATCTTCAGGGGGAAATTATGTAGTAACAGTTACTGATGCAAATGGATGTACTGCTTCCACCAATCAGGTAGTTACAGTGTGGAATCTTCCAACTCCAATAATTTCAGGCAACAATGCAATATGCAATGGTACACAAACTACATTGACTGCAGGAAGTTATTCAAATTATCAATGGTCTACCGGAGCTTCTACAGATTCTATAACTGTTTCAAATGGTGCTAACTATATTGTAACAGTAACAGATGTTAACGGATGTACAGGAACTTCAGCACCATTTACTGTAACAATAAACCAACTGCCTACTGCAATAATTTCAGGTACAACATCTATCTGTATTGGACAGTCAACTACACTTCAGGTTCAGTTTACCGGAACTGCACCTTATAGCTATCGCTATAGTGATGGCACAAATGTGTCAGCAATTTTAAATAGTAACATTACAGCAGCACAAATTATAGTTACTCCGGTTAGTACAACAGATTATACGCTTACTCAAATTAGTGATGCAAACTGCTCAGGCAATTTTTCAGGAGTAGCAAGAGTAGTTGTTAATCCATTGCCTCAACCTGTTATTTCAGGTTCTGACGGAGAGTGCGATGGCATTTCAGCCACACTTACTACTGGAAACTTTGCATCATATTTATGGTCAACAGGAGCAACTACACAATCAATTGCTGTTAATTCTTCCGGAAGCTATGTGTGTACAGTAACTTCCACAGCAGGATGCAAAGCTTCTGCCAGCCATAATTTTGAAACTTATCCACTGCCTGTAGTTTCTTTTACCAACGACAGTAGTCTGACCTGTGAACTTCCAATAATAAATTTCACTAACACTTCGCAATATCAGTTAGGATCAGTGTTTGAATGGAATATTGATAATACAGTTTACAATTCTCTAAATGCTACACATCAGTTTTCCGGTTCAGGAAGTTATCCCGTATCATTAATCATAACGTCTCCAAACAATTGTGTTGGTGAATCAATAGCGAATGTAAACATTACAGTATTCCCTTTACCACAAGCTTCATTTACAATAGCACCCGATCAGGCACCGTTATTTAATTCTGAAGTAACGTTTGGTGATGTCTCTGCAAATGCTGTAAGCTGGTTGTGGGATTTTGGTGATGGTGATACTTCAACCTTACAAAATGTAAGTCACTTTTATGCTGATCCGGGAAAGTACAATGCAAAGCTTTATGTTACAAACGTTGCAGGTTGTATAGACTCATTAGCACGTGAAATTTTCATCACTCCATTTTATATTCCAAATGCGTTTACACCCAATGGTGATGGTCGCAATGAAACATTTTTTGATCCGGGTTATGCTACTAATGTGCAAAGTCTTACAATGAATATATATAACCGTTGGGGGCAGTTGGTTTATACAACAGATAATTTGAGTAAGACCTGGGATGGAGTTGATTCAAAAGGAAATCTATCTCCGCAAGGTGTATATGTATATGCTCTTAAAGTAACAACTTACAGTGGTAAACACTACGATTATACTGGTAGTGTTTCGTTAATACGTTAAGTTTCTTTACCCAAATACACTTTTAAGAATATCATTAATACGTGCAGCAGGGTCTTTTCTGATCTTCAGTTCTTCTGCAGCTATTAGTTTAAAAAGGCCTTCAATCGCTTTGTCGGTAACGTATTGATTCAAGTCAGGATTTACTTTTTTCACAAATGGCACTTTGTTATAAGTTGACATTAGCGGATTCCAGTATTGCGTTATCTTTACTTTATTAAGTGAAGTTTGTACAATTGGCTTGAATGCAGCAATGAGTGCAGCATTTGAAGTGGTTTTTAAAAATTGTGTTGCTGCATCATTACCACCTCTTAAAATGGCAAGACCGTCATTAATAGTTATGTGCTGAATAGAGTTGATGAAAATTGGTGCTGCCGATTTTGCTGCATCCTCGGCTGCACGATTCAATGTTTTTACAAATTTGTCAACTTCTTTATCCATCCCCATACTACGTAAAGTATTTTCCGCATCACGTATTTCACGGGGGAAAGGTATTTTTATCAAAGGGTTTTTATAGAAGCCATCAAGTTTTGATGCTGATGCTGTGGAATTATTGGTGCCTACTTTTAGCGCTTCTCTAAGGCCACTAATGATATCATTATTTGCCAAACCTTCACCTTGATTTGAAGGGGTATTATTTGTTGCCTTAAAAATCTTTTTCTGTGCATAAGTTTGTTGCCCTATAAACACAAGTGCAATTAAAAGAAACCTTTTCATAATCTATTTTTTTAGAATTTTGTTTTTCAATTCAAACATATTGCCATTATGTGTCTGCAATCAATATTGTTTGTTTACTTAATCTGAAATTAATGCAGCTAAATTACTTAATTAATTTAAAGTTCATTTTATGATAACAAATGTAGAGCTAATTAATATTGGTGATGAATTGCTTATTGGACAAATTGTAAATACCAATGCAACATGGATTGGACAACAACTAAGTCTTTCCGGTTATTGGCTGAAACAAATTACAACCATTGGTGATAATGAACAGGAAATTATTGATGCTTTAAATGCTGCAAAGAGCAGGGCGCAAATTATTCTCATTACCGGTGGATTAGGGCCTACAAAAGATGATTTAACCAAGGATGTGTTGTGTAAATATTTTAATACACATCTTGTGTTTGACAAGCAGGCATATAGTGATATTGAAAATATTTTTCATGCACGCGGTAAGGTAGTTACAGAAACAAACAAGCGTCAGGCTGAGTTGCCTTCTGCATGTGTTCCAATTTATAATAAGAAAGGAACTGCTCCGGGAATGTGGTTCAATTATGGCGAACATGTTTTCGTCAGTATGCCGGGTGTGCCATTCGAAATGCAGGCAATGATGCAGAATGATGTACTACCTAAATTAAAGCAACAGTATAAAGCAATGCCTATTGTGCATAAAACTATTCTTACGCAAGGTATTGGTGAGAGTGACTTGTCAGATAGGATAGCATCATGGGAAAATGACTTACCTCCACATTTTAAATTAGCCTATCTGCCTGCAGCGGGAATGGTTCGTTTACGACTTACTGGTAAAGGTGTTGAAGACATGGAGCGAGACATGAATCAGAGAATTTCTAAACTCAAAGAGCTAATTGCACCCTACATATTCGGTTATGATGATGACACTATTCAATCTGTTGTAGGGAGTCTTTTGTTGGAAAAACAAAAAACCATTGCAGTTGCAGAAAGTTGTACGGGAGGATTTTTATCACATCTCATTACTTCAATCCCAGGAAGTTCAGCATACTTTATGGGAGGTACGGTGAGTTATAGCAATGCTTCAAAGATGAGTCAGTTAAGTGTAAGTGAACAATCATTGAAAGATTATGGTGCCGTCAGCGAAGCTGTTGCAATTGAAATGGCAATAGGAGCAAGAAAAATTTATAATACAGATTTTGCATTGAGTATAACCGGAATTGCCGGGCCGGGTGGCGGAAGTGTAGAAAAACCGATAGGCACAGTTTGGATGGGTATTGCTACACACGATTCTTGTTATGCCAGAAAATTTTTATTGGGTACAAACCGTCTGCGAATCATTCAGGTAGCTGCAGATACTGCATTAAATATGCTTAGAAAGGAAATAATTGAGCATTATTGAGGAATAAATTTGCAGATAAGGACAAAGTGATTACTTTTGCACCCTCAAAATAACAATGCGGGGTGGAGCAGGGGTAGCTCGTTGGGCTCATAACCCAAAGGTCGTTGGTTCGAATCCAGCCCCCGCTACTAAAAGATTAAGCTGCACAATGTGCAGCTTTTTTATTTCCTTTTATTCTTATTGATAGAAAAATTTTCAAAATTTATTCCCATTCTTAAAACAGAGTTGAAATATTATTAATCATGTCTGATTTTGTGGGCTAGATTTAAATCCGCAGAAAATTTTATTTTTGGAGAAACAAAATCAGTATTGGTATGACACATTTAATTAATATCAAAAGTCGAATGGCCATCAAGGAATATACTTTGCTGCTTTTCAGAATAGGTGTTTCATTGCTGATGCTTTACGGCCATGGTTATCCTAAATTGCAAAAAATATTCAGTGGAGCAGAAATACAATTTGCAGATCCGTTTGGGCTTGGCATGAAGATGTCTTTTTATTTGGTAGTTTTTGCTGAAGTAATTTGTTCTATATTTATCATACTTGGATTAAAAACGCGCATGGCTTCATCTGTATTGGTGTTTAATATGCTTGTAGCAACCTTCGTCATGGCTTCTAAAGGAGAGGTTCCGGAATTGGCGCTCATGTATTTTTTCTGTTACGTGCTGATTTTAATTTTCGGAGCAGGTAAATATTCTGTTGACTATAACCTTAATTCAAAGAAGAAAGGTAAGTTTTGATTTTGTGAAAAGTTTTTTCAAGAAGGATTGAAATCGTGAGTATTTATTTCCTTATTCTTCTGGAATAGTTTTTAAACTTTCCCAATCAAAGCCAGGTAAGTAAAAACAAAAGGGATTGAAATAAAAAGTCCATCAAAGCGATCGAGCATACCGCCATGACCCGGAAGAATGTTTCCTGAGTCTTTGATTTTAAGACTACGTTTAAGCATACTTTCAATCAAATCGCCAAAAGTTCCGGTAATTACTATCAGTAAACTAACAATCAGCCATTCTGATAAGGCAAGCTGTGTAAAAAACAAAGAATTAATATAACCTAAAAGCAATGCTGCAAGACAACCGCCAATACTGCCTTCCCAGGTCTTTTTTGGTGAATGTCGTTCGAAAAGTTTATGCTTTCCGAATTTCATACCCGAAAGATATGCACCGGTGTCACTTGCCCATAGAATTAAAAAATAACCGATGATGATTCCACTATGGTAGCCAGTATTTTCACCCGGCAAAAATGCCATAGAATTAAAGAGTGCAAGAGGTAATGTTAAATAAGCTACTCCCAGCAATGTATAAGCTATGTTTTCAAATGGTTTTTCAGATTTGAGATATAGCTCAAAAATGAAAATAAGAAAAAGCATAGGAATATTTATAAACAATAACTGCGCAGATGCCGTCCCCGAAGCTACTAATGCACTGGTAGCATAAAGAATCGCACTTAATACAATACCTGAAAAAATTCTTGGTGTCAGGTCGTTGCGGATAAACAGTTTATAAAACTCAATAATGCTCAACAGGTTGATGACCATGAAAAGTATCATGAATGTATAGGGGCTGAATTCAATTGCAGCAATCATAACTGCTACAAATACAGCGCCCGTAAATGCTCTTGTCCAAAAGTTATTCAAAGTTCGTTGTCTTTTATAATAAACCGTGCAAGCACTTCAAGTTTATCGAGTACATATATTTCAATATTGCCTATTAATCCCGGATAACTTGAATCATTTTTGTTGATTACCATGCTTTCAATATCATGTTCTTCCAATACAGCACGCACAATTTCAACTTTGTGTGGTTGTGTTGTAGTATATACCTTGACCCATTCTGCCGGTTTGTCCATATTCAGTTAGCTCATCATATTAAGTTGTTGCTCTAATGATTTTATTTTTTGTTCGGCATCTGATTTCTTTTTCTCTTCACTGGCAATAACCTCAGGCTTGGCTTTGCTGACAAAGTTTGCATTACCTAATTTCTTCATAACAGTGTCAAGAAAACCTTTGTTGTAAGCAATTTCTTTTTCAATGCGGAGACGTTCTGCAGCAGTATCAATATTCTGATCGAAAGGTATAGCATATTCTTGTGTTCCTGCCATAAAAGCAAATGCTTTATCAAAGCTATTGGCTTTTTCAATGCTGCTGACATTAGCTAATCTAAGTATGATATTATCAAATGTAGATAGATGTTTCTCTTTTGTTAGCAATTGTAATGGAGTTTTAGGGGATATACCTTTCTCGTTTCGAAAAGTTCTTAAAGTAGAAATAATGTTTTGTGCATGTGTCATACCTTCTAATATAGCATTATCTGTTGATGCTTGTTTGGGCCACATGCTTACGATAATACAATCTCTGTAATTTCTGTTTTTAAGTTCATGCCACAACTCTTCTGTAATAAATGGCATGAATGGATGTAGTATCTGCAGCAGGTTTTCAAAAATATCTATAGTTGTATTATAAGTTTCTGAATCTATTGCAACACTCCCATAAGGTGGTTTTATCATTTCTAAATACCATGCACAGAAATCATCCCAAAACAACTTGTATTTAATCATGAGCACTTCACTGATGCGCATTTTATCATAACTGTCGTTGATGAGTGTCAATTGTTCATTGAATTTTGATTTCATCCATGCTGTTGCAATCCTACCTGTTTCGGATTGGCGCAGTGATGCATCAGGCTGCCAGTTTTTTATCAGACGAAATGCATTCCACATTTTGTTGGCAAAATTCCGGCCTTGCTCACAATAAGATTCATCAAACAATAAGTCGTTGCCGGCAGGTGAAGAAAGCAACATGCCTACACGAACACCATCAGCACCATATTTATCAATCAACTCAAGTGGGTCAGGCGAATTGCCTAATGACTTACTCATTTTTCTGCCTAACTTATCACGAACAATGCCTGTAAGATAGACACGCTCAAATGGAATGTCATTTCGATATTCTAATCCTGCAATAATCATTCGTGCCACCCAAAAGAAAAGTATTTCAGGTGCTGTCACCAAATCGTTGGTAGGGTAGTAGTATTTAATCTCTTTGTTCGTTGGGTCTTTAAATCCGTCAAAAACACTTATAGGCCACAACCATGATGAAAACCAGGTATCTAATACGTCATCATCCTGTTTTATCTTATCTGCATTTATTTTTATGTTTTTTTCTTCAAACTTCGCCAATGCCTCCTGCGGAGTTTTGGCTACCACAAAATTTCCGGATTCATCATACCATGCCGGAATGCGTTGTCCCCACCATAGTTGTCGCGATATACACCAGTCTTTAACATTCTCCATCCAGTAGCGATAGGTACTGATAAATTTATCAGGAATCAGTTTGATGTTACCATTAACCACTGCTTCTAATGCAGGTTTACTGATTTCCGGCATATTCACAAACCATTGTAAACTCAGGCGAGGTTCAATAACTGCATCTGTACGTTCGCTATATCCTACTTTGTTTTTATAGTCTTCCGTCCTAATTAAGTGGCCACTTGCTTCAAGGTCTTTTGCGATTTTCTTTCTTACAATAAATCTATCCTCACCAATGTAGTGTCCTGCTGCCTCACTCATTTTACCATCGGGTGTCAACGTGTCAATGACTTCGAGTTTATGTTTTAATCCAAGGTTATAGTCGTTGATATCATGTGCAGGCGTTACCTTAAGTGCACCGGTTCCGAATTCCTTGTCAATGTAGTCGTCAAAAATTATGGGAACTCTTCTGTTCACAATAGGAATGATACAGAATTTTCCTTTTAAGTGTGTGTAACGTTCATCTTCAGGATGCACACAAACGGCAGTGTCGCCTAAAATAGTTTCAGGACGAACTGTTGCAATAGTAATCCATTCATCAGCAGTACCGTCAATTTTATATCTTACATAATATAGTTTTGAGTTAACGTCTTTATGTATTACTTCCTCATCACTTACAGCTGTCAACCCTGCAGGATCCCAGTTTACCATACGTAGTCCACGATAGATGTAGCCCTTATTATACAAGTCAATAAATACATCAATTACAGCTTCACTTAAATCGTCTTCCATTGTAAATCGTGTACGATCCCAATCGCAACTGCAACCTAATTTTTTTAATTGTTCAAGGATTATTCCTCCATATTTCTCTTTCCACTCCCAGGCATATTTTAAAAACTCTTCTCTTGTAAGATCGGATTTTTTAATTCCTCTGTCGCGCAACATCTGCACTACCTTAGCTTCTGTGGCAATAGAGGCATGATCGGTTCCCGGAACCCAGCATGCATTTTTACCTAACATACGTGCTCTACGGATAAGCACATCTTGAATAGTGTTGTTGAGCATATGCCCCATGTGTAATACTCCTGTTACATTGGGCGGAGGAATAACAATAGTGTAGGGTGGACGCTCATCAGGAACTGACTTAAAAAATTTTTCATTCATCCAATGTGCATACCATTTGGATTCCGTTTCCTGTGGGTTATATATTTTTGATAATTCTGACATGTGCAATTTTAATGTGAATGCAAAAATAAGAAATTAGCCATGTGCCAAACGAACAAAGCCTGCTATCCGGGCAGGCTTTGAGAAATAAGTAAATATTCTTATTATTACCGGAAGATTAAACTATTCTCCACCTCCGATTCTTTTTTGTTCCTGCTCACTGCCACTACTGCGCTGTCTGATATTTTTCATCTGTTTATTCCCAAAACGCCAGGTAAAAGACAGCCTGAGTTGCTGACTTTCCCAATTGCCCCATGCACGACTCACAATACCTGCATAAGTGTTGTAGCTGTCCCATGGTGTTGTATGCAATAAGTCGGTATATGAAATTTTTAATGTTGCTTGGTCTTTCAATAATTTTTTCTGAAGACCCACATCTAATGATCCCTGTGCCTTGGTTTTAAATGATCCACCCCAAACACCTCCGGAGTTGTACCATCCAGAGAGTTCAAATGTAAACTGATAAGGCAGCTTAAATGTATTTTGTCCATATAGATTAAACGAAGTAAACTGTGCGTTTATGGTTTTATTACCACCATAGTCTGCTTTGTATTTTTGATTGTCAACACTTGCATTTAAATAAATGCTGTACCATTTAAGCGGCTGTAGTGATGCACTTAAACTAACGCTCAATACATCTTCTGTAGCCAGATTACGAGGCATCAAATAACTCTTTCCTTCTCCAAGTGTGTCAGTAATCTGTGCAAAAAAGTCTTTTGTGTGACTGTATCCTGCTGATGTTGTAATGATATATTTATAAGTGTGTGTAAGTTCTATTTTGTTAGAATACTGTGGATCTAAAAATGGATTTCCCTTTCTAAAACTTAATTCATCAAGTTTGTATTCAAATGGATTTAACTCCTGATAATTCGGTCTGTCAATTCGCGAACTGTAAATTAATCCTGCAGAATTGTCCTTGTTGATGTTGTAAGTGATTCCTGCGCTGGGAAAAAAATCTGTATAGCTGCGTTTTACATCCTTATCATTTGCTGTAGCAGAGGTTTTTAATTTACCATTACTGTTTGTGTTCTCCATTCGTACACCTATTTGCACATCAATTTTATTGAATGTGCGTTGGTAATTTAAATAGAGGGCATTGACATTTTCTGCGTAATCGAATTTGTTGCTACGAGAAGAATCCAATGATGCAATACCGCCTTCAATGTTGTAAAAATTAAACGTGTTGACAGTGTTTACCAAAGAAACCTTATACCCCGCACCTAATTTGCCTTTGAAAAGATTTTGAGTATAATCAGTTTTTAAAGTATAGATATTTATTGTTGTTGGTGTGTTTGACTTGTAGTATGTTGCAGACAGCGGTGTTGTTCCATCGGGTAATGTGTATTCATTAGGTAGATAGGTGTTTCTTGTTCCATTGTAGTAGCCATAGTCAAAATCTGTAGTCAATTCTTTGCCTGTTGTGTCTTTGTAATGATGATTTAAATTGGCATAAAAATTATTGTTTATTGAATTGTAGCGTTGATTAGAGTTAAGAATGCTGTCGGTTACTCCTGAATAAAAATTGCTGATGAAGTTTTTATTTTTCTGACGACCTGTAATGTCACTATAATTACCATTAATCATGATTCCAAAACTATTATTAGCGTTCATTTGATAGTCAACACCGACTTTGTAATTATGACTCAAACCACCGCGCTTGGATTTAGACGATTGATTGAAGGTAAAAGGGTTTTGTTCGCGATATAGATAGAATTCGTTTTTTCTGTCACCCCAGTTATTGCTGTAAGTAGAGTAGATATTAAACTTTTTTGTTCTGTTGTTGACTGAAAGCGAGGTGTTATATTTGGAATATGTTCCAACGGCATAACCGGCTGTTATGCTTCCATTGGTGCCATAGTTTTTGTTTTTCTTTAGCTTGATATTGATGATTCCTGCTGTGCCCTGAGCATCATATTTGGATGATGGGTTTGAAATGATTTCAATACTCTCTACATCTGTACTTTGAATAGAACGAAGGTAATCTCCAAGTTCGCTTTCAGTCATCCTTATTTCACGTCCGTCAATCTGAACCATCACGCCACCACGACCTTTTAGTATAATGTTATCGTTGTTATCCACAACAACACCGGGTGCTTTTTGAAGTAACTCAAGTGCAGTACTTCCTGTTGAGTTGATACTGTTTTCTACATTAAATACAGTTTTATCGGCTTTAACTTCAACCAAAGGTTTAAATGCTGTGATGGTTGCTTGTTTAAGATTGGTTGATGATGAAGAAAGTTTAATTGTGTGAAAATCTTTATTATCACCTTCTTTAAAGTCAAATGCCGGACTTAAATAATTGTTGAATCCGAGAAATGTTGTTTTTAGAAAATAGCTTCCGGGTTTTATCTGTTCGAAGATTACCTTTCCTGAAACATCAGCCACAGCAACTTTACTCAGCGTTGAATCTTTTATTTGCCGGAGTTCTGCAATGGCACCCGTTAGTGGTTCGTTATTGTTGTCTGTGATTTTCGCCTGAATAGTTTGACTCATTACAGGTTGTGTAAGCAAGGTTATTCCCGCTAAAATGTTTAGAATAGATTTCATTGTTTGTGTGTTATGGTTGCGGTAAAAATTTATTGTTACTGTTTGGTGTTATTTAATTTTCTGTTGAAGTTTGATTTTTTCTTAATTGTAAATAATCGAGATAATAGAGTACCTTAATTGAAAATGTTTGAACATGTGGATTTTTAAAGACGTAATCAAGATTTTTAGTGAACGATGCAGTTTCTAATTTGCCATCAGTGCCATTATCAAAGATGTTTTTGTATGAAAAAGTGAGGGTGCTACCGGGAGCAAACCGCCAAGAAAATAGAAGATCGGCATTAAAAAAATTATAGCTGCCATCAAATTCATTGTTGTAAATATCTGTTGTAGGTGAAAGTCCGCCATCGTCCTGAAGGAAAAAGAATTTCCTGTATGCGTAATTAAACCAATAATGTCTTGCAACAATAGAAAGTGACAGATCATTTTTAAATATATAGCGGGCAGCAAGACTGTTGATATAGGTATTGGTTCTTCTTAACCCAAAAAGATAAATATTCGGATCTGTTTCACTGGTAAATCCAAAATTATATGGATCAAAATTGTATTCTGATGAAGCGTTTAAAGTGAGCTTGTCATTTATTCGATAGCGTAAAGTTGCATCAAAATTTCCACCTTCAGATAGATAGGTTTTAATAAAGTTACTTATATTAATTTCCATATCTAGTGCTAATGCCTTTCGGTAATCTGTACTTACACCAATAAAAGCAAACCAGTATTTTAAAGCATTAACATATCTTCCATTTAAGCGAGGGTCATATTCGCGTCCGGCTGCTGGTGTAAATCCACCACCGCCAAAAATTGCAGTGTATGATTTAAAGAGTATAAAAAGATTGGTCTGTAAAGAAGTTTCTCTCATGTAGCCGGTTTTGTAATGTTGAGAGTAGTTTAAATCAAAGCGCCAATTACCTTCCTGCACAGGACCATAAGGTTTGAATTGGAAAAATGTAATATTAGCATTTGAATTAATTCTGTTTGGTGTCACATAGTAACCAAAATCTGTTGGGTCATAAGTAGGATTGACGCCAACCTGCGAAAGCCCCCAACGAATTGTTCCGCTGGTTTTTTTTATTGCAAGATAATGTCGTAAACCATCAGTCTTTTTATCAGAGTTGATTCCATCAGGATCTGTAATAAATTTAATACTGTAATCAAGTCCGCCACTGAGACTATAGGTATTTTTTTTATTCACTAATTTAAATCCACCTCCTGTAACATTTGAATCACTGAACTTTTTAGTTCTGGTTACATTGGTGTTTATCAGATAAACCGAAGAGTTGCTTTTCCATTGTTTATCTGCAACTATTACATTATAGTTTGCAAGTGGTTCTGTAAGGATTTTTTCCGTTAGCCCTGTGTTTTTGTCTTTGATTATTGCATAGGTGTTGTTTGTTATAGCATTAAAAAAACCAAGGCCAATGCCCTCATTGGTTCGTCCGGAAAGTTTGGTTGCATTAATCAGTTTTGATTCTGTTGGATTTGATTTAATATCACTTTCATCATATTTATTCATCAAGTCATAATATCGTGATGGTGTCTGACCTATTCTTCTGCTATAAAAAAGATTATCTCTGGA
>ERZ795047.3023-NODE-3023-length-15470-cov-4.413883_pt1 | contig 15470 bp, 13 predicted proteins | sample MGYA00375131_ERZ795047 | MGnify/ENA primary metagenome ERZ795047 (study PRJEB30176, sample SAMN05720228) | activated sludge metagenome | isolation source: Anaerobic digester | place: Japan | collected 2015-05-20 ...
GCCCTTCCACCGCAAGTACCTGGCTGGATAATCTGACCGCGTGAGCAAAGTCTCCCGTGATGTCGGTCAAGGCCGTCAGGAGAAGGTTTCCAAGGCTGTGATCCCGTAACTCGCCTGCGCCTGAGAAACGATAGCGGAAAAGTTTGGTCATCAACAGCTCGTCGCTGGCCAGGGCAACAAGGCAGTTCCTGATATCACCCGGGGCGGGCGTGGGGTAGTGGTCGCGGATTCGCCCGGATGAACCGCCATCGTCTGATACCGTCACCACCGCAGTGATGTTACGGAGAGTCAAGGCGTGGCCGTTATACCGAATCGGGGAATGCCTGGAAACCTTCTTGAGGCCGGAAAGTAGCATGGACAGGCCGTTTCCACCGCCCAGGCTGACCACCTTAATGTCTGTAAGACCTTCCATTCGAATGCTACTTGTTTTGCGGCCCCCGAACCAGTTCGCGGAATTCAGAGTTTTGGGATAGCGTCTGAAAATCGGGATCGCTGCGCGCCATGAAACGCAGTTCGCTTTTCAGCTGGATCGCTTTCTTGAGATAGTCAAGCGCCTTGTCCGTATTGCCTTGTCTCGCCTCGCTGCAGGCATAGACGTAATAGATGTAGTCGTGCTCCTGTTTTCCACTTACTTTCAAAGCTTGCTCGAGGCACTCGATAGCACGCTTGTAATCCCCCATGTTGTGAAAAACGACGGCACGATCGGTCCAGCCTGCCGCGTTCACGGGCAAATGGTTTTCCGCAGCTTTACGCTTCTCTGGCACCCTGAGAAGCTGATTCACGCGGGCAACAAGATCGGTGTTGCTATGAAAACGGTCGCGTATTTCTTGAAGCAATGCTTCTGCCTCTTTGTATTTCCTTTCGTGGAGAAGCCTGAGGCCCTCCTCGTAGAGACGATAAGGATCTTGCGTTGGTTCCCGTTTCTGATTAGTGGACGAGTCAAGGACCATTGTACCTCCGCCCTTTTCCAAATGGCGATTCCGACGAAAATCTACTATTATAAAAACCGCTTTGGGAGAGTCAAGGACACTGGGCGGACGGACGGTTCAGTATGGAGATACCAAATTTCAAGCTGGAAGCGGAGGAATACGAGAAAATCCTGCTCGTACTTGCCTCTCTGCAGCAGAAGGTTAAGGCTGATTCGGTCTTTCTCATTAATAGGACCGGCCAGGAGATCGCGCATGAGGGCGACTCGAGTCAGTTTGACGTACAAGCCCTGTCTTCACTGGCGGCCAGCAACCTCGCCGCAACTTTCGGGCTTGCGAGCGTGATCGGTGAGCGAGAGTTCGAGCGGATCTATCACAAGGGCGAAAGAACGAATATCCTGATGAGCCCGATCGGGGAATTCGCTTTCCTGCTGTTCCTGCTCAGGGACCGGGAAGAGCATGAACTCGATCTGAAAAGCATCAGGCGCGCGTCTCTGATCCTGCAGGATGTGCTGAAGAAGTGTAGCAGACGGTTACGGCCCGACCGTCGATGAGACCAAGGGGGAACGAGTGTCCTTTATCAACTACGCCAACCGCGAGATAAACTGCAAAATAGTCTATTGCGGTCCCGGTCTGTCGGGTAAGACAACGAACATCACCCAGATTTACCGTGCCGCTAACCCCTCGTTTCGCGGCAAGCTTGTTACTCTGAACACAGAGATGGACCGCACTTTGTTTTTTGACTTCCTGCCATTGGAGCTCGGAAAAATCGCCGGATTTAATGTCCGTTTTCATTTGTACACGGTTCCGGGTCAGGTGTTTTATGAAGCCAGCCGGCGGTTGATCCTGAAAGGTGCCGATGGCGTGGTCTTTGTAGCCGACTCCCGGAAAGACCGCATGGACGCCAACTATGAGGCCTTGCGAGATCTTGAAGAGAACCTGAAGCTCTACAACATTAATTTCGCTGATTTGCCCTACGCCCTTCAGCTCAACAAGCGTGATCTGGAGGATGTGCATGATGTAATGTTCCTAGTCAAAGAACTCCGTATTGGGAACGAACCAGTCTTTGAAGCGGTCGCGACAGCGAACAGGGGCGTGCCTGAAACGTTGCGCGACGTTGCGAAACAGGTTCTTCGCCGTCTGCGCGAAGAGATGAGCTGAGGAAATCGACACACTCGCACGCCTGTCAGCGTGACTTTTCTGCTAATGTATTAGGCGATGGGGCGTCGTCTGCATCTCGTCAATCAATTGATCAGTCGCTATCCGGACCTTCCTCCCGAGGCAATCTACAAGGAGGACATCCTGCGGTCCGGCTTGTCTTTTTCGGAAGATGCGCTCCGCATTGCTTCCGGCTTTAAACCCAAGGCCTATTTCATCTTTTCCTTCGATCTGGTCCCGATTTCGCAAATGAAGCAGGGCGAGAATTTGCGTGCGCCCGAAGAAGTGTGCCTGATCAGCGGGCGGCTCGGTTTCCGCCGGACCATTGTCTCTGTCCGGCTCAATCCAGCCTCGCCCTACCGGATTGATGTTTCCGGGGATGGCCGACTTCTGCTCTATCTTGATGGCATCGAGCTGTGCGAAGTCGAGTTCCAGAAGACGCCGGATTACTACCGGAGACGCTTGAAGAACGGCAAGCCGATCACGGATATTGCCCCGACAATTCAATGGGGCTATCTGCTATACCTGACTGTCTTCCGAATCTGCCAGTATTTCGGACGAAATGAGGAGTGCCAGTTCTGCGACATTAATGAGAACTTTCGACAACAGAAGAAAACCGGAAGATCTTACACCACCGTCAAGTCTGTTGCTGAGATTCTGGAAGCCCTCGAAATTATTAACGAAACAGACACCGAGAGCCAGGCTTACACGGTGACGGGCGGAAGTATAAGCAGCCAGCTGAACGGGAAGGGTGAAATCGACTTCTACCTCCAGTATCCGCAGGCCATCGAGCGCCGCTTTCCGGGCCGTTGGATCAGCAAGGTTGTCGTGCAGGCGCTTCCCAAGGACCAGGTGCAGCGCCTCAAGGACGCCGGTGTCCAGATTTATCATCCTAACTACGAGGTTTGGGACGAACGGCTGTTCAAGCTGCTATGCCCCGGGAAAAGCCGCTATATCGGCCACGATCAATGGGTTCAACGGATATTGGATGCCGCGGAAGTGTTTGGTCCTACGAACGTGATTCCGAATTTTGTGGCCGGGATTGAAATGTCACGCCCCCACGGTTTTGTTAACGTTGACAAGGCGATCGCATCTACAGCCGAGGGACTTGAATTCTTCATGTCCCGGCAGATCGTTCCACGTTTCACGACCTGGTGCCCAGAGCCACTGAGTCTGTTGGGGAGGGCCAACCCGGAAGGAGCGCCGCTCGAGTATCACGTCAAGCTTCTTCGCACCTGGCGCGACCTCCATGCCAAATACAAACTGCCTGTGCCTCCCGGGTATGGTGAACCGGGAGTTGGACGAGCCGTTTTCTCCGTCTCGGCTTTCATGGACGTTATCCCGTCCTCCACTTCTGCCTAATGGAGATCGACATGCTCAGACACTTACTTCTCGGCTTCGCACTGGCGGCCGGCGTAGTCGTTTTCTGCAATGTCTACGCACAGGCTGGACAAATGCAATCGGGTAAGCCAGCTGCCGGCGACTTCTTCCCATTTTCCGTCTGGTATTCCGGGGGCAAGGCACGCGCCCCAATGCTTGAAGCCGTTGACAGCACCAGCCGCGAGCGATGGAAGCGCGACCTGGAGCAGATCAAACTGCAAGGTTTCAACACCGTCAGAACATGGATTGAATGGACCGCCTGTGAGCCTCGTCCAGGCCAGTACAACTTCCAGAACCTGGAGCTGTTGAGCGAACTGGCTCAGCAGGTCGGCCTCAAGGTCATCGTCCAGGTCTACGTCGACTCCGCGCCGGACTGGGTCGGAGTCCAGTTTCCAGATTCCCATTTTGTCGCACAAAGCGGAGAGCGCATTCCTTCCCAATCCGCTCCCGGCTTCTGCTTCGATCATCCCGGAGTCCGTGACAGGGTCTTGAGCTTTTACCGGGAGGCTGCAAAGGTCGCGACGCGTTATCCCAACTTCTACGGCTGGGACCTTTGGAGTGAGCCCCATATTATCAATTGGGCCATCATCGATTTTGTTCCCAATGCGACTTTCTGCTACTGCCCGAGCAGTATGGAGCGTTTCCGGCAATGGCTGCAGATGAAGTACGGGTCAATCCAGAAGCTAAACGAGGCTTGGTACCGTCGCTTTGAAAACTGGAAACAGGTGGAGCCGCCACGGTTCGGGACCATCTTGTCCTATACCGACTTCATCGACTGGCGAACGTTCATCCAGGAGAAACTGGCGGAAGATCTGAAGCTTCGTTCTCAGGCGGTCAAGAGTGTTGACCCCACCAAGGTCACAACCAGTCACGCCGCCGTCCCCTGCCTGTTCACATCGCCGCTGTGGGGGGTAGGCGCTCCAGACGACTGGTTGATGACAGAATCAGCGGACTATTTCGGCACTTCGATTTACCCCAAACATTCCTTCCCGAAAAGCCACTGGGATCTGCAAAGGCTCTCCGTGCTGATGGACTTTGCCCGATCGGCAGGTCGCTCACGCAAAGGGTTCTACGTTGGAGAGCTTCAGGCCGGGATGGGGATTCGGGGAACAGTGGTCGGGAATCCCGTGACTGTCGAGGATCACCGCCTGTGGGCTTGGGGACTTCTTTCCCGCGGCGCTCGCGCCATAAACGTCTATGCCTATTACCCCATGAGCAGTGGGTACGAGGCTGGGGGATATGGTTTGATCAACCTGGATGGAACTTTGACCGAAAGGAGCAAGGCCATCGGGCAGATTGCACGGGTCGTCGACAAGAACAGCGCACTGTTCGTAAAAGGGATGCCGCCTCAAGCTGAGGTCGCAGTTGTTTACAACCCCCTTTCGTATATGGTGGGAGGAGAACAACACCTGAGCGAAGCGGGTGCCGTTCGAGACTCGCAAATCGGGATTTACAGGCCTTTCTGGCGAAACAACATTCCAATCGACTTCGTCCACCTGCGGGAGGTAAAGCACGGTCAACTGGCGCGGTACAAGCTCGTATTCGTTCCCTATCCCCTTATGTTCCGGGAATCGTCGGCGCGGGCTCTCGAGAGTTTCGTAAGTGCCGGCGGCACCTTGGTCGTCGAGGCTCGTTGTGGCTGGAACGATGATCGAGGGTACTCTCAGGATATCGTTCCGGGATTCGGCCTGGATCAGGTCTTCAGGGTCCGCGAAGGAATCCTGAAAATGCAGGAGAAGGTTGAAATCCGCATGACGTCGGCCGACGAGAAGCTGTTGCCCGGAATTCAGCCCGGTCTTTCCGTGATGGGCCGCGGCATCATGGAGGAGTTGCTTCCTTACGAAGGCGCCCGGACGCTGGCCTCTTTTTCGGATGGACGGACGGCTATGACGGTGGCCGACTTCGGAAAAGGACGAGCGGTGGCAATCGGCTCGTTTGTTGCTATGGCGAACGGCCAGGAGCAGCACCAGCAGACCGAGCAGTTTCTCTTGGCGTTGGCAAAAGGCGCCGGTGTCAGGCCGCCGATTGAACTGAAAGGAATCCCGTCAAATGCGTTTCTGGAAGTCCGCTTGTTGCACGCGGGTGATCAGAAGGCTTTGTTTCTCTTCAACCACAGCGCCGAGAGCCTGACGGCGGGCTTGCCCTTTGAAAGCGGGCACAACCTTGAGACTGAGAAACAAGAGAGGCTCGCGGTCGTTACTCTCCAGCCGGGCGAGATTAAGGTGTATCGTGTTGAAGAGAGGAAATAGACTGTTCTAAAGGCCTGGTCAACGGAGATGCCTTTTCGGTTGAAACCGAGTTAGTACGCCCCGGAGCAGATCGATATCCTCCTTTTCCAACTGTGCCCGCGCGACGATGCGCCGAAACCTCTTCATGATCTTGCTGATCTCGACGTGAGGCGGAAAATCCGTGCGTTTGAGGACCTCTTCGAGAAAATCCAGGAAAGCCTGGTTCTCGTCCGGACTGGCCAGGTGCAGCAACTGTCCTTTCTCGCTTCCATCACAAAGGGAAATGTGAAGCTGATAGGCAACGATCGACACGGCTTGCGCGAGATTCAGAACGGGGTAATCCGAATCGGTGGGTATTTCGACCAACCAGTGACAGGCGCGCAGTTCGTCGCGCCAAAGGCCGTTTTCTTCGGATCCGAAGACGATTCCGACGGAAGAGGAGCTGAAACGTTCCCGCAGTCCCGAGGCAAAGGTCGGCAGGTCGACCAGGGACGCCTTGGGTTGACGAAATCGTCCCGTAGTCCCGACCAGGTAACCCAATCGTGCGGAAGCGGCCTCAAGTGTCGGCAGGAACAGCGCCCGGTCGAGTATCTCGGCCCCCTTCATCGCGTAGGCCCGGGCTTCGACTCCGACTTCACACTCGGGCGATACCAGCACCAGGTTCTCGAAACCCATGTTCTTCATGGCACGGGCCGCCGACCCCAAATTGGAGGCAAAGCGAGTCCGGACGAGAACGAAGTGAATGTCGGCCTTTGTCAGCATGTCAGTGCATTCTACCAATTTCGAATAGCGGACTTCGGATTGACGATTGGCTAGAATGAGGTAACGGGTGCAACTGGTTGGACCAAAAGACAATCCGACGTTCAGGAGGAAAATGTGCAACTAACTGAATTTCGAAACCAGGCGCTCACCGACTTCTCCAAGCCCGAGAACCGGGGCGCGATGGAAAAAGCTATTGAGCAGGTTCGAGGGCAGTTGGGGAGCGAGTACGATTTGATCATCGGCACTCGGCGCATTCGATGTGACCGAAAGTTCGAATCCAGGAATCCTTCCCGCCCCTCACAAATTGTCGGCATGTTCCAGAAGGCAACCCTTCCGATGGTGGACGAGGCCGTGGCCGAAGCCGAAGCGGCTTTTCAGTCATGGAGCCGGAAATCGGTCGAGGATCGAGTTTCCTTGCTTTTGAAGCTTTCGAAGCTGATGCAAGAGAGACGTCTCGAACTGGCCGCCTGGATGGTCTTCGAAGTAGGGAAACCCTGGACTGAAGCAGATGCGGACGTTACCGAGGCTATCGACTTTTGTGAATTCTACGCACGTGAGGCGTTGAGGATAGGCGCGCGTCAGGAACTGACTCCAGTTGACGGCGAAGAGAATTACCTCCGCTACATCCCGCTCGGGGTAGGCGTTGTCATTCCTCCCTGGAATTTTCCGCTCGCGATTCTAACTGGGATGACGACGGCAGCGATCGTTACCGGGAACACGGCGATCGTGAAACCGTCGAGTGATTCGCCGGCCATAGCCGCGAAACTGGCGGAGATGGCGACGCAAGCTGGTTTCCCGCCGGGAGTCGTCAACTACCTTACCGGAAGCGGTTCGGAAATCGGCGACGCACTTGTCAGCCATCCGAGAGTTCGATTCATCGCGTTTACCGGGTCGCGCGAGGTCGGGGTGCGCATTAATGGCTTGGCTGCCCGTGTGGGCCCGGGACAAATATGGATTAAGCGGGCAATCCTGGAAATGGGCGGAAAAGACGCGATTATCGTCGACAGCGAGAGCGACCTGGATCAGGCGGTTGCGGGGGTTGTCTCCTCGGCTTTTGGTTTTCAAGGCCAGAAGTGCTCGGCCTGTTCCCGGGCCATTGTCCTCGAGTCGGTCTACGATGATTTCCTTCAGAAGTTAAGACAGGCAACCGAACAGATGATCCAACCCGGGAACGTCGAGGATGGAAAGTGCAATTTCGGACCGGTCATTAACCAGCGCGCCTGTGAATCGATTCTGCAGTACATCGAACTTGGAAAACAGGAAGGTCGGCTGATAGCCGGCGGCCAGCGATTGCCTGGCGACGGGTATTTCATCCAACCGACGATTTTTGCGGATGTAAGTTCCAAGGCGCGCATTGCCCAGGAAGAAATCTTCGGACCGGTTCTGGCCGTCATCAAAGCACGAGACTTCGAGCACGCGCTCGAGATCGCCAATGACACCGAATATGGTTTGACGGGATCGGTTTACACCAACAACGAGGAGAAGCTTGAGGAAGCCTCGCGCCGATTTCATGTCGGCAACCTGTACCTTAACAGGAAATGTACAGGCGCCCTGGTGGGGGGACACCCGTTTGGTGGCTTTAACATGAGCGGGACGGATTCGAAGGCCGGTGGAAAGGATTACCTGCTGCTCTTTACCCAAGCCAAAGTGATTTCCAGGAAAGTTTAAGCCTGAGCCGCTGGTTGGCGAGGTCGGAGCCAGGGACAGCCCCTTTCGCTACAGACCGAATGTGGGCGTTGACTCTCTTGGTTCTTGTTGTCTTCTCGACCGCTGGATATCACCAAGCCTTAACCAACTCTTATTTGTTAATATAATTCCTGTCGTTTACTGGAAAGACATCTTTTATTCACACATAGACCGACCTTCAAGGAGACAGAGTGGATACCACAATCAGTGAGCAGAAGAAGGATGAAGTGGACCAGCAGCAGCCTCGTGCTGTGGTCAACGACTTCAGCATCCAGGTGGCGACGGTGAACGGATCCGGTAGCCAGTCGTCTAACAACGTTTTAATGCGTTCTATTTTCCAGATGGGAATCCCGGTCAGCGGAAAGAACCTGTTCCCTTCAAACATCGCGGGCCTGCCGACCTGGTTCACGATTCGGGCTTCCAAATACGGCTACGTCGGGAGGAAGAAGGAAATCGACATCCTGGTGGCAATGAATCCCGAGACCGCCCGAGAAGATGTCGAGAGCCTGGAACCAGGACGGGTCGTCGTTTATGAACAGAAACTGAATCTTTCTGCTTTGCGCAATGACCTGGTTTTCTATCCCATTCCATTTGCAGAGCTATCGGGACAGATCGTTCAGGATATTCGTCTGCGCAAACTGATCGCCAACATGATTTACGTAGGGAGCCTGGCGGCTCTCCTCGACATCGACATGGCCCAGGTGGAGTCGGCCATTTCGAAATGGTTTAAAAACAAGCAGAAGGCGGTCGATCTGAATATCAGGGCAGCCCGGCTGGGCGAGGAGTACGTTCGAGAGAACGTCACGAAGCGGGATCCGTTCCGGGTCGAGCCGATGAACCAGACAGTCGGGAAAATCATCATCGACGGCAATTCGGCTTGTGCTCTCGGCAGTATGTTTGGCGGCGTCTCGGTAGTGACGTGGTATCCCATTACCCCGTCAAGCAGTCTCTGCGAGACGCTGATAGAGTACATGAAGCGATATCGAACCGATCCGGAGACCGGAAAAGCCACATATGCCATCGTGCAGGCCGAGGACGAGTTGGCGGCTCTGGGGATGGCGCTGGGAGCCGGTTGGGCGGGTGCACGTTCGATGACCGCCACTTCCGGTCCGGGGATCTCGCTCATGGCTGAATTCTCCGGACTCGCGTACTTCGCTGAAATCCCGGCGGTGATTTTTGATGTACAGCGGGTCGGTCCGAGCACCGGATTGCCCACCCGGACATCGCAGGGCGATATCACCTCGCTGTTCTATCTCTCCCACGGGGACACCAAACACGTCGTTCTTTTTCCCGCTAACATGGCGGAATGTTTTCACTTTTCGATAAAGGCCTTTGATCTCGCGGAACGTTTGCAGCAGCCGATTTTTGTCGCGACGGACCTGGACCTCGGAATGAACAACTGGATGGCGGATCCGTTTGACTATCCCGACAAGCCCCTGGACCGCGGTAAGGTTCTGAGCGCTGAAGCAATCGAAAAGCTTGGTGGTTTCGCCCGCTACAAGGACGTTGACGGGGACGCTATCCCTTATCGGACTCTGCCTGGTACCGAACATCCCCTTGCTGCTTATTTCACTCGGGGGAGCGGACACAACGAAGCGGCCAAGTATTCGGAGCGTCCCGAAGACTACGAGCGGACCGTGAATCGGCTGTTAAAGAAGCACGAGACAGCCAAGACCTATGTACCTCAGCCCATGATCTATCATGTGGACGGCGCGGAAATCGGCATCATCGCTTACGGTTCGACCGACGCCGCCATGGCAGAGTGTCGGCATCAGCTGTTCTCCGAATACGGTATTGAATCGGCTTACTTTCGCATTCGGGCACTGCCTTTAACTCATCATCTTCGTGAGTTTGTGGAGACCCATAAGCGAATCTACGTCGTCGAACAGAACCGTGACGGGCAGATGGCCGATTTGGTCAAACTCGAGGTGGGCGCCGACGCGGGCAAGATCAGGAAAGTTCTTCATTACAAGGGAATACCGATCGATGCACGTTTCGTCACCGATGCGATAGTCGAGATGGAGAGAAGTGACCGCCGCTGACGAAGGGAAGCCCTACGCCAAGCGACTGAAAGATTAGAACAAATGGGAAACACAATGTCATCGACAGTACCTGCAAAACCGAAAAACCTGAATCGACTTGGTTTGGCGATGGCCGACTATAAGGGGGCGCCTTCCACGTTGTGTTCGGGTTGCGGCCACGACGCTGTAACCAGCCAGATTATTAAAGCTTTCTATGAGATGGGAGTGCATCCGAGCCGAGTCGCCAAGATGAGCGGCATCGGGTGTTCAAGCAAGTCGCCTGCTTACTTTTTGAGCACGGCGTATGGTTTTAACGGGGTGCACGGGAGAATGCCCGCAACAGCCACGGGAGCGGTTCTTGCCAACCGGGAACTCGTATGTATCGGTGTCAGCGGCGACGGCGACACGGCGGCAATCGGCCTTGGTCAGTTTTGCCACTTGCTTCGCCGGAATATCCCCATGATTTACATCGTCGAGAATAACGGCGTGTACGGGCTGACTAAGGGTCAGTTCTCACCAACTGCGGATCTCGGCAGCCAGCAAAAAAGCGGGATCGTCAATGATTTACCTGCCATGGATCTGTGTTCGCTGGCGATTGAGTTAGGCTGCAATTACGTCGCCCGGTCTTTTGCAGGTGATCCCAAGCAACTGGTGGCGCTCTTGAAGGGCGCGATCAGTCATAAGGGCACCGCCTTCCTCGATGTCATAAGCCCGTGCGTGACCTTCAACAACCAGGACGCTTCGCGAAAGAGCTATAAGTGGGCGCGCGAACACGAAGAATGGCTTCACCAGATTGATTTCATCCCGCATTTTGAACCGATCGAAACAGTCGACTATGCCGACGGCCAGGTGGTTGATGTCGAAATGAGGGATGGGTCGCATATTCGCCTGCACAAGACGGAGCGCGGATTCGATCCAACCAACAAGGAGGCCGCCTTGCGCCTGCTGCACGAGGCTCGCGAACGCGGTGAATTCCTGACGGGGCTCCTTTACGTCAATCCGAACTCCAGGGACTTCATGGAACTGCTGGATCTGGTGGATGAGCCGCTGGCCTCGCTGCCCGAAGAGAAGCTTCGCCCGAAGCCTGAAGTGCTCGAGGAGATCATGCGGGAGTTCATGTAGCTTTTACGCCCCAGCCCATGGACGAAGTGGACCTAGTGGACGAAGTGGACCCAGTGGACTAAGTGGACCAAGTGGACCGGTGGACCCAGTGGACGAATTGGAGGCAGCAGATCCTCCAGGCGACGGTCCACCAGGTCCACTTAGTCCACTAGGTCCACTAGATCCACTAGGTCCACTTCGTCTACCGATTACCCTCCTGCCCCCTTGCGTTTCCATGTATTAATGTGTTACAACATTGGCCATGGAGAGAGAACTGCGCAAGAACAAGGCTCTGTGGGCGTTGTTTGAGGCCATCGTCCACCTGGAGGACGTCGAAGAATGTGCCAGGTTCCTGCGTGATCTGTGTACGCTCGCTGAACTTCGCGCGATGGCTGAAAGATGGGAAGTGGCACGCCTGCTCGCTCAGCAGGTTCCCTACCGTCAGATCGCCGAGCAAACCGGCTGCAGCACCGCCACCATAACCCGAATCGCTCATTGGCTCCATCATGGAGAAGGCGGGTATCGAATGATGTTGCAACGGCTCGGGTGCAAGACCGATGAGCGCACCGGGGAAGAGGAATAAGGCGGCAGATCATGAAGCTCAACGGCGACAACCTGAAGATGGCGGTTCAGAGGAAGGGGAGGCTTGCTGAACCCTCCCTGCAACTCCTCAAGTCCATTGGAATGGACTTTGATTATCATGAAGGGAAGCTGTTTGCCCCCTGCCGGAGCTTTCCCCTGGATCTTCTGTTTCTGCGTGACGACGACATCCCTGAGTACGTCCAAGACGGCGTGACAGACCTCGGGATCGTGGGCCTGAACGTTGTTCAGGAACGCGGCGCCGTAGTCGCGCAGCTTGATTGCCTGGAGTTCGGCGTGTGTTCTCTCTCGATCGCCGTTCCCCGAAAAAGCTCCTTTAAGACCATCTTCGATCTTGAGGGTAAGAGGATTGCAACCTCACATGCAGCGATCCTGGCTCGATTTCTCGAGCAGAAAGGTGTCAGGGCCAAGATCATTCCGATTTCCGGTTCGGTCGAAATTGCTCCCGGTCTCGACGTGGCTGATGCTATCTGCGATCTGGTCTCGACTGGCAGCACCCTCCGGATGAACGACCTGGAACCGATCGAACTGGTTCTGAAGTCGGAAGCCGTATTGATTGCTAACCCGGTTTCTCTGAAAGACCCCCGCAAGAAGCAGTTGATCGATCGTTTGCGCATTCGCTTCCAGGGGAACATCCGCGCACGAAAAACCAAGTACGTCATGATGAATGCGCCAGAGAGCGCCCTGGAACACATCCGGGAGATCCTTCCCGGAATGAAAAGTCCGACCATTGTCCGGCTGGCCGAGCCTGGCATGATAGCCATTCATGCAGCTGTACCAGAGGAGTTTTTTTGGGATGTGATTGAGAAGCTCAAGGAGGCGGGTGCTTCTGATATCCTCGTTGTTCCGGTCGAGAAGATGGTGGAGTGATGAAAAGATACAGGCTGGCCGATTTGACGGCAGATGAGATCAGGAAGCTATGTCACCGCAATCCGCTCCAGGACGAGACAATCCTGGAAACTTGCCGTCGGGTATTTCAGGACGTCGAGTCTCGCGGGGATGAAGCTGTCAGGCAGTACACAGCGCAATTCGACAAAGTAGAGCTGGATCGGTTCGAGGTTGACGACGACGAATGGGAGGCTGCCGGCAAAGCTGTAGACCCGGAAGTGCACCGTGCTCTCGAGCAGGCGGCGTCAAACATCTCAAAGTTCCACGTGACCCAGCTTACAGCGCCGAACGAGGTTGCGGTCCAGGAGGGCGTCGTGTGCTGGCGGGAATCGCGGCCGATCGATCCGGTCGGGCTTTACATTCCCGGGGGAAATGCCGTCCTTCCTTCCAGTGTCCTGATGCTTGGCATTCCGGCCACGCTGGCAGGATGTCGAAGCGTAGTGTTGGCTGTTCCACCGCGCAGCGACGGTTCCGTCGCCCCTGAAGTGTTGGCGGCTGCCGCAATTGCCGGGATAAAGAGGGTGTTCAAGATCGGTGGCGCACAGGCTATCGCCGCAATGACGATCGGAACCGAGACGGTGCCTGCCGTGGCCAAGATCCTGGGCCCAGGAAATCGATGGGTTCAGACGGCCAAACTGCTTGCCACGTTTTACGGAGTCGCTATTGACATGGTGGCGGGACCGAGCGAGGTACTGGTGGTTGCCGATGAGACGGCGGACCCGGCGTTAGTTGCTTCGGACCTGATCGCGCAGGCGGAACATGGCGCCGACAGCCAGTCCGTACTGGTGTCGCCGTCAGAGCGAGTCATCGACAAGAGCCTTGAGGCGGTTGAACGCCAACTCCAGGATCTCCCCAGGCGGGACTACGCCCAGCGTGCCCTTGATGCCAGTTATGCAATTCTGACCGAGAATCTGGACGAGGCCTTGACGTTCAGCAACAGTTACGCGCCCGAACATTTGATTCTCAATGTTGCCGCACCCAGAGAACTCCTGGCGAAGGTGCAATCTGCCGGCTCGGTCTTCCTTGGCCCTTGGTCGCCGGAAGTGGCGGGAGACTATGCGTCAGGAACGAATCACACCCTACCGACCTCGGGTCTGGCCCGTTCCTTTTCGGGAGTATCGGTGGACAGTTTCGTGAAAAGCATAACCGTGCAGCAGTTGAGTTTTGAAGGGTTGGCCCGGTTGCGTCCCGCCTTGGAAACGCTGGCTTCGGTTGAGGGCCTGGAAGGTCACCGCAGGGCGGTGGCGGTGCGGTTCGTATCAACAGCCACGAGGAGCGAATAATGACGCCCGGTAAAGCCTTCGATTTGAAAAGCCTGGTACGTCCGAACATTTTGCGCCTTGAGCCTTATCACTCCGCCCGAGAAAAGGTCCTGGAAGGCGTGTTGTTGGACGCGAATGAAAACCCGTACCCCGTGGAATGGGACGGAATCCGCTTGAATCGCTACCCTGATCCGTTTCAGCGGCGACTTCGGCGCGCTCTCGGCGATTTTCTAGGTATAGAGCCGGAATCGATCGCGGCCGGTGTGGGTTCCGACGAAGTCTTGGAATGGATCTTGAAAGTCTTTTGCCAGCCCGGAGTCGATTCGGTCGTTACCGCAGAGCCCACTTACGGGATGTACCATGTGACGGCCAACGTTTTCGGCGTCGATTGCCATTGTTTCCCTCTGAACGACCGATTTGATTTCGATGCCCGAAAATTCCTGGAGACCGTCCCGGACTCCGCCAAGGTCTTGTTCTTGTGTTCTCCTAACAATCCCACGGGGAATCTGCTCGACCGTGAGCAAATCCGGATGGTCTGCCGGGAATGGCCGAAGATTGTGGTCGTGGATGAAGCTTATGTCGATTTTGCAGAAGGGGGATCCATGCTCCCTGACCGGAGCGAGCTTGGCAACCTGATCATTCTGCGGACGTTTTCGAAAGGCTTTGGACGGGCGGCGGTTCGCCTGGGCTACGCGATCGCTTCTCCTGAAATCATAGAATTCTTCCTGAAAGTCAAAACGCCGTACAATCTCAGTGCCTTGACCTTGCACCACGGCTGCCTGGCTCTCGCCGATCGCAAGTCCCGGGATGCGCACATCAACACTCTGCGACGAGAACGGGAGAGGATCATCACGGAGTTGTCGAGGCTTGAAGGAGTCCTGACCGTCTACCCGTCTGATGCGAACTTCATCCTGTTCCGCTGTCGCGAAGCTTCGACGGTCGTCAACCGCCTGTTTGAAAAGGGAATCGTCGTCCGCGATCGAAGCACCGCTTTGGGTTTAGCCGACTGTATTCGAGTGAGTGTGGGACTGCCCGAGGAGAATTCGCTCTTTCTTCAAGAACTGGCCAGACTGCTGGGAGGAAACAGAACATGAGCGCACGCCGAACCACGCTGGAGAGAGAGACCAACGAAACACGAATCAGGATCAGCCTGGATCTCGATGGGGAAGGCAATGCCAGGATTGAAACCGGCGTCGGTTTCCTCGATCACATGTTGGAATTGCTGGCCCGGCATAGCGGGCTCGACTTGGAAGTCAGGGCATCCGGCGATCTCCACGTGGATGAGCACCACGTCGTGGAAGACGTGGGGATAGTCCTGGGCAAAGCTCTCGCCGAGGCTTTAGGCGCCAAGACCGGGATCGAGCGCTATGGATGGGCGATTATTCCCATGGACGAAGTGCTGGTGGCGGTAGCACTTGACTTAGGTGGGAGGTTCGCCTTTGTCTCGGACTACGGTCC
>ERZ795047.3025-NODE-3025-length-15463-cov-4.695093_pt1 | contig 15463 bp, 11 predicted proteins | sample MGYA00375131_ERZ795047 | MGnify/ENA primary metagenome ERZ795047 (study PRJEB30176, sample SAMN05720228) | activated sludge metagenome | isolation source: Anaerobic digester | place: Japan | collected 2015-05-20 ...
GGAAGATCTTCTCGTAGGCGCTCATCGAGATCGGCTTGGACCCGATGCCGTCAGCGGGCAGGCCGGTCGAGCCGTACGAGCCGCTGGAGTACAGGGTCCAGAAGCCGGTCGAGTTCTCCGCACCGCCGGTGTTGCCGCTGGTGTCGTAGAGGTCGGGTAGGCCGAGGTCGTGGCCGTACTCGTGCGCGAAGACGCCGACGCCGCCGTTCTCCGGCTCGACGGTGTAGTCGCCGATCCACAGGTTCGTGCCGCCGACCTTGATCCCGCCGAGCGGGTTGCCCGCCGGGCCGGTGACGCCGATGTTGTTGTAGAAGGCGTACCAGCGGTGGCTCCAGATCGCGTCGGTGCCCTGGGCCCCGCCGCCGGTCTCCTCGCCCTCACCGGCGTGGACGGCCTGGAAGTGGTCGATATAGCCGTCCGGCTCGTTGAAGTTGCCGTCGCCGTCGTAGTCGTAGCGGTCCCACTGGTCGAACTGCGCGAGGTATGCCGCAATCTCGTCCGGCGTCTTGCCGGCCGCGACCTGGGCGCTGTACCAGGCGTTGACGGTGTCGCGGACGAAGAGCCAGGTCCGGGCGCAGACGATGCCACCGCAGTAGTTCGAGCCGTAGTTGGCTGCATTGAAGGGCAGCTGGGCCCAGTCCTCGACGTGTCCGTTGACGGTGTACCGGTTGCTCGACTGCTCGAGGTAGAAGTTGCGCATCGAGATGTCGCCGGGAGTCTCGGAGAAGAGCATGTGCTCGTAGTAGGCGCGGGTGAAGTCGGGCGACCAGATCGTCGTGTTGTCGACGGTGCGGTCCGGCTGCGGGATCTGGTTGTGCACCGGGCCGGGCGTGCCCCCATAGGTGGGGTTGACCTGGGTGCCGAACTCACCCAGGACGGTCCAGATCGAGTCTTCACCCTGGCGCGCCAGCTCGACGTACTGGCCCTTGGCCACCTTGACGACCTTGTTGTCGCCGACGGCAGTCGCCTTGCCGGCCACCACCTTGTTGAGGGCCGCGCTGCGCAGCGCCCGCTGCTTGTCTGCCAGCGGCGACCGCAAGTCATCGGTCTTCGGTGCCGCATTCGGTGCAGGGTCGAGAGGGGCCGCTGTTGCGGCGGGGATGGTGAACCCCACCGCGAGCGTGATCCCCGCCGCGACCGCGACCCATCGTGTGCGTCGTGACATGGCGTCTCCTGAGTCAGATCGCGCGACCTTGCGCGATCGGGCCGACGAACTCCCCCGAGTTCGCCCACATGGGAGGGCGTGACGAGAGGACCGTAATCCCAGATGGTGAGATCTGCAATGCCGCCGCGCGGGGGCAGCGCCTCACTTCGCCGAGAAGCGCCGAGCCAGTGGGCTCAGCCGTTGGTCACATACCGGTCAGCAACGTCCAAGGCCACGTCGAGGATGGCCATGCCCGCGCGGATCTCGTCGGGCGTCGTTGTGCACGGCGGGACGATATGGGTCCGGTTGAAGTGGACGAAGGGCCACAGCCCCCCGGACTTGCACGCCGCGGCGAACTCGTTCATCGGTGCCGCGGCCGCGCCCGCGGCGTTGAACGGGACCAGCGGCTCCCGGGTGGTCCGGTCTTTGACCAGCTCGAGCGCCCAGAAGACGCCGAGACCGCGCACCTCACCGACACTCGGGTGCTTCTCCGCGAGGCGAGTCAGCTCCGGCCCGATGACGTCGGTCCCGAGCATCCGGGCGTGTTCGACGATGCCCTCGTCCTTGAAGATCTCGATCGACGCCACGGCCGACGCGCACGCCAACGGGTGCCCCGAGTAGGTGAGACCGCCCGGGAAGGCGCGCTGCTCGAAGCTCGCCGCCACCGCCTCGGAGATGATGACGCCGCCGAGCGGCACGTAGCCGGAGTTGACCCCCTTGGCGAAGGTGATGAGGTCCGGCTCGACGCCCCAGTGGTCGACGGCGAACCACTCGCCGCACCGCCCGAAGCCGGCCATCACCTCGTCGGCGATGAAGACGATCCCGTACTCGTCACAGATCTGCCGCACGCCGGCGAGGTAGCCGTCCGGCGGGACGAGGATGCCGTTGGTCCCGACCACGGTCTCGAGGATGATCGCCGCGATGGTCGCGGCCCCCTCGACCATGATGACCTCGCGGAGGTGCTGCAGGGCCCGCTCGCACTCCTGCGCGTCGGTCTCGGCGTGGAAGGCCGACCGGTAGGTGTAGGGCCCCCAGAAGTGGACAACGCCGCCCATGCCCGGCTCGGACGGCCAGCGCCGCGGGTCGCCGGTCAGCATGATCGCGCCGTTCGTCGCCCCGTGGTAGGAGCGGTATGTCGCCAGGACCTTGGGCCGTCCGGTGTGCAGGCGCGCCATACGGATGGCGTTCTCGTTCGCCTCCGCCCCACCGTTGGTGAAGAAGACCTTTGACAGCGAGCCCGGAGCGAGCTCGGCGATCAGCCGGGCCGCCTCCGATCGGGCGTCGTTGGCGAAGGAGGGTTGGATCGTGCACAGCCGGGCGGCCTGCTCCTGGATCGCCGCGACCAGGCGTGGGTGCTGGTACCCGATGTTGACATTGACGAGCTGGCTGGAGAAGTCGAGATAGGTCTTGCCGCCGTAGTCGGTAAAGGTCGACCCCGAGGCCGAGGCGATCGGCAGCGGGTCGATCAGCGCCTGGGCCGACCACGAGTGGAAGACGTGGGCGCGGTCGTCACGGCGCACCTGGGCCTCGTCGGCGGTGGTGGCGGCGGCGAGGGGGCTGCCGGTGAGAGTGGACATCGTCGGCCTTTCTCAGTGTCTGGCGCGGATCGGTTCTGCGTCGGAGTCGAGTATGCCGGGTCCGCGTGCCGAGGCGCGGTTCCGCCTGATTCTCGGGTGCGGGAACGAGCGCGACGGCCTACCGTCGGGGGATGCCCGCACGGCCCAATGTCGACATCGGCGACCACGAGATCGCCCCGCGCAACGAGATCCTCCGCACCGAGGTCGGCTCCGGCGTGCACGGTATGGCGATCGCGGGCACCGACGACCGGGACGAGACCGGGATCTACATCGAGGAGCCGGCGCAGGTGCTCGGTCTGGCTCCGGCGCCGCACCACTGGATCTGGCGGACCCAGCCGATGGGGGTCCGCTCCGGACCCGGTGACCTCGACCTCAGCCTCTATGCGCTGCGCAAGTTCCTTCGCCTCGCGGTGGCGGGCAACCCGACGATCCTCATCCCGCTCTTCGCCCAAGGCGATGCGGTCGTTGTGACCACGCCGTTGGGTGAGGAGCTCCGGGCGCTCACCCCGGCGATCCTCTCCCGGGCCGCGGGGTGGCGCTTCCTCGGCTACCTCGACGGGCAGCGGCAGCGCCTCATGGGCGGCGGGCGACGGTCCCGCGTGCCGAACCGTCCCGAGCTCGTCGAGCGGCACGGCTATGACACCAAGTACGCCTCGCACGCCTTGCGGCTCGGACGTCAGGGCGTCGAGCTCGCGACGACCGGCCGGCTCTCGCTGCCGCTGCGCTCCGGCGACCTGGAGCAGTGTCTGGCGGTCAAGCGGGGCGAGCTGGGCTTCGCCGAGGCCCTCGCCCTCGTCGACGCCGCCCGGGCCGAGCTGCACTCCGTCCTCCTCGGCGGTCGGTGCGTCCTCCCGGACGAGCCCGACCGGGCCCGCGTCGACGCCTGGGCCGTGTCCGCCCATCGCCGACACTGGGCCGAGCGCGGCCTCTAGACCCGCCAGCGCAGGGTCACGAGCCGTCAGGGCAACGTGAAGATCGTCCGGTGCCAGCCCTTGTGGGCCACCCCGGTGATATCGGTCATGACGTGCTTGACCTGGGTGTACTCCTCGAAGGAGTAGGTCGACATGTCCTTGCCGAAGCCACTGGACTTGAATCCGCCGTGCGGCATCTCACTGATGATCGGGATGTGGTCGTTGACCCACACACAGCCGGCCTGGATCTCCCGCATCGCCCGCTGTGCCCGCAGGTGGCTGGTCGTCCACGCCGACGCGGCGAGTCCGTACGGCGAGTCGTTGGCCTCCGCGAGCGCCTCGTCGTCGGAGTCCACCGGGAGGACGACCAGGACCGGCCCGAAGACCTCGTCGCAGACGATCTCGGAGCGTCGGTCGGCGTCGGTGATGACAGTGGGCTCGAAGTAGGCCCCTGCGGCCAGCGCCCCGCCCGGCATACCGCCGCCGACACGGACCCGGCCACCGGCGGCCTGGGCGCGGGCCACGAAGCCGGCCACCCGTTCCTGCTGGCGACGCGAGATGAGCGGCCCGAGGTCGGTGTCGGGGTCCATCGGGTCGCCGAGGCGGACCGCGGCCATCAGCTCGCAGACCCCCTCGACGAAGGCGTCGTAGAGCGGCCGCTGGACATAGGCCCGGGTCGCCGCCGTGCAGTCCTGCCCCGTGTTGATGAGCGAGCCGGCCACGGCGCCGTGGACCGCCGCCTCGAGGTCGGCGTCGTCGAAGACGACGAAGGGTGCCTTGCCCCCGAGCTCGAGGTGGACCCGCTTGGGTCCGCCCGCGGCGACCTCCATGACCCGCCGACCGACCGCGGTCGAGCCGGTGAACGAGACCATCCGGACGTCGGGGTGCGCCATCAGCGCCTCCCCCGCGACCGCCCCGACACCGGAGACGACATTGATGACGCCGTCCGGGACACCTGCCTCGGTGGCCGCCACCGCGATGTCGACCGACGTCAACGGGGTGTTCTCGGCCGGCTTGAGCACGATCGTGTTGCCCGCTGCGATCGCGGGGAGGATCTTCCACATCGCCATCTGCAGCGGGTAGTTCCACGGGGCGATCGAGCCGACCACCCCGATCGGCTCACGCCGGATCGAGCTCGTATGGTCAGCCGAATACTCTCCCGTCGCCTGCCCGGCGAGCTGGCGGGCCGCGCCGGCGAAGAAGCGGACGTTGTCGATGGACCCCGGGACGTCGAAGCCGGTCGCGAGCCGGATCGGTTTGCCGGTCTGCAGGGTCTCCCGCTGCGCCAGCTGCTCGGCTCGCGTCTCGAGCAGGTCGGCCCAGGCGAACAGGGCAGCCGCGCGTTCCCCCGGGGTCGCCCTCGACCACGGCCCGTATGCCGCCTTGGCCGCTGACACTGCCGCCTCGACGTCGGCGGCCACCGCGCCGGGGTACTGCTCAACGACCGCGGAGGTGGCGGGGTTGACCACGTCCACCAGGTGCGGGCCGGACCCGTCGCGCCGCACTCCGCCGATGACCTGCATTTGGTGCCTCCTCGCCGCCGATCCGGCCATCCTAGCCACGCCGGCGGAGCGCCCGGAGAGGCGATCCGGGTCACATCCAGCTCAGGTTAGGCATACCTCAGCCCGGCGCCCTGTTGCCGCTGATGACCACACAGAACAAGTCCCGCGGAACCGTGATCCGGGCGGCGGGCGAAAGGGCGGGCTCCACATCATGGCTGCACACCGGGTTGTCGTCATCGGCTCCGGCTTCGGCGGGCTCTTCTCGACGCAGGCACTGCGGGGGCGCGGGGACGTCGAGATCACCCTCATCGCCAAGACGACTCACCACCTCTTTCAGCCCCTGCTCTACCAGGTCGCCACCGGCATCCTCTCCGAGGGCGAGATCGCCCCGAGCACGCGTGAGGTGCTGGCCCGCCAGGACAACGCCCGGGTCATTCTCGGCACGGTGACCGAGATCGACCTCGAGGCACGAACGGTCACCTCGGTCGTCCTCGACCAGACCACGGTCACGCCATACGACTCGCTCGTCGTGGCGGCCGGGGCGGGTCAGTCCTGGTTCGGCAACGACCACTTCGCCGCCCACGCCCCTGGGATGAAGAGCATCGACGACGCCCTGGAGCTGCGCGGCCGGATCTTCAGCGCCTTCGAGTGGGCCGAGCTGGCCACCACCCCCGAGGATGCCGCGGCATATCTCACCTTCGTCGTCGTCGGCGCCGGGCCGACCGGGGTGGAGATGGCCGGCCAGATCGCCGAGCTGTCCCGCCGCACCCTGGCCCGCGACTTCCGCTCCATCGACCCGACGTCGGCGCGGATCATCCTGCTCGACGCGGCCTCCCAGGTCCTGCCGGCCTTCGGCGAGGGGCTCGGCGCCAGCGCCCAGGCCCGGCTCGAGGCGATGGGGGTCGAGGTGCGCCTCGGTGCCCGGGTCGTCGACGTCGACGAGAGCGGTCTGGTCGTCGAGTCAGCCAACGGCACCAGGGAGCGGATCGAGAGCGCCTGCAAGGTCTGGGCCGCCGGGGTCCAGGCCTCCCCCCTGGCCGCCCAGCTCGCGGAACGCTCCGGGGCCGGTCTCGACCGCGCCGGCCGCATCGAGGTGCTCCCCGACCTCACCGTGCCGGGGCACCCCGAGGTCTTCGTCGTGGGCGACATGATCTCGCTCAACCAGCTCCCTGGCGTCGCTCAGGTCGCGATCCAGGGCGGTCGGTATGCCGCTCGCCAGATCGCCAACCGGCTCGACGGTCGGCCCGCTGACGGGCCGTTCACCTACCGGGACAAGGGGTCGATGGCGACGATCTCCCGTTTCAGCGCGGTCGCGAGCATCGGACGGCTGCAGTTCTCCGGCTTCGTCGCCTGGGTGCTCTGGCTCGCCGTCCACCTCGTCTACATCATCGGCTTCAAGCACCGCGTGACGACGCTGCTGCACTGGGCGGTGAGCTTCCTCGGACGGGGCCGCTCCGAGCGCACTGTCACGCACCGGCAGCTCTTCGCCCGGGCGGCCATGGAGCAGCTCGGTGACGACTTCCGGCCGACCCTGCCCCTGTCCTAGGTCGCCGCCGGCCAGCGCGCGCCGTCGCTCAGAACGAGGCCACCTGCTCCAGGCGGCGATCCGCCGCGGCGAGCCGAGCCAGCTCGGTGAGCCGGGCGGCTGTCATCCCGGCGAGGGTGTCGACCAGGACCACCCCGGGAAGGCCGGGAACCGGCACGACGTGCGGCACCCCCACCGTCGGCACCCCGGCTGCCGCAGCGGACCGCACCCCGGCCGGGGAGTCCTCGACGGCAACGCAGTCGCCCGGGTCGACCCCGAGCATGCGGCAGGCGAGCAGATAGGGCTCCGGGTCCGGCTTGCCGGCGCCGACCATGTCGCCGGTGACCACGGCGGCGAAGGTGCCCGCCGGGAGGGCCGCGACGAGGGCGTCCGCGAGCGAACGCCAAGACATCGTCACCAGCGCGCACGGCACCCCTTCCGCACCGAGCTCCTCAAGCAACTCAGCAGCACCCGGACGCCACGGGATCGCCGTCGCGAGCCCTTCGGCGACCCGCCCTGCCAGGGCCTCGACTACTGCCACCGGCTCGAGGGTCACCGGCGAGTGGGCCCGGATGAACCGCGCGGAGTAGAGCAGGTCCTGGCCGACCAGCTGGTGGGCCAGCTCGTCGGACCACTGCCCGCCATAGCGCGCGACGAGCTCGTGCTCCGCGGCGATCCAGTAGGGCTCGGAGTCGACCAGGGTGCCGTCCATGTCCCACAGCACGGCCGCGGGCAGAGCGGGGGCGGGCAGCACGGCGGCGGGACCCTCGGACCCGGCTGCCCCGGTGGTCGGGTCAGGTCGCATTGAAGTAGGACGCCTCCGGGTGGTGGACGACGAGTGCATCGGTCGACTGCTCGGGGTGCAGCTGCAGCTCCTCGGAGAGCACGACGCCGATCCGGCCCGGCTCGAGCAGCTCGACCAGAGTGGCTCGGTCCTCCAGCCGCGGACAGGCGGGATAGCCGAAGGAGTACCTCGACCCGCGGTAGCCCTGGTCGAGGATCTCCGCGATGGTCAGCCCGCCGCGGTCCGGGAAGCCGAGCTCCTCGCGGACCCGGGCATGCCAGTACTCGGCCAGCGCCTCGGTCAGCTGCACCGACAGGCCGTGCAGCTCGAGGTAGTCGCGGTAGGCGTCGGCGGCGAAGAGCTCACCGGTGGCCTCGGCGACGCGGGCACCCATGGTGACCAGCTGGAGCGGGAGGACGTCATACCGGCCGAGCTCGGCGCACCGCTCGCGGGAGGCGACGAAGTCGGCCAGGCAGAGCCGCCGGTCCCGACGCTGTCTGGGGAAGCCAAGCCGAGCCCGCTCGCTGCCCACAGGCTGCCCGTCGGGGCCGGTCTCGTGCCAGAGGATGACGATGTCGTTGCCCTCGGAGAAGCACGGGAAGTAGCCGTAGACCACGGCCGCCTCGACCAGCGCGTCGGTCGCGATCCGGTCCAGCCACATCCGCAGCCGCGGCAGCCCTTGGGTCGCCACCAGCTCCTCGTATGACGGCCCGTCGCCCCGGGAGCCGCGCAGCCCCCACTGCCCGAGGAAGGTCGCCCGCTCGTCGAGGTATGCCGCATAGTCCTTGAGCGGGACCCCGCGGACGACCCGGGAGCCCCAGAACGGTGGCACCGGCACCTCGTTGTCCGCGGCGACATCGGAGCGTGAGGTGTCGAGGACGGTGTCGTCCGCGTCGGCGACCACGTGGGCCCGGACCCGTCGGGGCCGCAGCGCCGGCAGGGTCTGCGCCACCGGGGCGTCGGTGGCCTTGGCCAGGGCGACGGCGTCCATGAGCCGCAGCCCCTCGAAGGCGTCCCGGGCGTAGCGCACCTCACCGGCATACACGGCAGCCAGGTCGTTCTCGACATAGGCGCGGGTCAGAGCGGCCCCACCGAGGAGGACCGGAAAGCGCTGAGCGACCCCCCGGGCATTGAGCTCCTCGAGGTTCTCCTTCATCACGACCGTCGACTTCACGAGGAGGCCGGACATGCCGATCGCGTCGGCCTGATGCTCCTGGGCGGCGCGGAGGATCTCCGAGATCGGCGCCTTGATGCCGATATTGACGACGTCATAGCCGTTGTTGGACAAGATGATGTCGACGAGGTTCTTGCCGATGTCGTGGACATCGCCCTTGACCGTCGCCAGCACGATCCGCGCCTTGCTCCGGGACGCGCCGGGGCCGGACTCCCCCAGGCTGGCCTCGATGTGCGGCTCCAGGTGGGCGACCGCGGCCTTCATCACCTCGGCGGACTGCAGGACGAAGGGCAGCTGCATCTCGCCGCGACCGAAGAGGTCACCGACGGTGCGCATCCCCTCCAGGAGATGGTCGTTGATGATGTCCAGCGGCCCTCGGCCCTCGGCCAGGGCGGCGTCAAGATCGGCCTCGAGGCCGACCCGCTCCCCGTCGACGACCCGCCGGGCCAGCCGCTCCGCCAAGGGAAGAGCTGCCAGCTCGTCGGCGCGGGCTGCCTTGAGCGAGGCCGTGTCGACCCCGGAGAAGAGCTCGAGGACGCGCTCCAGGGGGTCATAGCCCTCGCGCCGGCGGTCGTAGACCAGGTCGAGGGCGGCCTGGCGCTGGTCGTCCGGGATCCGGTTCATCGGGAGGATCCGGGCCGCGTGGACGATCGCCGAGTCCAGCCCCGCCTTGACGCACTCGTGGAGGAAGACCGAGTTGAGCGCGACCCGGGCCGCCGGGGAGAGCCCGAAGGAGACATTGGAGACCCCGAGCGTCGTCTGGACCTGCGGATAGCGCCGCTTCAGCTCGCGGATCGCCTCGATCGTCTCGATCGCGTCGCGGCGGGTCTCCTCCTGGCCGGTGGCGATCGGGAAGGTCAGCGTGTCGACGACGATGTCGCCCACCGACATGCCGTGCCGTCCGGTCAGGGTCTCGATGAGCCGCGACGCCACGGCGACCTTGTGGTCGCGGGTCCGGGCCTGTCCCTGCTCGTCGATGGTCAGGGCGACGACGGCCGCGCCGTGCTCCCTCGCCGCGGCCATGGTGCGCTCGAAGCGCGAGTCCGGGCCGTCGCCGTCCTCGAAGTTGACCGAGTTGACCACCGCGCGCCCGCCGAGCATCTCCAGGCCGGCCTCGAGGACCGCCGGCTCGGTGGAGTCCAGGACCAGCGGCAGGGTGGAGGAGGTGGCTAGCCGGCCCACGACCTCCCGCATGTCCGCCACGCCGTCCCGGCCGACATAGTCGACGCAGACGTCGAGCAGGTGCGCCCCGTCGCGGGTCTGGTCCCGCGCGATCTCGACGCAGGCACCCCAGTCCCCGACGAGCATGGCGTCCCGGAAGGCCTTGGATCCGTTGGCATTGGTCCGCTCGCCGATCGAGAGGTACGCGGTGTCCTGCCGGAAGGGGACGGCGCTGTAGAGCGAGGCGACCCCGGCCTCGGGACGGGGTCGGCGCGGCACGACCGGGTGCGACCCGACGGCAGCGACTACCGCGGCGAGGTGCTCGGGGGTGGTCCCGCAGCAGCCACCGACGAGCTGCAGCCCGAACTCCTCGACGAAGCGGGTCTGCGCGGCGGCCAGCTCGCCCGGGGTCAGCGGGTAGCGCGCGCCGTCGGAGGTGAGCATGGGCAGGCCGGCGTTCGGCATACAGGTGAGGGGGACCCGGGCATGCCGCGCGAGGTGACGCAGGTGCTCACCCATCTCGTCGGGGCCGGTCGCGCAGTTGAGCCCGATCCCGTCCACGCCGAGTGGTTCCAGGGCGGTGAGGGCGGCGCCGATCTCGCTGCCTAGGAGCATGGTCCCGGTCGTCTCGACGGTCACCTGGACGAAGACAGGGATGTCGCCCCCGTGGTCGCGGACCGCCCGCTTGGCGCCGATGACCGCGGCCTTGGCCTGGAGCAGGTCCTGACAGGTCTCGACGAGGAGGGCGTCGGCACCGCCGTCCGCCAGGCCCGCGGCGCACTCCTGGTACACATCCCGCAGGACGGCGAAGGGGGCGTGGCCGAGCGAGGGCAGCTTGGTGCCCGGCCCGATCGAGCCGAGGACGAACCGCGGGCGCTCTGGCGTGGACCAGGCGTCCGCGGCCTCCCGGGCGATCCGGGCCCCGGCGGCCGCGAGCTCGTGGGTGCGATGGCCGATGTCGTACTCGCCGAGGTTGCCGAGGTTGGCCCCGAAGGTGTTCGTCTCGACCGCATCCACCCCGACGGCCAGGTACGCCTCGTGGACCCCCCGGACGATGTCCGGCCGAGTGACATTGAGGACCTCGTTGCAGCCCTCGAGACCCTGGAAGTCCTCGAGCGTCGGCTCCGCCGCCTGGAGCATCGTCCCCATCGCCCCATCGGCCACGAGCACACGGTCGGTGAGGGCCTGACGCAGCGAGGGGCGCGAAGGGGGCACGGGGGCAGCTTTCGGTCGGGGGTTCGGCCCCGAAGTCTAGCCGCGCACCAGTGCGGCACCTCGGCCCGTTGCATAGGGTGGGACGTGCGGACGCCACCGCGCGTGCCACCGAAGGAGGAGCTGCCCGTGATCGACGTCGCCGAGGTGCCATCGCTGCGTGACCCGATCCTCGTGGCCGCCTTCGAGGGTTGGAACGACGCCGGCGAGGCGGCCTCGACCGCGATCACCCACCTGCGCACCGTCTGGCATGCCACCAAGCTCGCCGCGATGGACCCGGAGGACTACTACGACTTCCAGGTCAACCGGCCCCGGGTCGCCCTCGACAAGGGCCAGCGCCGGGTCATCTGGCCGACCACGCGGCTCTTCCTCTGCCGGTCCACGACGATGGACCGCGACGTCATCCTCGTCCAGGGCATCGAACCGTCGACCCGGTGGCGGACCTTCACCATCGAGCTGGTCGAGCTGGCCGGCCGGCTCGGGGTGTCCACCGTGGTGACCCTCGGTGCGCTGCTCGCCGACGTCCCGCACACCCGGCCGCTGCCGGTGACGACCACCTCGGACGACGCCGCGACGCGGACGCGCTACGGGCTGGACGCCTCGACCTACCAGGGACCGACCGGCATTGTCGGGGTGCTCAACGACGCGGCTGCCCGGGCGGGGTTCGACGCGATGTCCTCCTGGGCGGCCGTGCCGCACTACGCCGGCGGCGCCCCGTCCCCCAAGGCCACCCTGGCCCTGCTCGGCGCGCTCGAGGACGTTCTCGACATCGTCATCGCCCGCGGCGACCTCGAGGAGGACGCCCGGGCGTGGGAGCGCGGCGTCGACGAGCTGGCCGCCTCGGACGCAGAGGTGGCCGAGTACGTCAGCTCGCTGGAGGACGAGTCCGACGCCGCGGAGCTGCCGGAAGCCTCCGGCGACGCCATCGCGCGGGAGTTCGGCCGCTACCTGCGGTACCTGGAGACGCCCGAGGAGCCCGAGGCCTGAGCCCGAGGTCCTGCGCACGGGTCAACCGGCCAGCGACACCCCGAGGAGGGCGTCCACGGCCCGAGCCACCTCGGTGCCGGCTCCTGGCCGCGCAGCCGAGCTGCCGTCGAGGACGTCGTCGGCCCACCTGTCGACCGCATGGACCGCCGCCGCCGCGTCAAGGTCGTTGGACAGCGCGCTGCGGATGGCAGCGATGACGCTGTCCGCGGGCGGCCCCGCCGGCGCCGCGGCCGCCATACGCCACCGCTTCAGGCGACGCACCGCCTCGGTGAGGTCCGCGCCGGTCCATTCCCAGTCGGTGCGGTAGTGGTGGCGCAGCAGCGCGAGCCGGATCGCCATCGGGTCGACGTGGTAGGCGAGCAGCCGGGAGACCAGCACAAGGTTGCCCTTGGACTTGCTCATCTTCTCCCCGTCGAGCCCGACCATCGCCTGGTGGACATAGTGCGTGGCGAACGGGCTCTGCCCGGTCAGCGCGGTCCCCTGAGCCGCGGACATCTCGTGGTGCGGGAAGACCAGGTCACTGCCGCCGCCCTGGATCGCGAAGCCCATCCCGAGGTGGGTCAAGGCGATCGTCGTGCACTCGATGTGCCAGCCCGGCCGACCGCGCCCGAGGACGCGACCGCCGTCCCAGCACGGTTCGCCTTCCCGGGCCGCGCGCCACAGCAGCGGGTCGAGCGCGTCGCGCTTTCCCGGTCGCTCTGGGTCGCCGCCGCGCTCGGCGAAGACCTCGAGCATCTCGGCCCGGCTCCAGCCGCTCACCTGTCCGAAGCCCGCGGTCGAGGTGACGTCGAGGTAGACGTCCGCTCCGGTTCCCTCGGCAACGCCCAGCCGGTATGCCGTCCCGGCCTCGAGGAGTCGCGCCACGACATCGACGATGTACGGGATCGAGTCGACGACCCCGTGGTAGTGCTCCGGCGGGAGCACCCGCAGAGCGGCCATGTCCTGGCGGAAGAGGGCGGTCTCCTGGGCGGCGAGGTCCTGCCAGTCCACGCCGTCCCGGGCGGCCCGTTCGAGGAGAGGCTCGTCGACGTCGGTGACATTCTGGACGTAGACCACCTCGCGTCCGGAGTCGCGCAACACCCGGTTGACCAGGTCGAAGGTGACATAGGTCGCTGCGTGCCCGAGGTGGGTGGCGTCATACGGGGTGATTCCGCAGACGTACATCCCGGCGACCTGGCCCGTCTCCACCTCACGGACCTTTCCGGCCGCGGTGTCGAACAGCCGCAGGGCCGGGGGCGAGCCCGGGATCACCGGGCGCAGGGGTGAGGGCCAGGACTCCACGCAGCGGAGCCTACCCGGCGGCACCGACCGGCCCGGTCACAGGACCGGCCAGGGGATGCTGGGCCAGGCCCGGGACGGTTCGGGGTGGATGGGGCGCTCGAGGAGCCCGCGCGTCCGTTCTCGCAGGGCCGTGAGGTCGGCGGCCGGGAGCACGTCGGCGAGCTGTCCGGCGACCGGGCCGCCCGCCAGCGCGGCGTCGAGCTCGCCGAGGTGGGTCACCTCCACCTCCGGCAGGGGCTGGCCGGCCCACCCCCACAGGGCTGTCCGCAGCTTGGGCTCGGCGTGCATCGTCAGCCCGTGGTCGAAGCCCCAGAGCCGACCCTGCGGGTCGCGTCGCGCGTGTGAGCCCTTCCGGTCGGCGTTGTTGGTGACGGCGTCGAAGACCGCCATCGCGCGAACGTCGGGCTGGTCCTCATGGACGACGAGGACCGGCTCCCCACGGTCCGAGCGAGCCTCGAGGACGCTGAGCCAGCCGTCCGGCGCAGTCCGGCCAGGGACGACGTCGACGACATCGGTGAGGTCGGGCTGGTCGGCGGCCGCGAAGGGATCCCCCACCCAGAGCTGGACCGCGCCGAGTCCGAACTCACCTTCCCGGAGCACCGTGGCCGGGACCAGTCCCCAGCCGGCCGCCTCGGACACGAGCCAGGCGGCATACTCGCGGCCGGCGAGCGTGCCATGCGGGAAGTCCCACAGCGGCCGCTCGCCGCGGACCGGCTTGTAGACGGCATACCGGGTCGGCAGCTCGTCGACCTCGACGAGGAAGACGGCGTTCGACGCGGTGGTCACCTGTCCGACCAGGCGCATGGGGGCGTGGCCGAGCAGCTCCACGAGCGGGGTGAGCTCGGGCACGACGACCTAGCGCCGGTACCCGTTGGCGCGGGGGCAGATGTGCCCCGAGGTCTCCAGCGGTCCACCGCAGAACGGGCAGGGCGGCCGGCCGGCGGCAACGACCGCCTGGGCGCGCCGCGCGAAGGCCCGGGCCTGCGGCGGGGTGAGGACGACCCTGAGCCGGCTGGTGCTCTCGGGCAGGCCCGGCTCGTCGTCCCAGGGCACACCCCCCTCGTCGCCCTCCGGGCTCTCCGGTCCGGCGGTGGTCTCAGGGTCGTCGTCGAGGCACTCGATGATGACCGTGCGCGCAGTGCGGTCCCAGGCGAGGGAGATCGTCACGACCCGGAACTCATCCTCGACTGGAGCGTCGAGTGGAAGGTCGTCGCTGTATGCCGCGGCCGCCTCCTCGCTCGCGGCGCTGCCCGCCACCTCGTCGAGGATGTCGTTGACCCGGTCGGCGAGGATGGCCACCTGCTGCTTCTCGAGCGAGACCGCCGCGACCGATCGGCCCTGGCGGGCCTGGAGAAAGAAGACCCGCTCACCGGGAGGCCCGACGGTGCCCGCGACGAAACGCTCGGGGGCGTCGAACTCGAAGACCGGCATAGCGACGACACTAACCCGCTGACCCGGCCGGTGCCGAGCCGGCACCCCCACCCACCGCAGCGTCGCCGGGGCGCCCGTGTGCCTCGGCGCCGATCGGCAACGCTCCGCCGACGGAGTTGACGGTGAGGACCATCGGACGGGCGGCGGTGTACCTGATGACGGTTGCTGAGCCGGGGTCGACGACGATGCGCTGAAAGAGGTCCAGGTGCTGTCCGAGCGCGTCGGCGACCACCGCCTTGACGACATCGCCATGGGTGACGGCCACCCACAGCGCCGAGCCACCGAAACCAGCCTCGATCGCAGCATCGGTCTCCCGAATCGCCGCGACGGCCCGGGCGGACATCGCCGCGAGCGACTCACCGGCATACTCCTCGCCGTCGGGGAACCGGGCGGCACTGGGCTGGTCCTGGACCACTCGCCACAAGGGGTCCTCGGCCAGCTCGGCCAGCGGGCGACCGGTCCAGGCGCCGTAGCGGCACTCCCCCAGCCGGTCGTCGCTGACCACCTCGACATGAGGTGCCCACTCGTGAAGCAGCCCCGCCGCCGTCTCCTGGCACCGCGGCAGCGGCGAGCTCATGACTGTTGTCGGCACCAATCCGGCTGCAGCGCAACGGCGGCCGAGGTCAGCGGCCTGCCCGGTGCCAACCTCGTCGAGGTGGACGTCCGGCAGCCAACCAGCGAGCACGCCCGAGGAGTTCGCCGTCGTACGACCATGCCGAACGAGAACCACTGTCGCCATGACGGTCACGATACGGCCGGGTTGGTGCGCTGGGG
>ERZ795047.3032-NODE-3032-length-15428-cov-4.572692_pt1 | contig 15428 bp, 8 predicted proteins | sample MGYA00375131_ERZ795047 | MGnify/ENA primary metagenome ERZ795047 (study PRJEB30176, sample SAMN05720228) | activated sludge metagenome | isolation source: Anaerobic digester | place: Japan | collected 2015-05-20 ...
AATGATTGCAGATTCGCGGAAGATAAAAGAAAACCAGGCGCTCCACTTCAAAAAGTTGCGCACGTTCGACCGGGTTTAGGCCCTCGAGGTTCGGGTCATGCTCGGCATACACCGGCGATCCACCCAGATCGTCATCCCAGTTCGGACCTGACTCGATGTTGATCAGTTCTCCGGTTATCATCGAGATTGGCTTGGCGGTCGGTTGATCAGGCCCTTCCGGGGCGTTGAATAGCGACTTGTAGTCGTACGTCCACGGCTCGTAGTAGTCGTCCAGGCTTGGCATGCTCGGATTGTGGAAGATATTTGCCACGATCCGGCCTCTCCCGGTGGATTTCAGGCGGAGCTTGCCTTCGTGAACTTCCCAGCCACCGTTGTATTTGTTCTGGTCTTCCCAGCAGGAGGGGAAACCAGTGCCCGGCTTGGTTTCCACGTTGTTCCACCACATGTACTCGGTTCCCTTCCGGTCAGTCCAGATGTTCTTGCAAGCCAGGCTGCAGGTGTGGCACCCGATACACTTGTCAAGGTGGAAAACCATGGAAATCTGTGAACGAACATCCATATGTAACTCCCTTCAGGTAAGAGGGTGACGCCCTCTCACCGCACCTCTCACCTCGTCACCATTTCAAATCCGGCAGCTTTCTCACCAGGACATGGGTGTCGCGGTTGCAGCCAGTTGGCCCCCAGTAGTTGAAATGGAAAGTGAACTGCCCGTATCCGCCCGCCATCAGGTTGGGTTTCAGTCGCGTCCGGGTAAGGCTGTTGTGACCTCCGGCCCGACGGTAACCGCGAAGCGGAGATTTGGGGACCGAATAGGTCCGCTCAGGCGAGTGATACTGAATGCAGATTCCGCGCGGTATCCTGGCGCTAACCGCCGCCCGCGTCACCACAACGCCGTGGTCGTTGTGAACCTCGACCCAGTCGTTATCGTTAATTCCGATGTCGGCGGCGTCTTTGTCATTGATCCAGAATGGCTCCACTCCGCGCGACAGCGTGGTCATCCGCTGGTTATCGCCGTAAGTCGAATGGATGTGCCACTTCCCGTGGGGAGTCAGGTAGTTGAGCATTTTAGTCGGGCCAACTTCCTGGCTGAAATGTAGATCGGCGTACTGGGCAGGCAACGGCTTGGGCTTGTAAGTCGGGAGGTGCTCGCCAAACTGAATGTAAAGCGGGTGATCAAGGTAAAAATGCTGGCGACCGGTCAGCGTCCGCCATGGAACCTGGCATTCGACGTTGTAGGTAAAGGGTGAATACGCCCTTCCATTCTCGATCAGCCCTGACCACATCGGGCTGTTGACAAACCGGTGGGGATGAGCCTGCAGATCCTTATAACTTAAGCGGACGCCCCGATTCTTCTCGGCCAGATGGCCAAGCGGCAGTCCCACCTTCCGCTCCATGTTCAGGTAGGATCGGTAAGCCAGCTCCCCGTTTGTCACAGTAGCGAAGGCGAGAATCACATCGCACGCCTCCTCGTCTTTGGCCATCGAAAGATAAGTGGTGCCGCCCCAGGAGCGCGTCGGACGTTCGCGCAACGCCTCATCGTAAAGGTCCTGGATCTGGTAGTGCGTCCCGTGAGCCCCCAAGCCTTGAGTTCGAGCCAACGGACCGAACGAGCAATACTGGTTGTGGAGATTTCGATAATCACGCCTCACTACGCGCAACGCCGGCATCGTTTTGCCCGGGATGGCATCAACTTCACCCTTGTACCAGTCTTTAATTTCCGGCTGAGCGATTTCGGCCGCGGAATCGTGGGCAAGAGGCGAAGCCACCAAGTCCTCGACCGTCTCCGGGAAGTGCTTGGCAGCCAGCTCAGAGAATTTCTCAGCAATAGCGCGGAAAATCTGCCAGTCGCTCTTTGACTCCCAGCAAGGTGGGACCGCGGCCGACAAAGGATGGATAAAGCTATGCATGTCGGTTGAATTGAGGTCCGCCTTTTCATACCAGGTCGCAGCAGGAAGCACGATGTCGGAGTAAAGCGCCGAAGTGTCCATGCGAAAGTTCAGGTCGACAACCAGGTCCATCTTTCCCTGGGGGGCAGGATCCCGCCAGACCACTTCCCGAACGGAATCCCTGGCCAGGTCTTCGGCGATCGTGTTGGTATGCGTGCCCAGGTAATGTTTCAGGAAGTACTCATGACCTTTCGCGCTTGACATGAGGGCATTGCCGCGCCAGATAAACCAGATCCTGGGCCAGTTTTCAGACGCGTCCGGATCCTCGACCGCGAAAGTCAACCTGCGCCTCTTCAGCTGGTCCACCACGGTCTCTATGACGGCTTCGTCAGTGTCCGCCCCGGCGGCCCTGGCCTCTCGAACGATCTCGATCGGATTGCGATCGAACTGGGGATAGAAAGGCAACCAGCCGTTGCGCACCGCCCGGATCTGCGCGTCGATGGTGTGCCCCTCCGGGGACTGGCCGTTGTTCCTGGGAACGGTATGGTAGTCGGTAAACGAACGTTCATATCTCCACTGGTCGGTGTGGACGTAGTGCCAGCTGGGAGCGTTTTGAAGGCGAGAGGCCGGGATCCAGTCTTTCGCGAAGGCGATCGCTCCCCACGGCTCTGCTGGTGCCAGCTTTTCCTGTCCGACGTAATGCGCCAGACCGCCGCCGTTGACTCCGACACAGCCGCAGAACATCAAGGCGTGAATGCCCGCGCGGTACATCAGGTTGGCGTGATACCAGTGATTGATGCCTGCCCCAATGATGATTGTGCATTTGCCTTTGGTCAGTTCGGCGGTGGAGCCCCATTCGCGGGCAAAACGAATTAAGACGTCACGGCTGATACCGGTGTACTTTTCCGACCATGCCGGGGTGTAAGGCCGGGCGTCGTCATCGTACCCAGCCGGGTAATCCCCGGGGAGGCCACGCGAGACGCCGTATTGAGCGAGCAGCAGATCATAGACGGTGGTTGCCACGACCGTCTCGCCGGACACGGTCTTCACCCGAATGATCGGGACTCCCCGCCGGGTAACAGTCCCTTCCCCAAAATCATCCAGCTCAACCTGGGCCGTCTCGGTTGAATGACTCAGCAGGGAAAGCGCCGGTTCAATGTCACTTCCATCCAAGCCATCCCTCAGCAGAAGGTTCCATTTGCCTTCTTCCTTCCCCCAGCGAAACCCCGCGCTTCCCATCGGCATTTTCGGGCGACCGGCTTTCTCGTCCCACATCAGGAATTTCCACCGGCCGTTTTCCACAGATTCGTATTCCGCCAACCGCTCGGCGCGAAGTAACTGGCCAGGACGGTAGACGGCGCCATCCGGTTGCAATTCAACCAGGTAAGGCGCATCGGTGTATCGTTTGACGTAGTCGACAAAGTAAGGAACCTGCCGATCGACGTGAAATTCCTTGAGCAGAACGTGATTGACCGCCATCCACCAAGCGCCGTCCTGGCCGGCGTTGATACCCACCCACTCGTCGGCGTATTTGGAAACCTGGGCAAAATCGGGAGTGAAAACCCACATCTTAGAGCCGTTGTGACGGGCTTCGGCGGCAAAATGGCAATCCGGGGTCCGGGTCATGTTCAGATTGGACCCTGTCACGGCCAGCAGCTTGGCATTGTACCAGTCGGCCGCTTCCTGGACGTCGGTCTGTTCCCCCCAAGCCTCGGGCGACGCCGACGGCAGATCGCAGTACCAGTCATAGAACGAGAGAGAGACTCCGCCCAGCAGTTGCAGGAAGCGAGCCCCACCAGCGTAACTGATCATCGACATGGCGGGGATCGGCGAGAAACCGGCGATGCGGTCAGGTCCGTGCTGTTTAATCGTATAGATGGTCGCAGCGGCGATCATCTCCAGCACCGTTGCCCAGTCGATGCGGCGAAATCCACCTTTGCCCCGCGCCCGCTGCCAGCGCTGACGGGATTCGGGATTCTCCACCAGCGACTTCCAGGCTTCAACGGGGTCGTCATGAGCCGACCGGGCCGACTGCCAAAGATCAATCAACGCGCCCCGGGCGTAGGGATACTTGACCCGGAGGGGGCTGTATAAATACCAGGAGAAGGAGATTCCGCGCTGGCAGCCACGCGGCTCGTAAGGCGGCAGGCCCGCCTGCAGCGAGGGGTAATCGAGCCCCTGCATTTCCCAGATCACAATGCCGTTCTTTACGTGGATCTGCCAAGAACAGCTTCCCGTGCAGTTGACGCCGTGGGTGCTGCGGACAATCTTGTCATATTGCCAGCGGTTTCTGTAGAACTCCTCCCAGCTTCTTAACTGGGGATCCGTTTCATCTTTTATCCAGGGAATCCCGGCGCGCGAGCTCATGCTACCCCCTTGATCTTCGAGCCATCAACCAAGGGACGGCGAACGGCCCGAAAACGCTTTTTCCAAATAATGGCGAACAAGTACAACCCGACCAGACTGCCGCCCAAGCCGAGCAGAAAGAAATTGAAAGGGGCGCTCGAATGATCTTCACCCCCGACCTGGGCGGTCTGTTCAAAAAAGGCCAGGAGGGCAATCAATTCGGTTTCATTTAACGGGTATTGGGAAAAGAGCGGCTGCATGGTCGGTGTCGCCGGCGCCGACAACCAGGCGCCAAGCCCGGCGCGCCCTTTCAATCGCTCATAAACAAGGGTCAGGTCCGGACCGAGCCTTCCACCGCCCAACGCCGAAATTCCCTTCACCGTATGGCAGGAAATGCAGGAAGGCCCGCCGCTCATGAGGCGGTGGGATCCGCGGAAAATGGCCCGCCCCAGCTCGCGATCCTGGTCGCTAAACGGCCTGGTTGGCAGGCTAAGGCCGGCGAATTCCGATTTGGGAAGCCGTGATTCACTCTCGATCAAATCGAGCAGCGCCCTTGCCAGGTCCGGCGTCATGCCGGGTAAGGTCGGCATCTGAACGCCGCGCGCCTCCTCCAACAGCCTCAAAGCGTACGGATCGCCCGCATCGATCTTCGCTTTCGGATTCACGACGAAATCCGTTAGCCAGGCGCGGTCCTGTCGCTCCGTAACGCCCTTCAGGTCAGGACCGCTCAGCCTCCCTCCGCCGATTGTGTGGCAGCTTTGGCAGTTTTGCCGGAAGTAGCTTCGGGCATCCTGGCCATCAACGACAACAGAGGTGAAACAGAGAACGATACCGCCGAATAGAAGGCTTTTCAGAAAGCTGTCGCAAAAGTGACAACTCATAACATGCGTACCTCATACGGGCATTTCACTGTTGGCCGTTCCGGCTATGCGCAATGGCGGCCAAGCTGGTTTGCTCCAAAAATCGGGAACGGGCGTCCTGCACTTCCTTCCAGGCGGCATGGCCCGAGCAGGGATCCTCGTCCGAGCACGGATGGTCATGAAAGAGCAGGCAGAAGCCCTTCCTGGACGGCCCCTCGAAAATCTCGGTGACCTCTGCCAGGAGGATCGAGTCAGCAGGCCTGGCTAAGCGATATCCGCCGCCGCTGCCCCGAGTAGCAGAGATGATCCCAACCTTACGCAGGGCGAGCAGGATCTTGGAGAGGTAATTGGCGGGAATTCCCGCCTCGCGGGCTAGTTCCCGCCCAAGCATGGTCTGCCCCTCCGGCAGCTGCGCCAGTCTCACCAGAGCTCTTAGAGCATATTCAGAGGTGGTCGTAAGCATTGTTGACCTCTAGATGAACAAATATACAATTCAGAGGGCCAGTGTCAAGAGGCAAATTTTGAGGAAATTCGAGCTCTCCTGCCCGCGGTCGAAAGAGACGGAGGAAGTGGTACAAGCGGTTGAGGCGACGCGGGTTTCGGTACGATTCGCCACAAAACGGCGAATCACTCAACCGCCGCGCCCCCGCCTCGACCTCCAGCTTGCAAGCTTGACCTGTCGCAGTCGAAAGTCCGACACCGTGCCAAGTAGGATCGATGGGGCCAACATCCTCCGCTTTTGCCGGACTCTGGAGCTGGAAAGTCCGGCCCCAAATAAAGATTCATCGTTCAACCGGCGGGGGCCGGGTTTGTATTAACGCCTTCAGGCGGGCTTTAAATCGTTCATATCGCGAGAATTGTTCGATGGGCAACTACCCGGCTAAAGCCGGTACTACGAACAAAGGTTGCCTCCTGCTCGTTCTGGCGCCCGAGCCAGGGAGAGTTGGGGGTAGTTTGTTACGCCAATGGGTGTTACGCCATATCACTCAATTGCCGCGTACCGCCTCAACCGCTTGCTTGCAAGTTCGGCCCCCGTGACAAAAGTCAATTGCAAACGCCTTGTCGGCTGTTAGCCTGCTACTTGCCGCCTGGTGCCTTTGAACAGGCAAATCCAATCACGCTTCGTTTTCAAACCTTAAAGGAGGTTTTTTATGACCTTTCGCTTGGCAGGAACCCTAGTGATGATGTTGCTTCTCGGGTCCGCAGCCCGGGCCCAGAGCAACCACGAGGATGGCCACCGGCATCCGACTTCGGCTTCAGCATCGCAACATTGCGAGGATCAGGCCGCCGGACTTCGAATTCCAGCTTCATTGGCGGCCGAGCACGAAGAGTTGCATGCACACCTGGAGGAAGCCGTCCGGGTGGGCGGAAAGACCGGGGAGGCGGCCCGCAAGGTCGCCGATATACTGCATGCTCATTTTGTTGCCGAGAATCGCATTGCTCTTCCTCCGCTTGGTCTCTTAAAGGCCACCGCTGAAGGAACCGCCGACGGCAGCGCCATCGATCAGGCGATCCGGCTGGCAGATGAGCTGCGACGGGAATACCCGAAAATGCTGGAGGAACATCAGGAAATCAAGAAAGCCCTGGCAGATCTTGAGCTGGCAGCAACCAGTGAATCACGTCCAGAGCAGCGCGAGTTCGCTCGAAAGCTGGCGCTCCACGCAGAGATGGAGGAAACGGTCCTGTATCCAGCGACACTTCTGCTCGGCGAATTCCTGAAGACGCACCGACACAAACACTGACACCGTGACCGAGACCAACTCCCTCCGGCGGCTTAGCGTCTTCCGCTTTAAGGCCGCGCGGCACGTAATCCCCGGGCTTCTCGGCGAATCCGCTTAACGCGTAACCCCTCGATCCGCTGCGCCTCAGCCATCCATTCCAGGGCGTCAAGGAGGGTTCGGGGTTCGGCCAGAGAGGAGACCCCGGAATTCAGATTCTGGGTGTTGCGACGATCCCGGCCCATGCCCGGCCAAGGCAGGCTCGTTTCGCTGGCGAGAGCGGGAGTGTCCCAGATGTACAGGTTCCCTTCCCGGGTGGCGGCTACGACCTCGATTTTTCCGTCGCCGTCCACATCGCCAGCCGCGGGCGATGCGAGTAGCCAACCAAAAGTGAACTTCGGCCAGCCGGACGGTTGCGAGCCGTCCGAGCGAAAGGCCCGCAGCAGATATCCTCCACTGCCGATCACCACGTCGGCCCTTTCATCCCCGTCGACATCCGCCAGCACCGGACTAGTCAGAAAAGACATATCATCCATGATCACGGGGAAAGGAGGAACTAGCCAGCGCGAGTAGGGGTCCCAAGCGGCCACTTGAAAATCCGACAACTCCTGCTTCCCCGGCAAAGCAATGTCAAGGAGAGCCCGGATGCCTGCAGTCGGGGCAACATATTCCGGCCTCCCGTCGCCGTTTATATCGCCGAAGGCGCCCGAACCTAAAAAGGCGAGAAACGGCGAATCGCCAGAGATTGCGGTGCCGGAGTTGTCTATCAGCACATGGACAAAGCCTCTTGTATTAGTGCCGTGAAAGAACGATCCCTGCGAGTCATACATCACTACCGGACCAGCCGCGCCGAAAATTGCGACGGCGTATTGTTGTGCTGGACCGATCTTCGCTACCGCTGGTGAACCCGGAATTCCGGTTCCGACAATCGGCAAAACACCAGGCAGCATCAAGGGGACGGGCGCCGGCCACCCAAGGGCCAGCGGACCGCGCGAGGCGTGGTGTCCGTCATGCCGAATTGCATACAGTCTTCCTGCAACATCGGGCCGAAGCACATCCCGGGCTCTGTTGATGATTTCCTGGAACTTTTCATCCACATCGTAGCGGTGTATCTCGCCGGCGTATTCTTCGGATGTACCGACAATGATCTCCGGGAAACCGTCGTCGTCGATATCCGCCACGGCAGGCGACGCTGTGATTTTCGCGGGTCTGTCGCCCAAGCTGGTTCCATCAAGAACCGTGACGGTGCCGGTTGAGTCATCGACATCGACCTTCCCGCGATCAGCCAGGCGAACGGGGAAACCATCTACCGGACTGCCGTCCGAGCGCCAGGCGTAAATGTGGCCATCCCAGGCGGCGACCACGATCTCCAGCTTCGTCTCTGCCACGCCATCCAGGTTAACGAGGGTCGGAGCTCCGGCAATGGCAGGATCGCTGTCATTGAATCGATTCCGTTGACCCGGAGCCGAAAACACCGGATTCGTACTGACGGGAAATCCGGGTCGCAGCCGCCCGTGATCATCCCAGACGTAGATTTTCCCTTCCATTGAGGCTGCCACGATTTCGGTCCGGCCGTCCCCGTCAAGGTCGTCTGCCGCAAGCGAGGCCAAGATGTTTTCCCGGGGCGGCGGAACCGCGCCGGTGTCGTAAGCCGGCGAAGGGTGAACTGGGATCGGATCGGTAAATACCGGGAAACCAAGCAGCAATTCACCCGTAATACCCGAGCGCACCTGCACCTGCCCGTCGCCGGTTCCAAGCAGAATATCCAGCACACCATCCCGGTTCACATCGGCCAGCTTGGGCGAGCTTTCTGCAGAGCCGCCCAAGCGAATTGGTGATACCTTGAGCGACGAGTCGCTATGAATCGCCACGACGCGACGATCTTCACCGGTATTGCCGCGGTCGTCGGTGACTCTGAATCGCAGGGTGACAGAATGATCTTCCGGGCCGTGCATTCGCGCCGAAGGGTCAAAGTTGCAGCGCCGGGCCGTAGCGGCCGGATCCCAATAACCGAGAAGCGCATCATCGAGCGCCTCGACGGAATTGCCGCTCGCGATCAATTCGAATTGTGTGGGCTGAACTCCGCACCCGCACTCAACCGTGTAAGTAAAGGAGGATGCGCGCACTGCCCGGGCTGATCCAATGATGGGTACCTGCGACGTGCGGGACGGATCAACCGTTGCAAACCAATCCAGACCGCCCGACAGGTCGGCTTCGGGCGGAATCTTGTCGGGAAGCAGCGTCAAGAGAGTCACCGCGTTCGGCCGTCCATACCCTGTGTATTGATCCCAGCCTGCCTGGGTGGGGAAATGTTCCGAGTCGAAATCCCGGAGAATCGCCCATAGAAGAAACGGCATGTCAAGGTCCGGGTCTGCCGAATGGTTGATGTCCTGGGACGATTGACGAAGTAGTTGACGAATCTCCTGGGCCGACAATGGCGCACTCAAGCCCGGATATGGCTGCATGCGACCGCGATCAACCAGGTTTTTGGCGTGCGAGATCAACAAAGCCGTGAGCCCACTGGCCCGTCCCACTGCTTCTGAGGAACAGCCAGTCGAGGGAATGGAGATCCAGGCGTTCGGGCCGTAATTCGTGCAACCGTTCAGAATCGTATAGTCGTTGGTGTTCTGAATAATCGCCCCGTCGCCGTTTCGGATGGAGTTGACCCATATGGTATGTTCCAGGGCAGCGGGATAGTTGTTGTGGCGGCTTTGTTCATCGGCCGCGCTGGCGATGACCGGAATTCCACGCCAATAAGCGTAGTCGACTGCGCCCTGCGCGGATGGTGAGACGGTGATCGATCCTAAAGCTACGGAGATCAGCGATAGGCCGAGGTCTACCGCGTAGACAACACCCTGGGTAAAGTCGCTGTCAGCCACAATAAAGCTGTCGCTGACGCGAATCGGAACAAACATGGCGCTGGGCGCGACGCCCGGAAAGCCGATGCCGTTGTTGGCTTCGCCCACCTGGTCGATGGCGCGGTTAGAGCCATGATTAAATCCCGTGTCGTCGTCGGGGTCGTTATCATTTTCGAAGAAGTCCCAGCCGGCAATGTCGTCGATATAACCGTTCCCGTCATCATCGACCCCATTGCTGTACAGTCTGATCAAGTCCTGACCGTCGACAAACCCATTGCCGTTCTGGTCCGCGACGCCGGAGAAATCGTGCACATTAATGACCCCGTTATTGTCACAGTCGTACGAGGAACATCCAGGAGGTAGGGGTAATTCCCCGGTATTCAGCGCCACTTTGGCGACGATGTCGATATTGTCCCAGCGAATTCCGCTGTCCAGCACAGCAGAAACAACGTCGGGCCGCCCGGTTGTGTAGAGCCAGGCGTTCAAAATGTTCAAACCTGTCGTTTGTCCATATTTCCAGGCATCGCCTGAGTTGATCGAATAATCGTTGGGGAACACCCCGCTCTTCCAGAAAAGGTACTGCGAGTAATCGCGAGGGTCCACCGAACCATCGGGCTTCGGGTAGGGAACATCGGCTTCAACCAAGACTGCCAGCGAGAAAACAGCGATCGTCGCCGCTGCCATCCTAAAAAACGAGGTGAGGGCGAGCATGAACCGAAGCTACCACGAAGGAGCCGGGCGAAACAACCGGCCCCGCGGTGGATCGAGCAGGAGGTACGCCTTTGTTTGTAGTCCCGCCTTCAGACGGGCCTTAAATCGTTCATTCAGCTGCACCTGACCGATGGCAACTGCCCGGCTAGAGCCGGTACTACAAACTTAGATCCCCGGCAGCTTCCCCGTTTGTAGTCCCGCCTTCAGACGGGCCTTAAATCGTTCATTCGGCGACATTTGACCGATGGCAACTGCCCGGCTAGAGCCGGTACTACAAGCTTCGGTACTACAAACTTAGGTAATGTAAGGGACTGTCCCTAGCTCGTCAGGGCGTAATCCTATTGAGATCTCGCGGGAACAGCGCGGTTTCGCGAAGATTCTGGCGGTTCAAGAGGAGCATTACAAACCTCTCGAGCCCTATGGCAAATCCCCCGTGGGGAGGCATGCCATACCGAAATGCGTCCAGGTATCCGGCAAATGGCTCCAGTGGCAGGTTCCGATCAGCAAGCGCCTTCACGTAGTCCTCATACAGATGAAGGCGTTGGCCGCCCGTCACCAGCTCCATTCCACGAAACAGGAGATCAAAACTGTTCGTATAGCGAGTATCCTCGGGATTCGGATGAGTGTAAAAGGGTCTTTTCGAGGCAGGAAACCCCGTCACGAAAAGAAAATCAGATTTGTATTGTTCCAATGCCCATTCGCAAAGCCATCGTTCGTGTTGCGGACTCAGGTCTGGCTCCTGGCGACAGTCCTCGCCGTAACGTCGATAAATCAACTCCAGGGCATCCGGGAAGTAGATAACCGGGAACTTGTCAGGCATAGCCGGCGGCTGCATCCGCAGAGAATGTACTTCAGACGAACAATGACGAAGCAAATGCTCGATCATTGCGCGGATGAGATCCGTCAGCAAGTCCATAACGGTATGATGGTCTTCAATGAAGCCAAACTCGACGTCCATACTCACGTACTCGTTCAGATGACGGGACGTTGAATGTGGCTCAGCACGAAAAACCGGCGCTATTTCAAATACACGTTCGAATACCCCCACCATCATCTGCTTGTAAAACTGGGGACTCTGGGCGAGGTATGCATCTCGGCCGAAATAGTCCAGCTTGAAGACATTGGCGCCACTTTCGGTGGCGGCGGCGACAATCTTGGGAGTCGCGATCTCCGTGAAACCGGCGTCACGAAGAAACGCTCGGAAGGCCGACATCGCCTCCCCACACAGCCTGAAAATCGCTCGCTTTTGAGGATGTCGCAACCCAAAAGCAGCATTGTCCAAAAAGGTGTCGAGACTGACGTTGAGGACTGGCTTGTTTATCGGAAATGGCGCCACGGCAGTAACGGGCGAGAGAATCCGAATCTGTGGATTATGGATCTCGAAACCGCCCAGAGCTTGCGCCTCGGCTACCACAGTCCCGTGGACCTCGAGCACGCTCTCATCCTGTAGCTTCGCGAGAGTATCCAGCTGCTCCTGTGAATCGACGACCACCTGTCCAATACCTGATGCGTCCCTCAACAGAAGGAAGACCACCTTCCCAACCCGTCTGAAGGCGTGCATCCACCCGGCAATCGTTACTTCTTTGCCGGGATTAGACGGTAGATCAGCGACGTAAATACGCTTCATGGCATCCTATGCTGACATGTAAAGAACGAGGAGTATAGGTGCGATCTTGCGGCACTCTCTCGACGCCTGAAAGCTGCTTTCAGAACTCAGTCTCTCAGTCTCTCACAGTTTTAGAAAGACTTTTCTGCCTCAACATCCGACCAAGGCGCAAAAAGCATTTACCCCCTTATCCCTTTCCCTCCTGCATTTTTCGCCCCCAACCTTTTTCCTCCTCCCCGAGTCTCAGGAATGGCTGCGCATTTAGGGAACTCCGGGAAGCGTGATTTCGTTATCAGCAGAGAGACCCACCATTTAATGTTGGCGTTCTCTTTGTCAGTCGTTGTTCCACACTTCATTCATGGGGGACAGGAGATGCTTCAAGACGGAGCGTCAATGGATGTCGTAATCAAACGGGGACGACGCAAGTGGTTGTTGATTGCTCCTGCCGTCCTCGCCCTCGGATTTCTCGCTTTTGCTTACCTCCAGCCGTCGCTGACACGATGGGCCTCAGCGAGCAGATCCATTGATCTTTCAAGGCTCCGCATCGGGCAGGTCTCGCGCGGCGACCTCCTTCGCGATGTTCCTGCCCAGGGACGGATCGTGGCGGCTGATCATCCAACGCTGGTCAGTCCCGCCCAGGGGGTTGTCTCACTGACGGTAAAGGCGGGCGACGTGGTTCACAAAGGGACAAGGCTCGCTCGCATCGCCAGCCCGGAGCTGGAGAACCAGGTCGCACAGGAGCGCTCGACGCTTGCCTCAATGCAAGCGGAGCTGGAGCGGCTGCGCATCGTGAACCGGCAGACCGAGCTGCACAACCAGCAGGAAATCAACCTGCTGGAGGTCAAGCTCCAAGCTGCCAAGCGGGCGCTGGAAAGAGCGCGCCTGTTGTTCGAACAGCGACTGGGAAGCCAGATCGACTACCAGAAGGCCGAGGACGACGTCCGGGTCGCCACCCTGGAACTCGAACACGCCCGGCAAACCAGCCTGCTCGCCCGAGAAACGATGCGTTTTGAAGCCGAAACCAAGGAGCGCGCGCTTGAACGCCAATCCCTCATCGTCGACGAGCTTGCCCGGAAAATTGTTGAACTGGTCATCGTCTCGCCGGTGGAGGGCCTCGTCTCCCGGGTCGACGTGAAGGACAAGGACACCGTTCAGCCCAACCAGCCCCTGTTCAGTGTGGTTGACCTTTCCAGGTTCGAGGTCGAGGTCCAGATACCGGAGAACTACGCGGGCGAAATCAGCATCGGAGGCGCCGCCACGATCCTTTATGAGGGGACTGAGTACCCGGGACGGGTCAAATCCCTCTCCCCCGAAGTGGAAGACAGCCAAGTGCGGGGAATCGTTGAGTTTAGTCAGACGGCGCCACCAAGGCTCAAAGAGAACCAGAGAGTCAGCACCCGGTTGATCCTTGACTCTCGATCCAATGTATTGAAAGTCCAGCGCGGTCCCTTTCTCGAAAGCATGGCTGGAAGAAAGGCCTACGTCGTGAAAGACGGTATGGCCCGATTGCGGCCCATCACGGTTGGCGCCCTAAGCGTGACGGAAGTGGAGATCACCTCGGGACTCGCCGAAGGCGAGAACATTATCCTCTCGGACCTCAGCTTTCTTGAGGGAGCAGAATCGTTGCTGCTCCGAGATTGACTGCCAGCAGACAAGGAGCGACCTGTATGTTGAAAATGAACCAGGTAACCAAGATCTACCGAACCGACGAGGTTCAGACGTTTGCCTTGGCGGGGATTGATCTGGAAGTCGACGAAGGCGAATTCGTGGCGATCATGGGGCCATCCGGGTGCGGGAAAACGACCTTTCTCAATGTCGCCGGCCTTCTTGATACGTTCGACGGTGGAACCTATCACCTCGACGGCGTTGACGTTTCGCGGCTTAGCGACACACAGATGTCACGCATCAGGAACGAGAAGATCGGTTTCATCTTCCAGAGTTTCAACCTGATTCCCGATCTGAACGTTTTCGATAACGTTGACGTGCCCCTTCGCTATCGAGGCTGGAAGGCCAGGCAGCGCAAGGATGCGATTGAGCAGGCGCTTGCCCGGGTGGGCCTGATGGCCCGGCTGAAACACCTGCCCTCCCAACTGTCCGGAGGGCAGCAGCAGAGGGTTGCCATTGCCCGCGCTCTTGCTGGCGAGCCAAGACTCATTCTGGCCGACGAGCCCACCGGAAACCTCGACTCACGCATGGCAGAGGAGATACTCGACCTGTTGACGGAGATCAACGACCAGGGAGCGACGATCGTCATGGTCACTCATGACTCCTCGATCGCTGCGCGGGCTTCACGGGTTATTCATCTGCTTGACGGCAAGACGGTCAACGGACAGCCCGCCTTCCCGAAGCTAACCACAGAACAAACCGCGCGAAAGGAGGCGCCATGTTTTGGTATCAGGTCCGCATCGCGCTGAGGAGCCTGCGTCGCAACCCCGTGCTCTCCCTCCTCATGATATCCGCGGTGGCGCTTGGTGTCGGGGTTTCCACGACCTTCGTTACCGGTTACTACATTTATTCTTTGAATCCGGTTCCACACAAAAGCGACGTCCTTTATTACGTCGAAATGGACAACTGGGACCCAAACCGACCATGGAGAGACGACGACCCGAAAGCGGCGCCCAACCAGATCACTTACCGGGATATGGTCGAGATCATGAAAAGCGATATCCCGACGTACCAAGGAGGAAGCTTTAAGACTGCACTGTATGTGCACCCGGATCCGAAGGTGGGGCGCCCTTTCAAGAACCCGACCCGGATGTGCTTCCGCGACTTCTTTTTCCTGTTCGACGTCCCCTTTGAGTACGGCGGCCCTTGGCCTGCCGCAGCTGAGAAAGGACCCGACGCGTTAGTGGTGTTGTCCGACGAAACCAACCAGAAGGTCTTTGGCGGCCAGAACAGTGTCGGCCAAAGGCTGAGGATCGAAGATCGGGATTTCATCGTCGTGGGAGTTCTGAAACCGTGGGTGCCCCGTCCCAAATACTACGATCCCCATAACGGCACATTCGAACCCCCAGAGGGTCTCTATTTGCCCTTCGAAATGTTCCGCTTGTTGAAGGTGAGAAGCGCTGGAAATACATCTAACTGGAAACCGTTCAACTGGGACAACTGGGACGAGTATCTGGCTTCCGAAGCTGTTTGGATTCAAATGTGGGTCCAGTTGGATACCAGGGAGCAGCGGGATTCGTACATGGCCTTCCTGAATTCCTACGTACAAAGCCAGAAGGAACTCGGACGCATGCTGAGACCAACCAACAACAAGCTACTCCCGGTAATGGAGTGGCTCGATGAGGCAGGGGTCGTGCCCGAAGAGGCAACGACTCTGATGGTCATTTCGCTGCTCTTCCTGCTCGTCTGTTCACTTAATTTGATCGGGATTCTGCTCGGCAAATTCCCGGGAAGGGCACCCGAGGTCAGCGTACGGAGAGCGCTAGGCGCGACCCGGA
>ERZ795047.3033-NODE-3033-length-15425-cov-4.322316_pt1 | contig 15425 bp, 10 predicted proteins | sample MGYA00375131_ERZ795047 | MGnify/ENA primary metagenome ERZ795047 (study PRJEB30176, sample SAMN05720228) | activated sludge metagenome | isolation source: Anaerobic digester | place: Japan | collected 2015-05-20 ...
CAAAGGGGACAATGTAACGGTTTTTGTTTGTATCGAGTTCCTGAAGATATGTGTAACGCCGCCACTTATTCTCGGCAGACTGATTGCCGTACGTGGAACGGTATGTAGCGCCATTATCGTAATCCCAGATGACATTTTTGGCGGCGAAATCGGCGAACAGATCACCGAATTCATAAATATCCCACCCGCCATTAGCCATCATTGTTTCGATAACATCATTTTTTGCATTATTCCAGATATCGTTGATAAACTGAATTCCTTCTTTCTCTTTGAGGTATTCAAGAAATTGCCAGTTACAGTAACGGCACCTGTGGCTTCCCCAGTAAAGGTTAGCCATTCGTGTGTACATCTCTGTGCAATGGGGATTGTTTGGGTACAACTGATGAGGCATCCAGTTGGCATGACACTCCCAGAACCAGCCAACGTAATTCTCTCGTCCGCTGCCTCTGAATCCTCCTGTTACACCCTGAAGAGCATGACAGAATTCATGTGCCAACCCCCAGTTATCTGACAACCCCCCCACACCCATCCACATTCCGGGGTGCCCCTGAGTATCTAGTCCTCCATAAAGTCCGCTTTCGATGATACAAAGATTGATTTTGTAATTTGGATTGCGGGTTAACACCTTCGGGCAGAAGTTTTTCTGATTTACATAGAAATCAAGCACATTTTCAAGCTGGTTTAAACCTTTTTGTGCCTGAGCTTGAGTGCAGGAATACTGACTGGAATACCACACCGCGAAATGATCGGACTCATAGCAAGCATTCCAGTCAGGGTCACCACCGCTGCGGGGAGGTTTTCTCAGTGTCCAGACATCTGCAAAGAGATAGTTAACTGCAACCAAAACCAGAACTGCGAATTTAACCATTGCTGAAAGCATATTAAGCCTCTTGAATTGATGGTTTCCAGAATAGCCCGATACATCTAATCTAAACAAATAAAGCAATAAAGTGTGGCCGGGACTCCAGAAATCGTTGAGTGTTTACTCAACATCAGTGCGTATTTACGATGGTTTTTTCAATGAGATAATCCTTGTCGAAGTAGAAATACATAATACAAGACACTTCTGTATCTTTTTACTATTCCATACAGATTGATGGAAAGGCTATTTGGTTTTATTGAGGTCACAACAGCAGAAAAGCATTAAGATTCAACTATTTTTTATTATGGCATTCCAATTGCATAAGAACCGCTACGAAACACTTTTCAAAGGAAACAAAGAATGAAGAAGACGTTCCTGATTCTGATACTTGTTGCGATTACAGGAAGTCAGGCGGATGGTTGGAGGAGAACCACACATCTGATAGGTGTTCCTTTTATCGCCGGGTCAGGTATTTATGCTGATGTAAAAATGCTGCAGGATGCTGATCATACATCAACAAAGGCTGCGGCAATTACAAATCTCAGTCTCCTGGCTGCTCAGGCTTCTCTGGGATCATTGATGTTGTTTGGTATCGATGATTCTCCTGTGGTAAGAATATTGCATCGTGTTGTTGGCATATCACTAATTGCATCGGGAGTATGGATAAGCACTGCCGGAACACTTGATAGGGGAGTAGAAAAACCGACCCGGATAGCGGCCTATGGCCATACCGGGTTGGCGGCGGTGCCTCTTATAATTTTCAGTTTCTAACCTGTTTATGCAGGAGTGTGGTAACTGTAAAATTGACAAAGGCCGTTTTTCCGGGAACTCTTCGCCTGTGGGTTTGTTATTCTCCCTGTTCTTCGGGGGAGCGGCCTTTTTTATGTGCCTCTGCTGATAAGTAAATCCCTGAATCACCAGCGGAATAGGAATTTGACCCGGTTCCTTTTATTAAAGGGATTCCAGAAGTGATCCCAGTTGAAAGCATACTCTTTGGATGGTTTGTTGATTACCGGATTGTCACCTGCAATTGCTTCTTTTACCGGAGTCCCGTCATTCCAAAGTCCCATAAATCTTTGCTCTTTGCTGCCGGATCCAAGGGCAACAATTTTCCCCTGTTCTGAACCGTTGAATGTGTAGTCAGAAAGAGCGTCAAAATACCTGAATATGGCGTAATGATCGAATCCGTTCATCCGCCCCCATTTGTACTTTGGGCCGAACGGGACTCCGTGTTCAGCCTCGAGCACACATTTATGCGACCTGGATGTATCACTTCGTATGGTAATAAAATCCTTTTCGGTATTACTGATACCTATAGTTTCAAAGAGGTGCTTTCCCAGACGGGGATCATTGACATTGTCGTCTTCATATACCTGAACGACAAGTTTGACATTAGAAGGATATTCCCGAAGCTCCTTATCTGTAATACCGAAGACAAAATGAGGGGCCATCAGGAACATAAAGACACTTTCGCTGCCCCATCCCAGCGTTGTCATGGCTTTCAGGGCCAATGCAGGGATTGCACCGGCGCCAAAAGAGTGTCCCACAAATCCTACCCTCTTTGTATCAATTTTTCCTCTGAGTTTCTCTGCTCCATAGAGCATTTTCTGGTACATTTTTCTATAGGAAGGGCCCTGACCGGGAAATGACAGCAGACGGTAGGCAGGGAACAATACACAGTAACCTCTGGATGCAATGTGTTTCAGGAAAGGCTCATAATTTGAAGGATCCCCTACGCCCATTCCATGGAAAAACACAATCAGCGGCAGAGGCCCGGAAGCATCAGGAATAAAGGCGAAAGTGCTGTTAGAGAACTTTTTGGATTGGTAGAGGGTATCGATTATTACACTGTAAGGCCCATCGGTGCCGTAGCCTGAGTCAGGAGGTAGAACTGATTCGGAACTGCATTCACCCGGTAGTGAATAACAACAAAGGGCCAGAAGACAGGAAAATAGATGCATTGATGTTGATTCAGGCAGTATTCTTTAATATTTTAAGCAAAATCTGGATGTCAGCAGGAATTTCGCAGATCAGCATGGGAATACACGCCGGTCGTGGAAACCAGGTTTTCGAGTAAAATATACTTTTTCCTGTGCTTAGAGTGGAAGAGAGGGATTTGAAATTATCTGTTCCCCAATGTTCCCCAGATTTTACTTTTAAATGAACTAATGTGGGTTCATATAACACCAATAATTCTGATAAGCCTGCATAGATACCTTAACAGCGCTGATTTTATTAACGAAATATATTTTCGAACTGTTTTCGAATACTTCTAAGTCATTTATTTAACAATATTTAAAGCCGTTGGAGTTCATCTATGTTCAAAAAGTTACTTATTGTTACTGTTCCTCTTATTTTTGCTTTCAGTACTTTTGCTGAAATGACCTCCTGCAAGTTCAATTTCGGTACAGACTGGGATTTTATCCATAATAACCAGGGCACAAGTGCTGCTCAGGCTGTTGATTACGTTACAATATGGCTTAATGACCCCGAATTCAACATTTACTGGCACGGGGACATGGTGAAATACTGTAGGAACAACAATAAAACACCGGTTTTTTATGCCTACATTATTGCTAAGGCGTCAGGACTGGGAGATGGTGATGTGGGGGGGAGGCTCACTACAGAGGGTGCAGCCTGGCTTAAAAACAATTTTAACACTGTTAAAAGCAGATATCAAAACTATGCATCTAACATCGCTAACCAATATGGAAAAGATAAACCCTGTATCTGGCTTATGGAACCGGATTACTATCAGTACTTTTCCGGTCCCCAGTCTGTTAAGCTCAGTTTCTCAGATGCAGCGAATTATATGAATGAACTTATTACCATTATCAAAGCTCAGCTTCCAAATGCTTTGATCTCTCTTGATATTTCCCCCTGGAACAATGATCAGTCATCCTGGCTTGGTGCTTTTGATCTTTCAAAATTCACGTTTCTGCATACTTCCGGCGGACGCACTGAAGCTGGGAACAGCCGTATAAGAATGGATAATGGTAATGATGTTACCTGGGCGGGTATCAGCCAGCTTTCTGGAAAGCCGATTATTGCAGATGACGGGTATGGTACAGGAGGAGGCTCAACCGGTCATGACAACACATGGGATGATGTTAACAATCTGAAAGCCAGAATAGCGGATGGAGTCATTGCGATAACTCAGAAATCTCCAAGAGCAGACTGGGGTGGCACTATAAACAACCTTAAGTCTTCACTGGCAAGCCAGACTGTAAAGTGTTTCGGAAGTTCCGGCCCGACTACATTTTCTCTTGAGATTACCACTGGAACTGGTGGTACAGTATCAAAGAACCCAAATAAGACCAGTTATGATAAGGGCGCACAGGTAACGCTTACAGCTCAGCCACAGAATGGTTATGTATTTGAAAAGTGGTCAGGTGATGCTTCCGGGACAAACGCTACTATTACAGTAACAATGGACGGTGATAAAAAGATAACTGCCTCATTCAAACAAATTCCTTCCAATGAATTCACATTAACGGTAAATATTGTCGGCTCAGGAACGGTTACCAAAAATCCGGATCAGTCCTCCTACACCGGTGGAACAGCGGTGACTCTTACTGCAAATCCAACCCCGGGTAGGAGTGTTTTCAGTGGATGGAGCGGAGGCGCTTCCGGTACAAATCAAACAGTTACCATTACTCTGAATTCAAACCAGACCGTTACTGCTACTTTTACCGATACTGCAACAGTTCAGGAAATCAAGGTTGAGGCCGAGGACTTTACATCCAAGTCCGGAGACAACATAGTGGTCGAGGATAAGGGTACCCATAAAAATATTGGTTATATCGAAGCGGGTAACTCAACAACCTATAAGGTAGACATTTCCAAATCAGGGAAGTATGCGTTTAGCTTCAGAGTAGCTACAGCTCAGGATAATGGGTCATTTTCAGTTTCGGTTGATGGTTCGAATAAAGGCACTGTCTCGTTTACCAACACAGGTGACTGGCAGCAGTATGCTATGAAGGAATTACAGGGAACAGTGGATATGGAGGCTGGTCAGCGTACAATCCAGCTTACTTACAATGGCGCGATGAATTTGGATTACTTTATCATAACTCTGATGAGTACTCCTGTTGCTCACAACCCTGTAAAAATCAATCCTTCAGAGATAAAAACCTTCTCCACTGAAACAGGTTTCAGAGCTGTCCTTCCGGCATCTCACAGTTTCAAATCCTATTCACTTGTTAACCTGAACGGACGGATTGTCCGGAGCGGACATATTTCTGCTCAGACAAGAAACATTGATTTTAAAAACCTGAACCAGGAAGTGATGATCCTGCGTCTTGAAGGAAAAGACGGTATGAGGGTTGTCCGACCTGCGGTTGTCAGATAATTTGTAAATTAACGAAGATGATTTTTTATGGTGAGCTTGTTTGAGCTCACCTTTTTTAATGCCCGGTAAAGGGTGCATTCGTTTGGTACAAGTCACACTCTCACAGTGTATATCTTTCCTATAAAACAGAAATCATTCATCCAGCCCCGGAAACGGGAAGCCGGTCCTGCTTTTAGAACCCGGGGAACTGCTTTATCTTACAGCATCGATAAGATCCCGTTCGCTCCATGTATACGCGGCCACTGCTATCGCGCGGGAGGGGAGATCTATCTCGTTTTTTATTGAAACCAGTTCATCGATACTGGAAAGGAAGATATCTGTAAGAGCGGGATCAAAGTGGGTACCTTTGCCTTTTTTGATGATTTCACAAGAGACATCGACAGGGTAAGATGATTTGTATGGTCGCTTTGAAGTAAGTGCGTCGAAGATATCACATAGTGCAACGATTCGTGCGTGTACAGGAATGGCTTCACCTTTGAGTCCCTCAGGATAACCGGTCCCATCCCATTTCTCATGATGATACAGTGCAATATCTCTGGCCAGCTTTAAAATCCGAGCCTTTGAATTTTGCAGGATTTCTGCGCCGATGATTGTGTGTTTTTTGACAATTTCGAACTCTTTCCTGGTAAGTCTGCCGTTTTTAAGGATTATTCTGTCAGGGATTCCGATTTTCCCCACATCGTGCATCGGAGTTGCGAAACGGATGTGTTCAACCTCCTCTTTGGAGAAATTCAGTTTTTCGGCGACCTTTGCACAGTAACGACTCATCCTGTGGATATGATTCCCGGTTTCGTTGTCTTTGTATTCACTTGCGAGGACAAGTCTGTGAATGGTGTCCTGGTAGGCGTTTTGGAGATCCCGGTTGGTTTTATTGAGGCTCTCAACAATGGTGCGCAGGTCCGAGGCATATTTCTCGAGCTGCTCATTGGTTATTGTAAGGGCTTTACGGTTTTCGGCAGACCGTTTACGCAACAGACTCAGTTTATCCCGGCAGACCTTCAGTTGGGTTCTTGACTTCTTAAGCCGCTTTTCCAGATCGATTCTCTTTTGCTTTTCCTTCATATAAAGAGCGTTCAGTCTGAGGAGCTCTTCACTGGAATAAGCGATGTCATCCATATTCAATCCTTTAATATCTGTTCTATTTTATCAATAAGAGTAAGGGGGCTGAATGGTTTCTCGATAAAGTCATCAGCACCTGCTCCAAGCGCATCCTCTTTCCGGCATTTCGGGGATCCGGTAAGTACAATCACACTGCATTCAGCAAGCCTGGGATTTTTTCTGATCTGTCTTGTTGCCTCCAGGCCATCGATACCCCCCGGCATCGCGAAATCCATGATAATAATGTCGGGATTATGTTTTGATGCCAGGTCTAAAGCTTGTGTACCGGTAGATGCTTCAATTACTCTGAGGTCCTCATACTCCAGAGTCATCCGGACCAGTTTTCTCAGTTCCTTTGTGTCATCAACAATAAGTATTGTCCGCATAGATCGATAAATTTTTGACAGAGTAAGATTTTTCCTACACACCCTAAGATTCATGATTTCAGAGTACAGGGATAAACCGACAGGACAGAAGGGCAGGTAAAGACGGAAAAAACCGGACAGAAAAAAGATAATTTGCCCGAAAACAGGTAATCCGCGCCTCTGAGTTTATAATTGTACAAATATATTATCTAAAAAATCAATATCCATTTTGACAAGGCATATAAATTTTGTATATTACAACAGATTGTGCTTCTTTCTGTGTTAATGTACTAAGTGTTGTATGTAGATAGGAGATATGTACTTAAACAGATTTGCTGATGTTATACTTGACAGGCTGCCGCGACAGAAATGGAACTCTTTAAGCCGCCTTATCAGCTCCCTTACTTTCCCCTGTATCGGTTCACCGATAAGATTCAGAACCAGGGGTTTCACCCTGAGGGAGTACGACTTAGAGAATGCACCTGAAGAAATTATTGAACGTTATTTCAAATTCTGTTATCCGCCTGATGAGATCAAGAATCCGGAAGAGGAGTTTGAGATTGACAAGCAGTATCTGCCCTCTGCTCAGACATTCATAGTGACCAGAGACAGCGATCAGAAAATCGTGGGATGTCTTCAGCTGGTTTACCGATCAGAAAAGGTGAAACTGCCGGTGGAGTTTGCCCGGATTTTCAAAAATGAAAGCGACAGATGTGAGAGCAGCAACGTTCTGGACTCTCTGCCAGCAGGAAAGAAAACGGAGTTTTACCGTTGCAGAAAGGGGAAGGATTTGACTGGAGCCGAATCTGCAATTGTGGTCCCTATGCTTTTCAAAGCCGGCTTTATAAAGACAATTCAGGAAAAAGTGGACTATTGCCTGCTTTCATATTATAAAGAGAACTGTATGCTTAGAAATTTATATACCAGAAAACTTGCATTTAAACCCAGTGGAGTATCTATCAAATACGCAGGATGTGATAAAGAATGGGAACTGCTGTTATTACCTACAACTTTTGTGTATAATGATTTCGCTTCGGTAAGTAAAACCCATTTCTACCTTATGACTTATTTCAGGAGTAATCTTAAAATTAATGAACAGATGATTAACAGTTGCCCAGAAAAACAGGTACAAAAACCATCTGTTTTGATTTTAGATATTGTAAACAGTGTGGCGAAAAAGAATAGAAACAATTCTTTACATAAAAAAATAAAGGTATAGTCTGACTTACAGGAGCAATATGTCTAAACTATTGTATTTAGTTAATCCCAGAGCGGATATAGAGTGCTATTTTGGTACTGATGTATTTCGTACAGCGGCTTCTGAACCTGTCGCATACTTTACAGATTTAGCAACTACTACAATAGCATCCATGGCTAAGCCATATCTCGATGTAAAGATATGTGAAGAAGAGGCTTCTTCTGTTGACTTTGAGATCGATGCTGATTTTATTGGTATAACAGGAAAGATTTCACAGCGGAAGGGAATGGTTCGGATTGCCGAAGAATTTCGTAAGCGTGGAAAGGTAATCATTATTGGCGGTCCTTATGCTACTTTGAATCCTGAGTCTGTGCGCCCGTATTGTGATATACTTGTCCATGGAGAACTTGAAAACGTTTCATCCGAGTTATTTTCTGATATAGTAAATGATTCCTGGAAAGATGAGTATTTTGGTACACCTTCTGATTTGTCAAATACTCCGGTACCGGATCTGTCGCTCTACCCTAACGGTAGGACTGTATCAGGTGCAATTCAGATCTCAAGAGGGTGTCCGTTTAACTGTGATTTCTGCGAGGTTGTACAGTACCTTGGTAAAAAACAGAGGTACAAACCGGTTGAGAATGTAATAAAAGAGCTCGATAATATCTATGCCTCTGGATATACAGATGTATTTATTTCAGATGATAACCTGATAGGGAATGGTAAGAAGGCGAAGGAAGTGTTAGGGGCAATTATAGAATGGAATAAATTAGGAAAGAAAAGGAAAGTTTCTTTTACTGTTCAAGTATCAGTAAATGTTGCTGACGATGATGAACTGTTAAATCTCATTGCACAAGCCAGCATAGATCTGGCTTTTGTGGGTTTGGAAACAGTAAACGTGGAAAGTCTTAAAAGTGCCGGAAAACAGCACAATCTTATAGATATGAAGGCTAAAATCCACAAACTTGTAAATTTTGGGATTCAGCCTTTAAGTGGAATTATGGTGGGATTTGATTTCGATACGGTTAGCACTTTCAGGGAAATCAGGGATTTCTTTGCATTGTTACCGATTCCGATATACACAATCCAGAGCCTTATTGCTTTTAGCACTACCCCATTATATAAGCGGTTAAAAGCTGAAGGAAGAATCAATGCGGATGCTTCTACTGATGCGTACCTTATTCCAACAAATACAAACGTAATACCGAAGCTGATGTCTTCAAAAGAACTTGAAGATGGTGTAAAATGGCTCAGCAGCAATCTGTATCATCCCTATATTTATGAGCAGAGGGTCTCAAAAATGCTTCAGGAGCTTAACTATGAAACCCGCCCTTGGTATTTAGAAGGTTACACTTCGCCGAATTATGAACGAGAAGATAGAAAATGGTTTTCTGAACAATCCTTGAAAACAATTGGTTATTTATACAACATGGGTGAGGATGAAAGAAAAATGGTTCTGAATCTTCAGAAAATCTCAGAATCTTATCCTTACAAAACGCCTTTAGTCACAACTTACCTTGTAAGGTATTCTCAGATAAGGTATTTTTTCAATCGACTGGGAATCTACGATCCGGCTCTGGTTGAACTCTGATAAGTGTAAATCCTTCTCTGTGTATTATGTGTGGAAACTATCATAATGAGTGCTGGATCATAGTGGTCAACGATTACCCGGGGCTGCTTTAACACTTTCCTTTTCTCATTTAATCACCATTGCCTTTACGGTAAATTGGATTTCCTCCAAAATCATTGGTTTTTTTTGTTTGCAGATCAGGCAGTACTATTCTCAGGAAAGAATTCCCTGAAATTATTTACAGAGGGAAACCAACTGAATTAAATAAATCTCCTTAATTATTGCAAAGTGATATCCATTATACTAAAATATTTATTCATTATGAACATCGAGAAAGAAATATCCTGCTACAGTACGAATCTGATGGTTGCTTTTGCCAGAAGCCAGGGCCTGAGCGATACTATCATTTTCAGGGGTATTGAAAAGGAGTGCGATGTACTCACAAATCATCTGGAATGGACTACATTTGCGGTATGGGATGCTCTAGCGGAAAATATCAAACAGATTTTCCCGGACAGCGACTCCCCTTTATTTGATATTGGAAAAGAGATTACAAACAAGTATATATCAAATTTTCAGTTAATTCTCCTTAAAATTGCTCCTAAAAAGTTCCTTTTATCCCGGATTAATAAACATTTTTCGCAAATAAACAAGAGTATTTCTGTAGATTTAAGTGTGGGAGTCAATAGCGATACCATAGAATTCATCCCCCACGATAAAACCCGATACTCTAAGAATCTATGTGAGTATAATAAAGGTTGTGCTTTTTCTCTTTGTGAGCAAAGAGGGAATAAAAATGTTGTTCTCAAGGAGCTGCGTTGTGCTTTACATAACGGTTCAGACTCCTGCATATATGAACTTACCTGGGATCCCCAATCGCCTGTTGTTGAAAAGCTGAAATCCTGGTTTATGTTCAGGGCCAGTTCCCAGAAGCAGATTCTCTCCCATATCGAAGCTGCCCATCAGAGATTACAGTCACAGTATGCTCAGATCAAGTCTTTACAGGAGTTTTATTCCCATATAATGTCAAATATGTGGGAGTCGGTGATATGGTGCGATGAAAGAGGTATGATCAGGTTTACAAATCCCGGATTTCTGCGCTTCACCGGGCTTGAGCAGGACTCTGTATTGAATCATAACCTGACTGATTTTATCAGACCCAGTGATAATAGCCAAAGAACCTTTTTCCAGGATTGCAGGAAAAATCCCTTTATACCGGTGCAGATCGAGATAGAATGCCGGAGGGATGGCCTTCTGAAACGTATCGGAGAGGCAAATATTGCTTTTGTAGGGAGTGGCAGCAGAGAGGCTGGTTTCCTTATAGTTATACGTGATATCACAGAAGCTAAAGAAGTCGAAAAACAGCTCTATCTTGCCCAGAGCCGTTACCGCTCTCTTTATGAGAATTCTCCGGCTCTTATCGTGGGCCTGGATATAGCCGGAAACATAATCTACGCCAATCCCTCAATGGTCAGGCAGACAGGGTACAGTGAAGATGAGCTTAAAGCAATGAGCCTCCGGGATCTGATCGCACCAGGTATAGACCTCGATTTAAACGGCATTCTCACGGAAAGGATGGGCTCGTCTCCGAGGATTCAGGAGGTGCATTTCAAGACAAAGGATAACCAGTGGAAAGCAGTGGCATTAAGCACCTATCCGCTTTTCGATTCTGACGGGCAGATGGCGGGATTGGCAGGAATCGGAGTGGATATCACAGAAACAAAGCGCTTGAATGAGCAGATAACAAAAGCCCAGCGGATGGAGCTCCTTGGTCAGCTTGCCGGTGGACTGGCGCATGATTTCACCAATATCCTCAGTCTGATCAGTGGCTACAGCAATCTGATCACAAGAAAAAGCACAGATGAGAAAAGCAGGAAAATGGGTGAGACAATACTCAATGCCAGTAACAGGGCATATGATCTGATCAAAAAACTGGTCTCTTTCAGTAAAGGTAACACAGAGATCAAGTTCAGTAAAATCAATCTGAATGAAATAGCTGAAGAAGTAAAGGGGCTGGTAACCGGTTATGCTACAAGCTCAGTCAATGTAGTATTTGATATTCCAGAAGAACAGTTTTTTATCATGGGCGATTCAGGCAGTATTCATCAGTGTCTGCTGAACCTGTGCACAAATGCCAGTGATGCTTTAAAGGAGAAAAATACATCAGATGGCATCATTAATGTACGGCTGAGCAGGGTAGAGGAGAAGGAACAGGTAAAAATCGAAGTAGAAGACAATGCTACAGGTATTCCTCCGCAAATGCTGGAAAAGATATTCGATCCGTTCTTCACGACCAAAAAAGAAAGAGGCGGAACAGGAATGGGACTTTCGGTTGTCTACGGCATTGTGAAATCACACAAAGGAACTATTTCTGTTGACTCCAGACCGGGTGAAGGGACCACCTTTTCTATTGAACTGCCGCTGCTATCCGCCCAATCCGGCATGCATGAGGGATATAACGGATTTGGCACTATAGTCATTATCGATGATGATCCGACGATGCGCGGTTTCTGCATGGAGGTGCTCAGGTATAACAGGTATAATACCATTGAATTCTCCAACACAAGTTCAGCACTTGTATGGCTATCCTCCAATGCAGAAAAGGCCTGGTTTATTATATCAGATATCTGCATGCCTGATATGCTTCCGCCTCTCTTTACAAAACAGGTTCAGCAGATAAACAGACGCCTGAAAATTGTATGGATGAGCGGGTATCCGGTTCCGGATAATTTAAAAGATGTTATCTGTGATGAATGGTTTATAAAAAAGCCGTTTACACCCTACGGGTTTATGGAGTTCATCAAAAAACTCGAATCCCGTAATCTACAGTCCTCTCCGGAAATAATATTGTCCGGAACTCCTATGGAACAGCAAGTCTGAAAAAATTCCTGAGTTTTTCTGATTATAGTTTTTGTGCCTGTAATTACCGAGGTGCTTATACGGTACCTGATGTGGACAGTGCCTTTGCCTAACTCTGCGGTTCTCCTCCAAAGGAGAGGAAAACCCTTGTTAAGATAAGCTTTTTCCGGGATATTCTATTATCTTATTACCAGGTCAGAATCCTTAAAGGAGATTCCGATGAGGCCTGATAAAATACCCCATCTGCTGCCTCTTTTATTATTGTGCTCCGCCATTTTTAACATCATTTCAGCCCGAACAGAGATGATCCAGCCAGGTGGAGACTGGCGTGATACTGAAGGAAAACTGATTGTCGCTACTGAGGGCGGAATAATACAGGTTGATGGTCTGTACTATCTCTGGGGAATGGATCGTTCAAACAACAATTACACATTTGAGGGGGTGAATCTTTACTCCTCATCTGATCTGAAAAACTGGACCTTTGTAAATCGTATTCTGGACCGTACCTCTCATCAGGATCTGGATGGCGGAGCTGTAATCGAGCGTGCTAAAATCCTGCACAATGTCAAAACCGGTCAGTTTGTCATGTGGATGCATTTTGAGGGGCACAATGCATACAAGACTGCAGAGGTGGCCTATGCGGTAAGTAACAGTATCGGAGGCAATTATCAGTTCAAATCGCATTTCCGTCCGATGGGAATTGACAGCAGAGATATAAATGTCTATCAGGATGACGATGGCAAGGCATATCTTATCTGTACAACAGAGGGTAATCAGAGTGTAAGCCTTTTTGAGCTGGATGAAGCCTATACAGGGATAGTAAGAGAGGTGTATCGTGGTTCTGCATCAAATGATATGGAGTGTGAAGGGCATGCGATTATAAAAACCGGAGGCTATTATTTCTGGTTGATGTCCTGGTGCACAGGGTGGGATTTCAACGATAACCACTATTTTTATGCACCATCACTTGGAGGGCCCTGGAAAGCGGGCGGGAACATCGCTACCAGTACGACCCACACTTATGAATCCCAGGTCGGTTTTGCTGTTACTGTGAGAGGGAGTGCAGTTACCTCTTTTCTTTATACAGGAGACAGGTGGGCGGTTTCCAATTTCAGTATGTCCCGTGTGGTACTGCTTCCCATCGAGGTGAACGGCACATCTCTGTCTGTCAGGTGGAATGATCAGTGGGATATAGATGTGCAGACAGGCGAGTGGCATGCCGGAAGCAGGAATTTTATAAATGGCGTTTATAAGATCACGGCAAAACACTCCGGGATGGTATTAGGCACAAACGGGTCGGCAGTGCAGCAGCAAAAATATACCGGAGCGGCGAGTCAACTGTGGCGTATCCAGAATATCGGTGCCTCACATTTCAAAATTTCTTCTGTTGCAAGTGGAAAGGTGATGGATATATCCGGGGCATCGAGGGAGGAAGGGGCAAAGCTTCTGCAGTATGACTGGGCGGATGCCTATAACCAGAAGTGGCATGTTCTGGATTGCGGAGGAGGATATCACCGCCTGGTAAATGTAAACACACTGGGAAAAGCTCTGGAGATAAAGAATGAGTCCCGTGCAGAGGGGGCTGATGCGGTGCTGTGCAGTTTCTCCTACAAGGACAATCAGTTATTCCGTCTGGAACTGGTCGACAAAAACCTGGTATCAGGCTCGACATATATGATTGAAAACAGGGGTACCGGGAAAGTTATCGGTGCAGGTGCCGGCGGGGATGTTACTCTGGGTACACCTGCAGGAACAGTGGATCAGGTCTGGAGAGCAGGGGATCTGTTCAACGGGTATTTTACATTTACTCTAGCAGGCGAGCACCGTGCCCTTGACAATGCCAATTCATCGAAGAACGGAACACAAATGAGGTGTGAAGTCTTTGATACATGTTTTGCGCAGCAATGGCAGCCAGTGCATATAACGGGAGGTTATTATAAGCTGATTAACCGCCTGAGTGGTAAGGTCCTTGATAACAAAGATGGATCATCCATTGATGGAAATCCGATCATACAGTATTCGGATTATGCGTCAGATAATTATAACCAGCAGTGGAAGTTTGTTCCTGCTGAGGCGGTAGGTGTCAACAGGGCTGTAAAGAAAGCTGAATGGAGTCCGTCTGAGGTGATAATCTATGACCTGCGCGGGAGAGTTGCAGGGAATGGGTTGAAAAAGTCTGTTAAAGCAGGATTTGTACCTGGAGTGTATCTTGTTGGGCTTGAAAAGGGTAAAAAGATCCTGGGTTGCCGGGTATTTATGAAATAGTAAAAGGTTCCTGAAACGCAGTAATTCCGCTTTGCATGTGTAATAAATCATGTAATAAATTAAATTGTATGATATCAGGTATTTTCACAGGTGTTAACACAAAGGTGGACAAAAGATGGAAAATGATTATCCATACGCGGATCTCTCGATTGAGTATCCGGAGAGAACTGATCGTCTGACAGCATTCTTCAGGTTCTTTCTGGCTCTTCCTGTTATGATTCTTTTCGGGTTGCTGACAGGAGCATATGCGGGAAAATGCGGATTGGCAGGAGGTGGATTTCTCTTTCTACCGGTATTGCTGGCAATTTTGCTCCGGAATAAATATCCAAGGGTATGGTTTGACTGGATCTACTATCTTTCAAAATTTGGGATGAGAGTGATTTCTTATCTTTTTCTTCTCCGTGATGAATACCCATCCATCGAGGATGAACAGTGTGTAAAGTTAACCCTTAGATATCCTGATGTGGAATCGGAGCTGCACAGAGGGATGCCTCTTGTCAAATGGTTTCTTGCTATTCCCCATTATGTGGTTCTGTTTTTTCTCTTTATAGCGGTTTTGTTTGTGACATTGATAGCCTGGTTTGCTATTCTGTTTACCGGAAAATATCCCAGGAGGATGCATGAGTTTACGGTGGATGTATTCAGGTGGGGACTGCGGGTGAATGCATATGCTTTTCTTTTGCTGACAGACAAGTATCCGCCTTTCCGGCTGTAAGATTGTACTCGTTTCCCGGGATTGTGAAGAAAGGAAGAATAGATGCCTTTGATAGCTTTGACATGCCCGGTCAAAATTGACCAGAGCCGCAGAGAATCTATAATGAAGAGTCTATCTGAGATGACATCTGAGGTGCTTAATA
>ERZ795047.3040-NODE-3040-length-15404-cov-7.349208_pt1 | contig 15404 bp, 10 predicted proteins | sample MGYA00375131_ERZ795047 | MGnify/ENA primary metagenome ERZ795047 (study PRJEB30176, sample SAMN05720228) | activated sludge metagenome | isolation source: Anaerobic digester | place: Japan | collected 2015-05-20 ...
GGTCTGGGCGTCGCCGTGGTTCTTCATTCTGATCGGCGGCGCGTTGGAGCGGGCCTATCCCCCGGCCAAGCCGGAGTCGTTGCCGCGCGCCGACGCAATCGTCGTACTGGGCGGCGGCATCAAATCGCCGACGCACCTGACGCCCGATGCCGATCTGACCACTGCGGCTGACCGCGGCTGGCACGCGGCGCGCTGTTACCATGCGGGTCGAGCGCCGTTGATCCTTTTTTCGGGCGTCGGCGAGGGCCCCGGCATGCGCCGGTTCCTGATTGATCTCAAGGTGCCTGCAGATAAAATCGTGCTGGAGACCGACAGCAAAAACACCTATCAAAACAGCCTGTTCACGCGCGAAAAGCTCAAGGAGATCAAAGCCAAACGCGTCCTTCTGGTCACCTCGGCGTGGCACATGCGGCGTTCGCTGCTGGTTTTCAAACACATGGGTGTGGAGGCGATACCGGCCGCCACGGACTACGAAGCACTGTCGACGCGCGGCATGCTCTCCCCTTCATGCTTAACCTATTATTTGCCGACAGCCGACTGTCTCAACAAGAGTTCAGCAGTCCAGAAGGAGCTTATCGGATACTGGGCGTACCGCGCGTATCTGGTCACAGGAAAGATCCGGGGCCGCTCCTAAAACGACGAGGTCTTTGAGAGGGCGATGCTCGATTTTTAACGCAGAGACGCAGAGACGCAGAGTTTTTTTAGGAGGCAGGGCTGGTCGCAATGATGAGTGTAAAAACGGGCGGGAGGGCGAGCGTCGGGAGCGCACAGGACATGCAATGGTGGTGTGCGAGGAGACAGCCCAGAAAAGAGCCCTTCCGCGCGCAGCGCGGCTGTGCCCCGCAGGGATACTCGCAGCGCGGCGGCGGAAAAAGTATCTTTCAAAAAAAGACGGTTTTGCTTGAAACCGTACCTGAAAGAGAGATATATTGTCACCATGAGAACGGTGATTGAAAGGCTGGTGGGCGAGGCGTTGACGCGGCGGATACCCGAGACGGTGCCGCGTGATATCTGCATTAAAAAGATGGCGGGTAAGGTTTCCGTGCTGACCGGCATGCGGCGGACAGGTAAGACATCGCTCTGTTTTCAGACCATGCGCGAGCTGTTGGCCGCGGGGGTGGCGCGCGAGCGGCTGCTATATCTGAATTTTGAGGACGACCGCCTTGCGCATGTGCGGGTAGGCGACCTGCAGTGGATTGTCGAAGCTTTTTACGGTGCCAATCCTGCGCTCAAGGAACAGACCTGCTGGTTTTTCTTCGACGAGATCCAGCGAGTCGACCAGTGGGAACTGTTCATCCGGCGCATTCTAGACAATGAGCGGGTGGAGGTCATGCTGACCGGCTCTTCGGCGAAGCTTTTAAGCCGGGAGATCGGTACGGCCATGCGCGGGCGGTCGCTGGCTACCGAGGTGTTCCCGTTGTCATTCTGCGAGTACTGCCGATTTCAGGACGTGCATGTGCCGGAGCGGTCGGTCTACGGCGACCGCGACCGTTACGCGCTGGCGAAGGCGGCGGAAGGTTACCTGCGCACGGGGGGGTTTCCTGAAGTCCAGAAATGCGAAGAGGACATCTGGCGGACAGTGCTTCAGGAATATGCGGACGTGGTGATCCTGCGTGACGTGATCGAACGGCACGGGTTGGGGAACTATGCGGCGGTAAAGGCTCTTGCGCGTCACATCGTGCAGAATCCCGGACAGCTTTTGAGCGTGACGCGGCTTGCGGCGACGTTTTCGCAGGCAGGCATCGCGTGCGGCAAGAATTTGTTGTTCGACGTACTGGATCATCTGCATGATGCCTTTTTCTGCTTTCCTGTGGAAGTACATGACCGGTCATTGAACCGGAGGCAGGTCAATCCAAAAAAGGTATATGCTGCTGACACGGGGTTGTGTCGGGCCTTCTCTTCGGGGATCACGGGCGACAGGGGCGCGGCGCTTGAAGGCGTGGTCTTCACGACGTTGAGAGCCGGCGGTTTTTGTCCGGATTATGTCGTGACACCGCAGAAGACCGGCGTCGACTTTGTCTATAAAGACGGAGACGGATGGCAATTCGTGCAGGCGTGCTGGTCGCTGGCGGACGCAGAGACTGCCGCCAGGGAATTCCGAGGGCTGGCTGACGCCCTGCCCTTGCATCCGAAAGCCGGACGCACGCTGGTCACATGGAACGAGGAAGGCGAGCGCGATGGTGTCCGCATCGTGCCACTCTGGCGCTGGCTGCTGGAACATGATGCAGCGAAAGGTGCAGCGAAAGGTGCAGAGGTGCAGCGAAAGGTGCAGCGAAAGGTTGCCCCGACCGCACAGAATAGGGTACACTCTACGGCTGTTGTTCACAAAAGGCTATAGCGGCCGGTAGACCGTTCATTGGGAGTTTTTATGCCGAATACGATTTTGGTGGGTGCGCAGTGGGGTGACGAAGGTAAGGGCAAGGTGATTGATGTCCTGACGTCACAGGCGGATGTGGTTGTACGGTTTCAAGGCGGTAGCAACGCCGGGCACACCGTGATTGCGGAGGGCGAGAAGTATGTCCTGCATCTGATCCCTTCCGGTATCCTGCATCCCGACAAACAGTGCGTGATTGGCAACGGTGTGGTGATGGATCCCTTCGACCTGATTCAGGAGATCGAAGGCTTGCAAGCGCGGGGCTTTGATTTGCAAGGCCGCCTGGCGATCAGCGACCGCACACACATGGTGATGCGTTGGCATCGTGCATTGGATGCGGCCGACGAGGCGCGCCGTTCGCAAGAGCGTAAGATCGGCACCACGGGGCGCGGTATCGGACCGGCCTACGGTTCCAAAATGAGCCGCGTCGGCCTGCGTGTTGGCGAAATGCTGAGCCCCCGGTTTCTGGATCAGGTCCGGTCCGGGGTTGAAGAAGCGAACACGATCCTCGCAAGCCGGGGCGCGCCGACGCTGGACGTGCAGGAGACGGTATCGGCCTACACGCAGGCGGCTGAGACGCTGAAGCCCTACATCGCGGACACGGTGGCACTTGTGAATGCCGCTGACCGTGCCGGCAAGAGCATTTTAATGGAAGGTGCGCAGGGCACCATGCTGGACATCGATTTCGGAACCTATCCCTTTGTGACATCGTCCAATCCTTCGGCTGGCGGTGCCTGCACGGGCTCGGGGCTTTCGCCGCGCAGGATAGACCGGGTGGTTGGCGTGATCAAGTGCTACACGACGCGCGTCGGCGCGGGACCGTTCCCCACCGAATTGACCGACGCTACCGGCGAGCATCTGCGCCAGAAGGGTGGCGAGTTCGGCACGACCACCGGACGTCCCCGGCGTTGCGGCTGGTTTGACGCGGTCGTGGGCCGTTACTCCGCCATGGTCAACGGCGTAGATTTCTGGGCTATGACCAAGTTGGACGTGCTGGACGAACTGCCGACCATCAAAATCTGTACCGCATACGAGCGCGACGACGGTGTACGCTATGAGACCTTCCCAGCGGATCTGAGTACTCTGGAGCGCTGTACGCCGGTTTATGAGGAGATGCCGGGTTGGATGACATCGACCAGTACCTGCACGCGTTACGAGGAGCTTCCGATTAAGGCGCGCGCCTACGTTGAGCGCCTGGTATCGCTGATCGGCGGCCGATTGGGCATCCTCTCTGTTGGGCCGGCGCGTGAGACCACGTTGCGCCTCGGGTTGTAAAAACTAAAGAGATGGGCGGACCCTCAACGCATAAACGCGGAAGGCGGGAAGTCGCACGGTGGAAAAACCAGCCAATAGAGTGCCAGCGCATGTTGCCATCATCATGGATGGCAACGGTCGCTGGGCCAGGCAGCGCGGAAAGCCGCGCCTCGCCGGACATGAGGCCGGTGCCGAGACGGTACGTTGTGTGCTCGATTACTGCCGTGATGCCGGGATCAATTACCTCACGCTTTATGCCTTCAGCACCGAAAATTGGTCGCGTCCACAGGCGGAGGTGTCGGGGTTGATGACATTGCTCCGCACGTTCATTGACAAGTACGAGCGCGAGATGATCGAGCGCCGGGTGCGTTTGCGTGTGATCGGACGGCGCGAAGACCTCTCAAGCTCATTGCAGCAGGCGCTGGCACGTATCGAACGCGCGACCGCCACGTTCGACCGCCAGCTCATCGTCGCGCTCAGCTACAGTGGACGTAGCGAATTGGCACGTGCCGCGCGGCGCATTGCCGAAGAGGTCAAGGCTGGAACGCTCGCGCCGGAAGAGGTCGACGAGGCTGTCGTGGCCGCGCGCCTCGATGCGCCGGACGTGCCGGACCCGGATCTGATCATCCGCACGAGCGGCGAGTTGCGCATCAGTAATTTTTTGCTGTGGCAGTGCGCCTACAGCGAGTTCTACGTGACCCCAGTGCTGTGGCCGGATTTCCGGGAGGCGGATTTCCAGGCGGCGCTAGCGGCTTATGCCGTACGCGATCGCCGTTTTGGCAGCGTGGAGTCGGGGACGCCGTGCGCGGAAACGGTGCGGTCTAAGCAGGAGCAGGAATCTTGACGAAACGAGTTGTCACGGGTGTGCTGGTTGGGGCGGCCTGGCTTATTGCGTTATGCTATATGCCGGGCTGGATGCTTTTCGGTGTGTTGCTGTTGATGTCCTGCGCTTGCCAGAACGAGTTCTACCAGATGATGAAACGTAACGGCCATCCGGTCAGCCGCAACGGCGGCATGGCGATGGGCGCAGTGTGGCTGATCGCCTGTTACGCCTTTCCGCCCTGCGCGGCATACGAACTGCCGATGGGCCATCAGTTCGAAACGCTGGTGCTGGCGGCATTGATCTTCGCGTTGCTGTTGCGTGTGCTGTTTGACTCGCGGATCGCACGACCGGTCGAACACACGGGCGTCACGCTGCTGGGCTTCTTCTACCTGCCCTTTATGCTCAGCTTTTTTATCCGGTTGGCGCAATGGGGGGCAGACTCGATGTTTGAGATTCCCTCGGCGCGCGTCGGTGTGTATCTGGCCTCTTACTTGGCAGCGGTCGTGAAGTTCAGCGACGTGGGGGCTTTTGCGGTCGGGGTCACGTGGGGGCGCCACAAGATGTTCCCGCGCGTCTCGCCTAAAAAATCGTGGGAGGGCTTTTTCGGTGGGATCGCTGCTGCCATGCTCGTGAGCGTGGCGATGATTCAGGCGGCGAAACATTACACGTGGTTGCCAGGCGGCCCGCTGACCGCGCTGAATGTGCCGCATGCGCTGATCTTGGGTGCGGTGCTGGGGGTGGTCGGTGCGATGGGAGATTTGATCGAGTCGATGTTTAAACGTTCGGCAAACACTAAGGACTCCGCCGGTCTGCTGCCGGGCGGTGGCGGCGGTATCCTTGACATGTTCGACAGCCTGACCTTCACGCCCGCGGTCCTCTATTTCTATCTCGCTTGGTTTGTCGGACAATCAATATCGCCATGAGGTCTGTCGTCATACTCGGAAGTACGGGCTCAATCGGCGAAAACACGCTCAAGGTCGCCGAGGCTCTGCCGCATGCGGTGCGGGTGGTCGGCCTTGCCACGCATACAAAGGTCAAGCGCGTGATTGAGCAGGCGTTGCAGTTCGGCGTGAAGGTGGTCGCGGTCGGGAGCCGGACCGCTGCCGCCGAGGCGGAGGCGCTGGCGCGTCCGCACGGCATTCAGGTCTGGGGTGGCGCGGAGGGCGTGACGGTGCTAGCCGGACTGGCGGTGGCCGATACCGTGCTCTGCGCGTTGGTGGGCCTGTCCGGTCTGCAACCGGTGTTGACGGCACTGGAGGCGGGCAAGGATGTGGCGCTGGCCACCAAGGAGGTGCTGGTCGCGGCCGGCGAACTGGTCATGCGGCGGCGTGCTGAGGCTGGCGTCAGTCTGTTGCCGGTGGACAGTGAGCACAGCGCACTCTTCCAGTGCCTGCAATCCTCTGCCTTCTCTCCGGCTTGCGTGCGTACGCACGACAATGAACCGGCGGCCGAAGAGCGCGTGGCGTGCCTTACGCTCACCGCTTCGGGCGGACCTTTCGCGGCGCAACGCGAGATCGATTTCGAACGGGTGACGCCCGAACAGGCGCTGGATCATCCATGCTGGAACATGGGGCGCAAGGTGACGATCGACTCGGCTACCATGATGAACAAGGGCTTGGAGATCATGGAGGCGCAGTGGCTTTTTAACATGCCTGCTACGCGGGTCGGGGTGGTCGTACACCCCGAAAGCATCGTGCATTCGCTGGTGACCTTTGTGGACGGAACGCAGTTGGCGCAGCTTTCGGTGCCGGATATGCGCTTCCCGATTCAGTACGCGCTGACCTGGCCCGACCGCCTGGCCGTCGCGATGCCGCCGCTGGATCTGGTGAGCCAAGGCCGTCTGACGTTCGAAGCGCCGGACGAGTCGCGTTTCCCCTGCTTACGGCTGGCACGCGAGGCGGCGGCCATTGGCGGTACGTTGCCGGCAGTGCTTAACGCGGCGGACGAGGTGGCGGTCGAGGCGTTCCTGGCGGGTGCGATCCCGTTCGCCGGCATCTGGCGGACGGTCGAACAAGTGATGGATGCGCATGCGGTGCAGCCCGCCGCAACGTACGAGGCGATTGTAGAGGCGGACGCCTGGGCGCGCATCGCGGCTTCCGAGCGATGCGGCATGCGGGACGCGGATAAAGTTTTGGCCTGATCACGGATCCGGGCCGGGAAAGAGTGGTGGAGTATCATGGAGTTTTTGTTGTCGGTCTTAGCGGGCGCGTGTGTGCTCCTGCTATTCGGTTTGGCGATTTTCATCCACGAGTTCGGTCATTTTCTGGCTGCGCGTTGGATGGGTCTGCAGGTGGACGCCTTTGCAATCGGCTTCGGACCGGCGCTTTGGAAGCGCACCGTCAACGGTGTGGAGTATAAGATCGGATGCATACCTTTCGGCGGGTATGTGGCGTTGCCGCAACTTGATCCTTCCGGTATGGAAAAGGTGCAGGGTGGCAGCGGCGAGGCGTCGCGCGATGACCTGCCCGATATTGCAGCGTGGCGGCGGATCGTGGTTGCGGTGGCGGGGCCGTTCGGCAATATGGTGCTGGCGGTGGCGCTGGCTTTATGCATTGCTTGGATGCCGGGCGTGCGAACCGGCGCGTTGGATACGCGCATTGGGCTGGTGGAGGAAGGGACGGCGGCCTGGGAGGCGGGACTGCGCACCGGCGACCGCATCGAGAGTGTCAACGGGCACAAGGTGACGAACTGGACTGACTTACAGGTGGAGTGGCAACTGGCGGGCGGCGCCAACGAGGCGACCTTCGGCGTGCTGCGCGACGGCGCACGCCACGATCTGACCATCGCGTTCGAGACCAACAACGTGCTGGGTGTGCGAGTACTCGCCGGCGTCTTCCCCGAAGCGCGCTGCGAGGTGAACGAGGTGATTCCCGGCTCGCCGGCCGCGCAGAGCGGAATGCAAGTCAAGGATGTGATCCTTGCTGTAGACGAGACGCCGGTGATGGGCGCGTACCACTTTTCATCGCTGATCGCCAAGCGGGGTGCAAAACCGGCGCTGCTCACATTGAAGCGAGGCGCCGAGCACATGCAGCTCTCGGTGACACCCAGATATGAGGAAGATGCCAAGCGCTATCTGGTCGGCATCCGCTGGAGTGACGGGCGCGAGCGCGTAAAGCCGTGGATGATGTACCGCGATCCGTGGCAACAGATCAAATGGGATTCGCTTTCGGTAGTGCGGGTTTTGCAGGCGCTGTTCGCGCCTGAATCGCCGGGCGAGCGCAAGGCCGTCGCACGCAACATCGGCGGGCCGGTGGCGATTGTGATGGGGCTCTACAGTACGGTGCGCGGCAGTTTGATTGACGGGCTGGGTTTCCTGCGCCTGATCTGCGTCAACTTGGCGATCTTGAATCTGCTGCCCTTCCCAGTGCTGGACGGCGGTCATATCCTCTTCGCGCTGTACGAGATCATCACGCGCCGCAAGCCGCACCCCAAAGTGGTCGCCGCGCTGGTCAACACCTTTGCCGTCATTTTGATCGGGCTGATGCTGCTGTTGGTCTACGTTGACATCGCGCGCAAGGTCAAGACCAACCGCGTGCTGCGCGAGATGGCGCAAGAGCAACAGGAGGCGGCGGGAAGCAACGCGCCGCCTGCGGCGGCAGAGGCGCGCCCGTGACGCGCGCTACGCGCGAGTCGCGGAGTTATCATTTAGGATTTAGGATTTAGGAATTAGGAATTTTTTCACACAAAGGCACTAAGGGCACAAAGGCTTTTTAGAGGGCGAGTGTCCCCACGAGCCGCTTTCCGCGCTGTGCGCGGATTTAGGAGTTTAGCAAGCAACCATGCAGACTGACGCAACAGCGACGGTGCGTCCGCGTAGCGAGACGCGCCAAATTTTTGTGGGTCCGGTGGCGGTCGGCGGCGGTGCACCAGTCAGCGTGCAGACCATGACGAACGCCGATCCGCACGACGCGCAGGCGTTGCTGCGTCAGATCAACGAGGCCGCCGATCTGGGGTGCGACATCATCCGGCTGACTGTTCCGGACGCGGAGTCGGCCGCTGTCTTCAGGCAGGTGCGCGCCTCGTCCCCGCTGCCGCTGGTGGCGGATATCCATTTTGATTACCGGCTGGCGCTTGCGGCGCTGGAAGCCGGTGCGGACGGACTGCGCATCAATCCCGGTAATATCGGCGGACCTGAGCGTGTGCGCGCCGTGGTGGCGGCGGCGCGCGGTCGTCGCGTGCCGATCCGCATCGGCGTGAATGGCGGCTCGCTCGAAGCCGACATCTTGGCCAAGCATGGATCGGCGACGGCCAAGGCACTGGTCGAGAGCGCGTTGCGCCATGTCGCGCTGCTTGAAGCCGAGGAGTACCGCGAGATCAAGATTTCGGTCAAAGCCTCCGACGTGCCGCGCACGCTGGCGGCCTATCGCCTGCTGTCGGCGCGTACCGTGTATCCGCTACACCTTGGAGTGACGGAGGCCGGTACATTTCTGCCCGGCACGGTGCGCTCCTGCGTGGCATTAGGCGCGTTGCTGCTGGAGGGTATCGGCGATACGATCCGCGTGTCGCTTACCGACGTGCCGGTGAAAGAGGTGCGGGTGGGGGTCGAGTTGCTGCGTAGCACGGGACTGCGCGCGCCCGGCGCGGCGGTGACCTCCTGTCCGACCTGCGGCCGGACACGTGTGGACGTGGCCGGGCTGGCCGCGCGCGTGGAGGAGCGACTGGAGCGATTCTACCGCGAGCACCCCGACGCACCACGACCGCATGTGGCGGTGATGGGGTGTGTCGTGAACGGACCGGGCGAAGCCAAGGGCGCTGACATCGCCGTGGCGGGCGGTCAAGGGTGCTTTGTGCTCTACGTGCGGGGCGAACGGATCAAGACGCTACCCGAGTCAGAGGCGCTCGAAACGATCGCCGCGTTGGTGGAAGGGTGGGGAGTCGGTTAGTGCCTTACGACCCGACGAATGCGATAAAAAACAAGTTGTTTGTTTAACGTAGCGGCGCAGAGACGCAGAGGTTTTTTGGGGGCAGCGCGCTCCCGGACAAATTCATGCACTAATTAACTAACGCACTAGTTAACTTGGGTTGCGGGCTCCGCCCGCATTAGCGACAGGGTGTGCGAAGGTCATGCGTTTCTGATGACAAGGGGAGCAGAGAGTCGGGAGTGCGGGCGTCCTCGCCCGCAACAACGTGTCTTGTAAAAGGGTATGGCACGGGCATCTTGCCCGTGTTCCATGGTTTCATTTTTTGACATGATTTCCCGCTGCGCGGGCGCATAAACGACACGATTTGGAGGGCGAGTGTCCCCACGAGCCGCCCTTCCGCTGTGCGGAAGGATGGTTTCAGGTTTCATTGCGGAGCGCCGGGAGGGGCAAGCGTCTGCTTGCCCGGCGGCGCTTGAGCGTTTCCTCCGCGCTGTGCGCGGACGGCGGCTCGTGGGGACACTCGCCCTCCAGTGCTGCTGTCTGGGCTCGCGGAGCGCCGGGAGGGGCAAGCGTCTGCTTGCCTGCGGACGAGCAGACGCTCGTCCCTCCCCGGCGGCGGTCACGCCGCCACCCCGTAAAAATCTCCGTGCCTCTGCGTCGTCTACGTCGTTCACTCAGTCCAAGACACGTCGCTTACGCTTCGTCGCTGGCGCAATCGATTAAGTGTAGGGACGAAGTGTATTCGATTAAGTGTGGCGATTAAGTGTGGAGACGAAGTGTATCCGCGCACGGCGCGGATGGAAAAACCAACCTACAGCCTCACAACCTCACAGTCTTACAGCCTATCCGCGGGCTTTGCCCGCGTTAATCGAGGAACCCTTCAGTCTCTTTTTTCAGTAGCTCAAGCGCGGCCGGATCGTTTTCTGCCTTCTTAATCGCGGTCTTGAAGTACTCCTTGGCCTCGGCGCGCGCCTTATCCGCTTCGGCCTTGTCCGGGATCGTGTCGAGGATGTCGCCGATGCGTTTGGCGTTGCGGCCTAGAATCCACTCGCGGCTGTAGGCGATGCCGCTGGTGGGGTCGAACTCCTCCTCTTGGTCTGAGGCAATCCAGGCATTCATGAACTCACGGAAGAAAGCGACCGCCTCGCGCGGCTGTTTTTTGGCCATGGCGCGGTGTGCTTTGACTTTGGGGATCGACATGTCATGCCAGTTTTTGTCTTTCCCCGGAATGCCTTTTTCCAGCATCTCTACCGCAAGGTCATAATTCTCGATGATGAAGGCACCGTCCAGAACCTTGATTTTGACGGAGTTGATCGTGTTCGCGTCGGAACAGGTCGCGAGGATGCGTTCGCCGACAGCGCAGAGGGCGCGGATGATTTCGGGCTTATCTACCATTTCGTAGAAGTAGCGGTCGAAGAGGTTACCAACCTGCACCGGCGAGATGCGGGCAGCCAGCAGGGCATCGAGACGTTCCGGCAGCAAGCGGGGATTGGCGGCCACACCGGCCTCTACCCAGACACGTGCCGCATAGTTGACAGAGTTGGTTTTGTCGAGGGCGTTGTATATCATCTTTTTGCTGGCCTGCTCGATCAGGTCGCTACGCTCGTTTTTTTGGAGCGTCGTGAAGAAAGTGCGCGCGAGTGAGTAAAGCATGCTGTCCGGCAGTTGCGCGACGCAAGCGTCGAACGCGGCGGGCGCTTCGTCCCATTTTTTTGCGGCCAGCACGGTGCGCAGCGAAAGCGCCGACAAGAGATGACGGTATGCCTCGGCATCCAGTTTTTTGGCTTGCAGATACTCCAATAGACGGGCGGCGAGGGCATACTGGCCGCCGTCGATCAGACCGCCCATGCCTTGCTGCACGATGGGGGCCGCCTTCTCAGCCGGCAACCCGTTGATGATACTGTCGAGGTCGTTTTGTGCGAGTTCCGCATCAGCCATCGCGAGCGAGGCCGTGAGTTGCCAATTCAGCACCTGCGGCAACAGGTCAGCCGGCAAGCCGATTTCGCGCGCCTGCAAGTCGCGGCACCAGTTGCGGATGTCGGCATGGCGGTCCGCTTGCCGGTAAATGTTGTAGACGCTGCCGAAGACAGCGCGCGCGGCTTCCGGCATTTTTTTCCATGCATCGAGAATCGCGGCGCGCGCGGCGACATCATCTTCTTGCGCCACGAGGATGGAAATTTTTTCCGTGAAGAAGCGCGTTTTGTGCGCGGCATATTTCGGGTTGGCCAAGGCACGCTCGGCTACGGCCAAGGCTTCACTGTTATTGTTTTCGCCGCGCAATCGCTGGATGGTGTCAAACGTCCGTTCGATCTCGTGACCGAGAAGTGCCTCGCGTGCCGCCTTTTTTTCGGCGGAAGGCCCACAACCGGTTATCCCCGTCAGGCAGGCTCCCACGAGAAGGGCAAGGCCGATGACACGCACACACACATGATATTGAACCGTACCACACATTTTTAGCGCTCCTTTTTTGGTGCCAAATGAACGATCGTACTATACAAAGCCTGTGAAACTCCTGCAACCCCAATCGGTTTTGGTTTCGGTGATGCGGTGAGTTTAGGGGTTGACCCATCTTTCTCCCTCGCATAATGTATACTGGACGCGGGGCCGGTGTCTCGCTGGTTCACTTTGTGAAAGAACTTGGCAGGTCAGGAATAAGGCTATGAAAATCTCTCGAAGAAACTTTGTGAAGTCTGCGACTTTGTTTGGGGCCGCCTGTTGCGGCGGTGGCGCAGCATGGGCGGACGGTTCGGGGAAGGAACGCCTGCGCATGGGCGTTCTCAGTGACATACACATCCGCTGTGACAAACCAGAGCAGGGTGAGATGTTTCGGAAGGCTCTCGAATATTTCAGGGATCGAGGAGTGGATGCGGTGCTTCTGGCGGGTGACATCGCCGATACAGGCCGTGTCGCGGAACTCGAGATTTGCGCGAATGTCTGGTACTCCGTCTTTCCCAATGGCAAGGCACCGGATGGACGTCCCGTCGAACACCTTTTCGTCCTCGGCAACCATTGTGTCGACGGCTGGCGAAATCCCCACTATCGGTCACCTTCAACGGACGAGCAGGCTCGTCTGGCCGATGCCATCGGTTATGCCGATGTCCGCCAAAAGACCTGGCGTAGGCTGTTCCACGAAGACTTCCAGCCCATCTGGATGAAGACCGTCAAGGGATATCCGGTTATCGGGGCGCATTGGGAGAAGTCCGATGGCGGTATCCGGATCGAGGAGTTCATGAAGGCGCATGCGAAGGAAATCGATCCGTCGCTGCCATTTTTCTACACGCAACACGAGCATCCGAAGGATACAGTTATGGGCCCTTGGGCGTGGGGGCATGACGACGGACGTTCCACGCGTGCGCTTGCAGCATTTCCGAATGCCGTGGCCTTCTCCGGGCATTCGCATTATTCACTTACAGATGAGCGGTCGATCTGGCAGGGGGCTTTTACTTCGATCAATGCGTCGTCGCTCTACTACGGGAGCAACGAGTACGCCTTGCGCGAAAACGGGCGCGACAACGCTTTCGGCTATACAGGGGAGAAGCGTGCGCGCCGCATGAAAGCACTGGGGCTGTCGCAGTGCCGTCAGGGGCAGTTCGTGACGGTCTATGACGACCGCATTGACATTGATCGCCTTGATTTCATTTCTGGCATGGCGTTGGGAGATAAATGGGTTTTGCCGCTTCCTGTCGCCGAAAAGAAACCCTTCGACTTTGCTGTGCGCCGCGCGGCGCGCGTGGCCCCGGAGTTTGCCTCGGGAGCGAAGGTCTCCGTTGCAATACGTAAGAACGGAGAAGGCGCCGAGTTTGTCGATGTAACCTTCCCTCATGCAGAAACGAAGAACAAATGTCGTGTGTTCGAGTATGAGGTCACGGCGGCGCTTGAAGCGGATGGAGTGGATCTCATACAGGCGCAGCGGCGCGTACTCGCGCCGGACTTCTACAGCCTCGACGAACCGTCATTCCATCGATCCGGGCTTTGCACGTTCCTGAGTAAAGACCTGACGTTGAAAGGGCCTTACCGTTTCACAGTGCGCCCGATTGAGTGTTTTGGGGCCAAGGGGAGGCCGATCGCATCCGAATTGGTTAAAATCGCTTGAGAACCGACTGGCGGAGGAAACGTATGAAAAACGGTGTCAGATTGACGTGTGCGCTGGCGGTGTCGGTGTGGATGCTGCGCGCGGAGCAGCCGTGCGAGAATTGGCTGTCGCCCTACACGGGCGCGGATGCGACCGGCGAGAAGGTGGTGGGGCTGTGGACCTTCGCGGATCTGAAGGATGCATCGGGCAAGGGACGCGACGCGGTGCTGCACGGCACCGTGCTGGTGCCGGATGCCCGTTGGGGCTCCTGTCTAGAGTCGTTCTGCGGCTGGCCGGTGGAAGACAAGCGTCACGCGGCTGTCGTCGCCAATCACACCTCGCTCTCGCCCCGGGGCGCGTTCACGCTGGAGATGTGGATCAAGCCGAAGCCTGAATTTGTCGATTATCCCGAAGCGTTCTTGATCGACAAGAAGTACGTGGCGCACACGGATTACCAATGGACGCTGGGAGCCGCCGATAAAAGCGGTCAGCGGCGCGCCTATCTGCGGCTCGGTTTCGGCGACGATTCGGAAGTGTATAGTTCGGAGCCCTCGGTGTTTGCGACGAACATCTGGACGCATCTCGCGGTCACCTACGACGGCGCTGGCACCGTGCGGTTTTTCAGGGACGGCACCGCGCAGGGGACGGTCACCCGGACGGGACGCGGGCGTATCGCGTCGGGCGGTCATCCGCTCTCCATCGGCGACCGCATCGGCAGCTACTATCATGGCTTTCCGGGATACCTGACGCAGGTACGTCTATGTCAAGGCGCGTTGGAGTTTCGTCCGGTCACATTGGCCCTGACATCCGACCGCAGCGTGTTTGTGCGTATGGAAAAGACGCCGGCCTTGCGTTTCAAACTGGCCAATGCCCAGCGTGAGGCCGCGCACAACATCTCTGTGCTCTGCACGGTCGAGGGACGCGAAGCCGCGCACCACCAGATACCAGAACTCGCGGCGGGTGAGAGCCGGACGATCGAGGTGCCGGTCGATACGGCGCTGCGTCCCGGCAGTTATACACTACGACTGCGCGTCGAGACCCCTTTGAAGGAGGCGAGCGATCCTTATGTGAGCGAAGAGAACGTGACGTTCACGCTGATGCCGCGTCGTCCACCGCGCATGCCGGTAGTGATATGGGGCCTTTACGGAGCGGGCAACGTCATGCGCGAGCTACCGCGCCTGACGGAAATCGGGTTCACGCACTGTCTGGGGTTCGGCGCGGATTTCAAGCGCATCTTTGACGCGGGGCAGCCGGTTGAGCCCGAGACGCCTGAGCGCGTCGCGGCGGTCAAGCAGATGCTGGACACCGCGCTGGCGCATGATGTCGGCATCATCGCGACGCTCTCGCCCGGTCACTGGGCGGCCAACGCCAAGCCGGAGTTCCGGCGCGTGGATCGCAAGGGCGTCAGCAACGACAACAGACCGGCGCTCTGTGCGGCGTTCCCCGAAATGCAGACGTTCGCCTTCAATGTAGGCGCGTCGGTGGCGCAGGCCTACAGCGACTTTCCGGCCTGGCAGGCAGCTCTGCTGCATACCGAGGTGCGTGACGGCGCAAACGTCTGCTGGCACGCGCATGACCGCGAGGCGTGCCAGCGCGCGACCGGTTCTGACTATCCAACGAATGCACCGAACAAGAACGGTGTGGAGTACATCAAGCTGAGCGACTTCCCGTCTGACAGGGTGATCCCTGATGACCATCCGCTTTTGCGCTTCCTCTCTTGGTATTGGAAAGAGGGCGACGGCTGGAACCGCATGAACTCCGAGTTGCACCGGGGGCTCCGGTCGACCGGGCGGGAAGGACTTTGGACATTCCACGATCCGGCGGTGCGTGTGGCGAGCGTCTACGGAAGCGGCGGGAGCGCGGATATCCTGTCGCAGTGGACCTACTCCTATCCCGATCCGATCCGCATCGGCGTGGCGACCGACGAACTATTTGCCATGGCGCGCGGTGCCGCTCAGCCGCAACAGGTCATGAAGATGACCCAGATCATCTGGTACCGCTCGCAGACGGCACCGATCG
>ERZ795047.3042-NODE-3042-length-15402-cov-9.566430_pt1 | contig 15402 bp, 6 predicted proteins | sample MGYA00375131_ERZ795047 | MGnify/ENA primary metagenome ERZ795047 (study PRJEB30176, sample SAMN05720228) | activated sludge metagenome | isolation source: Anaerobic digester | place: Japan | collected 2015-05-20 ...
CCCGAAGTCCGCGCCTACCTCGATGCGGCCGTGCGCGAATTGGCGGTAAAATATGCGACCCACGGCGTACACCTCGACTTCGTGCGTTATCCGGACTTTGCATCGAGCCTCGGTCCGACCGTCAAGACGCGCTTCGAGCGGGCAACCGGCCGCCGCGCCGCCGATTGGCCCGAGGATGTCAAAAGCGGTCCGCTGCGCCAGCTCTTCATCCGTTGGCGCGCCGAGCAGGTCTCTGACTTTGTGCAGACTGCGCGCAAGACAGTCCGGCGCGGCGCGCCGGGCAAGCTCGTGACGGCTGCGGTCTTCGGCAAGTATCCCTCCTGCCTCGACGCCGTGGGACAAGACTGGGAGTCTTGGATCAACATCGGGCTGGTGGACTACGTGACGCCGATGAACTACACCGAGGATATGACCAAGTTCAACGAGTGGCTCGGCCAACAGACACGTACGCGGCAGCAAGCCCTCAAGGTGGTGCCCGGCATCGGTGTGACCGCCGCCGAAAGCCGGTTGGACGCGGCGCAGGTCATCGACCAGATTCAAGCCGCGCGCCGCGCGGAGTGTCCCGGCTTCGCGCTCTTCGACCTCGACACCACACTGCGTCAAGACATCCTGCCTATCCTGCGCATGGGCGTTACTGCGCCTAAATAAGTAATCAGTTTGCGACGAACTGGATGATGCGCGCGGCGTGCCCTCCGGCGCGCGTTTCGCCTGATACCCGCAACGTCAGAGTGTGTGCGCCTTCTGCGGCGTCCACTGTGAACATCACCGTGCGCGGATAGTGCAGCCCTTTGCTGTAGGCGTGGTACAGTTCAACCTGCCGGAAGGGGCCGCCGTCGATACTCGCCTCGACGATGCCTGCGTCGGGGCCGGCCACGACATACGCGCCTACCGCGCGCCCTTCGAACGTCAGCGTGAGTTCCGCGCCGGGCGTTTCGGCACACAGCATCGGCAGCGCCGTGAAGCGTGCGCGCTTGCTGCCCGGAATCGATTGCCAATCCGGCACGCCCAACGTCCATCCCTGCTTCACCTTCGCCGTCGCCGGATCGATGAAACGTCCTGCGGCGTAGTTCAGCGGATCAAGCGGCGTCAATGGCACTGGGCGCGGCGTTTTCGCAACCTCTTTGGGCAGAGATGCGGACCATGCGCGGTTGAAGAGTTCATCAATCATGCGGGCACAGAGGGTGTTGCCCTGTAGCGACGGATGCACGCCCCCGTACTGCTGCCAAGTCAGCGTACCGGTCGTGATTCGCGTCGCAACCTCTTTGGCCAAGTGGATGGTGGGCACCGCGTACGCCTCAGCCACCGCTGTATGCGCCGCGACCGTCAACGGCGTTTCACCTTTCTGCAGCGTGCTCAACATGCCTTCGTTGAGAAAGAAGGTCATCACGATATCCATGTCGGGGTACGCCTGCCGCGCGTGGCGGATGATCCCCTCCATACCGCGGATACATGCGTCGCGCGTATGGTGCGCGTCCTGATCGTCATTCACCGCGAACTCCACGAAGAGCAGATCGACCGGCCCCTGCCCGAGCACATCGGTGCCGAGGCGGAACGCGCCGGTGGTCGAGCAGGTCGAGGAGATACCGGCGTCGATAAACTTAAACACGGTCTTCGGGAAACGGCGTTGCAAGATTTCGCAGACCAGCGGCCGGTAGCCGTTCATCTCGGTGATCGAGCCGCCCAGAAACGCCACGGTGCCCCGACCCTCGCGCTCAAAGGCGATGCGCGCGTTCCGAAAGTCACCGCGCAAATGAACGTTGTCGCCGAACTCCGCCGCCGTTGCACAGGCCGTGCTCAACACTGCCGCCGCACACATCCCCAAACGCTTTACCATCTGAAACATCGCTTTCATGTCTCCTCCTGCCGCATATCGTAACAAGCGCGACAAGATGCGGCAAGGTCGGCGATGCGCTGTAACCCATCGACAGGGAGGCGTGGGCATGGTACTCTCATGCGGTGTTTGGATCATACTGACCGGCCATCCGGGAGAGGGGGAGAATGAAAAATTGGACTTTGGGAGTCGTTTTGCTGATCGCCTGCGGCGCTATGGCCGCACCGAAACAAATTTCTGGCATCTACCCGCACCTCACGATGTATAACAATGAGGGCGAGTGCGGTACCGGGGCGGTCGTGCCATGGGCTGACCGGCTGTGGGTCATCACGTATGGCCCGCATAGCCCGCTGGGCTCCAGCGATAAACTGTATGAGATCACTCCCGCTCTGGAACAGATCATCCGTCCCGAAAGCGTGGGCGGCACCCACGCGAACCGCATGATCCATCTAGAGAGCCAGCAACTCAACCTCGGCTCCTACTTCATCGACAAGGAGCGCAACGTGCGCGTGATCGCGCCGCGAGCGATGCCGGGACGCCTGACCGGTAGCGCGCGCCATCTGAGCGACCCGGTCAACAAGCTCTACATCGCCACGATGGAGGAGGGGCTTTACACCGTCGATGTCCGCACCCTTGCCGTTGAAGAGCACATCAAGGACGGCAACGGGCAACCGCGTGTCGGCAAGGGCATCGACTCCAAGCTACCGGGCTATCATGGCAAGGGTCTCTACTCCGGCCAAGGTTTTCTGGTCTACGCCAACAATGGCACGCAAGGCAAAGATGCCATGGCGCGGCCCGACATCCCGGCCGGTGCATTGGGCGTCTGGCAGGGCGAGGGCGACTGGAAGCTTGTCCGCGAGAACCAGTTCACCGAAGTCTCCGGCCCCGGTGGCATTACCGGCAACCCCAATCCCGACACCGATCCGATCTGGTCGATGGGCTGGGACTACCGCTCGCTGATCCTGGTGCTGTTGGAGAACCGTCAGTGGTACGCCTACCGCTTGCCGAAGGGCAGCCACTCCTATGACGGCGCGCACGGCTGGAACACCGAGTGGCCGCGCATCCGCGAGATCGGCGAAAAGGATCTGCTGGCGACCATGCATGGCACCTTCTGGCGCTTCCCGGCCACCTTCTCGCGCCAACGTTCCGCAGGCATCGCCCCGCGCTCCAATTATCTCAAAGTGATCGGTGACTTCGCGCGCTGGAACGACCGCGTGGTCTTCGGGTGCGATGATTCGGCGCAAAAAGAATTCATGAACGTCCGCCCCTTCAAATCGGCGCGCGGCGCTCCGGTGCAATCCAACTCCAACCTCTGGTTTGTCGATCCCGCGCGGATCGACCGCCTCGGGCCGGCCATCGGCCGCGGTTCGGTCTGGCTGCGCGACACGCTCGCCGCCGGTCAGGTGAGTGATCCGTTTCTCTTCGACGGTTACGACTATCGCATGTTGACCTTCTGCCACGCCAATCCCGAACCGGTGACCTTCACGCTGGAGATCGACCGCGCGGGCAACGGGAGTTGGGAGAAGTTGCGCAGCTTCACGGTCGACCGTGCGCTCATTCATCTGCCGACCGATGCCGAACGTGGCGCTTGGGTGCGGGTGCGCGTCGATGTCGCCGTCAAATCGGCCACCGTACACTTCCACTACCGCAACAAAGACCCGCGTGGTCCGGCCAACGCGCCGATCTTTGACGCTCTCGCCAAGGTCGGCGAAACGTCGCGCACACGCGGCGTGATCCGCAGCAACCGCACCGTGCTGAGCATGCTCGATGATGGTCGCTACTATGAGTTGAACAACCGTTTGGAACTCACCGCGACCGAATCGACGACAGGCGCGACACTGGTCGCCGAGGGTGCGCAGCCCGAGAGCGGTATCCGTTTCGATGACGCCTCCCTGATCGTCGTTGAAGATGGTAAAACCTATCGTCTGCCCAAAAACCCTGCCTATGCGCTACCGCCCGCGTCGGCACCGCAAGACACGCAACGGCCGACCCTTGAGGCGCTGTTGCCACGGAGTCTGGCAAAAGGTGCCGCGGCCACGGCCAGCTCGGTTCATCAAGCCTATCAAGCGGCCTTTGCCGTCGACGGCGTGTTCGACGACGATTCGCGCTGGATCGGCGTCGGTCCCGGCAGTTGGCTCGCGCTCGACCTAGGTGCGCCCAAGACGTTCCGCAGTGTCTTCGTGGCTACCGGCTGGAAGCGTGAAACGATCTACGCTGTGCGCGATTTCGATGTGCAGGTCAAACGCGGCACGACTTGGCAGACTCTGCCCGGCGGTGAGATCCGTGGCAACGCCGCTACGGTTGTCGGCGTGCGTCTGACTGAACCAGTGACCGCGCAAGAGGTACGTGTGCTTATCAAGGACGCAGGATATACGCGTATCTATGAGGTCGCACTTTTCGAAGATCAGCCCGAGTTGCGTGACACTGACGCCTCGCGTCTGACCCACGCTCGCGTCTGTCGCGAGGTTGCGACTGAGCGCGACCTCTTCAACATTCACGGCACCTTCTACGAACTGCCGGCCCGTAATGCGCAGGGGTTCGCCAAGATCCGTCCGATCGCGACGCACAATCTCGCGATCCACGACTACGCCTCGCACTTCGGCATGCTCTTCCTCACCGGTCTCCGCGATACGCAAGCCGGCGAACGTGTCTTGGCCAGCGCCGATGGAAAGAGTGCCGTCTGGGCCGGCGTGGTCGACGACTTGTGGCAACTGGGCAAGCCGCGCGGTGAGGGCGGTGTGTGGGCGCGTACCGCCGTGAAGGCGGGTGTCCCTTCTGATCCCTATCTGATGACCGGCTACGACCAGAAGAGTGTGCGCTTGCTGAGTACTGCCGATGCCCGCATCACGTTGGAGATCGACATCGACGGCACGGCACTGTGGGTACCTTACCAAACTTTCACGCTCAAGGCCGATGAAGCGCAGACCCACCGTTTCCCGGAGGGCTTCTCCGCTTACTGGGTACGCGCCGTCAGTTCATCCGACACCACGGCTACCGTACTGTTCTCTTACGAATAAATGCCATAAACACCAAACACAAGGAGACTCTTGCAAAACCCCTCGTGACATGGGCGTCTCGCCCATGAAACACGGGCAAGATGCCCGTGCCACACCTGCAAACAAAGGGTTTTACAAGAGTCTTACAAGGTCAACTATGAACGCTTCTCTTACACGTGCCTGTTTTATCATCGCCGCCGCATACGCCGCTACTGCTGCGCCGCTCGCCATTCCCAATACGGGTTTCGAAGAGACTGAGAAGCCGGCTTGGACCCTTGCCGATGGCGGTATGAGTGTCATCACGGAAGCGGCGGCACGAACGGGCATACGCGGTCTGCGCGTCACGGACACCTCCGACAAAAAGGGCAGCAACTGCCGTTCCGCCCCGGTGCCGATCACCGCCGGCAAAACCTACGCGCTCTCCTTTTGGGGACGTGTGCTGGAAGGCGACGGCGCGGTCGGCGTCTACATACAGTTCGCTGACACGGATAGGCGCGTTCTCACCTCGCCCTCGCGCTACGGCGAGATCATCCAGGCCATTCAGGGCGACAAGGGCGAGTGGCATGCTTTCACGCTCTGCGGACGTGCGCCGCCCGAGTCGGCGATGATGTGGGTCTGGGTGCACAGCTTCGTCGCCTCTCGCGGAATAGCCGACGTGGACGATTTTGCGCTCACCGAGTTGAGCGAGGCCGAGGCAGAGAAGATGCGTATCGAATCCCTGCGTACATCGCGGAGCGGTTTCCCGCCGCCCGATCCTGCGCGCGTCGCGCAGATCGCCGCTTGGCTCGCGCCCGCGCCGCACGGTCTGGGACGTCCTGCCACCGATCGCGAGGCATGGGATCGTTTGGCCGCATTGCCCGAAGCGGCCGCGCTGTTGCGTGAAGCGGAAAAGATCATGAACACGCCGCCGCCGGAGTTGCCCGACGAGCTTTACCTTGATTTCACCAACACCGGCAACCGCCGCAACTACGAACGGCCCTACGGTCAGCGTTCACAGCGTATCAGCACCTTGTTGCTGGCCGAGTGTCTGGAGAACAAGGGACGCTTTCTGCCGGCGCTTGAACGTGATGTGCTCGCAGTCTGCAACGAGCGAAGTTGGACCATGCCAGCGCATGATAGCAGCCTCAGCAATTTCAACGGCACGCGCCTGACCATTGACCTCGGTTCTTCCGCACGCGGCTGGCTGCTCGCCGAAGTGGATGCGTGGCTCGGTCACCGCCTCACGCCCGACGTGCGTACGCGGTTGCGCGACGAGGTTCGTCGGCGCGTGTTGGCGCCCTATCTGGACGTGGTGCGCAACGGCAACATCAACGGCAACTGGTGGATGCGCTGTGACAACAACTGGAATGCGGTCTGCTCCGCCGGTGTGGTTTGCTGTGCCTTGGCGTTGCTGGAGCCGCGCGAAGAACGCGCTTTGGTGCTGGCCGCCATGGAGTTCTCCAACCCCTTCTTCATCAGCGGTTTTACCGACGACGGCTATTGCAGCGAAGGCATGGGGTATTGGAACTACGGGTTCGGCCATTACGTGATGATGGGGCTTGCCGTGCGTGCGGCTACTGGTGGTCGGCTTGATATTTTCACCGACGAGAAGCTGCCGCGCATCGCCGCGTATGCCAAGGGTTATCAGATTCAGTCGGGCCGCTCACCTTGGTTCGCGGACGGTGGCGGTGCGCCGAGTCCCGGTGTCTGGGCGCTGCTCCGGCAGGTCTTTCCCGAGGCCGTGCCGACCGACGTCCCCATGCCCGCGCTGCTGAAGGGCGACCACGCCACCATCGGGCTGCGGGCTTTCGGACAGGAGCCGCCGTGGACCGCTGTCGAGGATCGCCTGCCGATCCGTACCTACTTCCAAGACGCGCAAGTCCTGATTACGCGCTCCGGTGGCGCGACCAACGAGGTGCCGTTCGGTGCGGCCGTCAAGGGCGGGCACAACGCCGAACATCACAACCACAACGACCTCGGCTCGTATGTCGTGGTACTCGACGGCGTCGAGATGTTGGGCGATCCCGGCGGTGAGACCTACACGCGCCGGACCTTCAGCCGCGAGCGGTATGTCAGCCCGATGCTGAACTCGTACGGTCACCCCGTGCCGGTGGTGGCGGGTCAACTCCAAGTGACCGGTCGACGCGCCGCCGCGCGTGTGCTGGAGACCGCATTCAGCGACACACGCGACCGCATCGAACTCGACATTGCGGCGGCATACGACGTGCCCGCGCTGACCGCGTTGAAACGAAACTTCACGCATGACCGGACAGCGCGCGTGATCGAGATCAGCGACGAGGTTCGTTTCACGACGCCGCAGACATTCAGCGTGCCGCTCGTCACCTATCGCGATGTGACGCGTAAAGACGACACCACGCTGCATTTCCACGACAAAAAGCGTTGTGTCGAGGTGAAGATCGCTACCGAGGGCGGAACTTGGAAGTTGGAAGACGAGCAGCTTGAGAACCCCGGCAAGGCCTCGCCGCGCCGTCTGGCCGTGACCTTCGCCGCGCCTGTAACCTCTGCCCGCGTACGTATCACCATCACCCCCGTAGTCGGATTCAAACCCTAGACAACGAATGAAAAAACGTGCACCACTCAAACTCTCTTTTGACTACATGGACACTGCTGAGCGGCGTGTCCTCTCGCTCGAAGATGACGGCTTGTTTTGTCTGCCCGTCATCGGTTTTGACAATTACCGCAAAAAATGGCAACAGGCCGCGCTTCATGTCCATGAAGAGTGTCTTGAGATAACCTTATGTCTGCGCGGCGACTTGGAGTTTGAGACCCGGAGCAAGACCTATCCGTTCAAACCCGGGAGCATCTTTGTTTCGGTCGGGGCCGAAGGACGTCCACCGCTTGAAGTCCTACCCCAAAGGCATGAGCAAGTACTGGCTCCTGTTCCGCATTCCGGGGCCGGATTGCCGACTTCTCGAATTGCCGCAAAAGGAGGCCCGGTCACTTGTTCATGATTTGACGCATCTCCCGAACCGTCTTTTCGCCGGGACAGATGAAGTCCAGCGTCTTTTCAAGAAACTGTTCCAGCAATACGACACGCTGCCGGCCAAGACACCGGATCGGTCGTTGCGTCTGCGGTCAACGGCCCTGTCGCTTCTACTGGCGATCGTGGACGCGGCGTCTTCCCCGCCGCGCGAACGCCCCGAGGTACGGCTAGAGCGGATCATCGCGGAAATGCGCGCGCATCCCGAACGCTCATATCCGATTGATGTTCTTGCCGAAAAGGCCGCCCTCTCGCCAAACAGCCTTCTTACGCGCTTCAAACGTCTCACGGGGTCGCCGCCTCATGCGTTCCTGATCGCGCAACGCATTGCTCGCGCCAAGGAGATGCTGGCCGAAGATAAACCGATCTCCCTCATTGCGGATCAACTCGGCTTTTCATCCCCGCAACACTTTTCCAGCCTGTTCAAAGAGATCACCGGGCATACACCTTCTAAATGGCGGATGTACAGAAAATCACCGAAGTGATATTTAATCCCTCGGCTTGCCTTTGTCGATTTATACTTGTGCCCTAATTACGTCGTGTTCTGTTTGTAAACTCACAACCGAAAGGAGACAGAAGATGAAACATCAAAAGCAGTCGTTAAGTTTCATTACAATCGGACTCGCGAGCATTTGCACGATGCTGGCCGGAGGTGTCGTCGCATCGCTGCCGACACCGATGGCGTGGTTCACGATGGCCGAAGTCGAAGGGGCAGGAACCGTTATCGACGCATCCGGGAACGGGCGCAATCTCACCTTAGGGGCGAACGTGCAGATTGTCGACACCGAGCGGCACGGCAAGGCACTCAAATTCAGCGGCACGACGGCTGACTGGGCGCGGTTCTCCTGCCCCGCAGTCACGAACACCACGATTTCGTTCTGGCTCAACCGCGATGCGCAGGACAGTTCAATCACCAATGCCTCCGGCACCGAGTTGAACACGATTCCCTATTTTCTCAATACCGGCTATTCGGGGTTCGGTATCAACTACGGAAGGAACACCGAAAACATATCGTTTATCAATCAAGCTAACAGTCCGCAGAGTAATTTTTTGGCTTTCGATGTATTGGCCAGATTGGCTTGGCACCATGTGGCGATTATCGTTGAACACATAGGGACGGACACAGTGAGCGGTTTCGAGATCCTGAAGTGTACCTCTTGTCGCGACGGATATTTTTACAAAAGTATCGTCTGGACGAACAATGCGGCGATGCGGACAGGTACCCAGACCGCCACGATCGGTAACAGCGGTGCCGGCGGTAATCGCCCGATCTCTGGTCTGATGGCCGACATCCGTTTTTACGATCAGGCACTGACCCCCGCCCAAGTTGTGCAGGTTGCCTCAGAGGGCGGCGGTGCTGGCGCGCCCGAGCTGGTCATGCACTGGCCCTTCGACGAGATGACCGCGAATGAGGACGGCACATTCACGACGCCCGAGGCCACCGGTAGCGGTGCCACCATGACGCTGGAGAGAACATGACGCTCGTCGACGACGGGGTCATCGGCAAGGCTCTGTGTTTCAGGGGCACGAGCGGTCTCGGCGGCAGGGCGACGTCGATCGATCGTCCGATCTACGAATATACGGCCACATGCTGGGTGCGGCGTTCGAGTCAGGCTCATCTGTACGACGCACTGGTCGATAAGCCCTATCCGCGTCTTTTTGACAGCTTCACCTCTTCGGGTGGTGGCGGTTACTGCATTTTCGACGATCTCGCCGGTAACGGCAAGGGCTTTTCCCTGATGCCGGCCGGGGCGGGCACCACGTTTAAGGCCCGTACTTGGCACGCGCTCTCCGATGTCGATGTGTGGAGTCACTTGGCCATGGTGACGCGTTACATCACGGAGGGCGCTGACGCAGGCAAGGGCATCATCGATTTTTACGTGAACGGGGAGCCGGTCCATTCATACGATCTCCAGGCTGTGTTCAATCTGGTGCCTGTGCAGGCAGGCCGGACATTCTGGGTCGGCAATTCGGGTGGGTACGACGGTAATCGTTATTTCTGCGGAGAACTTGACGATTTTCGCATCTACGATGGCGCGCTATCGTCCAACGAGGTTAGGCGCATCTACCGTGGACTGGCGGCGATTTCCGCCGGATCGGACTTCACCGTCACCGGAGACTCGGCGGTTCTGGCCGGTACGGTCGGCAATCAAGCCGAGGGCACGTTGCGCAAGGGGTACGCCGGTACGACGGCATGGTCGCTCGTTTCGGCACCTGAGGGCGGGGAGGGTGCTGTCATCCTCCAGCCGGAAGCCGCGCTCACGTCTGTCACGTTGCCAGTCGCGGGAGAGTACGTCTTCCGCCTCACGATTTCCGACCTTGGTGCCTCGATGTCGGATGACGTCACGGTGACCCGCGTCGTCGAGGATACCGCCAACACAGCACCGACCGTTTCGCTGGCGGCGATGGCGGCGATGGCGGCGGTCACGCTGCCGGCGCCTCTGGAGCTTACGGCGACCGTCTCCGACGATGGCAGGCCGGCACCAGCGGCGCTCCGCACGCGCTGGACCAAAAAGTCAGGCCCCGGCGGTGTGTGGTTCGAGCCTGCGGACGCCGTGTCGACCAAGGCGTATTTCTCGGTCGGCGGCACGTATGTCCTCACCTGTTGCGCGGATGACGGACAGGCGCAGACGGCCTCCGACGTGACGGCGACGGTGGCGGACGCTGCGGACGGTGACACGCTCACGAACGGCCTGACGCGTTGCTGGACGCTGGAGGGGCATGCCCTGCCGTTCGGTACGGATGCGGTGACGGGCACGCCGATAAGCAGTGCCCCGGACTATGTGACACGTGTCTATCTGCCGGGCAGGCTCGGAAACGGCATCCGCTGCATGGGCGCACACCTCTCTTACTTCAACACCGGACTATCCTTTGCGGAGACCAAGGATCCGGCCATGACCCAAAACTGGTGGCCTGTGGAGCAGTACCAGACCATCAGCGCGTGGATTAAGATCGACTCCACAGACACCAACGAGGTGTTGGGTGCAAACATCCTCATGCCGCCGTATACGCTCGGCATCCGCTACAACGAAACAGGTACGTCCGCGCAGACGGGCGGCTTCTGCATTCATCAGCAGGGTGCCCTTGATACGGGCGGGATTAACATCGGTTGGGCACGGTATTTCTATCCCGCGCCGACGGTGAGTCCTGTCGATCGTTGGATGCACATCTGCGCTGTCGTCGACCGTCGTGAGGGGGAGGACATGGAGATGTGGTATGACGGTGTCAAGCAGACGCGGCTGAACACGGGTTCTGCTCGCGGTCGTGTAAATGGCAACAAAATCCTGCTTGGTGGACATGACAAGGCGGACGGAAACGACTACAACGGGTGCTGGACGAACTCCGTTTCCGGCGGGTTCTACAGCCGCACCTTTCCCGGCGTGATCGACGAGGTGCGCATCTGGACGCGCAAGTTGTCGGAGGGTGAAATCCGCTATCTGGCGGCGAACCCGGTGATCGACCCCAATCGTGCGCCGACGATTGACGTGCCGGATGTGCCGCCACGGATGGTGGAGAAGCGCGTTACGGCGGTAGCGGCGGCTGTGTTTGATGATGCATTGCCCACAGGTAGTGTGCTGACGTATGCGTGGAGTGTACTTTCGGACAATGCGTCCGATGCTGTCTTCGGCGACGCGTCGGTGCGCGAGACGACCTTCACCGCGTACGCGGCCGGTACATACAAGCTCCAGCTTGTTGTTTCGGACGGCGAGCGGACAACCTATTCGCGGATCTGCACTGTGGATGTGTCTACAGCGGGAACCCTGATCCGCATCCGGTAAACACGAAGGATGGAGAGGAATCAGAAGTGAAAATCGTGAAAAGATACGCAGATACCACCCCGGCCACAAATAATGCCGCAACTCTGGACAGCGACCATAGCCGTTCAAGTGGAACCATGAAACACATGAAACTTCATGAAAAACAGGGGCACCTTGGCGGTTTCAGAAGGCGTTCAACTTTCAACGCTCAATTAAGTGTGCAAAATTTGGAGTGCGGTGACAAGAGTCGCGCTGTGCGCGGGTCGCGGCACCGCTTTCTCTCCGCGCTGTGCGCGGAGACACTCTTAGTCCTCACTCTTAATGCCTTTGCGCTTGCGCTGGTGTGTGGCTGCGCTGTGTGCGAGAAGACGGCGCAGCCAGCGATAGGCCCGGCGGCGCCGCTCGTGTTCACGGGTGACGTGCGCGGCGGGGCGCTCATCGAAGCGCCCGGTGGTGCCGAGCAGACGTTCGAGTGCTGGTTCATGGCGCTCGGTATGGGTCAAGGCGACAAACCCTATGACCGTATCGTGCAGACGCCGGACTGGTACCTTCACACGATCGCGAGCGAAGACGAGGTGAGCGCACTGACCTTCGGTTACACAGGTGCCGACGGGAAGGTACAGGGTTTCGGCAATCTCGGTGGCGCTGAGGGCGTCTATTTCGGCAAGTGGCAGCATGTCGCCGTCACGTACGCGCCCGAGGGTTTCCGCGTCTACCTGAACGGTACGCTGATTTCCGGTGCCAAGGCACTTGCGCGCGCGCTTCCCGAGTCGCTCAAAGGCGGCCTTGCGTGTCTCGGCAACAGTTCCTTTGGCGCACAGCGTGCATTTAAGGGCAAGATCGCGGGTGCGCGCTTTCTTGATCGTGCGCTGTCTGCCGCCGAGGTCGCCGCGCGTGCGACGATCAATCCCGACGGTAAGCCCATTGAGGTGCCGCCGAGCGCGGCAGCGACCGAGGCCGATCAAATTCCGGTCGTCGATATCTCGACCGACGCGTCGCGCCAAGTGATCATAGCCGAAGGAGCGAAAGACCGCTACGAAGGCCATCCGACGACACTCCTCGCAGATGACGGTCGGACGATGTTCTGCGTCTGGACGACGGGACACGGCGGCCCGTGCGGACAGATGGCGCGTTCGGACGATGGCGGCTTGACGTGGACGCGGCTCGATGCGACACTTCCCGAGGTCTACGGGCGTACCCACCAGAACTGTCCCGTGCTGCAAAAAGCGAAGGGGCCGGACGGCAAAATGCGGTATTTCATCTATAGTGCTAAGGCTAGGGAAGGGCGCGGCCTCGGCATCCTCATGAGTGAGGATCTCGGTAAAAGCTGGCGGGAAATGCCCTTTCAGGCGCATCTTTCCGCAGGCATGCCGCCGACGGGCTTCATGGTGCTTAAGGACGGCACCTGTGCCCTGTTCGGGCAGATCTTCAAGTCGCGTGCGAAGGCCAAGGACCGCCCCACCGACGACCAAGCGGTGTGGATGTCTGTCTCGCAGGACGGCGGTATCACTTGGGGGCCGTCGCGCATTGTCGCGGAAGCCGACCGGCGTAACCTCTGCGAGCCGTGCTGCCTGCGTTCGCCGGACGGCAATACGCTTGTCCTGATCATGCGTGAGAACCGTCACCGCGGGCGTAGCATGATGTGCTTCTCGCGGGACGAGGGCCAGACGTGGACGACGCCGGTCGACACGCCGTGGGCGCTGACCGGCGACCGTCACGAAGGCGTGCTGCTGCCGGACGGACGCTATGTGATTGCGTTCCGTGACCGGGCGCTCGGCTCGGAGACGTACGGCCAGTTCATGGCGTGGGTCGGCACATGGGAGGATATCGTGCATGCCCGTCCTGGTCAGTACCGTATCCACCTGCTGCGTCACTACGGTCGCGGTGGTGTCTATCCGAGTGGCGACGGCGACACCGGTTATCCGGGGGTGGAACTGTTGCCGGACGGCACGCTGGTCTGTACCACCTACACGCGCCATTTCCCCGACGACCGTCAGAGTTCAGTGGTCCTCACGCGCTTCAAGATCGAAGAGATCGATAACCTTTACAGGAAAGCCAAATGAACAAAACCTTCTTTCTGGGAGTGGCGGCGAGTGTCGCATTGAGCGGGAGTGCGCTCTGCGGTGAGGCACTGCGTCCGCCTGCCATGCACGTGCTGCCTGATGGTGCGATTCAAGCGCGGGCGTGGCTCCGGCATCAACTCGAACTGCAACGCGATGGCCTGACGGGACATGCGGAGGAGCTTTACGATGACATTGGTAACAGCGACTGGCTGACCGGCGCAGGACGGGGCGGCCAGTACGCCTGGGAACGCGGTCCCTATTACGCGAAGGGGCTTGTGGCACTAGCACTGGCGCTGGACGACGCCGCGCTCAAAGCGAAGGCGAAGCGCTGGGTGGATGCCATCCTCGCGAGTCAACGGCCGAATGGCGATTTCGGTCCGCGCGAACGCAACTGGTGGGCGAACATGATCGCGCTCTGGCTCGTGCGCGATTGGTGCGCGGCGACCGACGATCCGCGTGTACCGCCGTTTCTGGAGCGTTACTTTGCGTTTCAGGCGCAGGAACTGCAACGCTATACGTTGGTGGATGAGTCCAAGTGGGCCATGGCTCGCGGCGCGGATGAACTGGACGTGGTTCTCTGGTTGCACGCGCGTACGGGCAAGAAGGAGCTTGAGGCGTTTGCCCGTCTGTTGTCGGGGCAGATCGCCGATTGGAGCACCTTCTATCATCGCGGCGGCGACCCCTCAAAGGCGGGCTGCCGCAGCCACATCGTCAACTTCATGCAGGGCATCAAGGCACCGCCGCTGCAGTGGCGCGTCAACGGTGATCCCCGCCACCGCAACGCCTATGCGGCGGCGTTCGCGCCGGACGGTTGGATCATGACCTCCTACGGTCGGCCCGACCGCATGGTGAACGGCAGCGAGCCGCTTTCAAGTCGCAATGCATCAGAGGCCACGGAACTCTGTGCGATTGCCGAGCGCATCCTCAGCAATCTGGTGGCGCTGAGCACGTGGGGTGACGCCAGCATCGGCGATGATCTGGAGACGGTGGCGTACAATACGCTACCCGCGACTCTCGGCGCGGATGGACGCGGTATGCGCTACTACAACATTCTCAACCTGCCGTACTGTGTGGATGGGCGCTACGGGTTTGTCAATAACGGCGAAAAGGTTGGATCACTTTGTCCCGGTCCGCATTCAGGTTTTGGCTGTTGCCGCTCTAACTTCCATTTCGCTTGGCCGAAATTCGTCCAGTCCCTTTGGATGCAAACGGCCGATGGCGGCCTCGCGGCGACAGCGTACGGACCTTGTACGGTGACGGCGGTCGCTGGCGGCACGCAGGTGACGGTGGAGGAGACGGGGAGCTATCCGTTCGGGCCGGATGTGAAGCTGACCTTCCGCGCGGGTGCGGCGACGTTTCCGCTCAAGCTGCGTATCCCCGGATGGTGTCGTGCGCCTCGGGTGACGGTGAACGGCGCAGCCGTGGCGGATGTCAAGCCGGGTTCATTCTGCACGGTCGCCCGTGCTTGGAAGCCGGGCGATGAGGTGGCGCTGCACTTCCCGATGGAGGTGACTGTCTCGGGCGGCTGGGATCGGGATGCGGCGGTGGTGACGCGGGGGCCGTTGCTCTATGCGCTCAAGCTCGCTTATGAAGACAAGGTGGTCGAGTCTTACGAGGTGCCGTTTGAAAAACGCACGGCGGGGGACCTGAACGGATTCCCGCGCCGCGAGATCCGCGCGGCTGAGCCGTGGAACCATGCGCTTGTGCTGAACGCGCGCGGCGGCATCGACGCCGAGGTGGTGACGCGGGAGATTCCCTTGCATCCATTCGACCC
>ERZ795047.3045-NODE-3045-length-15393-cov-5.560569_pt1 | contig 15393 bp, 8 predicted proteins | sample MGYA00375131_ERZ795047 | MGnify/ENA primary metagenome ERZ795047 (study PRJEB30176, sample SAMN05720228) | activated sludge metagenome | isolation source: Anaerobic digester | place: Japan | collected 2015-05-20 ...
GGCTGGATTCAATGAGGAGGATCTCTATGGCAGTTGTGGATTTTATGTTGAACACTATAGAAAGCCAGAATTTAAAACAGAAATAACAGCATCAAAGGAATTTTATGTAAATGGAGATACTGCTGAGTTTAAAGTAAGCTCAAAATTTCTATTTGGAGCTCCTTTGTCCAATGCTCTGGTTAAATACAGATTTTATGAAAAGAAGATTGAGGAAGAGGAAGATATTTCTGGAGATTATTCTGATAGCTATTATTCAAGGCTTAAGCTTGAAGGTGAAAAATATACAGATTCCAATGGTGAGATTTTTCTAAAAATTTTTACAGGCAATTATCCCTATGATAGAGATATTATACTTGAAACAACAGTTATAGATAAGGCCAATATAGCTATTACAACAAAGAGAAGCATCAGAGTTGGAAGAGGTGATTTTTCCATAAAGGTTTTTCCTGCTGAGAATTTTTTCTTAAGTGGTAAGGAAAAAGAAATTCAGATAAATACTGTTGATCATGCAGGTAAACCTGTTTCTGCTAATGTTGAGGTTAATCTCTTTAAGTATATATGGAAGCCTGCTCAAAGAGTTTACATCCATGACAGCAGACCTTATTTTACAAGGAAGCTATCTACAGATCTATCCGGTTCATGCAATTTTAAACTGCCATCAGATCTTAATGCCTCTGGAGAATTTGATCTTATTGTTACTGCAAGAGATAGCAGAGGCAATGTGATAAAAACCTCAAAGGTTATATGGATCTATAATGACTATGCCAGTGACTCCCAGTCTCGCTTTAAGGATTTAGAAATTGAGATAAATAGATCTGACTTTTCTGGTGATGGGGAACTGGCCTGTGTTGTGAAAAGCAGATTCACTGATTCCTTTATTCTTGTAACTCTGGAGGGGGAGGGTGTTTATGACTATAGAGTTGTGAAGATGTCCAAAAACATTATGCCTCTGAGCTTTAAGATAAAGAAGGATTATGCTCCTAATCTCTATGTAAAAGCCTTGATGCAGAGAGGGAGAGCCTTATATGCAGCAGAAAAATCAGTAAATATTCCTCTGGAGGATATTACCTTTAAAATTAATATTTCAACAGATAAAGAAATTTATTCCCCTGGGGATGAAGTAAAAGTTAATATTAAAACTACAGATAATAATGGGAAGCCATTATCTTGCGATCTCTCTCTGGCTGCAGTGGATGAGTCTATTTTCCTGATAAGGCCTGATACAACTCCTGAGATATCAAGCTATTTTTATTCAAAGATATCAAACTGGGTTATAACCTCTTATTCATATCCAATAACACTGCTGGCAGGTGCGGCCAAGGATAGCAAGTCAAAGATCAGAGAGGATTTCAAGGATACTGCCTTCTGGCATTCAAGTATAAGAACCAATAGCAAAGGTGAGGCTTTGGTTTCTTTTAAGATCCCCGATAATCTCACAACCTGGAGGCTTACTGTCAGAGGGCATGATCTGAGAGGGCGTATGGCTGAAGAGAGAAAGAGGTTTATGTCAACAAAGGATTTAGTAGTTTCCCTTGGAAAGCCAAGATTTTTTGTAGAAGGAGACACAGTTGGCCTTATAGGCATTGTTACAAATAATTCAAAGGAAGGCATAGAGAAGGTCCAGACAGAATTTTTATTTAACGAACAAAAAATTACAGCGGATAAGGAGTTTAACATAAGTCTCACAGAGTATGGTTCTGCAAGAAAATTCTATAGCATTGGTGTCCCATCGAATAGGGATAAAGTTTCTCTGCAATTTAGCGCTAAGTCTCATAGCAGTGGCGATTCCATCAGGCTCTCAGTTCCTGTTGAGAAAAGAGGTTTAAAATTTTCAATATCTGGCTCAGGAGATGGAGGTGATTCCGCCTTTGAATTAAAGGCTCTAAGGGATGATGAAGATTTTGATTTTTATCCAGAAGTGCTTAAGGTGACACTTACCCCCTCTCCTGTAATTCAGATGATAAAGGCATGTGAATATCTCGATAGATTTCCTTATGGATGCACAGAACAGACTATAAATAAGCTTATACCAAGGCTTATGGTTGCAAAGCTCCTTGAGAATAAAAATTATTCAGATTTGATGCCAGATACTCTGAAAGAGAATAGCTTCAGAGGCATTGATGAGATAATAAAAAAGATTGAAGACTTTCAAAATGATGATGGGACATGGGGCTGGTGGAATGGAGATAGGGGCAATGCCTATCTTACAGGCTATGCTATGTTTTCTCTTTTTTTGCTAAAGCAATTAGGTTTTGCTATAAATGAGGAGATTACCTCTAATGGCATTTATGCCATGGAGAGATTTTTTGAAGATGCAACAAAAGCAGATTCAAGTGAGATATCATATCTGCTTTATGTTTATGCTATTTATGGAAAGTGGAATCACGGAGCATTTAAAAGAATAATCAGCAGTGAACAACTCACTCCATATCAGGCGGCGAATCTTCTTAAAGCAGTAGCTATCCTCTCTTTTAGAGACTCATATAATTCATTGCAGGATTTTGAGATAAAAGAGGTTATTGAGGGCAAAAAACTTCTCACTAAACAAATTAGTGACTTCGCAAAGAGAGATAATAAAGGAGCCTACTGGTCTGCAACAAAGGAGGAAGAATATTCATGGCCTGGAACTGATTTAGAAATAACGGCTCATGTTTTATCTGCTCTTATAATGGCAGGGGATACTTCTTCTCTGGTAACAGATGCTGTGAGATACATCTCTTCATCTTTCAAAGGAGAGGCATGGGCTTCTACAAAGGAAAGCTCCACTGTAATTTTAGCTCTCTGTGATTATTTTGCTGATAAGGATATAGACTTTAAAAGATCAGGGAAAATTAATATTTCTGTAAATAATAAGAATATAGGAGATATAGACTATAATATTTCAGGAGGCAAAGATCTTCAGGAATTACAAAAGACTTTCCCAATTGACAGGAGAGAAAAATCCAGAGATTACAGAATTTCAGTTAAAGGGGATTTTAAAGGTGGTGTGATTTCTGCAACATTGACAGGCTCTTTGTATTTTAAGCCAAAGGGATTTTTTTCTTTCATCAAATCACAGGAAAGAAGTATTAAGAATCTCTCAAAGGGAATTACTCTTTATAGAGAATTTTATAGGCTCAGCAGAGTAAGGGATCAAAACATGGAGGAGTTTTTTGTTCCACAAAATATTGAGGAAAATGAAAAAATAAGAGTGGGTGAGGAAATTTTAGTAAAGGTAAAATTTCTATGTGATGAAAACTATGGCTTTCTTATGCTTGAAGATATGCTGCCATCAGGATTTGAGGTTATAAAAGAAAGTGCCTATGATGAGTTTATACCTTATTCTCATGTAGAGCGCAGGGACAACCGTATGGTTTTCTTTTTTACAGAATCCACAAAAGGGAGAGTTTACGAAGTTGGTTATATAATGAGAGCTGAGTTGCCAGGATCTTTTATCATGAGGCCTGCAAGGCTTAGCAGTATGTATGAAGAAAAAATTCAGGGCTGGAGTAAACCTGTTATAATTGATGTAGTGAATGAATAAGATTTATCTTGCTCTATATTTTATTATATTTTTACTTATAAGCTCAGTTTCTCTTTTTTCTGGTGGGGAGCCTTTATCTTTTAAAGAAGATAGAGTATCTATTGATATTTTGTCAAAACATGTTAAAATGATGAAAGAAGCAAGAGAGGGTAGCTTGGTTTTTTCTTTTCCTCTCAATGCTGAGATCGTTTTCCCTTATAGGGAAAGCCTTAAAAATTTAAAGATAGTATTTGCTGACAGAGTGAAGGTGCTTGCAGATGGCAGGCTGCTTGACTATGGTGTATACAATATATCTGCTGGTGATGCTTCTGAATTTAGCCTTAAGCTTTCTGATGTAAATGATATACGAATTTATCCTTTACCCCTTAAGATTATTTATTCCCCTGAGAATTTAAAATTTATTATTGAAGAGAAAAAGATAAGATACGCTATTGATTCCTCCTTTGCAGAAATGGGTGGAGTTAGAGATGAATCCTTTGAGGCATTTAAGGCGCTTGCGATTTTGATCTATGGTAGATGCTCTCAAACCCTTTATAGTGGCAAGCATAGTGATGCAGATTTTTGTGATCTATCCTGCTGCCAGGTTTATAGAGGTAGACAGAGTATAACTTTACCGGAGTTTTTAGCCATAGATGTTTCTGCCTTAAGGAAAGGGCTTTATTTTTGTGCATCAGGAGGAGGAAGGCTATTCTCTGATGGAATCTTTTCAAATACTGGCAGGAGATATAATCCACCAGCGGATGTTTTGCTTGCTGAATCTTTGCCTTTGAGCAAAAGCAACAATTCGCAGTGGAGTTGTGAAATAATGGCAGGTGAGCTTTCCAAAATATTTTTTACTAAAAGTGGAGAATTTATAGAAGATATTATATTCTCTCTTGATAAAGAAATAGTTTCTGTTAAGAGTAATCTTGCTGTGTATACTTTTGCTCCAGAGGATTTTAGACTGAGAATAAACAGGCTAAAGGGATGGAATTTTTTACGCAGCAATAATTATACTGTGAAAAAGGTGGGTGATAAATTTATATTCAATGGCTCAGGGCTTGGTCATGGAGTTGGGCTAAGCATGGATGGTGCAATTGAATTATCCCATAGAGGATTTTCAGCCTATGAGATACTGGAACACTATTATCCGGATATTAAATACATCTCCTTTAATCGACGGATTTATAGTCAGTATATTCTCTTTGATACTGAAAATGGTAAAATCCTGAAAAGCAGTGGAAAAAATTTTTATGAAAGAAGAATCCCCTTTGGCTCCATATTTAAAATTCTGGTTACATTATACCTCTGGGACGAGAGAAGGGATTTGCTTAATTATAGGTATACCTGTCTTTCTGAAAATCAGGAGCCATTGCCTTTGAAATGCTGGGATAAAAATGGCCATGGATCCCTTGATTTAAAAGACGCCCTTTCTCTTTCATGCAATATTTACTTTGCCTCTTTATACAATAAAATTAACAGAGATAGCTTCTATCAATGGATTCGTAGATTTAAAACCTACCATGGCTTAAAACTTGAAGTTCCATATATATCAGATGATAAAAAATGGCCACAATTTCTTGCAGGCCTTGATTTCAGGTGCACCATGACTGTTTCTGATTTTGTAAAGCTTGTCTTAATCTTAAACAAAAAGATGAAAGAGAAAGACTCCTGCGCTATTTTTTTTAGTGATTCACTTAAAAATACATTTATAATAGGAACAGCAAGGCCAGATAAAGGGAATTTTATATCACAGGAAGTGATAAGAGCAGGTATATGGGGAAAGACCTCTACTATTATCTATGGAAGCAATTTTACAACCTCCTATGGGCTTTTTGTCGGTGCAATTGGAGAAAAAGGCATTGTCACTCTTCTTAGAAAGTCTGTTGGAAGGGATGCAGCAAATCTTTCTGCAGAGATTTTATATGAAAACTGTAAATAAATTTTGGAAACTTTAAAAAAGAGTTGCCACATTTAAAATTTTTTAGTAATTTAAAATATAATTTATTTTTAAATTTTTTAATGACCATATCATAAAATGAGGTATATATATGGAACCAAAAAGGGTTAAAGATAGCAGTGTAACTGTTGTTCAACAGATGACTCAGCAGGATGCAAATCTTGCAGGGAATGTTCATGGGGGAGTTATAATGAAACTCATAGATAATACCGCAGGTATTGTGGGAGTGAGACATACAGGAGGCAATGTTGTAACTGCCTCAATTGACAGGCTTGATTTCCATTCACCTGTATTTGTTGGTGATCTCCTTAGAGTAAGTGCAAGCATAAATTATGTAGGCAAAACATCCATGGAGATAGGAGTGAGGGTTGAGGCAGAAAACTTTGTTACAGGAGAGGTAAGGCATACAGCATCTGCATATCTCACCTTTGTATCTCTGGATGAAAAATTTAAGCCAAGGCCTATTCCTCCAATAATCCTTGAAAGTGATGATGAAAAGAGAAGAAACTGTGAGGCACAAATGAGAAGAGCTGCAAGGCTACAGGCTGTTGAAGAGGGTAAGACTAAGTGTAAGATCTAAAATTTTTTCACACACCAGATTTATGGTGTGTGAAATTTATGGATAAATTTTTATTTATTTTCTTTTATAACTCTTGGAGCCCTTATTTTGAAGAGATTTTCCACGCTTTCTTTTACTACTGAATCATTAGTATCTTTGCAATAAACTGAAAATTTTAATATAGGCTTAATCTCTGTTGCAAAGTTTTTGCGATAGTAGTCTGTTTTGAATTGTAAAAAATATCCGCCGGCATTTTTTCCATATACAAATTGTGCAGAGGGGCGCTTTGTTTCATCAATTTCCAGCAATCGCACAGTTACGCTATAGACATCTTCAGAGATTGCAATTTTATCATCTTTTTTAAGCATTGCCTCAAGGGCATCAATGGATTTCATGTCATCGGCATAATTTCCTCTATAGATATTTCCAGTTATAATATCCCTTTTGAGTTTTGCAAGATCTGTGGTAAAAAATTTTGATTCTGATTTTTTAAGGATTCTATAATTTTTTGTCAGAGGATAGTATTCCACAACAGAATCAACTGTATTGTCGCTGTTTTTATCCTCAATGAGAATTATTCTCTTGTCAACACCTGAAAAATCTCCAATGACTATAAAGCTATCACTTTCAATTGCCTGCAAAAAGAAGTAATTCTTATTATCCTCTGGAACAGGAAAGTATTTTAGTCTGTCAATAGTTACTGGCTTAATTTGAAGATCCTCAAGCCCGATTGCAAAAAGAGAGCTTATGGATAAAATATACAGAAAAATTATAAATAATATTTTTTTCATATTCATGTTTTACTCCCATATTGATTTATCTAATTTAATTTTGTTAAACCTTCCTTGAGCTTTTCAAGGATTTCTTTTAGTTCTTTTTGTTTTGCCTTTTCCTTTTCTATAACCTCCTGAGGCGCCTTTGACACAAAGCTCTCATTGGAAAGCTTTGACTCTACCTTTTGCAGATCAGAACTGACCTTGGCAATTTCTTTTTCAAGTCTCATCTTTTCTTTTTCAATGTCAACAGCGCCTTTAAGAGGAACATAGATCTCAAGCTCTGGCATAACTGCCACTGCATCGGTTTTATCAGGGCAATACTCATTGTTAATGTCTATCCCCTCAACCTTTGCAAGCGCCTGTATGTGAGATTGCTCATTTTGCAATAAGCTTAGTAAAAGTTTATCGCTGGTTTTAAATATTACGTTTACCTTTTTATCTGGAGGTATATTCATCTCTCCTCTGACATTGCGGATTTTATAAACTATCTCCTTAAAAAGGTTTGTATAATTAGAATCAGCTGTAAAGACAAGTTTTGAGTCAAATTCAGGCCATTGAGTTATAATTATATCGCTTTCTCCTTGTATTTTAATAAAGCTCCATATCTCCTCTGTTATAAATGGCATAAATGGATGGAGAAGCTTAAGGCCTGTTTTTAAAACTGTGTAAAGTGTCTGTTTTGCTATAGCAGAAGACTCCTTCATTGCAGGATCCTTAGAATATATCCTCTGCTTAACAAGTTCCAGATACCAGTCGCAGAATTCATTCCACCAGAATTCATATATTAGGCTTGCTGCTTCATTAAACTTATACTGCTGGAGAGCTGAATCAACAGCTTTGACAGTTTCATTCATTGTATGGAGAATCCATTTATCAAAGACCTCAAGATTTGATTTATCATAAGTTACTGGCTTAAAATCTTCCCCCAGGTTCATGAGGATAAATCTTGTGGCATTCCATATCTTATTGCAAAAGGCTCTGTAGCCTTCAATGCGCTTTTCTGATAGGATAATATCCCTTCCTTGAGCAGCAAAGGCCGCCAGTGTAAACCTGAAAGCGTCTGTGCCGTATCTCTCCATCATTATGAGAGGATCGATTACATTTCCTTTTGATTTACTCATCTTTTGGCCATGTTCATCTCTAACCAGGGCATGAATATAAACATCCCTGAAGGGGATCTCCTTCATAAAGCGCACCCCTGTCATAATCATTCGTGCAACCCAGAAGAATATGATATCAAAGCCTGTTACAAGAACGCTTGTTGGATAGTATTTTTTCAGTTCAGGAGTTTCATCTGGCCAGCCCATTGTTGAAAAGGGCCACAGAGCAGAGGAAAACCATGTATCAAGCACATCCTCATCCTGACGGATATTGGTAGATCCACATTTACATTTCTTTGGATCTTCCATTGAAACTGTTACCTCTCCACAGTCGTTGCAGTAAAAGGCAGGAATTCTATGACCCCACCACAGTTGCCTTGATATACACCAGTCTTTGATATTATACATCCACTCAAAGTAGGTTTTTGCCCAGTTACCAGGGACAAATCTTATACGGCCCTCTTCTACTACTTTTATTGCCTCCTCTGCAAGGGGTTTGATTTTTACAAACCATTGTTTTGATAGATAGGGCTCTATAACTGTTGAGCATCTGTAGCAGTGACCAACGGAGTGGGCATGCTTTTCAACTTTTTCAAGTAGACCCAGGTTTGTCAGATCCTCTACAATCTTTTTTCTGGCCTCATATCTGTCAAGGCCTTGATATTTGCCGCCATTTTCGTTAATAATGCCATGCTCATCCATAATTATAATTTCCTCAAGATCATGGCGTTTACCCATTTCAAAGTCATTTGGATCGTGAGCAGGGGTTACTTTTACAAAACCAGAACCAAATTCCATGTCAACATAGCTGTCAGCAAAAACTGGAATCTCTCTGTTCATTAAAGGGAGTATAACTGTTTTGCCAATTAAGTGCTTGTGCCTTTCATCCTCTGGATTAACAGCCACTCCAGTATCCCCAAGCATTGTCTCAGGACGGGTGGTTGCTACTGTTACAAATTCATTGCTATTTTTAATAGGATATTTGATATGCCAGAGATTTCCCTCAAGCTCTTTATAATCTGTTTCAATGTCAGAAAGAGCTGTTTCACATCGAGGACACCAATTTATTATTCTGTATCCCTGATAGATAAGACCATCATTATAAAGAGATACAAAAACCTTGCGAACAGCTCTGGATAAACCTTCATCAAGGGTAAACCTCTCCCTTTGCCAGTCAAGAGATGCACCAAGGCGTTTAAGCTGACTTTGAATCTGACCGCCAGAGTGCTCTTTCCATTGCCAGACTCTTTTTTCAAAGGCCTCACGTCCAAGGTCATACTTGCTTTTGCCCTCTGAGGCAAGGAGTCTTTCCACTACATTTTGAGTAGCAATTCCTGCGTGATCAGTCCCTGGCATCCATAAAACTGATTTGCCCTTCATTCTTTGCCATCGTGCAAGAATATCCTGAAGAGTATTGTTCAGGGCATGCCCCATGTGAAGGTTTCCTGTTACGTTAGGTGGAGGAATGACTATAGAAAAGGGTTCCTTATTGTCGTTAACATCTGCATGGAAGTAACCCATTTTTTCCCAGTGCTCATACCATTTGGTTTCAACATCTTTTGGTTCGTAGGAGGATGGAAGCTGCATTTTTTTCTCCACTATTTAATTTTTTATAACTCTCTTTGTAAGATATATTTTTCGTTTTTAAATCTCTTTTATTCCTTAAAATTATTGCATGAATAATAAAGAGCACGATGCCATTGATGGCATGACTAATTTATTATTTCATTAATAAATAAATTCCCTCTTAGTTAGAAATAATTAAAAATAGCTTCATTGTCATTAATGCAATGATAAAAATAGTGTCAATACATTTTGAAATCTAAGTGGGTTAATCTATAAGCAAGTAAAGAAGAAAAAAGAGCCTCTTAATTTATAGTTCCTTTATTATAGAGAAATTTTTCTGTTTCAATAATAGAGAGAAACTTTTCCACAGGGTTATCATATTCTATAAGCTCTTCCCCAAGTATTAATCCGCTGTGGGAAGGAATTTCTATAGAGTTATAGCCAAAATATGCTCCCTGTATAAAGATCTGCAAGAATATACCATGAGAGGTTTCTGTAAGCTCCATCTGGCTAAGGGACTCAATAATAAAGCCCTTGTTTGGTGAGAGAGGATCTGTTAAGTTAAATTCACATGCCTCATTAAGGCTGTTACAGAGGGTTTCTGTAATTTCTGTAGCTACAGCATCGACTTTTGAATAGTCATAATTTTCAAGAATTCTGCTGCATGTAACAAAATCATAGCCGTATTTTAGATTTTCTTTTATTGCCTCTATTTCTTTTATTATATCATTGGATTTTGAATCAATAGTTATAAGGTATTTGTAATCCATATCCTTTGCGAAGTTATAGGCAGCAAAAAAACATTCTCCATATCCCATTTGTGTTTCAACTAAAATGCATTTTGTTGATTTATAATCTTCAATTTCATCAATGAGATTATAGCTTGATCCATTATCAATAACTATAGTGTCTGCATCTTTGAGATTTTCTAAAATCCCGAGGGCTTTACTTATGTTGTTTATATTGTTGTCAGAGATTAAGGCTATAAGAAATTCTTTTTGCATAATATACCTCTATAGCTATAAGCTAAAAAGATCTCTTTCTTTGGCAAATCTTTTTTTGAGATTGTGCTTTTATGTTGCCATATTTAGGGAGGGAGAATCAGAAATATTTGAAAATTGCTTGCAATTTCCTTTTAAGTATTCTAAATATGGTGTAGGTATTTTAAGTATTGAGATCATTCTATTAAAATAAAATACTGTATTTTATGTTGAACTATATAATATCTATCAGGAGTTCAATGCTTTTTCTAAGTGTTTTTTACGCACTATGTGGTGGCTACCTATTGACTATGGGTCAATTTTATTATAATTTATTTATATAAAATTGCGATACTTAATAATCATGAGGTATTGCTATGAAGCGTTTATATATTATTTTTATACTATTATTAGTAATTATTAACATTCAATGTAATAGCGGTGGTAATGCAATAGTAACAATCAATGTTGGCACTACCCCAAAAATTTCATACCTTGATCATTTTTTACAATTACTTACATTTGCAAAAAAGGCCAATGCTGCGGTTCCAACCAATGTGGCAAGCATTTCATATAAAGTTGAAGCCAGTGATATTGAAACAATAACAGGAGCCATTCCTCTTGAAACCGGTAGCGTAACAATAGAGCTAACACCAGGCAACAACCGCACATTCACAGTATATGCTTATAACTCGAATAATTATATAATATACGCCGGCAGAACAACGGTTGATTTACAACCAGGGAATAATACTGTTGAAATTGTGATGGTAAATACAACAAAGTTTACAATTGATTCATCATCAAACATAGCAGACATTGATTTAGTTATTGGAAATGGAATCCCTTATATTGCATATATAAAATCTTCACAAATATATATAAAGTATTTAAGTGGAATAACATTGCAAACAATTGATACTACCTCATTAAACTACCCTGCAGATAGTTTAGATCTGGAATATTACAATACCATATATATTGCCAGCCATTTTTATAATACTGCTAATTATATTAACGTAAGTAAATTTAATGGCTCATCATGGAACCCATTGTTAGATAATGGTTATGATATTTCAAATGTTGATAATAATCCCAATACTTTTTCATTGAAAATAAATTCAGTTGACGAATATATTGCTTATATAACTAACAGCTACTATCCTGCTGTCAAAAAATATAGCGAAGGTACAACTCCAAGATGGGATCCAGTTGGCTCATTGAGTACTCCTCAGGGGGGGTGGTATTTCAATGGCCTATGATTCAGCTAATAATATCTACATAGCATATACAACAACATCAGATACTATTGAAGTAAAAAAATACAGCGGCTCATCATGGTCAAATTTTCCAAATACCAACACTCCACCCACATCTAACCCCATGGAAGTATCCATTGCAATAGATGGTAACGACGTTGTATATGTTGCTCACAGAAATAATATTAATCCAAGTAGAGTTGCTGTTGTTAAATGCCCACAAAACGGAACTGAATGGACTTCTGCTGCTGGAAGTGATATGTATGTTTCAGGAACAATAAAAGCAGCTCAGGATATTCAAATGGCATTTGATGGTAACAATAGGCTTTATGTGGTTTATTATGACTTTAATAGTAGTGATTATAGTAATTACCAGTTGCATATAAAACGAGTCAACGGCTCAAACTGGGAAGAAGTAGATGTAATAAATTTACCTACAGGACATTATGTTTTTAGTCCAAAAATAGCAATTAGAGGAGATGTTTGCTATATTGCTTACGTAGATTATTATGATTCACAACGTGATGTTATTTTATATAAAATTATGTTGTGACATAACAAAATTTTTCATCGTAAAGGTAGTGTCCAAAATTTGTATCCCTCTAATCCCTCTGTGGCAAGATAGATTGAAAATTTTTAAAAAATACCCATCTTTAAAAAATGAATGTTAGTTGATAAATTTATATAAAAATTATTTTTGGAAAAGTCAAAATATAAAGTAATTTCGGCGATTATAATGTTTTTACCTGGAAAAGAAGATGAATAAATTTAAGGTTGTATCACCATATAAGCCTTCATACGATCAGAGTAAAGCCATTGAGGAGTTGTCCTCTGGTATTATTTCTGGCAGAAAGTTCCAGACTCTTCTTGGGGTAACTGGCTCTGGAAAAACTTTTACCATGGCCAAGGTTATAGAAGCTGTAGGTAAGCCAACTCTGGTTTTGACTCACAATAAGACTCTGGCAGCTCAATTATACAGAGAGTTTAAGGAATTTTTTCCAGAAAATGCTGTGGAGTATTTTGTATCCTACTATGACTACTATCAGCCAGAGGCTTATGTGGTTTCTTCGGATTTATATATAGAAAAAGATGCCTCTATAAATGATGAGATAGAGAGATTAAGGCTTAAGGCAACCTCTTCACTTCTTGAGAGGCGTGATGTAGTTGTGGTTTCTTCTGTTTCTTGCATTTATGGACTGGGTAAGCCTGATAATTTTGAAAAAGCTCATCTTGTATTAAAAGTTGGTCTTGAATACGGAAGGGATAATCTACTGAGGAAGTTAGTGGCGATTCATTATGACAGAAATGATGTCTCTTTTGAAAGGGGGACATTCAGGGTTAGAGGTGATATAGTTGATATCTATCCAGCATATTCCAAACAGGAGGCTTTGAGGATTGAGTTTTTTGGCGATGAGATAGATGCTATAACAGTTTTTAACCCTGTAAGTGGAGAGGTTAAGGGAACTACAGATATGTGTGCTATATTTCCAGCCAAGCATTTTATATCAGAGCCAGAGGAGATGGAAGAAACTATAAGCATGATAGAGCAGGAGCTTGAAGAAAGGCTTGAATTTTTTAGAAAGAATGGCAAACTCCTTGAGGCTCAGAGATTGGAAAGCAGAACCAGATATGATATTGAAATGCTCAGAGAAACAGGCTATTGCAGCGGCATAGAAAATTATTCCAGAATAATCGACAGAAGAAGCCCAGGGCAAAGACCCTATTGCCTCCTTGATTATTTTAAAAAGGATTATTTGATGCTTATTGATGAGTCCCATGTAACGATCCCTCAGGTGAGAGGTATGTATGAGGGAGACAGGTCTCGTAAGGAAAATTTAGTCAATTACGGATTCAGGCTTCCTTCCGCTCTTGATAACAGGCCTCTTGTTTTTGAGGAATTTGAGCAGATGATAGATCAGTCAATATTTGTGTCAGCTACTCCTGCTGATTACGAGCTTCAAAAATCAGAAGCTGTTGTTGAGCAGGTAATAAGGCCTACAGGATTGCTTGATCCAGAGATTGAGGTAAGGCCTGCTTCAAATCAGGTGGATGATCTAATAGGTGAGGTTAATAAAAGAGTTGAGGCTGGAGAGAGAGTTCTTGTAACCACTTTGACAAAAAAGATGGCAGAGGATTTAACTTCCTATTTTGAAGAGGCTGGCATAAAAACTCGCTATCTTCATTCAGAAATAGATACTATAGAAAGAGTGGAGATTATAAGGGATTTGCGCAAAGGGGAGTTTGATTGCCTTATTGGAATAAACCTCTTGAGAGAAGGTCTTGATATTCCTGAGGTTTCTCTTGTTGCAATTCTTGATGCAGATAAAGAGGGATTTTTGAGATCCAAGAGATCTCTTATACAGACCGCAGGTAGAGCTGCTCGCAACATAAATGGTAAGGTAATAATGTATGGAGATACAATTACAGGATCTATGAGAGAGGCCATAGATGAAACAGTGAGGCGTCGCAAAATTCAGCAGGCCTATAATGAAGCAAATAATATAAAGCCAGAGTCCATCAAAAAGGAAATTTTTGACCTCATAGAAAGAGAATATCTTAAAGAGAATAGCTTTGTTGAGTATGTGGCTGACTCTTCAAGGCTTTACAGAAGTAATAACTTGCAGGAGCTTGAATCTTACAGGGATAAGCTTCGTCAGCAGATGCTTGAGGCTGCAGATAATCTTGAGTTTGAAAAAGCAGCGGCAATCCGTGATCAGATGATAGATATTGAAAGAAAGATAGATGTTTTGAAAAAAAAGAAGAAGTAGGTTTAAAAAGTAAGTTAAAGCTACATATAAAGTGAATTAAATTTTTGTTGCTTACCTTTTAAATAAAAAAAAGTTGATATATTTCTTTAATGTTTTACAAAAAGCAATGTTTTGTTTTACTTTATAAACAAGCGTCTGAGTAGTTTATTTAGCTTGACTTAAAGAAGATAATTTTATGGAAACTGAAGAAAAAACGGAGGAATGCAGGTGAAGTGGTGGATATTATATTTAATTCTTGCTGTAGTGATTGGTGCAATAGTGGCTGGATATTTTTTCCTTAAAAAGAAAATGGAGGAGAAAATTTCTCTGCAAAAAGATCTGGTGGATCAGCATAAGGTAACAACGCAGATTCTTGTGCTGGAAAAAAGAATGGATAAGGTGGATAATGCAAATATTCCAAAAAATGTCGTGGCACAAATACCCAAGATCTACAAGATAAAAAAGGTCCCAATTGTTAAAGCAAAAATAGGGCCACAGGTTATGGATCTACTCTGTGATGAAGAGGTCTTTGAAAAGATTCCTGAAAAGAAGACTATTAATGTAGAGCTTGCGGGTATTTTTATAGCAGGAATTAAATCTGCCAAAGCAAAAGGCAAGAAGTAATCATCATATTCCCTTATGTCTAATGGAAAAGGCATAAGGGAATGCCTTAAAAAATAAAAAATTTCAGAAAAATAAATATTAATATTGACACAAATACTGCTGTTGCGTTAATGTCCATCTCGTTGTTTTTGATAAGCTTGATTTTTTAATTTTTATATTAAATTTTTAAATAAAATTTGAAAAAAATTAAAAAAATCTTGACACAAAAATGACCTATTGATAAATAGTTTTTTAGTTGAGTGACAACTTGACGAGCTTCTTGTAAAACATCACATAAGCATTCTGGTAACTACTAATAGGTTGATATTAGTAAAGTGTCG
>ERZ795047.3051-NODE-3051-length-15368-cov-4.265330_pt1 | contig 15368 bp, 16 predicted proteins | sample MGYA00375131_ERZ795047 | MGnify/ENA primary metagenome ERZ795047 (study PRJEB30176, sample SAMN05720228) | activated sludge metagenome | isolation source: Anaerobic digester | place: Japan | collected 2015-05-20 ...
CGTTCCAGGTCGTGTCGACCAGCGGGGTGAGCGAGCCGGTCTTCGCGTCGAAGATCTGGACCTTGGAGTCCCCGGCCTTGACGAAGCGCCACACCGCGACCCGCGACCCATCCGCACTCGCCACCGGGCCGCGCCCGTAGAAGCGGTCGAGCTCCTTGCCCTTAGCGTCGAGGATGACGACCTGCGGCCCCTCCTGGGCGCCGTTGGGGGTGTCCTCGGCGATGACCCCGGTCCCGAAGACCGCGGCGCGCCGGGCCCAGAACGGGGTCTGGACGGTCGTCCCGTCGGCGAAGTGGATGGTCGACGTACCCGAGTTACCCGCCATCCGACCCTGGTCCTCGATCCAGGTGACCTTCGGAGCGGCACCGGTCGGGAGGGCGGCGATGGAGAGGGTTGTCGGCGAGCTTGCGGCGGAGGTGGCCGGCGCGGACCCGGTCACCGACGCGGAGACCGACGTACCGGGCTGGGTCGCGGCGTTGTTGCGTCCGAAGGCGCCCATGGCGATCGGGGTCGCCACAGCGGCGACGGCGACGACACCGGCGGCGGTCACGGCGAGCTGACGGCGGCGGCGGATCCGACCTGCGCGGTGGATCGACGGGCCGACCAGGCTGGACGCACCGTCAGCCATTGGTGCCTGCTCACGCAGAACCGTGGCCAGGGCCTGCTCCCACTGCCGGTCGCTGTTCTCTGTTGCGTTCATCGCGGGCCTCCTTCCGAGGCGGTGATGCTGGTTCGCAGCGCGCGGAGCGCAGCGCTGCACGAGGACTTGACGGTGCCGACTGAGACACCGAGGATCTCTGCGGTCGCCTTCTCGGAGAGGTCCTCGTAGTAGCGGAGGACGACGGCGGCCCGCTGCTTGGGAGGCAGGGCGCAGACGCACTGCCACATGAGGCTCCGGTCGACGAAAGACTCGTGGGGGGAGCTCACGAAGCCGGCGTCGACGGCCGACCCGTCGGTGAGCTCACCGACCGACTGCTCCTTGCGGCGCCAAAGCCGGCGCCACGTCGAGGCATTCTCGCGGACGAGGATGGTCCGGACGTAGGCGTCCCGAGACGACTCGACATCCACCTTCCCCCAGGCGAGGTAGAGCTTCGCGAAGGCCGTCTGCAGCAGGTCCTCGGCCTCTGCTCGCTGACCTGTCAGCAGGTACGCGAACCGAAGCATCTGCCCCTGTCGGGCAGCGACGTACTCGGTGAAGTCCGCATCGTGCGGGCGTCCGCGCGACTCAGTCTTCGTGATGGTCGTGCCATGACCGGTGTCCACCGGGTCCTCCCTTCCTTGTCATCCCCAAAGACGTGGTGGGGCTCCGGAAAGGTTGGGTCGTCAGCGCGCGAACAACTGCCGGTATGCCGGGTCCCCGACCGCGTCCGCGGGCGGCTCTGCCCGGCTCAGCGGGTGACGACTCAGCAGGTCAGGGCTCAGCGGGTCACTGGGCCAGCCAGGCCGTGTACGCGTCGACGGTGTAGGGCCGACCGAGGAAGTCGGCCACCAGGTCGGCGGCGTCGGCGCTCCCGCCACGTGCCAGCACGAGGTCCCGGTAGCGGCCGGCGACCTCGGGGTCGAAGAGGTCCTCCTTGCGGAAGACGCTGAAGAGGTCCTTGGCGATGACGAGCGACCACATGTACGTGTAGTAGGCCGACGAGTACCCCTCCAGGTGCCCGAACGAGCACGGCATATGGGTGCCCTCGAGGTACGGGAAGAGCGAGTAGCGCTCCTGCAGCTCACGGGTTCGGGCGGTGATATCGCTGGGGCGCTCGACGTGGAAGGCGTAGGCCATCGCGGCGTAGAACATCTGCGTGCGGGCGGCGTAGCCCTTCCCGAAGTCGTTGGCGCGGCGCATCGCCGATACGAGCTCCGCCGGGATCGCCGCACCGTCGGCGTCGAGCGCGAAGGTCTGCAGGACCTCGGCGTCCCATGCCCACTCCTCGAGCATCTGGCTCGGCGCCTCGACGAAGTCCCACTCGGTCGCCACGCCGGAGAACCTGATCCACTCGACGTGCCCGGCGAGAACGTGGTGGACGAGGTGGCCGAACTCGTGGAAGAGGGTGACGACCTGGTCGTGCTCCATGAGGCCGCGCGGGAAGTTGCAGACGAGAACGCCTTCGGGCAGCTGGCGCCCCTCGACCCCGCGGACGAGATCGAACTGGGCGGCGTGCTTGTACTTGCCCTCCCGCGGGTGCAGGTCGAGGTAGATCCGGCCAACGACCGGGGCGGCCGCGTCCGAGCCGCGGTGGACGTCATACGCGGCGACGTCGGGGTGCCACACCGGGGCGTCCGGGACGGCGACATAGGTGAGGCCGAACAGCCGGCCGGTGACATCGAGCAGGCCTTGACGCACGGAGGCGAAGGTGAAGTAGGTGCGCACCTTCTGGGTGTCGACCTCGTACTGCTCCTGCTGGACGAGCCGCTCGTAGTAGACCGCGTCGACCGAGTCGACGACCTCGGCGTCGGGGCGGTCGACCCGGACCCGCTCGAGCAGGACCGCGAGGTCCCGACGCCCGGAGGCCTCGGCCGCGGCGGTGACCTGGTCGATGAACTCGGGGATTGCCGACCCCCGGCCGATCATCTTCACCTCGGCGTCATAGTCGGCCCAGTTCTGGTAGCCCACCAGCCCGGCGAGCTCCTGGCGCAGGTCGAACAGCTCGTGGAGCAGGTCGTCGTTGACCGGCCAGGCTCGGTTGAGGAACTCCAAGCGCAGGTCGAGCCGGGTCTGGCGCACGGTGCAGTAGGTGGCGACGGGGAGGAAGTCCGGGTAGTCGGTCGTCACGGTGACCAGGCCGTCCTCGCCGGCCGGATGGGCGTCGAGCCAGTCCTGCGGGAGCCCGTCGAGCTGCTCGGGCCGGACCCTGATGCTGCGCACGTCGTCGCGGATGTTCTTGCTGAACTCCTGGCCGATGAGGACGAGCCGCTCGTTGATCGCCGTGATCCGTTCGCGGGTCGCGTCGTCCTGGTCCACGCCCGCGCGGCGGAAGTCGCGCCGGACCTTCTCCAGCAGCCGGGTCGCGTCGGCGTCCAGACCGGTGGCATCGAGCCCGGCGAAGACCTCGTAGAGCTCGCGGTCCAGGCTCAGCTCGGTGGAGAGCCGCTGGACCTCCTGGATCGCGGCCTCACCGGCACTGCGGACCTCTTCGAGCGGGTGGACCTCGCTGAACAGCGAGCCGACCGAGGCGACATTGCTCAGAGCCGTCTCGACGGCGTCGAAGTCCCGCAGGGCGGCCATCGCGTCGGCCGGGGGGTGTGCCTTGAGCGCGGCGACGCCGGTGCGGGCGGCGGCAAGGCCCTGCTCGACCTGGGCCAGGACCCATGCGGCGGTGTGCTCAGGTGTGGGGAGGGCGAGGAAGGTGGGGTCGATGCTCACCCGGGGACTCTAACCCGTCGCTCCCCCGGCAAGGCGACCTAGCAGGCATGAGCCGACGAACGATGCAAACGTGAACCCGGTTCCCGGCAAACATGATCCGTTCCCACGGGTGCGGCATGTGGATGACGCCAGGCGCCATACGGAGTCAGGTCATTCGTAGTGGGTCCACATTCGCAACACATGCACCACTCGTTCCTCAGGCAGCACCTCGTAGACGAGCCGATGCTGGATGTTGATCCTTCGTGAGTAGCAGCCGGCCAGATCGCCGACGAGCTTTTCGAAGCGAGGCGGAGAACTGAGCGGATCCTGAGCCACCAGGTCCAGCAGCACCTGGGCTTTCGCCTTCAGACCCGAGGAGGCCAGTTTGTGGGCGTCCTTCTGAGCCTGCCGGGAGTAGACCACGACCCACTCGGCGTCACTCACCAGTCGAGCTCAGTCGACCCAGCCTCGACACCCTCGGCTCTCGCGAAACGGATGGACTCAGCCATCCCAGGCACGGACTCAAGGAACAGGGTTTCCTGGATAGCCCGCCAGTCGTCCTCACCAACGAGCACGGCGTTGCCACGCTGTCCGGTGATGGTCAACGGCTCCGACTCCTGGTTCACCTGATCGATCAACCGGTACAGGTTGGCACGCGCCGACGTCGCGCTTACCGCAGTCATGTCTCACACCTCCGGCTCTAGCGTACGTCAACACGTACGCCAAGACCACTGCGGCGAACTGCTCCTTGCTGTCTTGCTCCCTGACTCACCCATCCGACGGGTCGGTCGGCGGAAGCATCGCACCACAAGTCGTGACGTTCACCGTGACGAGCGATCTTCCGATCAGGAGGGCAGGCATCTGAAGCGACCATCAGAGTCCTCAACGTCCGTGGATGCCCGGCCGGAGCGTCGTCAGCTGCCGCCGAGCCAATCGCTGCTTGAGTGAGACGGCCGATTTGTTCATGCCACTCGCTTCTGCCCTCTCCTAGCGTCAAGGCATGGCAACTCTCAGCGTGGTCTCCGTCGTAGTCTCGAACATGGCTGCCTCCATCGACTTCTACTCCATGCTCGGCCTCCGGCTCTCGGGAGGCGGCGCACATGACGATCACTCCGACTTCACCGGGGATGGCGTGCGCGGTCGCGGCCGAGGCGACCCTACCTGAAGCGCGGATCACCCTGCTCGAGCGCGCCTCCGCCTTCGCACCTGTTAGTGCAGTGATCGTCCTATGGCCGAATGCCGTTGCGGTGCTTGATCGTTGCGGCATGTCGCTCGCGGCGCTGAGGGCCGTCGGCGCCCCCGCCGTCCTCCGCGGGATCAAGGCCTCCGGCGGTCGGTGGCTGCGCCAGCTCGAATCCGTTGAGGTCGAACGGCGGGTCGGTCTTGGGGTTGCGCTGCACCGGGCCAGCCTCATCGACATCCTGCTCGGTCGGCTGACGCGCACTCAGGTCCACCTCGGAGCGGACGTCACAACGGTGGATCTGAACGGGACGGTGCACTGGACAACCCAAAGGGGAGATGACATGTTGCATGCCGATCTCGTGGCCGCGGCCGATGGCATGGCGAGTTCTGTTCGCGATCAGCACTGGGGCGTCGAGCCCAGGCCCGCCAGGGTGATGTGCCTCCGTGCGGTCGTCGACGTGCCGACTTCGGAGTTCATCGAGATGTGGGGTCGGGGCGAGAATGTCGGTCATGTCCCGATCGAGGGTGGCCACACCTATGTGTATGCCGCGCGGCGGGCCCCGTGGGATGGCGCCGATCTCGTGTGGGCTCGCGGGTGGCCCGACATGGAGCCAGGGTTGCTCGAAGCCGTCGACGCCACATCGACCGAGCGGCATGTCGGTGAGCTCGCGAGCCTGCCCGTGGCGCGGCAGTGGGTCAAGGGACGCGTCGCCCTGCTCGGTGATGCGGCGCACGCGATGATGCCATTCCTTGGGCAGGGTGCGCGTCAGGGGATCGAGGACGCCGGCGCCTTGGTCGACTCACTTGCTGCGGGTCCCCCGCTCGCTGCATATGAGAAGCGGCGGCGAGCCCGCGCTGTGATGGTCCACCGCGCCTCCCACCAGGCGTCTTTGGCCGCGATGGCCGACGGCGCGATGGCAACAGCCCGCAATGCCGTGATCCCCTTGATCCCGGATCGGGTGTTCTTGTCGCAGCTCGCCCAAGTGGCTGCCTCTCAGGCAGGGTGGGGCGTGCGGCGGTGACTCGTTGGGTGACGGCGGCGGCATTGTGGGGTGTCGGTGGCCTGCATCTGTTATGGGCGACGGGGTCGCACTTCCCGGCCCGCGACGAGCGCGCTCTGGCCCGGCGGGTCACGGGCGCCGACGTCATGCCCCCGCGCGCGGCGAGCGCGGTCGTCGGGGTCGGGCTGGGCCTGGTGGGAGTCCTCGCAACGCGACCCACGGCATACGCCCCCACTTTGACCACTCACGCGCGGCGCGCCGCCGGGATGGCCTTGCTGGCCAGGGCGCTCGCGCCAACGGGGTTGCTGCTCAAGGGTTTGCGCCTGCCAAAGCCAGCGCCAGAGTTCGTGCGCTTCAACGGAATCGCCTACCGCCCGCTCTGCCTCGCTCTCGCCGCAGGACTGCTAAGGAAGCGCTGATCCTTCCGGGTGTTCGGGCCGGCAACCATCACGCGGCCAACGTCCGTTGCGATCTGAGGCCCGTTACATGTAACATGGACTCATGGCCGTACGTGATCGGGTTGAGGCCCACAGGGCAAAGTTGAGAGCACAGGGTTTGCGCCCCGTGCAGATCTGGGTGCCCGATGTGCGATCCCCCGACTTCGCCGCCGAGGCCCAACGTCAAGCACTTCGTGTCGCCACAGCGGCGCAGACCTCCGACGACATGGACTTCGTCGAAGCGGTTTCCGAGGACTGGCCCGAGTGAGGCGCGGTGACATCGTCACCGTCGCAGGTGGTATCTACGCAAGCAAGCCGAGGCCAGCACTGGTGATTCAGGACGACCGGTTCAATGCCACCGACTCCGTCACGGTCTGTCCATTCACCACGACCGTGGTGGACGCACCGCTGCTCCGCGTCGCTGTCCCGGCCGATGATGGCAATGCCTTGGACAAGGACTCCTACCTCATGATCGACAAGGTCACCACTGTGCGACGCACTAACGTCCACAACGTCATCGGCCATCTGGAGGCCACCACGCTCGTCGAGTTCGAACGGCGGCTCTTGGTCTTCCTCGGCTTCGGCGGCTGACCACGCAAGCTTGCGCTGCGGAACGGACCACGGGTCATCGCCCAGTCGTCCGTGGCTTGGGCTGGCAGCGCGGGCACGAGTGCGACGACCGGTTCATGAACGACTCCCGCCGGATCGCAGTCCCGCACCGCGGGCACGGCCGGCCCTGCTGACCGTACGCGCTCAGCGACCGGTCGAAGTAGCCCGAGGCGCCGTTGACATTGACATAGAGCGCGTCGAAGCTCGTCCCGCCCTGGTCCAGGGCCTCGGCCATCACCTCGTGGGCGTGCCCGAGGATGCGGCGCATGGTCGGCCGGCTCAACGTCGCCGCGACCCGCTCGCCGTGCACGCCGGCCCGCCAGAGGGCCTCGTCGGCGTAGATATTGCCGATGCCCGAGACGAGGGTCTGGTCAAGCAGGGCCCGTTTGACGGCGCTGCGCCGGGACCGCAGAGCGGTGACGACGGCCTCGGCGTCATACCTGGGGTCGAAGGGGTCGCGAGCGATATGCCGGACCGGGTCGGGGATGCCCTCGTCGTCCACCTCCTCCCAGCTCAGCCCACCGAAGGTGCGCTGGTCGACGAACCGCAGCTCGCGACCCCCGTCGGCGAACTCCAGGCGGGCATGGAGATGCTTCTCGTATGGCGCACCGGGATCTGACACGAGGAGCTGGCCGCTCATCCCGAGGTGGATGACCAGGGCCGCCGGGTGGCCGTCAGGGCTGTCGAGGACGAGCCAGAGATACTTGCCGCGCCGGGCCGCCGACGCGACACCGCTGCCGACGAGCCGGTCGATGAGGTCCCGCGGACCGGCGAGGTGGCGGCGGGTGACGCGGGCGCCGAAGACCTCGGCACCGGTGACGGTGCGGCCCGCGACGTGCTCGGCGAGCCCGCGCCGGACGACCTCGACCTCGGGCAGCTCGGGCACGTCAGCGCGTGGGTTCCGATGCGCGGGCGTCGAGCGCGCGCCACGCCTGTTCGGCGGCCCGCTGCTCGGCTTCCTTCTTGCTCCGGCCCTGGCCGACGCCGAGCTGCTCGTCGCCGACGCTGACGGCGGCCTCGAACTCCTTGGCGTGGTCGGGACCGGACTCGCGGACCCGGTAGTCCGGGGAGGTGCCGAGCGAGGAGGCCAGCTCCTGCAGGCTCGTCTTCCAGTCCAGCCCGGCGCCCCGACCGACCGACGCCTCGATCAGCGGGTCGAAGAGGTGATGGATGACGACCTCCGAGGCGGGCAGGCCGCCGGAGAGGTAGACGGTGCCGATGACCGCCTCGAGGGTGTCGGCGAGGATCGACGCCTTGTCGCGCCCACCGGTCGCCTCCTCGCCTCGTCCGAGGAGCAGGTAGTCGCCCAGCCCGACGACCCGGGCGACATCCGCGAGGGCGCGCATGTTGACCAGCGCGGCACGCAGCTTGGCCAGTTGCCCCTCCGGCAGGTCGGGGTTGTTCGCGTGCAGGGTGTCGGTGATGACCAGCCCGAGGACGGCGTCGCCGAGGAACTCCAGGCGCTCGTTGTTCGGCAGCCCGCCGTTCTCGTAGGCGTAGGACCGGTGGGTCAGGGCACGCTGAAGGACCTCCGCGTCGATCGGCGTGCCGACGACGGAGTGGAGGTACTCACCCAGGGCCGAAGCCTCCTGGGGCACGGCCATGGCCGCGGCCTTCAGCCCTGGTGCTCGGTGCGCTCAGCGGCGGCGTAGTGGCGGCCCTTGTACGTCCCGCAGGACGGGCAGGCCTGGTGGGGCTGGGTGGGCGCCTTGCACTGCGGGCAGGTCGACAGTGCGACCGGCTCAGCCTTCCAGTTCGCGCGGCGCGAGCGGGTGTTCGAGCGGGACGTCTTCCGCTTCGGGACAGCCACGTCAGTTCCTCTTCTCGTCGTGAACCCGACCGGTGCTGGTCGGCGTGTCGGTCCGCAAGGACCGCAGTGCCGCCCAGCGCGGGTCGAGCTCCTCGTGGGTGTGGTCCGGGTTGTCGGCCAGGGGTGTCCCGCACTGCGGGCACAGCCCCGGGCAGTCGGCCCGGCACAACGGCTTGAACGGCAGGGTGGGCACCACTGCGTCCCGGAGGACGGGCTCGAGGTCGACCAGGTCGCCGACGAGCTCGTACTCCTCTCCGGCATCGCCGGAGGCCGAACCCGCGTCCTCACCGGCCACCTCTCGGTGGTGGGCGGCTCGGTCGGTGTAGGCGAACAGCTCCTGGAAGGTGGCCGTCACAGGGGACGTCACCGGTTCCAGGCACCGCACGCAGGCACCGAACGCCGTGGCGTTGACGGTCCCGCTGACCAGGACGCCTTCGGACACCGACTCGAGGCGCACCGCCAGCTCCACGGGCGAACCCGCGGGAACCGCGATGACCTCGGTGCCGAGTCCTTCGGCGAGCTCCACTCGTCGCGATGACGTCACCATGGACCCCGGCTGCCGGCTCAGCTCACGTGTGTCGAACACGAGCGGGCTGCGGGGATCGAGGCGAGTCATGGCTCCGGGGGACGAGGGTCAGGTGGGGCCGGCGACACTTCGGACGCAGACCGACGTCCAAGACTACCGGAGGCTCAACCAGGGCCCCAAATTGCGCGTTGTCCCATCCACGACGCCCGCGTCGGTGGATTCGTTGCCTCATCGAGGAATGCCCGCGTGGGTCAGCCGCGGCGCAGCCGGTGGACCAGCGCCTCGAGCACGTGGTCGGGGACCAGGCCGGAGACATCGCCGCCATACGTGACGACCTCCTTGACCAGCGAGCTGGAGACATGTTCGTACGCTGGCGCGCCGGGGAGGAAGACCGTCTCGAGCCCGGTGAGGTGCCGGTTCATCAGTGCCATCGGCAGCTCGTAGGCGAAGTCGGTGCCGCCGCGCAGCCCTTTGACCACCGCGGTGGCCTCCAGGGACCGGCAGACGTCGACGAGCAGGGTCTGCGCGAAGACCTCGACTCGGATCCCGGAGTCGGCCGGCAGCGCCTCGAGGATCAGGTCGCGCCGCTCCTCGGGGGTGAAGGTGCCCGCCTTGGCCGGATTGTGCAGGATCGTGACGATGACCTCGTCGAAGAGGCGGGCGGCCCGCCGGATGACGTCGACATGGCCATTGGTCACCGGGTCGAACGAGCCGGGGCAGACGCAGCGGGTCGGCATACCGTCCACCCTAGGGCGCGACCTGGTCGTGGCGGGCGTACCAGACCCGCGTCTCGCCATATCGGCGCTCCCCCTCGGCGCGCAGCCCGGACGGCCAGCTCGGCTCGGGCGAGCGGGTCGACCGCTCGACGACGACGACCGCGCCCGGGGCCAGGTGCGCGACCAGGGCGGCAAGAGCGGCAGCGAGCTCGGCGTCGGTGAGGTCGTACGGCGGGTCGAGGAAGGCGACATCGGCCCCAGGCGGACCCGCGGGCGACGCGAGATAGCGGGCGACGCTCTCCCCGCTCACCTCGACCTGCGCGCTCACCCCCGCGGCACGAAGGGCACCAGCATTGGCCCGTATGGCGGCCAGTGCCCCGCGGTGCTGGTCGACCAGGACGACCCGGGCAGCCCCGCGGCTGGCCGCCTCGAGGCCGAGGGCGCCCGACCCGGCGTACAGGTCGAGGACGACGGCCCCCGCGAGCACGTCAAGGTGGTCCAGCCGGGAGAAGACCGCCTCGCGCACCCGGTCGGACGTGGGCCGGGTCTTGGTTCCCTTCGGCACGGCGAGCCGCACTCCCCCGGCTTCGCCGGCGATGACCCGGGTCATCAGCCGCGCTCCAGGTAGGCGGCCTGCTCCTCGTCGACCGCCGCGGCGACGCGAGCGGCGAGCGCCGGGTGGCCGGCGAGGGTGGGGTCGGCGGCCACCAGGGCGAAGGCGTCCTCGCGGGCCGCCTCGATGATCGCCTCGTCGCGCAGGATCCGCAGCAGCCGCAGCTGGGACCGGCCGCCGCTCTGGCGCGCCCCGAGAACGTCGCCCTCGCGGCGGGTCTCCAGGTCGAGCCGAGCCAGCTCGAAGCCGTCGGTCGTCGCGGCGACGGCCTTGAGCCGGGTCAGCGCCGAGGTGGGCCCGGTCTCGCTGTCGGCGGTGGTCATCAGCAGGCACAGGCCCTTGGCGGTCCCGCGACCGACCCGGCCGCGCAGCTGGTGCAGCTGGCTCACCCCGAAGCGGTCGGCGTCGACGACGACCATGACGGGGGCATTGGGGCAGTCCACCCCGACCTCGATGACCGTCGTGGCGACGAGGACGTCGACGGCGCCGGCGTGGAAGGCGGTCATCACGGCGTCCTTGGCGTCGGCCGACATCCGACCGTGCAGCATCTCGACCCGGCGCCCGGCCAGGTGCGGGTTGGCGAGCAGCTGGGCGTGGATGTCATAGACCCCGGCGACCGGGCGCTCGGCCCCCTCGTCGGGGTCCTCCAGCGGCATGTCGTCCAGCCCGCGTCCAGCCCGCCCCGGTGAGCCGTCCCCGCCCTCGGTTCCGCCGAGTCCGTCGCGGCCCTCGGGCCAGTCGGGACCCTCGAGCCCGTTGGCCCCATCGCCTGGGGCACCGATCCGCGGACAGACGACATACACCTGGTGGCCCTTGGCGACCTCCTCGCCGACCCGGGCCCAGGTGCGCTCCACCCACCGTTGGTTGGCGGCCTCCACGACGAAGGCGTCGATCGGCGCACGCCCTCGCGGCAGCTCGGCGAGAACGGAGGTCTCCATGTCGCCGAAGACCGTCATCGCGACGGTGCGCGGGATCGGCGTGGCCGTCATGACGAGCACATGCGGCGCGCCGCTGCCCTTGGCGCGCAAGGCGTCGCGCTGTTCGACCCCGAACCGGTGCTGCTCGTCGACGACGACGAGGGCGAGGTCGTGGAACTCGACCCGGTCCTGGATCAGCGCATGCGTCCCGACGACGATGCCCGCCTCGCCGGTGATGACGTCGTTGAGGGCCGCGCGGCGTTGGGCGGCGCCCTGTCCGCCGGTGAGCAGGGCGACACGGGTGCCATTGGCCGCGCCGCCGAGGAGTCCGCCGGCCGCGAGGTCGCCGAGCATGGTGGTGATCGAGCGGTGGTGCTGGACGGCGAGCACCTCGGTCGGGGCGAGCAGGGCGGCCTGACCACCGGCGTCGATGACCGCAAGCATGGCCCGGAGGGCGACGATGGTCTTGCCCGAGCCCACCTCGCCCTGGAGCAGCCGGTGCATCGGCTGCTCCTGCGCCAGCTCGGCCGCGATGACGGCGCCGACCTCGCGCTGGCCGGCGGTGAGCTCGAAGGGCAACCGGGCGTCGAAGGCCGCAAGGATGCCGCCAGGTCCCGGGCGGCGGGCCGTCGTCACCTCTGCGGCAGCAGCCCGACGCCGCTGGGCGAGCACGGTCTGGAGGGTGAACGCCTCGTCGTAGCGCAGCCGGTGGGTGGCGGCGGCGATATCGCCGCGGTCGCGGGGCCGGTGGACCCGCTCCAGTGCGGTCGCCCGGTCGAGCAGGCCGCGGCTGGCCCGGACCTGCGGCGGCACCGGGTCCTCCACGCGGTCGAGGCTGTCGAGCGCGAGCCGGACGGCGTCGCGGATCTTCCACGAGTAGATCCGTTCGGTCGTCGGGTAGAGCGGGATCGGGCGGCGGGTGTGCTCGTCGAGGAACTCGGCACCGGCCACCTCGTCTTCGAGCAGCTCGTACTCGGGGTGGGCCAGCTGCCAACGGTTGTTGAACCGGCCGAGGGTGCCGGCGACGATGGCCCGGGCGCCGGGGACGAGCTTGGTCTCGTGGCCCCAGGCCTTGAAGAAGGTGAGGTCGAACTCGGTGAGGCCGTCATACACCGTGGCGGTGAGCATCCGCTGGCGACGCTGGCGCATCTGCCGGGCGACGGCCCGGCGCACCTCGGCGACGATGACGACGTCCATGCCGGGGGCGAGCTCGGTCAGGCCGGTGAGCGTGCCGGGGTCGAGGTACCGCCGCGGGACGAGCTCGAGCAGATCGCCCACCGTCCTCACCCCGCGCGCGGCCGCGAGGGTCTTGGCCGCGGCCGGCCCGACGACCTTTCCGACCGGGGATGCCTCGGTCAGCGCGAGGAGCGCACCCATCTCACTCCACCCCGATGTGGAGGTGGATGACCGGCTGACCACCGTCCACGGTGATCGTCTCCAGCCCCTGCTCGGCGGCGACCTCGGCGACCGTGTCGACGAGACCTCCCGGCGCGTCCGCACCGGCGACGAGGGTGACCACCTCCGCTCGGCTCCCCACCCCCTGCAGCAGGGACCGCAACACCTGCCGCCCGATGGTGGCGAGGTCGGCGCCCACATGGGTGATCTCGCCGCGGACCACGCCGAGGATGTCGCCGCGGCGCCACACCTCCTGCGGGCTCCCCGGCTCGCGCGCGGCGATGGTCACGGCCCCGTATGCCGTGGCAGCGGCGGCGTCGGCCATGGCCTCGACGGTGGGGGATAGCAGGTGGCCGGGGTCGAAGACGGCCAGGGCGGCCAACCCCTGGACCGGTGAGGAGACCGCGACGACCTCGACGGTGATGCCCTCCCCGGCCGCGGCCGCGGCGGCCGCCCGGGCGGCGAGCTCGAGGTCGGCGTCGGCGCTGAGGAGGATGACCTCCGACGCGGCGGTGGCGCGGCAGGCGTCGAGCAGCTGGGCCACGCTGGCCCGACGGCGCGGGCGGCTCGGCACGACGACGGCGCCGGCGGCGCGGAAGGCCTCGATCAGCCCGTCACCGCCGACCCCGGCGACCAGACCCAGGTCGGCCCGTGGCGCAGCGGCGGTCGGGGTCGCGTTCGCGGCCAGGTGGGCGCCGTGGTGCTCCTCGATCTGGTCGGCGAAGCGGGTGACGTGGATGGAGCGGGGCCGCCCCGCGTCGATGCCGGCCTCGATCGCCGCACCGATGTCGTCGACATGGGCGTGGACGCTCCAGACCCCCTCGGCGGCGTCCCCGACGACGAGGACCGAGTCGCCGAGAGCGTCCAGGCGCTCACGGAGCCGGCCGACCGCGCGCTCGTCGGAGCTCTCCAGCAGGTACATGACCTCGTAGGCCGGACCGGTCGTGTACTCGTGCGCTGTCAGGGCGAAGGCCGCGACCGGTGCGCCCTGCGGTGCGGCCTGAGGCGCGGCGGGCGCCGAGACCGGCTCGCCGAGGACCACGCGGGCGAGGGCCTCCAGGAGCAGGACGAAGCCGGCCCCCCCGGCGTCGACGACCCCGGCGCGCGCGAGCTCGACGAGCTGCTCTGGCGTGCGGGCCAGGGCCTCGCGGGAGCTGGCGAGCGCGGTCCTGACCACGACGGCCAAGGGCACGTCGGGACGCTGCGCGACCACCTCGGCCGCGGCGACGGCGGCGGCCTCGGCCACCGAGAGGATGGTCCCCTCACGGGGTCGGAAGACCGAGCGCCAGGCCAGGTCGCTCCCCCGTCGCAGGGCCCGGGCCAGCCCGACCGCGTCGAGCAGCTCGACCGGGGGATGGTCCGAGCCGGGCAGGTCGACGACCGGCCTGCCGAGGACCTCGTCCGCCAGCCCTCGGAAGACCTGGCTGAGGATGACCCCGGAGTTGCCGCGGGCGCTGAGCAGCATCGCCCGGGCGAGCTCCTCGACGAGCTGTGGGAGTGTGCTGTGCTCGCCCAGCGCGGCCCAGGTGTGCTCGAGCGCGGTGTCGAAGGTGAGCGAGAGGTTGGTCCCGGTGTCTCCGTCGGGGACGGGGAAGACGTTGAGGGCGTCGAGCTCGCCGCGGTGTGCGGACAGGGCGGCCCGGGTCACCAGCGCCCAGCGCCGAGCTGCGCCGGCGTCGAGTGCCTCGGTCGGCCTCGTGCCGGTGCCGGAGGCGCCCGCGTCGGTGGTCACAGGCCGAGTATGCCGCGCAGCCCCGACACCGCACCCGTCATCGCCCGCGTGTCGGGGGGCATCGGGCCGGCCAGCGGCTGGCACGTCGTTTTGGCCCGGGCCACGGGCTCGGCTATCCTTTGGAGGTTGCCCGTGCTGGCGCGCCCTGCGGCCGCCGATGCCGGGTCACCCGATGACCACCTCACTGTAGGAGAACACCCGTGGCTGCCACCTGCGACGTCTGCGGCAAGAGCCCGAGCTTCGGCCATTCCGTCTCGCACTCGAACCGGAAGACCAACCGTCGCTGGACCCCGAACATCCAGCGCGTCCGCGCCGTCATCGGTGGCTCCCGCAAGCGGGTCAACGTGTGCGCCGCCTGCCTCAAGGCCGGCAAGGTCACTCGCTGACCGCAGCGCTCCCGACGCATCGACGAGGCCGGCCCCAGGTGGGGCCGGCCTCGTCGTCTTCCCAGCCGCACTGACCCCGGGACCACCGCGCAGGCGGCTCAGGGCCGGAAGTGGTCCCACCCGGCCGCCGCGACGGGCTCCCCGTCCACAGTGACGCCGTCACCCTCGAACACCGCCCCCACGACCTGCCAGCCGGTCGGCAGCGCCACCTCGGATGGATAGCTCGCCAGCAGCGAGTGTTCCTCACCACCAGCGAGGACGGCCCGCCAGGCGTCCCCGTCGCTCAGCGCGGGACGCAGGTATGCCGCATGGACGTCGAGCGCCGCGCGGTCCAGGTCCAGCCGCACCCCGGAGGCCCGGGCCACCCGGTGGGCATCACGCAGCAGCCCATCGGAGATGTCGATCATGCTCGTCGCACCAGCCCGGCGCGCGTCGACACCCGCGTCCAGCGGCGGCTCAGGCCGTCGATGCCACGCCACCGCCTCGGGATGGCGCTGCGACAGACCCGCCTCGAGCAGCTGCAGCCCCGCGTCGGAGCGACCCAGGCCCCCGGCGAGGGCCAGGAGATCACCGGCTCGGGCACCGCTGCGCAGCACCGGGGCGCCGCCCGCGAGGTCACCTAGCGCCGTCGCGCCGACGACGACCACTCCTGACGCGGCGCCGCAGATGTCACCTCCGACCACCGGGACCGCCCAGCGGGCGCAGGC
>ERZ795047.3061-NODE-3061-length-15341-cov-3.538467_pt1 | contig 15341 bp, 16 predicted proteins | sample MGYA00375131_ERZ795047 | MGnify/ENA primary metagenome ERZ795047 (study PRJEB30176, sample SAMN05720228) | activated sludge metagenome | isolation source: Anaerobic digester | place: Japan | collected 2015-05-20 ...
CTGTTTGGCTGGTTATAGCAGTCAGTCTAAAAATTCAAACTTAATGCATTTTTTTGAAATATACTGTCCTTTTTAGTCGCAAATTCAATTTTTCCAATTTTTATTGGTTTTTTCATTTGATCATTGTTATTTCATAATACAAACACAAAAAAAATCGGTGGAGAGAAAGAATCTCCGTCAGTCCTAAAAAGACTAACGGCAGTCTACTCGATTAGGTTCTGGGCTTTTTATTAATTAGTTTTCATTGGAATAAATCCTTCTTCTTCAAGTTTTCTGATTACAGATCTAATTAAAAAATTATTGGTAAAATTAATATGATATTTTCTAACATTATCTTTTTCACTTACTATCATCTTTTTTTCTTTTAAAACTCGAATATATCTAGATATTGAAGTCATATGATTTTCTTTTAAAACTTCCTTAATATCAGAATTTTGTATAATCTGTTTTTCAATTGTTAATTTCAAAATTTTATATTCTCTTGTATCAATATATTTCATTGTTTTTGAATATTCTAATGCTGGAATTAAAATAGCATCTTTTAAATATTGATAATCAAGAAGCCTATCAATTTTATCTATTTCAGTTTTTAATCCTTCTAACACGTATGTACACCAAGCAATCAATCCTTCATCACTTCCAATATCAGCATTTGAAAGATATTTATAATATTTATCTCTGTCATTACAAAAAATTGCAGTTGGGTTTAATATACTACCAACATGAACATTAAATCCAGCCTTTACTAAAAGGGCATATGTAAATAATCTCCCAACCCTTCCATTTCCATTACCAAATGGGTGTATCCACATAAATCGATGATGTGCAATAGCCATTTTTAATAAATCATATTTAGGAGAAGTTTCTTCATTAATAAAATCAAACAATTGTTGCATATAATTTTCAATTTGTTGTTGTGATTCTGGAGGTTTATGATATGCTCCTTTTATTTCAACAGCATGATTCCGATATGATCCAGGATTTAAATCGCCTTCGCCTTGAGGTGGTGGAGTTAATCCATTAACAATCATATGATGAAGATTACTAATAAAAAATCTATTAATAATTATCTATTCAGATTCTTTTTCAATGTAATTTATACTATTCTCAATATTTCTAATTTCTTGAATCTGTTCATTAACATATTCTCTTTCTTCTAATTTTGTCTCAATAAATTCAGAAATAGTTGTATTATTTCCTTCAATCCTAGCAGAACCAATACTTTCAAGTGTTTGAAATATACTTTTAAGTTGAAAAAAAACATGTGGATGAGTTGTCCATCCTAGTCTTTTTCTTCTTAAGTGATCTAACTCGATTACCAAATCAGTTAGTCTAGAATTAAAAGAAGGTTCTACTAATCTAATATCTGTATGAATGAATTTAGTCATAATTTTAAAAGTTATTAACATTTTGTTGAAAAACATTTAGCAAAATGTTGAAAAACAAAATTGATTTTCAGGTAAATATAAACATTTTTTCAAACAATATAATTAGCAGAACTATATTAAAACAATTAGCAATCAAATTCAAATTATTTTAGCAACATGTCCTTTTCGCTTTGCACCCAACTATTTTATATGTATTATTTTATCAAACATTTATCACAAAAAAATTCGGCACTTACAATTTGTCTTCAATTTCTTTCACCCACCAAATATACTAAAATTACCGAATTTGTAAGCAATTATTTCTCTCGTGCATAATTTTGAATTCGTTTTTGTATTTCACTTGTGGTATTTAGGATAAATGTAGTACTTTTGAAAAAATTTGTATATTTACAAAACGTTATATAACATGCTCAACAATACATCAATACTCATTACCGGCGGTACCGGTTCGTTCGGAAAAAAGTTCGTGGAAACCGTACTTGCAAAATATCCTCATATTAAACGACTTGTAATTTACTCTCGTGATGAGTTGAAACAGTTTGAAATGGCGCAACAGTTTTCTCCTCAAACATACAAAGGATTACGGTATTTTATAGGTGATGTACGCGATGGCGAACGCCTCAAACGTGCCTGCGAAGGTATCGACATTATTGTGCACGCTGCTGCTCTTAAACAAGTTCCTACTGCCGAATACAATCCGTTTGAAGCAGTGAAAACCAACATTATGGGTGCCCAAAATATTATTGAAGCTGCTATGGATTGTGGCATTCAAAAGGTGGTGGCTCTCTCAACCGATAAGGCTGCGGCTCCTATCAATCTGTATGGGGCTACCAAATTGGTTTCCGACAAATTATTTATCTCTGCCAATAATATCAAAGGACACAGAAATCTTACCTTTTCGGTAGTTCGCTATGGCAATGTAATGGGGTCGCGCGGGTCGGTTATCCCATTTTTTATGCATAAACGTGCCGAAGGTGTGTTGCCTATAACTCATATGGAAATGACGCGCTTCAATATTTCGCTCGAAGAAGGTGTAAATATGGTGCTGTATGCTATAGAACATGGTATAGGAGGTGAAATATTTGTTCCCAAAATTCCATCGTACAAAATTGATGTGCTTGCTCGTGCTATAGCACCAAGCTGTAAATTGGTGGATATAGGTATTCGTCCGGGAGAAAAATTGCACGAAGAAATGATAACTTCAAGCGATTCTTACAATACCATTGATGCCGGCACATATTACATAATTTTACCAACCGATGCCAACAAAGATTTGTATCTAAGCACCTATAAGGCAAAACCGGTAACTCCCGGATTTACCTACAATTCGGGCGAAAATGATATGTGGCTCGACGAAGAAGCAATTCGCAAGCTTATTGTAAAACATGTAGATCCATTGTTTAAGCCTTTATAACAGTTGCGGCAATGATTCCTTACGGTAAACAACATATAACCGACGACGATATAGCTGCTGTAATAGAAACATTGCAGTCAGATTTTTTGACGCAAGGTCCTAAAATTGCCGAATTTGAACAAGCTTTTGCTGCGTATGTTGGCAGTTCGTATGCCGTAGCCGTAAACAACGGTACTGCTGCATTGCACCTTGGTGTATTGGCTTTGGGGTTACAACCGCATCACAAGGTTATAACTACTCCTATTACATTTGCTGCAAGTGCCAACTGTATTCAGTTTTGCGGTGCTCAGGTGTTGTTTGCCGATATTGACCCGCACACATTCCTCATTGATATAAACCAGGTTGAAGCTTTGTGTCAAACACACAAAGATGTAGTTGGTATAATTCCCGTAGATTTTGCAGGATACCCGGTACACATGGAACAATTGCGTTCAGTAGCACAAAAATACGGATTGTGGATTTTAGAAGATGCCTGTCATGCTCCCGGTGCTTGGTTCACCGATTCGCAAGGCACAACTCAATTGTGCGGGAATGGCGTATTTGCCGACGCTACGGTATTTTCGTTTCACCCGGTTAAGCATATTGCAACGGGCGAAGGCGGTATGATAACTACCAACAATAAAGAACTCTACGAAAAACTGTTGATGCTTCGTACGCACGGAATTACACGCAATCCGGAACTATTACACGAAAATCACGGAGGCTGGTATTACGAAATGCAGGAATTAGGATATAATTACCGTATTACCGATTTTCAATGTGCATTGGGTATTAGTCAACTTAAGCGTGCGCAGGCTTCGTTGTTGCGCCGTAACCAAATAGCACACCACTATACACAAGCATTTGCACAGTGTAAACACATTACAACTCCATTTGTTGCTGCCGATGTGTTTCATGCTTATCATTTATATGTAATTCGGGTGCCAAATCGTAAGGAATTGTATGATTATTTGCGTACAAAAGATATTTTTACACAAGTACACTATATTCCCGTACATACTATGCCCTACTACAAAGCTCAAGGGTACAAACAAGGCGATTTCCCCATAGCCGAAGCATATTACGCCACATGCTTAAGTTTGCCTATGTACCCTAGTTTGCAGCAACACGAACAAGATTTTGTAATTTCAACAATTCTCGATTTTTATACTAGCTAATTATGCATACAGAACAAATAGATTTTTGGACAGGAACATTTGGAAAAGAATACACCGACCGTAATACGCGCGACCAACAAGAATGGGATTCATTTTTTATAAACTATTTTGGTTGTACCAAATTAGAGATAAACAATCGTTGTTTCGGACATCTGCCTAAAGACGCAAAAATATTGGAAGTAGGAACCAACACCGGCATGCAGTTGGCAGGCTTACAACGTATGGGATTCACCAATTTGTATAGCATAGAATTGCAATGGTATGCAGTAGAAAAAGCAAAAGAATATACCAAAGGCATAAACATAATTCAGGGTTCAGGATTCGATATTCCTTTCAAAGACGGGTACTTTGATTTGGTTATAACCAATGGCGTGCTTATTCACATAGCACCCAAAGATTTACCTGCCATAATGAGCGAAATTGTACGTTGTTCAAAACAATACATTGCAGGTTTTGAATACTATGCCGAAGAATGTACCGACATAAATTACAGAGGAAATACGGGGTTTTTGTGGAAAATGGATTACGAAGCAAAATATCGTGAACTGTTTCCACAGCTAAAACCGGTGTACAAACAATTGTATCCGTACCTCAATAGTCAAGAGCAAGGCAACAAAGATTGTATGTATTTATTGGAAAAATAATACCATGAATTGTATAGCTATAATACCGGCACGAGGCGGCAGCAAACGTATTCCGCGAAAGAACATTAAACCTTTTCACGGAAAACCTATTATAGCATATTCTATAGAAGCTGCACTGCAATCGGGTTTGTTTACCGAAGTTATGGTATCAACCGACGATGAAGAAATAGCTGAAATAGCAAAATCATACGGTGCTAAAGTACCATTCTATAGAAGTGCCGAAACTGCAAACGATTTTGCACATTTGGCTCAAGTAATAGAAGAAGTGTTGGCAATGTATGCACAGCAAGGAAAAACCTTTGATACCTTTTGTTGCATATTGCCTACTGCACCATTTATTTCTCACAACCGAATTATTGAGGCATACCACGTACTTACAGAAAAACACTGCGATTCGGTATTTGCCGTGGTGCAATATAGTTATCCTATACAACGAGCATTGTATATTCGTCAGAATAAAGTAAGCATGTGCAATCCCGAGCATTTGCTAACCCGTTCGCAAGATTTAGAACCTACCTACCACGACAGTGGGCAATTTTATTGGTGCAACACCCAACAATTTATTACCAACAAAGTATTTCTGAGCAACAACACCGGAGCTGTGGTACTATCGGCTATGGAAGTGCAAGATATTGACAGCGAAGAAGATTGGAAAATAGCTGAATTTAAATATAAAGCATATAAAATATAACTATTCGTTTACTTTTGAATCAGGCTTAAACAAAGCTCTAAAGGTAGTGTCAATTCGAGTACAATGCACTATATTGGTATGTTTGCTTTGCACATGCACATCATGTTTTGGAATAAACATTTGTTGTATGCCCAATTTACTGCATTCTTTTATACGTTTTTCTAAATGTCCCACCATTCGCACCTCACCGGTAAGTCCTATTTCACCTGCAAAACAATACGATGCGGGTATATACACATCAAAAAGCGAAGAAAGTATAGCAGCAACTACAGCTAAGTCTATTGCAGTATCTTGAACTTTAATACCTCCGGCTATATTTACAAATACATCTTTTGTGTACATTTTTACTCCCAAACGCTTTTCTAATACAGCAAGCAACATATTGAGTCGTTTGGCATCGTATCCATTTACACTCCGTTGTGGTGTTCCGTATGCCGCAGTGCTCACAAGGGCTTGTACCTCAATAAGCAAAGGTCTTACACCTTCCATTACCGATGCCACTGCTACACCACTTAATTGTTCAGGATTGCCGCTAAGCAGCATTTCGGAAGGATTTGAAACTTCACGAAGTCCTGATTGAACCATTTCAAAAATACCTATTTCTGATGTTGATCCAAACCTATTTTTATTACTTCGTAAAATTCGATATACATTGTGCATATCGCCTTCAAATTGTAATACCACATCTACCATATGTTCCAATATTTTTGGACCGGCAATACTGCCTTCTTTAGTAATATGTCCAATTAAAATTATAGGTATATGCGTTTTTTTAGCAACTTCAATCAACACATTGGTAGTTTCACGAATTTGCGAAACACTCCCCGGCGATGAATCTATATCAGGATGTTTGAGCGTTTGCACCGAATCTACTATAACCAATTCGGGCTGCAATGTTTCAATTTGATGTAATATAGCTTGCACATCGGTTTCACTATAGATAATACAAGAATCTTTGTGCATATTCAATCGTTTGGCACGTAATGAAATTTGTTGCGGACTTTCTTCGCCCGAAACATAGAGCGTTTTTTTTGTAAGAGCAACAGCAACTTGCAATAATAAAGTAGATTTTCCAATACCGGGTTCTCCACCCAATAAAATAACCGAACCCGGAACTATACCCCCACCTATTACCTGATTAAGCTCATGAATACCGGTATCTATACGTGTATGGTTTTCAGATTTAATTTCGGTTAAAACAATAGGTTTGGTTGTAACCGAAGGCGAGTTTGATTTTGATGCAACCGACGATGTTATAATTTCTTCTTGAAACGTATTCCAATTGTTACAAGAATTACATTTCCCAATCCATTTAGGCGATTGGGCTCCACATGATTGACAAACATAAATTGTTTTGGATTTTGCCACTATTTTTTCTGAAATTCTCGTCGTAAAAAGGCACCGGCAGTTTCACCATTACCAAATTCTACGCGTTGAAGAATAAGAAATTTTTTATTTAATCGTTCAACACGCCATTTACCGTCCATACCTTTAGGACCAAGTCCTTTAATTTCAATATATGGTATTACAGCATTGCGAGCAAATGCTTCCCAGTCGCCGGTAACTGTTCCTACCGGATCACCGTTAATGTCATGAAAAATATCAAGTTTTCCGCCGTCATTAAAAGTCCATGTAGCATCATCAGGAAAATTATCTTGCCCTACATTTACTACTTGCCATTCTCCTATTATTTTTACTTCGGTTCGTTTTGAACACATAGTAAAAGTAAAAATAAATGCTAAGGCGTATAGAAAAAATTTGAACTTCATATTTTTTTGAAAATTAGATTTCAAAGATAAAAAATAATTTGAAATATTACATTTTTTTGAAATAATTTGTTGATGAATATCCGCTTACAAAATCTATAGTAGTAACTTTACCTCCATGTTTTTTAACTACATCGGCCCCAACTATGGTATTCTCATTATAATCACTTCCCTTTACAAGTATGTTTGGAATAATGGCAGTAATTAATTCATAAGGGGTTTCTTGCGCAAATGGTATTATTAAATCAATACATGCAAATGCAGCTAACGTTAATGCTCTTGATTCCAATTCTTTTACAGGTCGGTTTGGTCCTTTGAGTGCCGAAACAGACTCATCGGTATTTAACCCCACAATAAGTTTTGTTCCCAGATCACGTGCTAACGCTAAATAATGCACATGTCCTTTGTGAATGATATCAAAACATCCATTAGTAAACACTACCGTTTCACCTTGTTGTTTCCACTGCGAAACTATGTCAACAGCTTGTGGTTGTGTTACTATTTTATTTTGAATATGTTGTAAAAAACTCATACGTGCTGTTTGTTTTTTGCTATAAAAATATAAAAACTTGAAATACAACCCATAACAATAATAAATAATAATTGCGATTCATGATTTACCGTAGCATACAACAATCCGGTATGTTCCGAAAGCCCATACATAGTAATAGCTTGTGCCGTTATAAAATGAAACACTCCTATACCACCCTGCACCGGCACAGCCATACCTATCCCTCCAACTATTAAAAGAAACAAACCATCAACAGCGGTAAAATGCGAAGTGGCTTCAAACGAAAAGCATACTAACCACGACATAAGCCAATACATAGCCCATATGGCAACTGTATATATTACAAATAATGGTTTATTTGAAACTGATTTTATAGAAACAATACCATGTAAAATTCCTCTGCAAAATGATTGTATTTTTTGATATATAAGATTTGTTTTACTACTATAGCGCAGTAATACAAAAAATACAATAGTCATGGTTACCAATACACTAACTATAAGTATATAATTTCTGCCTACGGCCTCCGACGAGGGCAATACAATATGTTGATATATAAATGACCCGAAAAAATCTATTTTAATAAAAAAGGTAATTATTGTTAACAAAGCTAACATAACCAAATCAATAATTCTCTCAATAATAACAGTACCAACCAACGTATCAATAGGTATTTGTTCTTTACGATTGAGTACACCACATCGAGCAACCTCACCTAAACGCGGAAATGCTAAATTGGCAAAATAACCAAAAACTACGGCATGAAAACTATTTATTTTTGAAGGAGTATATCCTAATGGTTCTAAAAGTAAATTCCATCTTACAGCACGCAATATATACCCTATTAAAGCACACACAATAGCAATAGCTACCCACCAATAATTTGCTTGAGTTATATCTGTCCAAAAACTGGAAAAATCAACATGTTTAAAAGCAAAAAATAAGAAAATAAAGGCTAACGATGAAAAAAGAATAGTTTTACCAATATGAACAACCGATACTTTCACAATTATACAAGAGTATTAGTGGCAGTATCGGGGAAAATAATATGAGGCACAAATGATTTTGCTTGTTCAAAATCCATAAGAGCATATGATACCACTATAACAATATGACCGGGACTGAATTTATGTGCTGCAGGACCGTTTAAACAAACTACCCCCGATCCACGTTCTCCTTTTATTATGTATGTTTCAATGCGTTCTCCATTCATAAGATTGAGTACATGAACTTTTTCGTTTGCAATAAGATTTGCTGCATCCATCAAATTTTCATCAAGAGTTATGCTGCCAATATAGTCTAAATTAGCTTCGGTTACCGTAACTCTGTGAATTTTTGATTTTAAAACTTCAATTACCATTTTGTATAGTATTATAACAACACATTATCTATTAATCGCACATCACCTACATTTACAGCCACACAAGCTACTGCCGGTTCATTCCAATTTTGTATAGGCTGCAATGTATTTTGATGAACTATTTCAAAATATTCTACCGAAAGTAAAGGTACACTATTTAGTGTATCAATTACAAATTTTTTTACATCATCTACCGATTTTTTCCCAACCAAAGCCTGAACTGTAAATAATGTTTTGGAAATTTCAACAGCCTGCTTACGTTGTTCGGCATTTAATCGCATATTACGCGAACTCATTGCTAAACCATCGGGTTCGCGAACAGTTGGGCATGCTACTATGCGTACCGGAATTTTTTCTTGTTCTACCAAAGCACGAATAATGGCAACCTGTTGGTAATCTTTAAGTCCAAAAAAAGCCGTATCGGCAGGTATTAAATCAAATAATCGTTTTACTATAATTGCCACACCATTAAAATGACCGGGTCTGAAAGCTCCTTCCATAACCCTTTCCAACGAGCCAAAATTATATGATTCTATGTGCTGAGTTCCTTGCGGATACATATCAATAACTTCGGGCACAAATACAATATCACACCCAGCTTCGTTAAGCATAGCAATATCTGAATCAAGAGTTCGAGGATACGTTTGTAAATCATGAGGATTATTAAATTGCGTAGGATTTACAAAAATACTTGCACAGGTAATATCACATGTTTGTACACTTTGATGTATAAGTGAAATGTGCCCTTGATGTAAAGCTCCCATAGTTGGCACAAACCCTAATGATTTGCCTTGTGCCTTAATTTTGGTAATAACAGATTGCAGGTCCGTTCTGTTTTTACAAATTATCATATATTTTACTTCAGATACATAAATAGGCGACAAAAATAACTTTTTTTGTAATTTAAATAAGTTTTACTTGTCATTTTTTATATGTGCAATAATTTTTGTACTTTTGTAACGTATTTAAATTGATTTTCAAGTAAAAATTACATGAAGAAAGCAAGAGTATTATTTGTATCTCAAGAAATGGCAAAGTATATGCCCGATACTGAGATGTCACTTATTTGCAGAAATCTGCCTCAATATATTCAAGAAAACGGAAAAGAAATCCGTTGCTTTATGCCTAAATATGGCTTAATCAATGAACGTAGAAATCAATTACATGAAGTTATTCGCTTATCGGGAATGAATTTAATAATTGATGACACAGACCACCCGCTTATTATAAAAGTTGCTTCTATTCAAGCTGCTCGACTTCAAGTATATTTTATTGATAATGAAGAGTTTTTTCAAAGAAAAGCACTGTTTGCCGATGACTCGGGTAAAGAATTTGATGATAATGAAGACAGAATGATATTTTTTGCTCGTGGAGTATTGGAAACCGTAAAAAAACTTCGTTGGTCGCCCGATATTGTTCATTGTCAAGGATGGTTTACCTCTCTATTACCTTTGTATTTGAAAAAAACCTTTTATGAAGATCCGTTGTTTGCAAAATCCAAAGTAGTATATTCTTTATATGATAATACCTTTACCCGTACATTTTCTAAAGATTTTATCAAAAAAGTACATTTTGACGGTATTTCAGAACAAGATTTACAATCAATAACCAAAGGTGCTGATTGGCTAGCAATAAATAAACTTGCTATAGATCAAGCTGATGGAATTATTTACGGCAGCAGTACTATTCATCCTGAACTCATTGCATATAGTGAAGCATCAAAAAAACCAATACTTCCGTATCAATCACCCGAAGACTACATGCAGGCATATTCTGATTTTTACGATAGTTTATTAGACTAATTTTATTGTATATGAATAATTCACGTATATGCATTATTGCATGTTTTGTAAGTATAGCAATGTTATTTTCGTGTAACAAAGAAAAAATTCCATTTGGAACAGAAGTATTGCAAGATGATGATTTTATAGGTGCATATGTTGACTCTACGTCGGTTACGGTATCATATATTCCTGTAAAAGACGACAGTATACGTTCTTCAAAAATAACGTATATGATAGGAAGTACTTCCTTTGCCGATGGTACCCAGACCCGTGCCGATTTTATGTCGCGATTTTATTTTACATCTCTTACCGCTCCTCTCAAAGAATGTACATTAGATTCAATTTGTTTTATTATGTACGAACGCTCACAATATTTTGGCGATACTAATAAAACACAAACTATTCAAATATACGAGCTTACCGATAGTATAACAAAAAATCATTGCAAGGCATATTATGAAGACGCTGTTATTCCACAAAATCTTGTTGAAACAGGTTTACTAATTGGTCAAAAATCCTATAAACCGGTTTTTGATACATCTTCAAATTTTAGTTTTAAATTTCCTCAACAATATGCAGCAAATGTATTTGCTCGAATTCAAGCAATATATGACCAAACCAAAGATGTACAAACAATTGATTCACTATTTATCAAAACATTCAAAGGTTTATATGTAACATCAGCATATCAAAACGCAGCAATTCTTAATGTATATCCGCAAATTTCTATATATGTAAGCAAAGGAACTACCAAATACCGTGTTGATTTGGCCCCTACGGCAACTCCATACACAGCTACATCTACAAAAGACCCGAGTTTAGTTTATTTGCAAGCTCTGTCAATGTTTCATCACATATATTCAACCGAAGTTACATCAACGCTCAACAGCAAAGGAGATGTTGCATATGTTCAAGGATTTAGCGGCATCAAAACACGTGTTGCATTGCAAGGCATTGGTGCATGGCAAGATTCAAGCGTTGTGTTTAACTCTATAAAACTATATGTGCCATATGTACTTGACACTAAACCTAATTTTGCCCCTGCAAAAATGCCCCAATTATTAGTGTATAACCCTTTAGGAACAAAAGTATTAACACTTGAATGTTATACTTACGACAGTACTTATTATATATACAATTTGAATGCATTAATGCCTCAAGCAAACAATAATAAATATAACCCAAATAATTATATGTTTGAATTGGTAATGCCCGAAAATAATTTGTATGGAAACATGCTGAAAATTGATGCGTTAGTTAAACAATCTAAATTAAAAATTATTTATACTAAATAATATGTGTGGTATAGTTGGGTACATAGGGAGTAAAGAAGCGTATCCTATTTTAATAAATGGTTTAAAACGCTTAGAGTATAGAGGATATGATTCGGCAGGTATAGCACTGCAACAACCCGGAGGAATAACTACATACAAAAAACGTGGTAAAGTATCTGACTTAGAGGCTTTTATACATAAAAAAGAAACTGCATCGCACATCGGTATTGGACATACCCGTTGGGCAACACATGGTGAACCAAATGATGTAAATGCTCACCCTCATACATCAATGAATGGTAAATTTACCGTAATTCATAATGGTATAATTGAAAACTATAGTCGATTACAAAAAAAATTAATTGATAGAGGATATTCATTTGTTAGCCAAACAGATACCGAAATATTAGCTAATTTAATAGAATATATTTATATAAAAGGAAATATTTCTGCCGAACTTTCGGTACGATTGGCATTAACAAAAGTTATAGGAGCATACGGACTTGTTATAATGTGTTCTGATGAACCAAATAAATTAATTGCTGCCCGTAATGGAAGCCCATTAGTTATTGGTGTAGGTGTAAATGAATATTTTATTGCTTCTGATGCTACACCTATCATAGAACATACCAACAGAATCATATATTTAAATGATAAAGAAGTAGCTATACTTACACCCGAAGATTTAACATTAAAAACTATCCTTAATGATTCTCTTACCCCTATAATTCAAGAATTGGATCTTGACATAGAAGAAATAGAAAAAGGCGGATTTGAGCATTTTATGCTTAAAGAAATATATGAACAACCCAAATCTATCAATGATACATTTAGAGGAAGAGCATCACAAAATCCACCTGAAATATATTTAGGCGGATTATACAGTGTGTTTGACAAATTAGATACAGCTCAGCGAATTATAATAATTGCTTGTGGTACTTCGTGGCATGCCGGACTGGTTGGTGAATATTTAATTGAAGACTTTGCCCGAATACCGGTTGAAGTGGAATATGCTTCGGAATTTCGATACCGAAATCCTATAATTTACAATACAGATATAGTAATAGCAATAAGTCAAAGCGGTGAAACCGCCGATACATTGGCTGCCGTACGTTTAGCAAAAGAAGCAGGTGCTACAGTTTTAGGAATATGCAATGTGGTTGGTTCCAGCATTACACGCGAAACCGATGCCGGAGTATATACTCATGCAGGGCCCGAAATAGGGGTAGCTTCTACTAAAGCATTTACAGCTCAGGTTACAGTATTAACCATGATGGCATTGTTGCTTGGAAAACGTCGTAACACTATTGCTGAACAAGAATATAAAGAACTAATAGCCGAATTATATTCAATACCTAAAAAGATTGAAGAAATATTAACACATAATGAAGATTATAAATCTATTGCCGAATTGTATAAAAACGCTACTAATTTCATTTATTTAGGCAGAGGTTGCTTATTCCCGGTAGCATTAGAAGGAGCCCTTAAACTGAAAGAGATTTCGTATATTCATGCCGAAGGATACCCAGCCGCCGAAATGAAACATGGACCAATAGCCTTAATTGATGAAAATATGCCGGTAGTAATTATTGCTACTAAAGATAAATCATATGAAAAAGTAGTAAGTAATATTCAAGAAGTTCGTGCACGTAAAGGTATAGTAATAGCAATAGTAAGCAAAGGCGATAAAACTATTACAGGGCTTGCAAATCATGTATTGGAAGTTCCTGAAACACATATGCAATTGGCTCCGCTTACAACGGTAATACCACTCCAACTTTTATCATATTATATTGCCGTAATGCGAGGTTGCAATGTTGACCAACCAAGAAATTTAGCAAAATCTGTTACCGTAGAATAGTGAAACCAATACAAAAAATCCTCGTTTTCAGACTCAGTTCTATAGGAGATATAGTACTCACTACTGCTCTGCTTCGTTGTTTACGAAATACATACCCCAATGCTCAAATAGATTTTGTAGTAAAACGTCAATTTGCTTCGATTCTGCAATGTGTGCCGTATGTTTCACATGTATATCAATTTGATTCTACTGCCGGTATCAAAGGATTATTGAGACTACGACGAAAACTGAGTAAACAACACTACGATGTAGTACTTGATATTCATAAAAACTGGCGAAGTACGTTTATATCATATACCATAGGTGCCCACAAGATTTATAGATTTGTAAAACATGTACTGAAACGGTATTTACTAATTGCATGGAAATTAGATGCATATAATGTTCCTCGCCCTGTATATCTTCGCTTTATAGATACTGCACGTAAAATTGGCGTACAAAACGATGGGAAAAAAACCGAATTGGTAGTTCCCGAATACGCTCAACAAATTGTTGACAATTATTTAGAAGATAATGGCATAAAACCCCATAAAAATATTGTAGTTATTTGTCCCGGTGCAAGTTTCACAAATAAACAATGGAGTGAAGAAAATTTCTTGGAACTTACAAAAAAAATACTCAAACTATTACCAACCCAAGTTGTTCTATTGGGAGGATACAAAGAAAAACAAATATGTGAATCTATAGCAGCACAATGCAAAGGTAATGTATTAAGTGTAGCCGGAGTATTTGATTTAAGTCAATCTGCTGCATTGCTCAATAGAGCCCAACTTACCATAGCTAACGATACCGGCATGTTACACATGTCTGAATCGCTCAATGTACCCGTAGTAGGTATATACGGGCCAACTGTTCGTCAATTTGGATACTTCCCTATACTTGAGCAAAGTAGAGTAGCTCAGGTAGAATTAGAATGCAGACCATGTACAAAAATGGGTATGAATTATTGTCCGAAAAAAACCTTTGCTTGTATGAAGTTAATAGAAGTTGATACTGTTTACAACTTAGCTGTAAAAATCTTTAATTCTAAATAATTACATATGTATATTTTTATAGTATTGTATACAATTGTATATTGCCTACTTTATATACCATTATTTTGTTTTGCAGCTCTTTGGAATAAAAAGATACGTGAAGGATTACTTGGCAGAATTTATCAAATAAAGAATATACCAAGTATTGTTACAGCTTCAAACAACAAAAAAGTAATTCTTATACATAGTGCGTCGGTAGGTGAATGGGAACAGTCAATTCCAATAATTAAACAACTAAAACAGAACCATACCGATTTATATATAATTGCAACATTTTTTTCGCCTTCGGGTATGCGACATGCAAAAAAAACAGATATTGATGCCGCTCTCTATTTACCATTTGATGTTGTATTTACTGCATATTTTTTCCTCAATAAAATTCGTCCGGCAGTATGGATAATTTCTAAATACGATGTATGGCCAGGCTTTGTGTGTGCGGCACATATGCGTAATATCC
>ERZ795047.3062-NODE-3062-length-15339-cov-4.248561_pt1 | contig 15339 bp, 13 predicted proteins | sample MGYA00375131_ERZ795047 | MGnify/ENA primary metagenome ERZ795047 (study PRJEB30176, sample SAMN05720228) | activated sludge metagenome | isolation source: Anaerobic digester | place: Japan | collected 2015-05-20 ...
ATACTTTACTTTCCATCGCCCCCGCAGATCACCCATTCTACCCCAGTATCCCCCTTCCCCGGAAACCATGCCCTCACGGTTCATTAACCAGGGAAACCAGGATGAGAGTCCATAAAGAGAAACTTCATTGAACCGAAATGATCCATGCAAAGAATCTCCCCCCAGGACACCCTGGAAGTGTAAATTTCCTGCATCTGCTAATCTGCCTGCTTCAGACCGGAACAGCGCATCGGTATTAATTTGTAAGTTATTGATATTTATAGTTCCTGTGCTAATTATCTCTGAGTGATCTTTAGTTACTTTTACCTCCTGCCAGTTGATGTTCCGTGAATCTTTCATGGAAAGCTTTCCATAGGCACTGTCAGCCCTGTAAGTCCCATAGTAAAAGCCTGTTCCAACAAAACTGCTCTCAAAATTCAGACTATCCAGAGCTCCCGATCCCCTGAGCTCGAAATTCAGGTTTCCTCCGCCACTATCTATGCCGAAATACTGTAGAACCGCACCCAGGTTGGATATCCCGCTTACAAAAGCAGTTCCGATACGAAGATTTCCCCTGTCATAATCAGCAACTACACTCAATGAGTCTATCTCCGTCTTCAACCAGTTCATGCTATCACTTACAAATTCACCACGGATCTTTAAACCCTGCAATTCTCCATTCAGATTTCCACTGAACCGAAGCCTCCCTGCTATTTCCTCACCCAGAAAGATCTTACTCAACGAGGCAAGATTGTGAAAATCTCCTCTAAAAACGCTATTCAATCTGCCCTGTGGCTCAATGGTCCCCTCACCATGAAACCGATTATCTGCTAACTCACTGTTAATCAGCCAGTTACCATCTTTCAACTCTGCATCAATGCTCAAAGAATCAGTCAGATTTCCTGAGGAAATGATTGCATTAAGCACTGCAATACCGGGAAGTTCCTCAATCCCTGTACCCTGAAGATGTAATTTCACTCCAGCTTTTAAAACAGGCAATTGCCTGGAAAAAACTTTTTTTTCATCCAATAATGACAGATCAATACCCTCTGAGAGCAGATCTCCTGAATACCTGCCGAAAACCGGTTCCACCATCAGACCGGGAATCTTCCAGATCACATTCAGTGTTGCATTCCCTGAAGATGAGAAAAGGTTTGCCGTGGCCTTGATAGCCGAGTCAAGTCCATAATTTCCATCAATATACAACGATTCTACCTCAACCTCTTTATACCTTAGCTCCTTCCCGTATCCCCGGAAATTAAGCAACGGTCTCTGTAAAGTCCCCTTCCAGGATGCCTTTCCATAAAGCCTGCCCAGAGGTGCCACACCACTCAGGAGACCATGAATCACCAGTACAGGCTCCATCTCTGATTCCACTTCAGCGGAAAGATCCCAGTTCCCAAATTTTGAGAAAGGGATCTTACCCCTCCCCTTCACCTGTGATCCTGACCCAACTGCATATAAATCAAAGACTTCCAACCCGGTAAAACTCAGGTGTCCTGTACCTGTAATCGTGTCCAGGCTGCCTTTCCACCAGGGGCTGTCATAATACCCCTCAAATACTCGTAAGCTCAACGAAATAGAGTCGATACGGTGAAATCGGGCACTGGCAGAGGCATCGGATATCCTGCCAAAGAAGTTCAGAGAACTATCGATGTAAACAGCATTGAGCCCGCTTATCTGCGCATCACCAATTTCTATTCTCCAGCTAACTTTCTCAGAATCAATCAAATCCAGAGTGTCATCAACTGTGTCTGCGGGCATCACAGGGAATATGTACCTTCCATCCGGAGTGACCGATAAAGAGGCTTTTACCCCTTCAATTAGAACAGAATGAATCTGAACAGTTTTAAATAATAGCGGTAAGAGATTGAAATTCGCGATGATACGCTTTATCGATACCGAGTCACTTCTGCCATATCTATCCCTGATTACAACATCTGACACTTCCATTCTGGAGAATAGATTCGTGCGAAAAGAACCTATTGAAAGCTCCCCAAGCAGAACCGAATCGATCCTGTCCTCAACCATATTGATTATGAAATTTTGCCCCGATGGAGCATGAGCCAGTAAATAAACCGTAACTCCGGCTATGACAATGAGTAATAACAAACCAACAAAGGCTCTGCCAGCCCAGACCACCCCCTTTTTCGCTGCCTTTTTCAAAGCTGAACCCTTCCAGACACTCGAGTGATGCAACCGACCAATTTAAAAAATCAGCCACGAAGAACATTAATGGACTATATTATAGGTTTCACTGTACAACGAACCTATGCTTGACATACCAGCAACAACCATCCCATTTTTAGCGGCTTACGCGGAGACTCATTTCCGGTTTTTTCCCCTTTTTCCCAGTGTGCTCTATAAGAGAGAACCAGAGATAGTATTTGACCTGCCCAGAAGACTAAATCCCGGGCAAGATCTTCCCATTTCGTTATTAATCAATGACGTACATCGTTTTCCAATAGAGCCGGACATCGTTTCAGTTACCATCTCAGAGAGATCACACAAGCCTTTACTGTTTAAATTCAATGACTTACAGCAATTTGAGATAGACCACCCCCTCAAGAAGCAACTCCGCGCTTTTGTCATGATCATTTCCAGAGAGAAACTTCCGGAGGGAGAATTTTTTGTAAATGCCACAGTCACATACAGGAAAGGCCGCTCTGTAAAATCGGTTCTCAATGACAACTTCTTTGCCTCATCCAGACTTCCATTTACCTGCTATAACTCATCTAACCCCCTGCCCTGCAGTGAATTATGTATCTATGGTGACCTGCACACGCATTCCATGTACTCACAAAGCCATGTTGAGTTCGGGCCCCCGTTAAAAGTCATCGATCTTATGGCCTCAGCCACAGGTCTCTCTTTTACAGGAATCACAGATCACTCTTACGATCTTGCTTGCAGTATGTCCGATTATCTAAAGCAGGATCAATCACTTACGAGATGGAAATCTCTCAGCAAAGAGTTCAGTGAAAGTTACAAAACAACAATGTTGCAGGGAGAGGAAATTACCTGCCTCAACAGCAGGAATCAGGCAGTCCATCTTGGTGCCCTGGGCCTCAGAGAATATATCCCGGGTACCATCGATGGAGGGCGCAGAAAGAGCAGAGAGTTATTCAAGCAACTCTCGATTTCACAGGCAGTTGATGAGGTACACAGGCAGGGTGGAATCTGTTTCGCTGCGCACCCCGGTGCAAGAACCGGCCTGCTCCAGCAGATATTTCTCCACCGCGGCATCTGGTCAATAAAAGACTGTGAAACAGATCTGGATGCCTTCCAGGCCTACAACAGCGGGTATTATGGATCCTGGGATAGAGGTAAAGAGTTATGGATTAAAATGTTACAATCAGGCAGACGAATACCGCTTCTGGCCGGTAATGATGCTCATGGTGATTTTAACCGCTACCGGGCAATCGATGCCCCTTTCCTGAGCATCTATGAGAATTCAGAGAGATTTATGGGCTGCGGGAAAACCGGACTGTACACCACAGAAAGTTCAGAAGCTTCCATTATAGATTGCATAAGAAACGGAAAGACCTTTGTCAGCACAGGTCCTTATATATCAATAAATTACAACTCTTCACCCGACAGTCACGCCATCTCCGGCAAAAACATAGATTCCTCCACCAGAGAACTATACGTACATGCTGTAAGTAACCCTGAGTTCGGACAACTGATTGAGATCAAAGTCCTGGCCTGTTCCGTTGGTTCCACCTCAGAACGGGTAATATTCTCAAGGTACTGTCAACCCGGAACTTACGAATTTATTGAACCCTTCTCTATCCAGGAATCTTTCAAGCCCGGCTATATCCGCGCAGAGGTAACGAGTAAAGGCGATCCAATCCCCCGCAAAGCCTTCTCAAGTCCATGTTTTTTATAATGATACTTACATTTTGCACCTGTGTCATTTCGACGAGTTCCGAAGAGAAATCTAAATAAAAAACAGGCGAAACTGCCATAGCTACCGGCAGTTCCGCCCTCAGGAGCATTGGAGCAAATTACTATAAAATCACGAGTTGTGCATGAAGAGCACCAGCTTCTTTAATAGCCTGCAGAATCGAGATAACATCCCTGGAGGACACACCGAGAGAATTCAGAGCCTGGGCCAAGTCAGAAACCGTTGTTGTACCATTCAGTACAACCATCTCCATATCTTTTTCTTCTACAACGACTTCCGGGTTAGGAACCTCTGCAGTCTGACCCAGACTGAACGGCCGTGGCTGGATCACTTCCGGGATATTCACCACTTCCACTTTTACTCCACCATGGGTCACCGCCACCTCAGATATCTTCACTTCCCCACCAGCCACAATAGTTCCGGTGCGTTCGTTAATTACCACTCTTGCTGCCTTGGCCACCTCAAAGGAGAGATTTTCCACCCGTGAGATAAACTCGACTACATCAATGTAATTCCTTATCGAATCTTGAGTTAAGAGTCTGTAATCAAGTAAAACAGTAGCTGCGTCAACCGCCCTGGCCAGCGGAAGATTCGATGTTCTGTTGAACTCACGGTTAATCGCCTGTGCAAGAGATAAGGCAGATGTGAAATCCGGATTTGCCAGCGACAGCGACAAATCCCTTCCATCCAGGGCATTAAAAGCATACTCCCTCTGAACTATTGCCCCACCCGGTATCCTGCCCACAAGTACATGATTCTTTTTGATATGTGTCAGCCCACGATCCCGTATATCATAACCGCCGGTTGCCAGCGGTCCCTGAGCTGAAGCATAAATCTGCCCGTCCGGGCCCTGTATTGGAGTAAGTATCAATGTTCCACCTTCAAGGCTCGTGGCATCACCCATCGATGAAACCGTTATGTCAAAGCGAGTCCCCTTGCGCTTAAATGGAGTCAACGTTCCTGTCACCATCACCGCTGCCACATTACGCACCCTCATGTGCTTTTCAGGAAGCTCTATCCCCATGTTTTTCAACATGTTACTGATTGTTTGCTCAGTAAATATTGTCTGATTACGGTCCCCTGTCCCTGCCAAACCTACCACTAAACCGTAACCAAACAACTGAATATCCTCAAGTCCGGTCAATGATGCAACATCCTTGACCCTAACCGCCTGCTGTGCACTCAATGAACTCACTGCCGCCAGAATCAGTAAAACGCCCAATGCTCTTCTCATACTGCCTTCCTTGTTTATAATGCTTCCCCGTTTATTCGATGTAATCCTTTATTCTGAATTCCGTTACAGTCTACTAAAAGATCCAGTTCAGAAACCTCGCGATCAGTCCAGGTCTTCTCCCTGTGTTTGCCTCACCTTTACCGGCATAGGTAATCTGTGCATCAGCTATGCTGGATGAGTACACGATATTGTTCTGCAAAATATCCTGAGGTCTGACTATGCCGTTAATCTTGATAATCTCTTTTTCATCATTGATTTCAACTACTTTGCTGCCTTCTATGACCAGATTACCATTATCCATGACCTTGATAACTCTGGCGGAAATTGTAGCCTCCAGCTTCCCTGCCCTTGATGTACCCCCACGACCATCAAACCCTACTCTCGTCCCTCCAGACATCCCCACATTCGGAATAAAACTGAGAGCACCTGTTCCGCTCCCCTGTGCTCCAACTTCATTCTGTTTGCTGGTTTCGGTTTTACTCTCACTTCCAGCCTTGGCCGATTCCACAATCAGAATGGTCAGTATATCATCCACTCTCATGGCACGCTGATCTGAGTAAAGGTTTTGAATTGGAGCGGCATATACTGCGTAACTCATTACCACTGTTGAAATTAACGTTACTTTAGTCATCTTCCGGATCATATCAGATCGCCTCCTTGTGGTATACTGACTTTTCCTTTACCCCTGATCACTACTCTGATCAGTTTATTGGTAGCCGCGTTCTCAACCCAGATTCTCTCTCCAATCCCTCCAGGCTCCCTCGCGACTCCCATGACCGATAATCGCACTCTACCCTTGTCATACATAATCTGGACCTGATCACCCTTCTCCACCACCGGAATTGATTGTACCAGCCGGTTATGGATGATAGTTCCAGGAGCAATCGTTCTGGCCGCACGCTTCTCTTTAAGCTGATCAAAAGAACTGAAGGGTACCGGCGCAAAACGTGTAATATCAATGCTTTTCATTTCACAGTTTTCGGCGGAGAATTCCTGCCCGCGGGATATTTCAACTGAGGAAACCAGAACAGGAATAGTTACTCTGATTTTACATGTGATCTTTATCTTGCTTCTCTGTCCTCCCTGTTCAGAGGTTAACTGCAGTTGAGTACTCCCTTTGGAATATCCGTTATCAAGGCCACTCAGAAAGACTTTTTCCGGTTTTCTCAGGGTTTTCCAGGAGGCTTCCGGATTTTCTAACTCAAAGCTCCAACAGCCTTCCGGCCACATCAAAGCACTATCCAGATAAGTTTTTATAGCCTCAGAAAACTCCCCGATCCTGTTTTCGACAAAATCGGTATGCACCACTATTCTCCGGTTCCCGGAAACCCGGAAGTCCACCCCATGAAACTCAGATCTGAGCCTGTAATTCACCAGATCCTCTGTGTTGACCAACCTTGAATAACCCGCAGGAGCAGCCCCCCCAACCGGGTATTTACGGATCCGGTCATTCAACTTGCTGTCAGGGGATTTAATATCGGCTATATCGCCAAGCCGGATCAGAGTATCATTCACCAAAACCGAATCAGAAAAAGAGAGACTTACCACAGAAGCCGCAGCCCCACTCTGAGCCGCAGCCAGAGACAGGCTAGCCACCAGAAGAATCTTACCGGGTAAAAAAGAAGGTTTTCTGCCCATCTGAAAATTCATTCTTATCTCTTGAGGTTATTAGCTACCTGCATCATATCTTCAGCAACTGTAATCGCCTTGGAAACAATCTCAAAAGCGCGCTGGGCTGTAATCATATTGACCATTTCATCAACAATCTTCACATTTGATGCCTCTACATAGTTTTGCGCTATAGTTCCTGTATCCTCTTCCCCGGGAAGACTTACTATGGGCTCACCACTGGCATCGGTTTCCAAATAGAGATTTCCTCCAAGTGATTTCAGACCTGAGGGGTTAATAAAACGAACCAGTTCCAACTGCCCGATCTCGGTATGATTGACTTGACCCTGGAGCACAACCGAAACTCTGCCGTCCTGAGAAACGCTGAGGTTAGTCGCTCCTTCGGGAACAGTAATTCCTGGAGAGAGAAAAAAGCCAGAAGATGTAACTATGGTACCATCACTGGACATTTTAAAAGATCCATCACGGGTATACGCAGTCCCGCCATCAGGAAGTTCGATTTGAAAGAAGCCTTCCCCCTGAATCGCCCAGTCAAGCGGATTCTCAGTTCCGTTTAAAGAACCCTGCTCGAAAACTCTCTGCGTAGCAACGGATCTTACACCAAGCCCCACCTCTATCCCCGCAGGTGCCATTCCACCTTCAAAATTTCTCACACCAGGTTCCCGGATACTCTGATACATCAAATCCTGGAACTCCAGCCTGGTCCTCTTGTAACCATTTGTGTTCACGTTAGATAGGTTATGGGAAATAGTGTCCATATAAAGCTGCTGCGCTTCCATCCCCGTTGCCGCTGTCATCATGCATCTGATCATAGCTAACCTCTTGAAATTAAACTAGTTCAGGATAATCTTCCGACCTGGTTCACTGCCTTCTCCAGTGTCTCATCCTGAGCATGGAGAGCCTTCTGATCCGCCTCAAAATTTCTGTATGCAGAAATCATCTGAACCATGTTTTTTATGATATCTACATTAGAATTCTCAAGATAACCCTGCCTCAGAGAGTAACCGGGACTCTGAATTTCAGGGCTGTCGGGCAGAAGCGGACGCATCCGTCCCTCACCCATACGTTCCATTTTGTAGGGTCTGGGAAAATCAGCTATCTTTAAGACTCCCTTGCTCTCACCGTTCTGAATCACTTCCCCCTTTTCCGATATATGGATAGGCAGGTTTCTCTCAACTCTGATATACCCCTCTGTACCCATAACCCTGGATCCATCAGAAGTAACTATCAAACCATCCGGATCGAGACTGAAATTGCCGTTTCTGGTGTACTGAACGCCCTCTGGAGTCATGATGGTGAAAAATCCGGAGCCCTTTATGAACAGATCCAGAGAATTATTGGTCTGCCTCATCGCACCTTCGGAGTAATCGATATAGACCTCATCTGCTTTGATTTCCCGGTTGGCAAAGGGCTGAAGGAGATCGTTTGAGAGATATTTCTGATAGGTCTTTACGAAAAGACCACTCTGCTTGTAACCGGTTGTATTGATATTTGCCAGATTGTTAGCAACCTGGTCCTGCTTCTGCATCAATGACACCATACCCATCGATGCCGTGTAGATCCCTTGTATCATAGAACGCTCCTGAAAAACACATGCTCCGGCGGGAATGATATGCATATTTCATGCCAGAAATGCCTTTTCGCTAACTCTTTGTCATTCAGCTAAATACAGATGAGTCACTATTAACCTCAGAAAAAAAACTGCTACTTTTTTACCCCTGTCATGGAAGATTTTGCCCGGAATCCATTTATTTGAAGCATACTGACAATCCTCCGGTAATCATTGCAAAGATAAATGGATAATGATATTTTGGATAAGAAAACAGCCGGAAAAGTAAAGGAAAATCCCGTGAGCGCGATAAGTTTAGAGGAATTAAAAAAGAGATGGGATGACCAGGGTTCAATGCCCCCTTCAGAAATACCCGCACTGGTAGATACCCTCAGTAAAAAACAACCCTATTTACTGGCTTACCTGATGGCATCCGGAAATGACATTTTCAATGAGGATGAGCGTGAAGCACTGCTTTTCATGGGGGTTATGCTCTGGAAAATCGCTGAAGACTCCAAATCCCTGCCCAGAATTTCAGGTAGTTTACTTGAAAAGTGGGAGAAGAAGAATATAGAGATGATGGAATACCTGGCAGGAGAACCGGAATCCGAATTCACGGATACCGTAGAAAAAATCATGGGTAACTATTCTCAATCAGAATTGCTCAGGTTCATAATCGAAAAGCTGATGGAGGAACCGGAAAAAGGAGTTGAATTACGGGAAGACACCATTGGAATGATCGTTTTATACCTGAAAACGATCATCGACTGCATAGATACTGTACAAAAAAAGGTAAAATTAGCATAACTTACCTATTTTCAACGACTTAATTGCCAATTTCAAAATTATCATTATCACTCTCTGTACTACCCCGTCTTTTCACGTTTTTCCGGCCTCTGATACACAGCAAAAACCTCTTGTTTTTCTAATGATTCAGTGCCCGTATTTGTACCCTGAATAAATGGCGGTTTTCCATTTCAATCGATGAAAATTTCGCATATCATCAACCTAACTGATTGATTTTTAACTCAAATTAAGCAAAGAAAAAGTTTCCTGATAAATGCAAAGTATGCAGAACCAGATTGTCCCGGATTCTATTCCGGTTTCACTCTTTTGAGTGTAAGAAACCAACCACCCAGAGTTAAGAAAAGAGATAGAACTGTGAAGATCAATAATGTGGATCTGGAAAAGGAGGTTATCATGGTACTCTTCACTCTGGAGGTAAAATATGGATCGGATTTCCCGGCAGCATTCAGGACCCAGTTCCTTAAGGAATCAGGCCACATCACCGGTATATTTACAACTTTTTGGGCAACCTCTTTATCGATCCCCAGTATCAACTCTGAGGAACGGTACGATCTGTTTTCTTTGAGAAACTCAGGATAGAACTTCTCCAACAACAGACACTCGCCGGCAGACTTGGAGTAGTCCCGATAAAATTCTCCATTTTCACCCTTAAAATCGTTGGTCAGGTAGAATTCACGCTGAAACAGATGTCTCCTCGCTTCATCATTATAGTAATTTCGAACTCTCAGTGGAACATCTTCACCCCTGTTCACCTTTTCTATCTGCTCCTGAGTCAAAGATGTGTAAAAGCGGCCGGATTCTGTTTCATGAAGAAAACCAAACCCGTGAACAAAATACAGAAAAACAGAAGTGCTTAGAATGCAGATGACCAGACCGGAGAAAACCAGATTCCAATTGCGTCTCGAGATCTTCCACGAGTGAAACCCTTCTGATACAGCCCAGTAAAGGGAAAGTCCAAGAACACCTGCAAAGAGATTAGTGAGGCTGTCCCTGATCTCTCCTACCCTGTTGGAAATCAGACCCTGAATCGCCTCATCACCGAGCCCTGCCAGGTACACAACCATCACAGACAGCAAATAAGCACTCGGATTTCTGACACGGATGCTTATCGCGCTCATCAGCAGAATTCCAAGAAACCCATATTCGATGAAGTGGATCTTCTCAACAGCAAAAGGCAAAGTGTTAAGATACAGGACAGTTGAAATCAGTATACCTGCCAGGACTACAAGCCGAAGGGAGAGCTTCTTTCCGTTGAAATTTCTTGCCATTACAGAAAAAGCCCATCCTGCACCCAGCGCCAGAAACAGGTATATATAATTGAAGACTCCCCCGCCAAACCGCTCAGTCAAAAAAATTCGAATCCGGGGAACAATCGAAATGGTGCTGTAAATGGCACCAATGTAGATAAGGATAAAGGTCCAAAGCAGGGACTCAGGAGTCAGCAGCGGTCTGTGGTTTTCTGTCTTCGAAAGCATCAATCTAACCTTAATATGTAACTAATAAAGCCCTTTTACCTTAAAATAGATCTCTCCCAGCCAGATTCCATAAACCCGCAGGATTATTCGGGTGCAACCAGAGGTAAGCCTGTATAGAAAACTTGTCGGCTTTCGGAGCAAAAACTATTTATCCTGAGATCACCATAGAATCGATGAGAAAAGTCCCAAAGATCTATCTGCGGCTCCATTTAAATCCTTCTTATAATGAAACTTAATTGCCTGTTCATCTCCTTAATACTCTCCTCGATATGCTGTTCCCCCGCTGCAAAGTCATTCAGTTTTATCTTTTGTAATGATGTTCATCTGGGCTGCAGCACTAATGACCCTGATCTGTTTTCAAAAGCCCTGCGCCAGATCGAGTCTGAAAAATCAGATTTTGTAATTATTGCAGGAGATCTGACCTGTAATGGAAAGATGGAAGAGTTCAGCAAAATGGACTCTCTTCTGAGCAGATCCAGGAAAAAATTCCGTCTTCTTCCCGGTAACCACGATGTCGATTGCAATAATGAGGGACAAAAGAACTATCTCTCAAAATTCAATGATCAGGCCTCCAGCTACATGTTTATCCATAAAAATGTCTGTTTCATGATGCTGGATCTCAGTGACTGCGGAAGAGCTCATGTTAAAATCGACTCCTCTCATATTAGATGGATTGCTTCATCATTAAAGAATGTGGACCCCGGGATTCCAATTGTGATCATAACTCACTTCCCCCTCAGTCCAAATACCCCCAAATTCACTGTTGAGGGAACTGCAGACCTCCTCTCTGCCCTGGAGAACAGAAATATTCTGGGTTTCTTATCAGGCCACTACCATGGTCACTTCAGCGACTCCATAAATGGTGTTCCTTACCTCACAAATGTGAGTCTTATGCCTAATGTTGAGAATTTCAGTAATGACCCGGGAAAAGGATATCTGCAGGTATTGATAAGAGACCAGAAAATCATAACGGAGTTCAGGGAGATAGCTTATTGAGTTCGGGGTCGGTATCGGCCTCGGAATCGATTCCGTTTCTGATTCTGTTTTCGATACCGATACCGATGCCGATTAAGAGAAGGTTATAAACCCGAAAGAACATGCCACTGGTAAGGATAACACCTGATGACATTCTCAAGTGTTGATGAAATCATCTTTACCACATCATCAAACCCCATATGCCCCTCAATTTTGCGACAAAAAAGTTTCAACAAGCCATCATCTTTCACACAATATGCAACATATAAAGGGATATTCTTTTGCAAAGCATAATCTACCAGATTCAGAGGCAAAAAAACCCTTCTTCCAAATAACCAGGTGTTTATTCCTCTTCCCCCTGCCCCGACACTTCTGTCACACACCACACCCAGCGGTTTACCTTCTTTTAACACCTGCAGAATCTTCCTTGGATTATCATGCGGGAGAGTGTTAATGTGATGACGGCGCCTGCGGGATGAAAAGTAATCAGCAAGAAACTGCGGCCTGAGCCTCTCTGCAATCACATTGAAATTCTCCCCCAGACTGGGGAAAAGAGCATTGCCGAATACTTCGAAGTTTCCCAGATGAAAAGTGAGACCCAGAAAGCATTTTTCTCTGGGAGGAAAATCCGGGCCGCAGATTACTTTTTTTGACTCCCTCCAGAAAGACTCAATCACCGGCAGTTCCGCCCAGTACCTTCCGTACTCTGCAAAAACTCTTAACACTTCAGTCCATGATGGAGATCTGTTAAGAATAAAAGTCAGGTTTTTCCTGACAGCACGACGTTTTGCTCCCAGAAACGAAAAAGCCACAAAAGAGAATGCATCGGTCAAAAGATAACGCAGTGAAATCGGCAGCACTGATGAAAAATCAAGCAGCTTGAGAAGCAGAAGCTTGAACACACCGCTTAGATACTCAGCCTGTCTGACGATCATAGCATCTCTCCGGGCTGATCTGACCGGTTATTCCGGAGTAAATTGTTTCAATTTTGTCAACTATGCTGTTCCATGAGTATTTTCTGGCCTCGAACCTGTTTCTCTCAGAAAACCTGCGGCGCAGATCCTCGGACTCAAGCAAATTAGCGATATTGATCGCTATCTCCTGAGGAGACTCAGAATTGACCAGAAAACCATTCACATTCTGACGCACAATTCTGCTATAGCCCTCATTATTTCCCGCAACTACAGGAAGCCCCGCAGCCATAGCCTCAACCAGTACAATACCAAAACTCTCACCGTATGTAGCCGGAGAACAGAACAGATGAGCAGTGTTGTAATAACGGGGAAGCTCATCAACCGATACTTCTCCTGTAAATATTACTTTATCGATGGCTTCAGACGGAACCCTGCTCTTGTAGTAAGGTGTCAACACCCCGTTGCCAACCACAAGCAGACGAAACTTTTTTGAAGTATGATTCTGTATATAGGGAATACTCCTAAGAAGTCTTGTAAGCCCCTTTCGCGGCTCGAGACGACCCACAAAGAGAATATTCAATACTCCATCATCAAATCTGCCGATTTTCTCCTTAACAGTGGAAAAACGTTCTATATCGACACCATTTGGAATGACAGCGAATGGGCCGGGAAGAACCGGCTGGATAAAATCTTTGGATGCAGCAGAAACAGCGATGCGATAGTCAAAGCAATCGGAGAACCTTCGGAAGAAGAAACCAAGCCTGTGGACAAGAAACCTTTCAGAACCACCACCGCAGGCATGAAAAGTACCCACTACAGCAGGTACCGGTCGGTTTTCATTCCGAAGGTTGATTATACATCTGAGAAAAGTCAATCCAAGAACACAGAAAAGGGGCTGATGCAGATGCACAACATCGAACTGCTCATCAGCAAGAATGCGGTTTACAGTCTCTTTTCCCCTGGTAAGAACAGGTACCTTCACAACTGATCCGTTCAGAAGCAGGGGAACAGGCCTGCCGATACGAATCAGGTCCCTGCAGTCCTGAAGAACCCCGCTGCCATCAAAGGGCGTGATCAGCTTTACCTCATGCCCCCGCGCCTTCAACTCTTTATACTGATGGTAAACATGCTCTGTGATACCACCATACCAGGGATAAAAGTAAGAGGAAACAATTCCAATTTTCATAGTATCGCATTCCTGCCTGTAAGTGCGTTTTTTCCCTCTGTTCCGTGCATAACCTTTGATCGTCTTGTGAAAAACGCTTCCTGCAGCAGACTGAACCCACCGCCGATTATTACCGGAACCCCCTGAATGAGCTGAAATATGATGGAAAAAGTGAGTGCCTCAGGCTTTGCAATAGAAAAAAGGGATAATGCCAGTATGCTGAAAACCTGAAAGGTACCAATATTCCCAGGTGCAAGGGGGATAGTTATTCCCAGGTTGATTATCAGTAGAACAATGCCTGAGGCAGCCATATCGATCTTTATGCCCAAAGCCGCGGCAGTAAGACGCACCATCACAATCTGCACAACCCAGGAAAGAAATGATAAAGACAGAATCTTGACAACATCAGAAACATTGTGCAGGGCTTTTGTACCTGCCAGGAAACGATCAAATGCCCGGCTTATAGAATTTGCAAATTCAGGAGAAATTCTTCTCAGAACCGTTTCCAATGAGGACAGCACTACATCTCTTTTTCGGAACATGATAAATAGACCCGCCACAGCCATCATGATCAGAAGCCCTAAAGCCACTGTACGCCTCTGGAATAGAAGAGGTAGAGAGATAAACATGGCCATGCCAGCCATGATAAGCAACAGACTTGTAACCTCAAAAACTCTCTGAATAAGCACTGCTGAAACTGCAGAGATCTTACTCACATCCTCTCTCCTGCCGAGAGAATACCCCTGAGCCACATCACCAAGCTTAAAAGGAAGAAAAAGATTGGAGAAAACCCCAATGAGATAGCTGGAAAAAGCATGCCCGATTGGAACCGGCTTGATCGGGTTCACGATAAATTTCCAGACATAGGCCCTGACAAGCAGGTTAAGCGTTGTAAGCACCAAAACCCCCAGTGTCATCAATAGATCAATTCTACTGAGAATATGAGCTACTTCACCGAAATCTACCCCCTTAACTGACCAGGCAATCGCCGCACCAATCCCCAGAATCCCCGCAATTATCTTTAACGGATATTTCATCAGAATCTGCTTATCCAGAAATCATCATAGTCAGCTTCAACAAACGAGCGGGTATTGTCCGCATCAGACATTATCGCTATAGCCTCCACATCAGGTGGTTCAGATCCGAATAGCTTGATGTAATCCTCTCTCACATTTACCTTCTCGTTAACCCAGCCCCCCAGCAGACCCTCTCCACTGCGCAGCACCTTGATCTTCGCCCTGCCATTAAACGGGCTTTCTGTAACCGTTCCCTCCGGAAGAGAACTGCTCCAGACATATTTGATTATTCTGTTTAAACGTAAAGTGCCCCTGAAAATCACATATACCCCCGCCCCACTGTCCGAGATCCCTTTTACATCCTCCCTTGCACCTGAAGGCAGCCGATGAATTCTCCATTTCCAGCAGAGAAACGGATATTCCGAAATATCACCCCTGAATTTACATCCAATAGTGGTGTTTCCTCCCTTTGTCCTGATCTTTACATAATGATTCCCGTCGGATTTCTGCACCGAAAACATCTCTACCGTCCTCTGGGTCGGATACCAGCCGCAAGGAAGCCCGTTTTTTTGGGAGATACAACCAGAAAAAGTATCGATAACAAATACATCCCTGACCTCTTCACCCATCACCCTGAACGATACCAGCAGACATAAAAGGATCAACAATACAGATCTCATTCCCAACCTTCC
>ERZ795047.3066-NODE-3066-length-15328-cov-4.437962_pt1 | contig 15328 bp, 9 predicted proteins | sample MGYA00375131_ERZ795047 | MGnify/ENA primary metagenome ERZ795047 (study PRJEB30176, sample SAMN05720228) | activated sludge metagenome | isolation source: Anaerobic digester | place: Japan | collected 2015-05-20 ...
GGACGCAATACTGCCATAGTCCTTCGCCGCCCGCTGGATACAACAAATCACACCTCTAACGGATCACGTCCTCTATGAGAACCGCTCTATTACTCACAGCGTCGGAGCCTACCCGACAGTTGATCAGTTCTGCCCTCGACCCACGAACCAACCTCATTTTCGTTTCTCCCTCGGATCACTCAACCGTTTCCGAATTTGGCTCGCTGCTTTACGATTGGCTCGGACTCGCCGACGCCCTGATCATCGATTGCGTTTCCTTGGGAGAGCTGTCGAAGGCTGCCTTGACGTCGCTGGGCTCCCTCCCGCTGCTCGAGCGGCACTCGGTGACGGCTATTGTAACTTCCTTCCAGAAATCTCTCTATGCGTCGCTGTTTCGCCACGATTGGCTTCTGATCGATGACAAAAGTACCCCGGAGCAATTCAAACAGCTGCTCAGAAACTTCCTTGACTTTCGTGAAGCCAGGTCACGTTCCCGACTTGAGACGAGACGGCGCGAAGAGGTCGTCGCTCCCCCGTTTGGGGTAGGGGGCCCGTTTGCAGAGCCTCCCGATTCCTATCGATATCGTGAGGCTCTTAAGCAAATATCACGGTTGCTTGCCCAACCGAACAGTGAGAATCATTTAATCCGGGATTTTCTCGCTCTATTGCGCGAACTGCTAGGCTTGAGCAGGTCGGCGTTTCTTATGAGAAACACGCACCTTGACTTAGGCGGCCGCACCACTTCTCATCCTGCTGACGATTTCTTTGTAGTGGCGGCAAGCATCGGCTTGTCACCCAAGGTGACGGACCATCTGCGGCTTGGTGTCGAATCGGGAATCGTCCGCTTCCTGGCTAGCGAAGCAAAGGTTTTATGTAGGGATCGGATACGGTCTCTCTTGAGCGAGGACATGCGGGTCGATGCCGAGCGAGAGTTTGAATTGCTTAGAGCGGATGTCGCTCTGCCGCTTTTCACCAATGGCGACCTGGCCGGGATTTTCACATGCGGAGGAAAGATCACCGGGGAACCACTGACGAACCATGAGTTGGAACTCATGTACCACCTGGTCTCGCAGCTCGGAAACGCCATCCGTAGTATCCGCCTCAACAATCGAATCGCCCGCCACGAGCGCTTCATGTCCCGCGTCTTGAGCGAGATACAAAGCGGTGTTCTGGTTATCGATGGTGAGTGCCGGATACTGGTCCTGAATGAACGGGGGCGAGAGTTGCTGGATCTGCCGGCCGATGACCGTTCGAACCAGTCGAAAAGGCTGCCCGCGTGCGTCTTGGATGTGGTCTTCGAAACCATTAAAACCGGCGCGGAAATACTCCGCCGGGAAGTCCTCCTGCCCAAGTGCGGCCGGCTCTTGTCGGTGAGCGCAACCCGCTTGGAACCTGCCGGAAAGGTGGAACCGGGCGCCGCGGTCGCTTTGATCGAGGACTTGTCGTCTGTCCGTTCGCAGGAGGAGCAGGCACGGAAGCTGCGAGAGCAGGAGCTGTTTATGCGATTGGCCTATCGCCTTTCACACGAGTTGAAAAACTCTCTTGTCTCCGTGAAGACTTTCATGCAGCTGCTGCCTCAATACACCAACGAGGATAAGTCTCAGGCGAATTTTGCCGCGCTGGTGCTGGATGAAGTCAATCGCATTGATTCCGTGGTGCAGAACCTCAGCTTTTTCGCTCAACCTCCGGATGTCGCTTTTCAGGATGTCCCGGTCTCAAAAATGATCGCTGAGGGGATTTCCGAGGCGGCCCGACGTGCGGTTTTTCGCAAGGTTGCCGAGGTTGTGGAGCCGGGTCAGTCTGCCCCGGAGGCGACAGGTCTTCCCGTGGTTACCATTAGCACTAACCTGCGTCACCGGGTGGATGCCATTCAAGGTGATGCCAAGCGGTTGACTGAGGCCTTTCAGGAGCTATTGCTGAATGCCATTCAATCGATGCCCGAAGGCGGCCGCATCCTGGTTTCGTCTGAATCAACCGGTGATGAGATCGTCGTGCAAATCAAGGATACGGGACAAGGAATTTCCCTGGAAGATCTCGGAAGAATCACCGAACCCTTCTTTACTACCAGGAACGTGGGCATCGGGCTCGGTTTGACTGTCGTTGAGAAGATCCTTGAGTGGCACTCGGGGAGATTGACCATTGACAGCCATTTGGGGCAGGGAACAACCATCACCGTGCATTTGCAGGTCAATCCGGCCGGCAACGCAAGGCGCGGTACAGAGCCCTAGTTCCGCCCTGAAGTTCAGAATAACCAAGCTTAAATATCGAAGGCTCTACCTCTTCGGGTTTAAACGCCCCGGACACCGCGAAGAAAGAGGGCTGGAGGCGTTTACATATTTATGTATAACCACCAGAATTTGGCTTGACAGATTAACTAGCGTGAAGTATGGTTTGGTCATCCCTTACACCCCAGGATGGCGTCCCATGGCTTTATCGCGCGGGTTAAGTGACATTAGCTTATCCAAACTGGCGGGAATGGCTCGACTACCCATCTGTTGTGTCCTTCCACCCAGACTCCTTCAGTTCTTAGCCCTTCGTGGCACTGACCCCCAGCGCAAGCGGGCGATTTTTCTCTTGGATCTGATGCAATCGATGCGGCTTACGCGAGCCGCCAGAGCTCGGCGGCGTGTCCGGCGCTTGCGGCGTATATCCGCAGCTCTGGGCATGGTGACGAAAAACCGCACAATCTACGACGCAAAGAATGAGTTCCGTCTGCCGGGCGAAATCGTGATCCGCGAGGGAGATGGGCCAACGGGCGATCGGGAGGCCGACGAGGCTTACGATTTCCTGGGGGCCACTTGGGACCTTTATCACGAGCAGTATGGGCGCAATTCTCTCGATGATCGTGGAATGACACTGCGGGCCACCGTTCATTTCGGCGCCGAATACGACAACGCCTTCTGGGACGGATCCCGAATGGTGTTCGGCGACGGCGACAACGAGCTTTTCGAACCTTTCACAAGGTCTATCGACGTCGTCGCACACGAACTGACACATGGAGTGATTGAACACGACGCCGGGTTAATCTATTTCGGCCAGGCGGGTGCGCTCAATGAGTCGATCGCGGACGTCTTCGGCTCACTCGTGAAGCAGTATCGCAACAACGAAACGGCGGCAGCCGCGGACTGGCTGATTGGCGAAGGCCTTTTTGTTCCGGGAGCTGTCAACGGAGTGGCGCTGCGATCTCTGAAGGATCCGGGTTCAGCGTACAACGATCCGGTGCTGGGGGACGACGACCAGCCGTCGCACATGAGTGATTACAAACGCACATTATCGGACAATGGTGGTGTTCATACGAACTCTGGAATTCCGAACCATGCGTTCTATCTGGCCGCCACAGCTATCGGCGGATACGCATGGGAGCGAGCCGGACTGATCTGGTACGAGGCGCTGCGAGATCGAGCGCTCCGGCCTACGAGCGGGTTTCTGAGATTCGCGCGGCTGACCGTCTTGGCGGCCGCAAGATTATATGGACCGGCGAGCATGGAGCGCGATGCTGTTCGTAGTGCATGGAATGATGTCGGGATAGCTGTTTGAGGTCTGGTGGCAGAATCGATGACGATCACTTTCGAGCGGTCGGGAGGGGTTGCGGGCATCACGCTTCGAGCGATTATCGACGTGGACGCGCTTGCAACGGCTGAGAAGGACGAGTTGATGCGAGCGATGGAAAAGGCGAACGTCTCTCAGTTGCCGCGACGTGCTGGGCCTCCACCGGTCGGCGCTGATCGCTTCGTCTATGTGCTGGAGATTTCTGATGCCGGCCGCGTGCAGCATATCGAGATTGGTGAGCCATTGCCTGAAGGACTCAGGGATTTGGTGAATCATCTGGTGCGCCTGGCGCGAGCACAGCGAAGGGCTCAGCCAGGAAAATAGAGGTTTTATCAAAGGAGTGCGCAGTGTATCCATGGATGTTGTCAAGAGCTTTATGGTTTGCGGCTCCGTTAGCACTCCGCCGGAGGGCCGTTGAAAATCGAGCCATACGCCGTCAGCGAGCAGTCGACTTTGCCAGGTTGCAGCTACAGTTCCGCCGTCGGCTGATCAACGAAGCGCTTGACTCCGTCGACGCGGCTCTCAATGAGCTGGAGGCCGCCTCCAAGGATCGGTCCAACCGCCCCGACGCCTCCCAGGGGGCTTTGCTTCGGAAGTGGCAAAGTAGACGGCAGGCTTGGTGGCGGAACTTTATTAACGAACTGGCTGCTGAGTTTGGGACAGCCAATCCGAAGCGACCCGTCTCCGCATGGCCGCAGTCGGCTCGCGGCGTCCCCACACAAACCATCATCGCCGATCAGGATCAGATCTAGGGCGAGAAGGCAGACCACACCACGCATTAAGGAGTTACGTATGCCTGCACAATTCATCGATTCCGATCTCGCCGAGACGTATCGGCCGTCCGCATTTGCCGTGGGTGCGGCCCCGGCCGCGGGTCGATACGAGGGGTCCGTCAAACGGGAATCGGACGGAGCTATGTACTTGCGAGCGATTGAGCTGGGTAACCCGGCTGCCGATGGGACAATTCCCATCCGAATCTACGATCAACTCGGAGGTCAAATTCCCCCGTCTCCTCAATTTTCCGGTGAGGCGTTCGCACTTGGTTCCATCATCTTGTTCAGTACCAGTGACAGCATCGCCAAGCGACGATTCATTTCTGTCGTGCTCGGCACCTACATGATCAGCGCGAGTTCTTCAACCTACTTTGACGGCAGACCTGACTCGAAGCTGGCCGGGGTGCTGCGGAAGGTCTAGCTACGGAGCCCAGAGGCCGTAAATAACGGAAAGGAGTGAGTATTATGTTCAGACTATTGCGACTCGCGAGGATCGCCCGGAAGGCGAGAGTCAGGCGTCAGATGAGGAAAGCACGGATTCGAAGCAGGATACTTCGTCCCCTGATTCGGCGCAACATACGCCGGGCTGCTATACGGGCCAGCCTGTTGGCAGGACGGTAGGTCTGCGATCGACGGAGTATAAAGGCCCGGCGGGACGGCTCGGGCTCTTGGTGTCCTTTGAAGGGTGCCCGGTCCGTCCACCGGGCGCCCGGAGGTGAAACTGAGTATGTTTCCTGGATCAAGATTTCGCCCTGGTCGAGCCTATTCAAAAGCACGGGAATTTCCGATCCTACGATCCCTGATGACCAGGAGAGAGCCTTTCCCGATTCTCGCCGTGCTCCGCAAGGCTCGGCTGGACCGATTAAGAAGACGGTTAGCGTTTCGCCGCACACTATTAGAACGGATAGGCGCTGGCATAAGAGACCTTGAAGAGGTGCTGAATTCACTGGAGGGGGGCGGCGAGGGCATACCGGGCGAAGAGGGGTCAGGCGAGGGCTTCGACATGACCGGAGATTTTTCGGACACGGGAACGGACATGCCTGCGTCCAGCCCGGCTCCCAGGAGGTCATCGGCGCCGTCCTCAAGCCCGAAAACCTCAAGCAACTTCGATAAAGTTCTGTTCCAGATTTTCGCGGACATGGAGGGCGAAGGATCCGAGTTTACAGCCGACCGTCGGCCGAAAGTGGCTGAAGTCAACGACAGATTGGAGAGCTTGGGGCACGACCCAACAAATCGGGCTGAGATCGACAGAGCGTTCGACGTCTATCTTTCCTCCAAGCGCCCGGAGAAGGGAAAGAAGCTGACTCCTCGTGAGAAAACGCTGTTCAGAATTTTCGACCAGATGCAGGGGGAAAAGTCGGAATTCACCGCCGACGGACGACCACAAGTAGGCGCCGTTAACGACCGGCTGGAGAGTCTGGGGCAGGAAGCGAGTTCGCGGGAGGAAATCGATAAGGCGTACAAGAAGTATTTGGGTATTTAGGCTTCAGTTCATGATCCACCAGAGCGCTATAGGCAGGGGTGCGGTCCGTGGGAGTTCGGATGCGCGGAAAGGGAAGTTTCGAATTAGTTGCAATTACTCCTGTAGCCTGGAATGACCCGAGTATTGCAATCGCCGCCAGTCGAGCCGGCGAACTCGGTGTCCTTGACCTGTCATCTACTCCGGATGGGGCTGCCGCGAACGCGGTTGTGGCGAAGCTCAATGATTTCGCCGCGCGGCCCTGGGGTTTGCGGATTCGTGCCGCCCAAGCCGAATTCGCCTTTAAGATCTGCGAACAGACGCGAGGCCGGCTTTCCGACCTGGTGATAGCGACCGACAGCCTCCCTCCTCCCGACCTGCTTGCCTCGATCTCCTCTCGAGGAAAGCGTCACGGTTGCCGGATCGTTATCGAGATCAGGAGTGCTGATGAGATAGAGCTGGCACACTCTCTCGGCGCAGACGTTCTCCTGATAAAGGGCAATGAATCCGGCGGTTGGGTCGCCGCAGAGACCACGTTTGTCCTCTTGCAAAAGGTTCTCGCGGCCACTCGTCTTCCCGTCTGGGCTCAGGGCGGGATCGGACTGCATACGGCGGCTGCCTGTTTCGCGGCCGGTGCAGCCGGCGTGGTTCTAGACGCCCAACTCTGGCTTACTCGCGAGAGCAGCTTGCCGAGACGAGTTCGCCAGGTCTTAAGTCGGATGGATGGCAGCGAAACCCTTCTTTTGAAGAACGCCGTTCGTATCTTCAACGCCCGGGGGGCGAAGCTGGTCACTGAGGCTGCCCGCGTTGCGGAGCAGGTGACTGGCGAGCGCGGCTCCCGAGAATGGCGAGACTGGCAAGCATGGTTGGACTCGAAAGTCGGCTGGGGCAGTCAAGACGAGAACATCTGGATGTTAGGTCAGGACGCGGCGTTTGCGGCGGGGTTCCCGGAACGCTATGGAACGGTTGCAGGCGTCCTCGCCGGCATCCGTGACTCAATCCGCGATCATATCCGCCTTGCGCAGTCTCTCAATCCTCTTGGTGAAGGTTCGCCTCTTGCTCTCTCCCACCGAACTCGTTTTCCGATCGTCCAGGGCCCGATGACGCGTGTCAGCGACGGGCCCCGATTTGCGAAGAGTGTCGCCGACGCCGGCGCCTTGCCGTTTCTGGCTCTGGCTTTGATGCGCCAGTCGGAAGTGGAAGCCTTGCTCAGGAGCACGGTTTCTTCACTCGGAAACCGACCGTGGGGTGTGGGAGTTCTGGGGTTCGTTCCGGAGGAACTTCGCCGGGAACAACTGGCTGCGATCGCACAAATGCCGCCCCCCTTTGCGCTTATTGCGGGCGGACGGCCGGAGCAGGTTCGCGCGCTGGAAGAACAAGGCATCACCACCTACGTGCACGTACCCTCACCAGGGCTTTTGCGGATGTTTTTGAAGGACGGCGCGACCCGCTTCGTGTTTGAGGGGCGGGAATGCGGCGGTCACGTCGGACCCCGATCCAGCTTTGTTCTTTGGGAGCAAATGATCGGCGTGCTTTTGGAGCACGTCGCCGAAAGCGCCCACGCCGACAACCTTCACATTTTATTTGCAGGTGGGATTCATGATTCACTCTCGGCCGCAATGGTTGCGGCCCTGTCGGCATCCCTCGCCGAGAAAGGCATTCGTGTTGGCACCCTGCTTGGCACAGCCTACTTGTTCACGGAGGAAGCAGTTGCTTCAGGTGCGATTGTCGAAGGATTTCAAACCGTCGCACTCGAATGCACCCGCACTTCCCTGATTGAAACGGGGCCGGGTCATTTAGTCAGGTGTGCTAACACACCTTATGTAGAGGCGTTCGACCGCCAGCGACGACTGCTGTTGAACCAGGGGCTGTCGCCTCACGAGGTCCGGGAGAAACTGGAAGAACTGAACCTTGGCCGCCTTCGCATTGCCGCAAAAGGGGTCACACGGGCAGACACGAACGACGGGGAACGGAAATTCAGATCCGTATCTCCCGACGAACAGCATCTGGAAGGTCTGTACATGCTGGGAGAGATCGCGGCTTTGCGCAACCGCCGCGTCACCATGACGGAACTGCACGAAGACATTGCGATTGCCGGCAGCAGGCGCCTTCGGGAACTGCCCACAGAGGCGCCTCAGGTCATTGCAGATCGCCGGGAGAAACCGCTCGACATAGCGATCATCGGAATGGCATGTTTGTTCCCCAAAGCGCATGATCTCTGCACTTATTGGGAGAACATCCTCGACAAGGTCGATTGCATTTCGGAGATCCCGGTTGAGAGGTTCGACTGGACGAGGTACTACGACTCGGATCGCCACGCACGTGATCGCATATACTCGCGGTGGGGCGGGTTTCTCGATCCGGTTTTGTTCGATCCCATCCGCTACGGGATGCCCCCGAACTCGATCTCCTCGATCGAGCCGGTCCAGCTCTTGACACTTCGGGTCGTCGAGGCAGCGCTGGATGACGCCGGTTACGGCAAACGCCCTTTCAATCGCGCACGAACCTCAGTGGTTCTGGGCGCCGGCGGTGGCATCGCCGACCTCGGACAGCAATATGCATTCAGGTCCGCGCTTCCCATGTACGTCGACGGCATCTGTGCGAGCCATTTGCCGCAACTTCCCGAGTGGACTGAGGATTCATTTGCCGGCATTTTGTTGAATGTCGCCGCCGGCCGCGTCGCCAACCGGCTTGATTTGGGGGGCGCCAATTACGTGGTGGATGCCGCTTGCGCCTCGTCGCTGGCGGCAGTCTATTTGGCCGCGCGCGAACTGGAGTCAGGCGTCGCCGACATGGTGATTACAGGCGGAGTGGACACGGTCCAGAATCCCTTCTCGTACCTTTGTTTTGCCAAAACACAGGCGCTTTCCCCCACCGGCCGTTGCCGGGCTTTCGATGAAAATGCGGACGGCATTGTCATCAGCGAAGGCTTGGCGGTGGTCGTCTTGAAGCGCCTGGCGGACGCCGAACGTGATGGTGATCGAATTTACGCGGTCATTAAGGGTATTGGGGCCTCCAGTGACGGGCGCGACAAGGGATTGACGGCTCCCCGGCCGGAGGGGCAGATGCTTGCGCTCGAGCGCGCGTACCACAAGGCCGGATTCCTGCCCTCCACAGTTGGACTCATAGAGGCGCACGGCACCGGAACGGTTGCCGGCGACCAGGCTGAAGTGGCGTCTTTAACGCGCGTTTTCGCGGCGGCGGGTGCAGCGCCTCAAAGTTGTGCGCTCGGCTCGGTGAAGTCGATGATCGGCCACACGAAATGTGCTGCGGGCGTCGCCGGATTAATCAAAGCCGCTCTTGCCTTGGACCGCAAAATCCTTCCGCCAACCCTGCATGTGCAGAAGCCTAATCCGAAGGCTGATTTCCCGAACAGCCCGTTCTATGTGAACTCGGAAACCAGGCCCTGGCTTTCTCATGGAGACCACCCCAGACGGGCTGGCGTGAGTGCCTTTGGCTTTGGCGGCACGAATTTCCACGCCGTTCTGGAAGAATATACCGGCCGGTTCCTGGCGTCTCCCACGCCGCGTCGGGAGCGCTGGCCAACAGAACTGATGATCTGGATTGGCGAGGGGCGCGAGGAAACCATTGCGCAATTGCGCAGCCTTAGGAATCAGCTTGAAGCAGGCGCCAATCCGCCGCTTGCCGACCTGTCATTTGCGCTCTGGGAACAAGCCAGGCCTCGTTTGGAGGAAGCTCAGAAGAATTCATTCCGGGTCGCGCTGCTCGCCGCCTCCAGTTCCGATCTACGTGACAAGATCGATGCCGCACTTGCAGTCCTCTCAACTACGGACAACGAGCGCGCCGGGTTGCGAGACGTCTACTGGAATGCATTGCCCTCGGATTTCGTCAGGCCGAAACTGGCACTGTTGTTTCCCGGCCAGGGCTCCCAGTATCCGGACATGCTCAAGGATCTGGCCGTTCAATTCGAAGATATCCGGGATGTTTTGGAGAAGGCTGATCGCGCGCTGGCGGGCTCGTTTCCACGGCCGCTCAGCAGCTTCATCTACCCCACCCCTCGTTTTTCCCGCGAGGCTGAAAACCGGGCCGCAGCGGAGCTGACGGATACGCGCGTGGCACAGCCCGCCCTTGGCGCGCTCGAGATCGGAATCGTGCGGCTGCTTCGACGCTGCGGTATCAGCCCTGATGCGACTGCCGGCCACAGCTATGGCGAGTACGCAGCCCTTTGTGCGGCCGGCGCTATTTCTGAACAGTTCCTCTTCGCGGTTTCTGAAGCGCGCGGACGTTTCATCGCTTCGCAGTCGCAGGACAGTGATGGGGCGATGGCCGCCGTCTCCTGTTCGGCGGAGGTCGCCGAAGAAATCCTCCACGGAGTGAGCGATGTCTGGGTCGCGAACCGGAACAGCCCACAACAGACCATTCTCTCCGGTTCCGAACAGCGACTCGGGGAGGTGCGCTCCCTTTTCGAAGCACGAAAGATCGGTTTTCATCCGATTGCAGTCTCGTGTGCGTTCCATTCCCCGCTCGTGGCGCAGGCCAAGGACGCCTTGGCGCGGTTCCTGGAGTCAGTTGACATCGAAATTCCGCGCATCCCCGTTTACTCGAATACGACGGCCGACAGATATCCGGAGGATGCGGGCGAAATTCGTCGGATACTTGCGGAACAACTCGCACACCCTGTCGAGTTTCAATCCGAAATCGAGGCCATGTACCAGGCCGGTATTCGGATCTTTTTGGAAGTGGGTCCGCGCAGCGTGCTGACTACACTCGTCACACAAATCCTCGTCGGGCGGCCGCATCTCGCACTCTCGTGTGACGCGGGCCACCGTCCGGGACTCACGCAACTCCAGCACGTTCTCGCCCAATTGGCGGTCGCGGGAGTGGACATCAACCTGGATCCGCTGTTCGAAAGCCGCACCGTCCGGCTGTTGTCCTTGGAGAAACTCCCGCAATCCGAACCGGTCCCACGGCACGCCTGGATGATCACTGGTGGCAAGGCGCGTCCGGTGAGCGACGGCGAAATCGAGCGTGAACCACCCGCCCCTTTGCGCCTTCAGCGAATCGGGGAGACATCGCCGATCCCAATCGATGCCACGGTGCCGGGCGATGCGCTCGAGAAGATTCCGAGCGTCCCCGACATCCAAGGCGGCTCGGATCGGGTCGTGTTGCAGTTTCAGCAGCTCATGCAACAGTTCTTACAGACACAGCAAACTGTTATGAGCGCTTATCTGAACAGCCAGGCGGGAACGCGCGCCGTCGTGCCTGTTGAAAAAACGCCTCCCGCGGAACCCGAAAGGATGCCATCCGCGGAAGCTGCTGCTGCCGTCCAGGCACCCGCTGCCGCCCAAGTACCTGCTGCCGCCGATTCATCGCCGGCGGAAGCCATGGATTCAGACGCTTTGCGTCGCCTCGTTCTGCAGGTCGTCAGCGATCGGACCGGATACCCGCCCGAGGTCTTGCAGTGGGATGCTGACCTGGAAGGCGACCTGGGCATAGATTCCATCAAGCGAATCGAAATCGTAGGCGAACTGGAGCGTGCCACGGGCCAGGATGGATCCGCGAGGAGGAGCGGACTCGTCGAGGCGAAGACCCTGCGCGGTCTTGCGGAGGCCCTTGTCAGCGCCGGAACCGCGAGCGCGACACCGACCGACCTCGGCGCGGCGAGCATCACTCCGACCGAACCTTCCCCCGCACCGACCGTCCCAACAATTGCCAAACAGGTGCCCCGATTCACACTGCGGACCGTGGCAGCGCCTGCGACTCCGTCAGGCCCGGAACTGCTCGCCGGCAAACGCTTCCTCGTGACCGATGATGGAGGCGGAGTGGCGGCGGCATTCTGTAAATCTCTGGCGGAACTGGGTGCAACTCCCATACTGATCGAGCGCCTGATGGAGGATTCGACAGACATCCAGGATCTGGTCGCGCGGGTCCGCCGGGAACAGGGACCTATACATGGCATCGTCCATCTTCAACCGCTGGCCGCAGCAGGGGAGAGCTCTTCTCCTCCGGCGAGCCTTGTGCACAAGGTGCGCGCCGATGTCAAAACCTTGTTCACACTAGTTCGAGCGGCGAGTTCCGACCTGATCAACGGGGGTTGGGTGCTGGTGGCGACGCATACTCGGGGCCGCGCACTTGAAGGCGGCATGTGGGTTGCCTCTTCAGGCGTCGCGGGGTTTCTGAAAACACTGAGCCTGGAATGGGAGAGCGCGCTGTGCCGGTCAGTAGTGTTTGGGTCCGAGGACGAGGCGGACGCGATCAGTTCCGCTTTGATCGAAGAGCTGCTTATTCGCGACAGCAGCTCCGAAGTCGCTCGTATCGGCGGAATCCGAACGAAGCCTCAACCGCACTCCTCACCTTTCCTTGAAGAGAATCTTAGCGCTCTACGTCTGGACTCCGAATCAGTGATCCTGGTCATTGGCGGTGCCCGGGGAATCACGGCCGAGGTTGCCGTGGAGCTAGCGCAACGTTATGCTCCGACGCTCGTTCTGATCGGCCGAACCGGGCTTCCTGAAGGCGGGGAGCCCACCGAAACCGCGGGAATCGAGGACCCGCGGTTTCTCAAATCGGCGCTGGTCAACCGGGCGCGCCGCGCCGGTATCGATCCCAGCCCCGCCGCCATAGAAGCCGAGTATAAGCAGTTGCTCCGTAAACGGGAGGTTCTTCGGAATATCGAGCGTATGCGCGCGGCGGGTTCGCGGGTCGAGTTGCTGCAGACCGACGTCTGCGACGAAGCGGCCCTCAGCGCAAGGATCGAGCAGGTTTACAACACATATGGGCGTCTGGACGGCGTCATTCACGGTGCCGGCATCATCGAGGACAAGCTTGTCGAACAGAAAGAAGTGGCTTCGTTCGATCGCGTTTTCGAAACAAAAATCGCCCCAATAGGCGCGCTGCTCACCTCGATCCGTCCAGAGTCCCTCCATTTCCTGATCCTGTTCTCCTCGGTCTCGGGACTATTCGGAAATCGCGGTCAGGGTGATTACGCGGCCGCGAATGCATCGCTCAACGAACTGGCGCTCGAGATTGATCGCCTCTGGCCCGGGCGAGTGCTCTCGCTCAACTGGGGTCCGTGGGATGCCGGTCTTGCGAGTCCAGAGGTGCGGCGCCGCTTCGCCGAACGGGGACTGCAGATTATTGAGCCGCAGGAGGGAGCGCGGGCTTTCATCCGTGAACTGGAATCAGCCCGAAAAGGCGACCCTATCGTGATTCTTGGCGACGGTCCTTGGAAAGACCCGACTCCGTCATCTTTGCAGGCGTCACGACCACTACTGCGCCTCGAGGCACCGAAAATCGTGGCCCAGAACGGCTTCTGCCAGGCGAGGTTAAGGTTGGACGGCGAGCGTCACCTCTATCTTCGCGATCATCTCCTCGATGGCCGACCTGTGTTACCCGCCGCCATGGCGCTGGAAATCCTGGCCGAGTTCGTGGAACAGCAGACCGGAATGGTGATTGCGGGGGCAGACGATTTTCGGGTTCTGCGCGGGGTCATCGTCGGGAACGGGGGGTGTGAGGTCACTGTCCGGATGAACCACAAGCCCGACGAAGGCGAGCCAGCAAAGATCACAGCCGAGATCCTCGACCGGGCGGCAAGCCAGCCCCTCTACCGGGCATCGATTATCCTGGCTCATTCGCCTGCGCTTCCCGCCTATCACGCCCTGGACCTCGGTACGCTCTCGCGGTTCCGTTTCTCCGTGCGCGAGTCCTATGAGCGCTGGCTGTTTCACGGTCCTTGTTTTCAGGCAATCGAGACAATCGAGGGAATAAACGATCAAGGACTGGTGGCGCAGGTCCGTCCGGTGCCACCTTCCCAGTGTCTCCTTAACGGAGCCGGCGAATGGCTGACCGAGCCGATTCTCATCGACGCGGCTTTCCAGCTCGCCATTCTCTGGGTGCGAGAACACGCGGATCTCACGCCGTTGCCCGCCCGCTTCAAATCATATCGGCGCTATGGAACGCCGAGTGGACCGATCCGGTGTGAAGTGGCAGCGGAGCTCCGTGATACGAGCCTGCTGCGAACACAAATCATCATGCGCTCGCTGGACTCCTCCTTCGTGTCGATTTTCGAAGACATGGATTTCACCTGCAGCCGGGAATTGAATCGGTTGGCGGCTAAGCCAATGACGGAGGTGATGCAATGACCGGGGGGCGGGCGGATGTGGCGATTATTGGAATGTCCTGCACCTTTCCCAAGGCGCCTGACCTCGATTCCTTCTGGGACAACATCGTAGGGGGAGTCGATGCGATCAGCGATCCACCGCCCGGCTGGGGCCCGGACGACATCTTCGCCCCGGAGTGTCCCGATAATGACCGGATCTATTGCCGCCGCGGCGGGTTTCTGAACGGCCTCACGCATTTTGATCCCGTGCGCTTTGGCGTCATGCCGTCCTCGATCGACGGCGGAGAGCCCGATCATTTTCTCGCGTTGCGACTTGCCGAAGAAGCACTGGAAGACGCAGGCTACGCCGCGCGGCCCTTCCCGCGCGAGCGCACGGCCGTGATCCTCGGGCGCGGCGAGTACTTCAACCGGGGCAATGTGACCGCGCTGCAGCATGGGATGATAGTCGACCAAATCATCGACATCGTCCGCCAGGTGTCGCCAGAACATTCGGCCGATGCGTTGGCGAAACTTAAGGCAGCGCTGAAGGCCTCGTTGCCACCGTTCCGGGCGGAAACGGCCCCCGGCCTGGTTCCGAATGTCGTTGCGGGACGAATCGCTAACCGGCTCGACCTGATGGGCCCCAATTACACCGTCGACGCCGCCTGCGCGTCTTCCCTGATCGCGGTTGATCACGGCGTTCGGGAACTGGTCAGCGGCCGCTGTGATATGGCCATCGTCGGCGGAGTTCACGCTTCCACCCCGCCCATCATCTACATGGTCTTCTGTCAATTGAACGCGCTCTCGCGCAGTGGTTGCATCCGGCCCTTCGACAGTAAGGCGGACGGAACCATACTGGGCGAAGGACTTGGCTTCCTCGTTCTCAAACGCCGTGCCGACGCCGAGCGCGATGACGACCGCATTTACGCCATTATTCGCGGCATCGGTATCGCCAGCGACGGACGGGCGCTTGGGGTTCTTGCGCCAAGGCTCGAGGGCGAAGTGCTCGCTATGCGACGCGCCTACGAAGCGGCGGGCGTCGATCCCGAAACCATCGAGCTGATCGAGGCTCACGGAACCGGGACGCCTGTGGGCGACGCCACAGAAGCGGAAGCACTCAGGCGAGTGTTCTCGAAGCGGAGCGGTGTGCGTAACCGCGTTGCCGTGGGTTCTATCAAGTCGATGATCGGTCATACCATGCCGGCTGCGGGCGCAGCAGGTCTAATAAAGTGCAGCCTTGCGCTGTATCACAAAGTCCTTCCGCTGAGCCTGCATTGCGACGAACCGAGTCCATCCCTGTTCGAGGACACCTGCCTGTATGTCAACACGGAAACACTTCCTTGGATTCACGGACGCGAAACGCCGCGCCGCGCCGCTGTGAGTGCCTTCGGTTTCGGCGGCATTAACGCGCACGTCGTTTTGGAAGAGGCTCGCCATGGCGCATGATGTCTCCGAGTCCATCCCGTCTTTTCGTCAGTGGGACACCGAGGTCCTTCTCATTACGGCATCGGG
>ERZ795047.3073-NODE-3073-length-15296-cov-193.992520_pt1 | contig 15296 bp, 15 predicted proteins | sample MGYA00375131_ERZ795047 | MGnify/ENA primary metagenome ERZ795047 (study PRJEB30176, sample SAMN05720228) | activated sludge metagenome | isolation source: Anaerobic digester | place: Japan | collected 2015-05-20 ...
TTGCCGGAGCAGATTATCTTATATCATCACCGCAAGAACTACTCTCGATTGTCGATTTTAGATAATTAAGGAGCTATCATGAATCACGAAGAAATAATTTTAAGAGCCCAGGAATACATTGCTAATGAAACCGATCCATCTTTTTCCGATGAGATAAAAGAACTTCTTAAGAAAGGCGATTGGAAGGAACTCGAAGACCGCTTCTATAGAGATTTGGAATTCGGTACAGGAGGACTGCGCGGCGTAATCGGTGGTGGTTTCAACAGGATGAACACATTGGTGGTTACGCGAGCAACGCAGGGACTATGCGACTACATTAAAGAACAATTTCCTAAAAAGCAGCTTTCTGCCTGCATTGCCTATGATTCTCGCAGAAAATCCAAGGAGTTTTCCTTGGCAACGGCTTTGGTCTTCGCAGCCAATGGTATCAAGGCGTATATCTTCCCATCGCTCAAGCCAACTCCTGTCCTATCATACGCCATCCGAAAGCTTGGAGCTGACACTGGCGTAGTCGTAACTGCTAGCCATAATCCTCCTCAGTATAACGGCTACAAGGCTTATTGGAACGATGGTTCTCAGGTCGTGCCTCCCCATGATAGCGGCATTATCGAAAAAGTCCTAAAAGTAAAGTCTGTAAAGCAGATCTCCAAAACAGAGGCCTCATCAAAAGGACTCTTGATGGAGATTGGCCAAGAGATCGATGATGATTATGTCGCCATGGTGAAATCCCATCTCTTACGTTCCTATCTTTTCTCCGAAACGGGTAAATCGGTCAATATCGTGTACTCTCCTCTTCATGGCACAGGGGCAATGCTATTCGAGCGCATAATGAAAGAGCTTGGTTTGAATGTACTTACTGTGCCAGAACAACGCGAACCAGATGGCGAATTCCCTACCGTATCCTACCCCAATCCTGAAGAATCAGCTGCACTTGCTATGGCAATCGAGCTAGGCAAGAAGACTCATGCCGATGTAGTAATGGCTACCGACCCAGATGCCGATAGGCTTGGTATTGCCGTGCCAGACAAGACAGGAGAATTTGTATTGGTAACAGGCAATCAGCTCGGATCCCTACATCTTGATTATATTGCACTTACCCTCAAGGAGCTTCACAGGATGCCACCTAGACCAGCGGCTATCCGCACCATCGTCACCACTGAACTACAGAAGGCCATAGCCGAGAAATATGGCATAGAAAGCTTCGAATGCCTAACTGGATTCAAATGGATTGCAGATCTTATGCGGCGCTTCGAGACCGAGAATTACGATTTCATATACGCAACAGAAGAATCATATGGTCATCTCATCGAAAAAGAAGTTAGAGACAAAGATGGCATTTCCGCAGCTGCCTTGACTGCCGAAATGACCCTCTATTGGCGGTCACAGGGCAAAAGTCTCCTCGACCACCTCGAAGAGCTATACAAGGAGCACGGCTATTACGAGGAAAAAGGCTTAAGCTTCTATTTTGAAGGTGAACAGGGCATGAGAATAATGAATAGCATCATGGAAGACTATAGAAAACAGCAGCCCGATCAATTTGGCGGCCTTAGCGTAATATGCACTCGAGATGTAAAAGCTAGTACCGAGTGGGATAGAAATGGCAGAATTCGCAAAATCGATCTGCCTAAAAGCGATGTTATCCAATGGCGCCTCGAAGATGGCACGCTGCTTACGGTAAGGCCATCCGGAACAGAACCCAAGATAAAATACTACATCCTTTGCCACGATCATAACAGCGATCTCAGCTTAAGCAAAGAAATCACTCGAAAGAAAATATCTATAATAGAGCAGGCAATTACTGCAATGGTCGATTCTCATCGCATATGACCAAAAAGAGCTCTGATCCGCAAGCAATGCCGATCGCGAATAATTAACTTGAAAGGCAAGTCTGTGGCTTTTCGAATAATCAAACTTGTGACCATTTCAATTCTATCGATCCTTTGCTTCTTGGCCTTTCGTTGCGTGATGCTTTCTCTTAATCCTTATTCCGACACGAGGCCTATATTGCTTTCTGAAAAAGTAGCCTTTCCCGATCAAAATGAGCGGTCATTAATGGAGAACGATTTTTATCAAAATCTCTCCATGCTAAATGAGAATAGATTTTCATCGCTATCGACGGAACAAATTGAAAAGTTAGCATCCACTCTATGTATTCAAGGCTTAACTATGGATTTAGACAATAGAGCAATGGCTTCTTTGTTCTTTCCATCTTCTGGGCATGTCCTCGCAATGCTAATCGATGATGAAGATTCAGAGGAATATCAAAATCTCGATGGAATATCTTTCCCCGCAAGACTCTCATATAATCGAATCGCATCTTTGCATCCAAAGATGAATGCCCTTCGCACCAAATATGAATCATTCTTCGATGTCTTTTACAGTATGTCAAAAAGCAATGCATTAACTTTTCCTACAAAATGGTTCGAAAGCAATTTTGTAGCATGGAATGGCAATGTAACGCTTCCCGGTCTTTCCTCATTGCCTCGACTCAATGAGCTCGACTATTCTCATACATTCGCGCTGGATATTTTCCTCCAAAACGTAGAATATCTTTCTTGGAATATTCAGCGAGGCCCTATTATTCATTCATTGAGCGATGGCATAGTAGTCGCAGCCGAAAGCGGATGGTTAGGATTTCCTAGAAAGAGCACGGCTCTATCATATATCAAGGGCGGAATTTCTCCAAAATCAGGCAATGGCGTAATTGTATACTCGCCTGAAGAGCATCGATATTATCTATATTTTCATCTCTATGATCTCTTTGTGGAAAAAGGGGATATTCTCTCGAGAGGTCAGCCAATCGGTCACGGAGGAAATACAGGCATAAATGCACGCAAGAAAGGAGGAGGAGACCATCTGCATCTCGAAATCTTCAATTCCGAGAATGGGCGTTTTCTAAGAAATACCCAGATTATCGCACTTTTGAAAAACTCCTCAAAGAATAAGCTACCTGTTTCACCGAGATAATTTCTTCGCTATAGTATAGGAATGAGCAGATTATTCCTCGTTGGCGATATCGGAGGGACAAACACCAATCTAGCCTTAGCCAGGCAAGACGAATCGGGCATCGAATTAGTAGAAAAAGCTCAGTTTTCTACTAAGAATGAAAAATCCCTTCTGGATCCCATAAAGCGTTTTCTCGGATCAAGGCGCGTGCGCGAATCTTACGATAGAATAGACTTTTGTTGTATTTCAGGAGCCGGACCTGTTCAGCCTGATAATAGCATTCAGCTCACTAATGCTCCTTGGGGTATAAAAGCCTCGGAGCTTTCTGATTTCCTTAGAGTGCCAGTCAGATTGATAAATGATTTCACGGCTCTGTCCTACGCGGTCACTACTCTTGACTATAAAGATCGCAGTGCAGTTACACAGTTGCCGCATCCAGATGGATCTATCTATGAGCCGCGCGAGGGCATTATGCTTGTCATTGGGGCTGGGACAGGTCTTGGTGTAGGTTTTGTGGATAGAAGAGGTGACAGTGTAATGGCCTTTCCCTCCGAAGGTGGTCACTCTGAATTGCCATGTTTCGATGACTTGAGCGATTCCTTTGGTGCTTGGCTTCGAAAGAGATATGATTATGTGCCAGGTGCTGAATTAGCTATTTCTGGCCAGGGCATTGCGAATATTTTCGAATTCATTTGCTCGGAAGATTTTAACGTAAACCTTGTAGGCCATGACTACGAAATTCTCCAAAAAGCGATGATAGAAGGCCTTTCCGAAACTGCTAGAAATATTTTGAACCTTCCTCGATCTGAATGGCCTGCCTATATATCAAAAAATGCTAGGTCCGATTCGTTTTGCAGCTTGACTATGGAACTATTTGTCAGGCTATATGCGCTCAAGGCCGCCAATCTTGTGTCTATTTTCTTACCTGAAGGCGGAGTCTGGCTTGCAGGTGGTATATCCTCTAAAAATGAGGATTGGCTCATCGAAAAAGCAAGGTTCATGAGATGGTTCGAAAAGAACTATGCTCCGCATATTCGCAATGTACTATGTAGAACGCCAGTTCTAATCGTAAAGAATTATGATATCTCCCTGATGGGAGCCGCCATAGCCGCTCTGCAATTCGCTACGCATGTATAAGTAAACTCTCGATTAGAGAATTGGATCTGAATCATTGACCGTTTGCCTCAGCAATACGCTCTATCTGTATTGGTATCCCATGCATGATGTTAGAGATGCTCTCGAGGGTCCCTTCATCCGAAGTGAGCATATTGGGGTTTCCGCAGAGATCTACCCCATCTATAGGCATTGTCCAGATGCCTTCTTCGATCCATACAGTGCCAGGCTGAAGCCATACATCGGATATTGCTGAAGCGAGAAGCGCTCCGTTTGAATTCCAAATCTTGAGGATTTCGCCTTTTTGAGCACCGAGAGATGCCATGTCTTCAGGATGGATATGTATTTGGGCGCATTCGGATCGATCTTCTTGTTCTATGCGTTGAGAATGGATAAACCTTGAGACTTTTGGAGTCAGCAGCCAAAATCTTCTGCAAGATTCTTGTCTAAAACATTCCTTTATCGAGCCTTGCCAATGCGATGCCATGCTTGAGTTCCATAGAGGACTAGCAAATTCTATTTTTCCACTTTTAGTTCCAATTGGATGATCCACGGGATTGGCAAAGAAATCGTCTAGCCCAGCGCGCAATTGCCCTTTTTTAATGAAGATCCCATGGCGCTTAAAAGCATCTATATCGTCAATTTCCGATTCAGCAAGAAAATGATCTATCCATTGGGATTCAGTTCTCTCTTCTGTAAAGATAGGTTCTACACCAATACGCTCGGATAACTGTGAAAAAATCCAATAGTCCGAATGCGTATTAGGCAATGCTCTGCATATTTCAGGCTTATAGAGTACATAGTTGCCTGCCCATGGAATACCTATGTCTTCCTTTTCGAACGCATCCGAAACAGGCAGAACCACATCGCAGTAATTGGCTGTAGGGGTAAGAAACAGTTCATGACACACGGCAAAATCAACGCTCTCGAAGGCCCTAATATTTTTTGTCACATTTGCGCCTTGATTAAGAAAATTTCCTCCAGCCGAATATAGAACCCTAATAGGTCTAAGCCCATAGGAAGATGGATTGAGCACAGCGTCAGCCCAGCGAAGTACAGGCACCCTCTTATTGAACAACCCTGCTTCTGCCCCTAGAGATATATCTCTGTCCTTCCATAGCTGGGTTTCCCTAGTCAAGCTCCCCCTGACCGAGCCTTGCTTAGTCAAACTAGAAGGCAATTCTTCTAAGGTCTCAACTTTGACCCCAGGAAGGCAATTGTTGATCGATCCTGTGGATCCACCAAGCATGCCGCTATTGCGAGTTGCAAGTTGTATGGCTACGGTTAGACGAAAAGCTTCTTCGCCATAGGCCACCCTCTGAATAGAATAACCCGGAATTATAATTGCTGGCTTTTCATTCCAGAAAAAGGAGGCCAATTTCACGATCATTTTAGCATCGATACCACAGATAGAGCTTGCCCATTGAGGGTCTTTCGCAATTCTATCGGTTTTGCCAAGCACATAATCTGCAAGCAATTCGAAGCCAATCGCGTATTTGGAGATGAATTCTTGATTGAATCGTGCATCTTTCAGTATTTCGAATAAGAGAGCATAGCCTAGAACAGCATCTGTGCCTGGACGTATACCAATCCATTCTGCATTTAGAATTCTTGCAGAAAGGCTCTGTCGCGGATCGATAGAGATAATTCTCGTTCCCCTATTCTTTGCTTCAATTAAATAAGCAGGCAGTTCTGCACCGAGCCTTGCTTCGAATGGATTTGAGCCCCATAGAACTATGAAATTCGAATGGCGAATTGTTTCCGCATCAAATCCGCTATTTCCCTTCGATGTTCCAAAAAGTCTTTTAAGCGCATATGTTGCAGCATTACATGAATAATTTCCCTCAACATTTACACATCCACCAATAGAATTGAAAAAGCGACGAGCTAGAGTCTGACTATTGTGCAGTGCCCCAGTCGAACCGCTACTTGCTATGCAGAGAACAGAGCCTGGCCCGCTTTCGGATCGGATTTCATTAAGTTTTTGCGCAACAAGTGATAAAGCCTCATCCCAGCTTATTTCTCGAAATTGGCCCGAACCTCTTGAACCTGTTCGCAGAAGAGGAGTCCTCAATCTTTTTGGCGAGATATGATCTTGGTGGGCCCGAAAGCCCTTGCCACAGGGCCTAATAAACTGACCTGCAACTGGGTTGAGATGCATGCCCTTTATATTGCCATCTTCAACTTCGGCCAAAAGGGGACAAGCATCTCCTCCGCAATCTTTTCCACAGAAAAAAGGCAAAAGTGCCATGCTTCATGATTCTATCATGAGCCAAACACTATTTCGATAACTTCTTCCATTCGGGATACTGAATGAAATATAAGTCCTTTCTTGACATGCTCTGGAATTTCATCTAGGTCCTTCTCGTTTGCGGCTGGTATTATTATCTCCTTTATTTTATTGCGCTTTGCTGCAACGGTTTTTTCTCGTAATCCTCCGATAGGAAGAACTTGGCCCGTAAGGCTCAGCTCTCCAGTCATCGCCAATCTATCTCTTATTCTCTTGTTTAGCACTAGCGAAAGAAGAGCAGTGGCCATTGTGATGCCCGCAGAAGGTCCATCCTTTGGTGTAGCTCCCTCTGGGATATGAAGGTGTATTTGCCTAGATTCGAAGAATTCAGCTTGGATTCCATACTTCTGGGCAACAATATTCCTTACATAAGTGTAGGCTATTCCTGCCGATTCCTGCATTACAGGCCCCATCTGACCAGTTAGCTTGAACCCCTCCTTGCCTGGGTTGGCTACGGCTTCTATTAGCAATGTATCCCCTCCAAGACTTGTCCAAGCCAATCCAATGGCCATTCCTGGTCTGCTGGCACGCTTGAGTTCTTCGTCGCGGAATATTGGCTTCCCTAGGTATTTTTCTACTGCATGCTTATCTATTTTGAATTTTTCTTCTTGTCTATTCTCGATAACTATACTCTTTGCGATTTTACGATGTATTTTGTCTAGAGACTTCTCTAGATTGCGTACGCCAGCCTCGCGGGCATATCCATCTATGATTACGAGCAAAGCATCTCTTGTGTATTTCACTTGATTTTTTGCAAGGCCATTTCTTTCGAGACTTCGCGGAATAAGAAAGTGCCGCGCAATTTCGATCTTTTCAACATCCACATAACCAGGAAGCTGAATCACTTCCATTCTGTCGAGCAGCGGCCTGGGAATAGTATCCAGAGTATTCGCCGTGACGATAAAAAAGATATTCGAGATATCGAAAGGCAGGTCGAGATAATGATCCCTGAAGCTGAAATTTTGTTCTGGATCGAGAACTTCTAGCAGAGCACTCGATGGATCTCCCTGATAGGAGATACCCATTTTGTCTATCTCATCGATCATAAATACAGGGTCGCGGCTTTTGGCAATTTTGAGACCTTGGATGATCTTGCCTGGCAAGGCCCCAACATAGGTCCTGCGGTGTCCTTTGATCTCGGCCTCGTCGCGCATTCCTCCTACAGAGAATCTGAAGAATTGTTTGCCTAAAGCACGCGCGACCGACCTACCAATGCTCGTCTTGCCGACACCTGGAGGACCAACAAGACAGAGAATGGTCCCACGCGTGTCTTTTTTGAGTTTGCGTACAGCCAGATATTCTATGATTCGATCCTTGACATCCTGTAGACCATAGTGGTCCTCTTCGAGCACTTTTTTTGCATGCTTGATATCGAAATCGGCTGTTATCGATGTATTCCATGGAAGAGAACACACGAGATCCAGCCAATTTCTAGTGACCATGTATTCGCTGGAAGAAGGCTCCATGAGGTTGAATTTTTCGAGTTCCTGTTCGACGATTTCCTTGATCTCCCCTTCGAACTGAAATGAGTCGATCTTATCCCTAAAGCGCTGATAGTCAGAGCTTCGCGCATCTGGAGCCATTCCAAGTTCTTGTTTGATAGCCTTGAGCTCTTCGCGTAGAAAGTATTCTCGCTGGCTTTTTTCGATTTTCTCGTTGATCTCCGCTTGGACTTTTTTCTGAATCCTGAAGAGCTCCTTTTCTCTATTGATATGAATAAGGACCTTTTCCATTCGCTCGCGCACATCTAAAGTCTCTAGAATATCTTGCTGATCTTTTTTCTCGATATTTAGAATACTCGTAATGAAGTCAGCAATCTTTCCAGGGTTGTCGATATTGATCATGTTGAGGCGCATCTCTTCAGAGAAAAGCGGGTTGTTTTCGCTGAGTTGCTTCATCTCGCTTATAAGGGCTCGAGTCAGAGCCTTTACTTCATCGTTGTCATAGTTTTCGTCGTCCAGATAGCTGACTGCCGTAATTATCGGTGGCTCCTTGGAGATGAATTTCTTTATCTTGAAACGCTTGAAAGTGGAGATGAAGATATTGATGCCACCATCTGGAAGATTGATTTTTTTTATGATCTTTGCCGCTGTACCAACATGAAATAGATTATTCGAGGATGGCTCATCAGAATCGTCTTTTTGAAGCACAAGACCAATCATTCCATCAGCCGAAATCGCTTGTTCAACAATTTGAATGTCCGGCTCCTTGCCAACCATTATTGGCGTAAAGATTCCCGGGAATATTGGTTTTCCGATAAGTGTTATTATTGGCAGCTTACCAGGCAGAATTTGGTCTATTGGTATGAGCTCGCTTGCCGACATATTATACCACCTAATAGAATTATAATTAAAATAATAGTAATGTTTGCATTGCGGAATAGAATCCGACATTATAAATGTACGGAAAATTAAGGCTATTCGGCAAGGATTCTTCGAGTCTGCTACCTCATCTTCTCTTAAGAATTGAGAGTGTATCGCGCACTTGAAACGAATTCACATTTATTGGCTTGGACAAATCCAATATTGGAAACATTATTTTAAATTCCAGCCATTTATCGAAATGGAGTCTTTCTTTGATATCGTATATGTTATGCCCAAACTCAATGATTCGCTCTTCCAAAAAGACTATTTTGCTTGACTCATTTGGCTGCCTTATGCTAGTGTTCAGCCGCTGCACAAATGGATAGTTTGGGCGCTTGGCTCAGTTGGTCAGAGCGGCTGGTTTACACCCAGTAGGTCGGCGGTTCAAATCCGTCAGCGCCCATAAGGAATTACATGATATTGCATTGCCAAAATCGGACTGTCACTAAGAAAGTGTCACCAATTCTTGGGAGGCAATATCATGTCGAAAACTAGAAAGAATTCTGGAATTACTTACAGTCTTTACAAGCGACCAACTTCTGCAAAACATAGACTATTCTATATAAAGTTTTGGGATGAAGATAAAGTAAACTTTCTAACAAGATCTTCAAAGACTGAAGACGAAAAAGAAGCGCATGCAGAAGCAGGGAGAATTCTTGGAGAAGAAGATCTCAAAGCCTTAGCATTGCAGAAGCGCATTGAGCGCTCAAAAGAGCAACAGGAAAAGCGCAGGCTTGAAGCGGAGCTAAAGGCATTACAGGGTACAGAAGCAGATAGAATTGCTGGTCTTTCGGTAAATGAGGCCTTGAAAATATTTTGGGATCCAGAGCATTCGCCATATCTTCAAGATTTGAAAGATGCTGGTAGACCGCTATCAAACCATTACATTAATGAAAATAAAAGAAATATAATTAAATACCTTTCAAAGTATGGTCCATTCAATTCGATCAAAATGAAGGATATCAGTTTCGCATTTATAGACGAATTCTTTAGGCACGCAAGGCATAATGGGCTGTCACGATATACAATAAACTCTATTCTAAATACAATGCGTGCTCCTTGTACTTGGATATCAGCACGAGGCGCAATGCCTCAAATATCCTTTAAGGGAATAACTTTGCCTGAAAAAAAGGCAAGAGAGCGGGGCCTCATAACACCTCAGGAGCTAGAAAAAATCCTTGCTTTAGAAACCGCGCCAGTGTGGTTTACAAGGGATACAAATGAAGCTCGGATTGATACTAAACCCCGCCCTCGCTTACCAAATAGCAAAAAGAATAAAGGAGATCCGCCTTTAATAGGTTTACGTGAAAAGCTTGCGATCGTTATAGGCGCTCTTACAGGCATGAGGCTAGGTGAAATTAGAGCATTGCGCTGGAAGGATGTTGACCTTGAACAAGGAATTATTTCAGTCAGCGCAACATGGGCTGATGAAGATAAACGCCTTAAGCAACCAAAAGCTGGATCGAGCAGAAATGTAGTTATTTCTGCAAGTCTAGAAAAGATGCTCATTGAAGCAAGAAAGACAGCACAAGAGCTCGGAGCTGCAAACGATGAGAGCTTTGTGTTATTCAACCCCGCTGATCCAAGAAAGCCTATATCTGAAACCACCATTAAAAGGGCATGGAATCGAATACTGCGAGCAATTGGAATAAGTGAAGAAGAGCAAAAGAAAAGAAATCTAGTATTTCATGGATTAAGGCACTTTTATGCAACGCGACTTGTAGATTCGGGTTTAGAGCCACAAGAGGCAGCAAAATTAACTGGGCACCGTATACTTGCTACTCTTGGCCGGTATTCGAACCATATACAGAAAGAAACATTGCAGAAGGCAAGAAATATTTTAGACAAAACACTTTATAATGAATAATTAGATTATTGATGCCTTATGCTATTAATCCTTGTTAATACTGAGATTCAGAATCTATAAGCCATACTGCGGGATAGGCAGGTATTACTACCACTTTAAGGAATGATTTTGGTAAGAAGCTATAGGAAGACCTTCCCATATGCTGATTATCTTCAGGGAAGCTTTCCACAAATGGTTCAATCACCCGCAATAGAGAAAGAAATACTTCGTGTTCTTTAGTGAGATAGGATTCAAACACCTCTTGAAGATCGAAATCTAAGGGTAGCAGCAATTGAAAAGAGCTAAGGACTTCTGGTATACTTTTCATTGCGGGGACTCCTTATATCTTTGGTTTCCTTAATTATTCCATTATACAAGGTTCGTCCCCGCTTTGCATTAAAAAAATACTTCACCTAATTACTTTTGAAAGAGGCTCTATTCCATAAGTCTATATATTATCTCTCTTTTATATATAATGGCATGTTCTACCTGGGTTTGTAAAGGCTTTTTAAAAATATTGCTATCAGGATAGCTTCACGGAATAAGAAACTATTAAACTAAAAAAGGGAATAAAGGTGGCTGAGGATGAGCTGCTTGCTATGCGCTTTAGTGAAAGATTTTTAAAGAAAGCTCATATAGAGATTGAAGAAGCAAAGAAAATATTTAAAAATGCAGGATAAAAAAGCATGGTGGAATCTTTTTATTAAAGCGCATGGATAAATAAACCCTGCTTTAATTTTATTACTGCATGTTCCATAAGGAACTTTCATCGCGAAGAAATAGGAAGCTAATCAATGTCCTTTTCTATATAGAAGCTTGCCCATATCGGATAGTGATCGCTTATTGCAATGGCATCAATTCCTAGAGAGCTGAAGGCTTCGGCCTCATCGAAACGATAGACTCCACACTCCCCTGTCCAATCCTCCTGCATTGCGCTTGTGGCTGCAATGCGATCATAGGTGTTGCTCTGTCTGGCAACGGTGGTATCCGCAGAATTGGGAATAATCCATAAATATTGATCTGGCGGAAAAAAATCCTGATAAGATTCTTCATCAAAATAAGCGCCATCCGAATTCCAGTCTCCGACGCAAAGGACATCAGATTCTCCATAATATTCGACTGCGAATCGCATTGATTCTGGAAGTTATGCGATTTCTTTGAAAGCATCTTCTATTTTGACATGAATATCGAGAAGGACAAAATCGAAAGTTCCATCTCTCGCCTTGAACATGATCATATAAGGTTCTCTTTCGAAAAGGTCTTCGCTATCGGGCCATACCATGCCTTACTTTTCAATTTCGAGAAGGTTCTTTCTATAAAAAACTGCATATTGCTCCTTACTACTCGTGTGACCAAGGCGCGGCGATACTGAAAGTGCATATTCGTAACCGCTTCTATTTACTGCATCAAGCAGCCTTGTTATTGAAAGTCCCTCCTTATCTCGTATCTCTTGAACCGCGACAACATCAAAGTAACGGATAATATGCGAAATAGCATCCAGGACATATGGATTTGCTGACTTTGAAGGTCCAAAGATGCCGAGATTGAAGGAAGCTACGGATATCGTCTCTTGGCATGGAATGATAAAGAGAGCATTAAGAAAGAAGAGGATGGTTATAGCTACTTCGAAGATTCGATTCATAATGGAGCACAAATTATATTAAAATGAATATTAAAGGATATCATTGCCATATAAGCTTATCAATAGAAAGGATGGAAGAGAACTATTTACGACATGGCTTCAATGAATATTAGTAATAGATAGATTTTTGGAATTCTATGACCTGCCTGATGCCATTCTATTCCAACTGCTGTGATTATTGAGCCGAGAAATGAGGGGATATTCCAAGCCTTTTACCAAATCTATTTCAATGCCATGAAATTTCAGTTCTTCTGTCGGCTTCAATGCATATATGGCAATGGCTTGCTTTTCCATCAACGATTTCAAAATCAATTCTGCTATCCGCTTATTTGTGCCAGAACCTGCCATATATTTATAGCGTTTCATGCGATTCTTAAGGGAGGTGTGATCTTCTTGACAGATACCGACATATTTGGGCTCGCCATCGACACAAAAAGCATAAATAGTTCTTTCATTTTGCATCTTATTTAGAGCGAAGTTGATTCGACTTCTTGGTCCTTCATGGAGTTCCCAGTAGCCTACTTCTTCAAATCCAATGGATTTGAGATCTTCCAATTTCATTTTGCATTACCTCCATCGATATTACTTACTATTAAATAAAGCTGTATCGCAATAATATGCAATAAAATAGGCTATCGCTATGTATGATCCAAGGATTGCCCCACAGCTTCCTGCCAGTATTCATAGATCATAACCATTGCCATGATATCCAGTTCGCAATAGCGCAGCAGGCCGTTGATCAAGACTTCTCTTTGGACTTCAGGAATCTCGCTAAATTGAAGCTTGCAATATGCAATCATCGCCGCTCCTCCCTCGCAGTCTATGAGACCCTCAAGACTGGTACTTTCAATCTGATTATTGCTTTCGACCACATGAATGAGGAACTGGACAGAACCCTAAACTACCTCAACGAGTGTGGGAATGCTGCATTCTCTTTCCACGCCTTTGAGCTCCATAGATATCAGGCCGACTTCGACGAAATGCTTGTGCCTAGTATACATGGACGCCTTCCCCAAGCCAAGCATGAGGACCGCAGCCAGTGGCGGGTCTGGAACGAAAGTGACTAACTTGAGCACGTCCAAGCCACGGCCAGACCGCCCGTCTTTGAGAAAGTCAGTGACTTGCATACTTGGTCAAAGCTCAATGCCAATCGGGTCTTCTATGGCACCGGTAGGACAAAAGGGTGTTTCACTTATCACTACCTACCTTCCGGCCGAACTGTGTCGGTCTTTTCTGTCTACACCGACGGCACGATGAACGTAAACTATGATTACCTCACCCGGCAAGCCAACACGAAAGATGTAGAAGCCTTCCATGGCGATCTCGTGAGTATTCCTTCATTCTCCGGCCTTCAGTACCGGGAGACCGGCTTCCCATCCGTTGACATTGGCAATGTGAGCGAAAGCGACATAACGGTCTTCAAGGGCGCCATGCTCAGTTCGTTTGGCAAGTACTCTGAGCGAGAGAGAACCAAATGAACATGCATAACATATCGTTGCATTTGACGCCTAAGGTGCGTTTCTGGTCCGAGAGGGTATACCGAGCCCTAGAATTTGGACCATTTTGGAATAAAAATAAGGTGGACAGAAGCCTTCTTGCAAAGATAGTAAAAGGAGGCATAGAGTTCACTATGCGTAAACACTATGACAAAGGATTCAAGGCGAAGGTTGCCATTGAGGCGATTAAGGGAGAAAAGACGATTCAGGAACTTGCTACAATCTATGAAGTACATCCTAATCTTATAGCTTTGTGGAAGAAACAGCTAACGGACAATGCACCGCAGCTCTTTGAAAAGTCAGAGAAGGACAAGGAGAAAGAAGAAGCTCGGCATAAGGAAGAGGAGCTATATAAAGAGATTGGGCAACTGCAGGTAGAGAATGAGTTTTTAAAAAAAAAGTACAGGCAGATGTACGGGACAGAACCAAGATGGTAGAACCAGAGCATTCTGAGCTTTCCATTCGTCGTCAATGTGAGCTCTTAGGGATTCCTAGAGGAAAGTATTACTATAAGCCTAAAGAAACTTCCAAGAAGGAGGATAGAGAGCTATTTATTCTTATGGAGATACTTGCAGTATTACGGGATAGGCCATTCTATGGGTACCGCAAGATTGCCCATGCACTTTCTCATTTGAATGTTACAAGAAAGCAAGTTCGGAGGATAATGCGTAAGGCAGGCTTACGAGCGATCTATCCAGGGAAGAATCTCTCTAGGCCAAGGAGAGGAGCAGCAAAGTATCCGTATTTACTAAAGGACAAGACTATATGGCTACCGAATCAGCTCTGGGCATCGGATATCACATATATAAGGCTTTCTAGCGGTACAGTGTATCTTGTGAGTATTATCGATGTGTATTCTAGGAAGATTCTCTCCTTTAGGGTATCGAATACGATGGATGCAGAGTTTTGTGTAGCAGCCTTAGAGGAAGCGATTCTTAACTATGGAATTCCATGTATTTTCAATACTGATCAAGGAAGTCAATTTAGTTCGGATGCTTTTCTCTCAATACTAAAAGACTATGATATACAGATCAGCATGGATGGAAAGAATAGGGCGCTAGACAATATCTATGTAGAGCGCTTTTGGAGAAGCTTAAAGTATGAAGACATATATCTTAAGGACTATCAGAGTATGAGAGAACTCAAGGAAGGAGTTGCTCGCTATATTCATTTCTACAACTCAGAACGCTTTCATGAGTCACTTAGCTATGAGACACCTGATAGTATCTATGCAAGTAAGTTCTCCGTTGGAGAGCTAGAGGATGTAGCATGAAGGTCGATATCCACTTTAATTTTTCCTAAAAGTGGTCTTGACAAATGGGCTCAGCTTAGGGGGCCGACCGCCGGGGTTCGCTTCGCGATGGTGAATCGGCGGCGCAAGTGAACTCGGCGTTAGATATATATTGACTTATAGGAAATGTATAGTATTATTATTTTGATAGTATTTATAAAAACGAAAGGAGATTGTAATGGCAGAGTATCGCTTTGACGGTAATGAACTTCGTGACAGTAGAGGACAAAAAATAGGTTATTTAGATGGTAATTATATTCGTGATTCTCATTCGAGTAGAGTAGGACAAATCGATGGAAAGTATCTTAG